>Ga0209396_1002882_pt1 | contig 17742 bp, 19 predicted proteins | sample GOMGulsemesocosm_6_FD_184638 | JGI IMG/M metagenome (GOLD analysis project Ga0209396, IMG submission 184638) | Methane-oxidizing microbial communities from mesocosms in the Gulf of Mexico - GOM8C Gulf of Mexico (SPAdes) (version 2) | ecosystem: Environmental > Aquatic > Marine > Cold seeps...
GAAGATTACATGATCTTTGGTGCTCGTGCTTCTTTCTAAGAATTACTTCTTAAGTAATAACTTAGTATAGAAATACAAAAAGCCAACCTTCGGGTTGGCTTTTTTTATGCTAATATTGCCCTTCTAAAGCGTCTAATTCACTTTTCTTTTCTAAAATACTGGGTTTTCTCATAAGCCGAGATGAGGGTATTAAGTGATTCCATCTCAAAATAGACGTACTTATAACACCTCTTAGAATGGATACTTTTGTATGAGTGAGTCGGTACGATCACCTGCTATGGCAACTTTCACGAAACAAGGTTTGGTTATACTTGCCTTGCTCGTATTTTTATTTTTTAGCTTTGCTACTTTTTCTTACGATGCCCATGACGCGGGTTGGTTTTATTCAGGTAGTGGTGCAGCTATCCAAAATTCTATGGGTGCAATCGGTGCGACCCTTGCTGATGTACTGTCCGCTTTTTTTGGTTCTCTTTTTGTAACCTTCCCGTTTGTATTCCTTTTATCTGCCTTTATTTGTTGGCGTAATAGTAATCAGTTGCAGGCGATTACCAATGCTTCGTTAATTACCTTTGGTGGGCTTTTATATTTATGTGCAGGATCTGTGCTTTGCTTTTTGCACTCTGTTGGGTATGACGACTTACAATACGGTCAGGGTGGTATTTTAGGGCGAGCGTTAGGTAGTCTGCTATTTCATTGGATTGGTTATGATGGGACCACCTTGGTCAGTCTCGCTATTTTAATTTTTTCTATTACATTAATCAGTCAGGCTCATTGGTCTTTGGTTTTTGAGAGACTTGGGCAAGCTGTTGTTAGTGTTATTAGTCGCTTTATTCAAAAATTAAGAGAAAAAAGAACGTTAAGACAATCTGTTAATAATGATGCATTTGATGAAAGTATTGATGCATTTGAAGAGCCCGCCTACAAACGTAAACAAAAGAAAATTAAACTAAAAGGCACTGTCGAGGATGAGCTGACAGAATCCAATTTAAGTGATGATGAGCTAGTTAGCGACGATTTGGATTCGGATGATGTTATGGGTGGTAAGCCATCCTTAATTAATAAAATGATGTCTTATTTTAGAAAATCGTCTAATAATTCAGATGATTTAATTGAAGATGAATTAGACCCCGACTTGTCTGATGACGTATTGAACAAGAGTCCGCTTACTAGTAATGATGATACGAAAGGTTCATCCGTTAAAGCTCGCCCTCAAAGAAAGCAACCCAATACAAGAGTTAAAGAAGAGCCTAGTTTTGATTCATTTGATGATATCGCGCTTGATGATGTCGAGCTTGAATTCAGTGACACGCTTTATATCGAAGATGAAATTGACTTCACACATGATAAACAAAGTGATGATAAAAAAACGATTAAAGAAAATATCATGCCAGTAAAAGGTGTTGCAGAGGAGGATGAGTTTCCAGAACCTGATGCGATAGAAGGGGTTGACGAAAATGCATCTATTTCTCAAGAAAATCAATTGCTAGATGCTGTAAGGCAAAAAAATGAAGTGCCGAAGTCGATAGATGCTCAAACGCAGGGTGACAAGAGTACGAGTAAACCAGCCGTTAAAACATTATCCGAAGCTAAGCAATTAGATAAGTTAGCGAGTCAAGATCCGAATGAGAAAACCAAGGCATCAGCGTTGAGCTTCTCTTTGCCTGATAGAAATGTTTTAACGCAACCGCAACCTAAAAAAGGGGGTTACACGGAAGAAGAGTTGCTTTCCCTTTCTGCCTTGTTAGAGCTTAGGTTGGCCGATTTTGGGGTTAAGGTTGAGGTTGTGGAAGTCAACCCTGGACCTGTTATCACTCGTTTTGAAATACAGCCAGCACCAGGGGTTAAAGTCTCTCGAATTACAAACCTGGCTAAAGATTTAGCACGCTCTTTAAGTGTTATGAGTGTCCGTGTTGTTGAGGTGATTCCAGGTAAGTCGACAATAGGTATTGAAATTCCCAATGATGTTAGGGATACGGTTTATTTTAGTGAAGTGATTAATTGTGAAATTTACGATAACGCCACATCCCCTTTAACTATTTCTTTAGGGCATGATATCTCGGGTGAACCTGTGGTGGTTGATTTGGCCAAAATGCCTCATTTATTGGTTGCAGGTACGACAGGATCAGGTAAATCTGTTGGTGTGAATGCCATGATTATGAGTATGTTACTCAAGTCGTCACCGGATCAAGTACGCATGATTATGGTTGATCCAAAAATGTTGGAGCTTTCGATTTATGAAGGTATTCCGCATTTGTTAACGCCTGTTATTACGGATATGAAGGATGCCGCAAATGGCCTTCGTTGGTCTGTGGATGAAATGGAGCGACGTTATAAATTAATGTCTAAGTTAGGTGTCAGAAATCTAGCGGGCTTTAATAAAAAAGTAAAAGAGGCAATAGACGCGGGGCAACCGCTTGAAGATCCATTGTGGCAGCCTGAACATGACGCCATGTTCTCCCAAGATGGCGTTGCTCGCACAGTCCCTTTGCTAGAACCCTTGCCTTATATTGTTATTGTGGTGGATGAATTTGCCGATATGATGATGATAGTGGGTAAAAAAGTAGAAGAATTAATTGCACGAATTGCCCAAAAAGCACGTGCTGCGGGAATTCATCTAATCTTGGCAACTCAGCGCCCATCAGTTGATGTTATTACCGGTTTGATCAAAGCGAACATTCCAACACGTATGGCTTTTCAGGTCTCATCTAAAATTGACTCACGTACCATATTGGATCAAGGTGGCGCGGATCAATTGTTAGGGCAGGGAGATATGCTTTATTTACCCGCAGGCCTGCCCACGCCAATACGAGTACATGGCGCTTTTGTTTCTGATGAAGAGGTTCATGCGGTTGTTGAGGAATGGAAAAAACGAGGCTCGCCTGACTATATTACGGATGTAGTCGTTAACCCAGAAGACTTGATGTCAGAGGGCGCTTCTGAAGATAAGGATGCCTTATACGATGAAGCGGTAGCGATCGTGATTGAAACACGCAAAGCGTCGATCTCATCAGTACAACGACGTTTGAAGATAGGTTATAACCGAGCGGCAAATCTAGTAGAGGCAATGGAAGCGGCAGGTTTAGTAAGTTCTATGGGAACCAATGGACAGCGAGAGGTTCTGATACCTGAGTAATGCTGGTTGGCGTAATCTTGATGTTTAAGGTGTTGAAAAAATTATGATGAAAATAGTGTTTGTCTTTTTAAGTTTATTTATCTCTTTCAATAGTGTGGCCGCGACAGAGTTATTAACCAAGCTGCTAGAATCTAATCGCAATATTGAAGGTGAGTTTCGTCAAGTAACCTATGACGAAGAGGGTGAACAACTACAAGCTAATGAAGGGGTGTTTTTACTAGCAGAGCCTAATCGTTTCGTATGGGACACTATAACCCCTTTTCCCCAGCGGATTATATCCAACGGGCAATGGATTACTATTTGGGATGTGGACCTTGAACAAGCAACACAAAAACCTTTGAAGGGAGCTTTGGGGAATTCTCCTGCAGCGCTATTAGGCCGTCCTGCCAATGATGTATTACCTCATTATGTCATCACTCAGTTGGGAGAGCAGCGTTTTCGTCTTGAGCCAAAAGAAACGTTAAATCTATTTTCTACCTTGACCCTGTCGTTTAGAGACAGTGCCATTGAAGCCATGAGTATTGATGATGATTTAGGGCAGACGACGGTTATTGAGTTTAATAATGTTGAGTTTCATGACGGTGTTGCTGATGGCAATTTTCAAGTAGATTTACCAGCAGAAGTAGACCTTATCGTAGAGGCAAGTTTGTTGGCTGGGTCTGATGTTGTGGAAGCGGCTCAAGCGGAAGGCAAATAATGCAGGATTTATTTGAGAGTCAATGGGATTTATATGAGCCACTTGCTGCTCGGATGCGTCCTAGGCAGCTTTCAGATTACCTGGGGCAAGATCACCTTGTTGGTGAGGGTAAGCCTTTAAAACGAATGATAGAGACAGGGCGTTGTCATTCTTTTATTCTTTGGGGGCCACCAGGTGTGGGTAAAACCACCTTTGCGAAACTGTTATCACATCAACTTGAGGCGAACTTTTTAGAGCTCTCTGCGGTAATGTCTGGGGTAAAAGATATACGCATTGCGGTTGAGCAAGCTAAGCAGCATAAGATGATGAATGCGGGACAAACGGTTCTTTTTGTTGATGAGGTTCATCGTTTTAATAAATCACAACAGGATGCATTTTTACCCTTCATTGAAGATGGTACCTTCCTATTTATTGGTGCTACCACAGAAAACCCCGCCTTCGAATTGAATTCAGCCTTGCTTTCAAGGGCGCGAGTTTACAGTCTTAAAAAACCCTCTCAGGCAATTATCCGCATTGGTTTAGAGCGTGCTTTATCAGACCAAGAATATGGTTACGGTAAAGATGATATACAAATAGAGTCCAGTTTTATTGATGCCATTGCTCATGCTGCAGATGGTGATGTGAGGCGCTCCCTTAATTTATTGGAAGTCCTCATTGATATGACATCAGAAATTGAAGGTGCAAGTAAGCAGGTCACTGAGGCGCAATTGATTGATGTGCTTGGCCAATCTTATCGTGCTTTTGATAAGGGGGGGGATGCATTTTATGATCAGATTTCAGCGTTTCATAAATCAGTGCGTGGTTCGTCTGCTGACGGTGCCTTGTATTGGATGGCTCGAATGTTGGATGGCGGTTGTGACCCCTTATATATCGCAAGACGCTTGTTAGCTATTGCGTCTGAGGATATCGGCAATGCCGATCCAAGAGCCTTACAGATTGCATTAAATGCATGGGATATTTTTCATCGAGTAGGGCCTGGTGAGGGCAATCGCGCCATCGCTCAGGCGGCGGTTTACCTTGCGTGTGCCCCTAAAAGTAATGCGGTGTACCAGGCCTTTAATCAGGTGATGTCTACTGTTTCTGAGCAGCCTAGTTATGATGTTCCCAATCATTTACGCAATGCACCGACTAAATTGGCTAAGGAAATGGGGCATGGAGAGGGTTATCGCTACGCCCATAATGAAGAGCACGCATTTGCTGCGGGTGAGTCCTACTTACCATCTGAATTAGCGGGACAGACATTTTATCATCCCACGGATAGGGGGCTCGAGAAAAAAATATCAGCGAAAGTCGATTGGTTAAATGAGTTAAATCGAGGTAGTTTGATTAAGCGTTATGAAAGTGGCCATTTTAATATGGGCGATGATACTTAATCGATTTCGGTATTAAATTTCATGATTTCAAAGAGAGTGAATCTATGAGTGCTTATTTGATGGTCGCTTTGGGTGGCGCCTTAGGTGCTATGGGGCGCTTTTCGATAGCGAAACATTTTACCAGCCAAAACCAAGGCTTTATTCCTTGGGCAACGTTTTCAATCAATGTAATCGGCTGTTTTGTCATAGGGATTATGTTTGTATTGATGACAGAGAAATTGAGTATATTAGAGGTTTACCGCCCTTTATTAATAGTGGGCTTTCTAGGGGCATTTACTACTTTTTCTACTTTTTCATTAGAAATAGTGACTCTGTTGAATCAGCAGGCTTGGTTAAGCGCACTGAGCTATTTATTATTAAGTTGCTTTTGTGGTGTATTGGGGACTTGGTTGGGTATTTTGGTGGCAAGATTGATTTAATTGCTGAATATCAGAAATCTTGTTGCTCAATTTTTATTTAATCGTAGTAGAATACTTACCCTAAAACGTATTTATTAGTTGAACTGATTAAGTTGTGTATAAACATAATTTAATTTCAGACATATAGAAGGAAAGAGTTGCAGACATGTTGGACATTAAAGCATTAAGGGCTGACCCAGAAGCGGTTGCTCTACGTCTCAAGAAAAAAGGTTTTGAACTAGACGTTGCCAATTTTATTGGCTTAGAAGAGCGTCGTAAATCCATTCAGATCGAAACTGAAACTCTACAACAGTCCCGTAACTCTGTTTCCAAAGAAATTGGCATGGCGATGAAATCGGGTGACAAGGATAAAGCGGCTGAACTTAAAGCTCAAACAGCGAGTTTAGGTGATGACCTTTCTCACGCAAAAGAGCAATTAGCACTTATCCAGCATGAAATGGATGCTGTTTTGGCAAGTATTCCCAACGTACCTCATGAATCTGTGCCAGAAGGGACGACAGAAGATGACAATATTGAAGTGCGTCGTTGGGGTGATGTTCGCGAATTTTCTTTTGAACCTAAAGATCATGTCGATCTGGGTGAAGATTTAGGTCAGCTAGATTTTGAAGCGGCCGTAAAAATTACAGGCTCACGTTTTGCGGTAATGAAGCAAGATTTAGCGCGATTACATCGTGCATTAACTCAGTTTATGATCAACACCCATGCGGATGAACATGGTTATACTGAGGTCTATGTGCCTTACTTAGTCAATGAGCACTCTCTAAAAGGGACGGGGCAATTACCTAAGTTTGAAGCTGACTTATTTAAAGTACCGGTTGATAAAGACAGTGGCAATAATGATCTTTACCTCATTCCGACTGCTGAGGTGCCTGTCACCAATTTGGTGCGTGATGAGATCCTTAATGAGGCAGACCTACATAAAAAGTTTGTTGCTCATACACCTTGCTTTAGAAGTGAAGCGGGCAGCTATGGTCGAGATACACGAGGCATGATACGTCAGCACCAATTTGAGAAAGTTGAACTGGTTCACGTTTGTCGCCCTGATCGCTCTGAAGAAGTACTAGAGGAGCTTATAACGGACGCTGAAGTTATCTTGAAAAAGCTAAACTTACCGTATCGGACTGTTATCTTATGTGGCGGAGACCTAGGCTTTTCAGCGCATAAGACATACGACATTGAAGTTTGGTTACCAGGCCAAGGTAAGTATCGTGAGATTTCTTCTTGTTCAAATATGGGAGACTTCCAAGCACGTCGCATGCAGGCTCGCTGGCGTAATCCTGAAACAGGTCGTCCAGAGTTGGCACATACTTTGAATGGTTCTGGTTTAGCGGTAGGAAGAACATTAGTTGCTGTCTTAGAAAATTATCAAAATGAAGATGGCTCTATTGATGTACCAGAGGTACTTGTACCTTATATGGGCGGCAAAACTAAATTGAGTGCGACTCAGAAATAGTTAGTTCTATTAAACTAATGAATAAAAGACGCCTCTTATTTAAGGGGCGTTTTTTTTGATAAATTATTTGAGAAATTTATGACGGGTAAAGTGTATTTAGTCGGGGGTGGCCCAGGTGACCCTGAATTACTGACATTAAAAGCGCACCGAGTATTAACACAAGCCGATGTGGTTTTATATGATCGTCTGGTTGGTGAACAAATTATCGCTTTAATTCCTGAGTCAGCAGAAGCCTTGTATGTGGGTAAAGCAAAATCAAAACACAGTTTACCGCAAGGGGATATTAATAAGCTCTTGTGTGAAAAAGCAGCTCAGGGTAAGTCGGTTGTTCGCTTGAAAGGCGGCGATCCTTTTATCTTTGGTCGTGGCGGTGAAGAGATTGAAGAGCTTGTTGATGCAGGGGTTGAATTTGAAGTTGTGCCAGGTATTACTGCAGCAGCAGGGTGTGCGGCTTATGCGGGAATTCCCTTAACGCATCGTGATTATGCTCAGTCTGTACGGTTTGTTACCGGGCATTTAAAAGATGGTACGACGGACTTGCCTTGGCATGAACTGGTTCATCCAGCACAAACCTTAGTGGTCTACATGGGATTGACTGGGCTTGCTGAAACCGCAGAGAAGTTAGTGCAACATGGCATGAGTGAATCTATGCCCGTTGCGGTCGTTGAACGAGGAACAACCGCGTCTCAACGGGTATTTACATCGACTATTTGTGAAATAACTCAAGTGGTAAAAGATAACGAAGTAAAATCCCCAAGCTTATTGATTATAGGTGATGTGGTTAAACTACAAAAAAGATTAGCTTGGTTTAAGGGCTAAACCTTTGTCGTACAGCCAGCTGTTATAAACAGTTGGCTGGTTTGGGTAAACCTGCAAATTTGGCAATGAGTTTGGCTGGGCTTCCCGGGAAAAGTTGCATGAGATAAATGCTTTTCCCTTTATCTACACCAAGCTTCTTGCTGACGGCTTTTACGAGAGGTCTCATAGCGGGCGATACTTGAAATTCGTGGTAAAAATCACGCAATAGTAAAATCACTTCCCAGTGGGCATCAGTTAAATTGATCTCCTCTAGATTAGCTAAATATATAGCCATCTCTTCAGACCAGTCATCAAGATTGATAAGGTAGCCTTCTTTGTCTAATAGTGTGTCGTAGTTAGTCATTTTTATAGTCACCAGGCAGTATGCTTTTCAAACTCTGCCGTTAATTTTAGCCACTTATCTGCTGAAATTGCTTCGACTTTATTGCTTGTTAAGCCATAGCATTTTAAATCGTGTTCAAGCGCATAAATCTTAATGTTAAGGTTTTTTGCTTGCCTTAAAAGCTGTTCGTCAAGTGTTACCTTTAATACGGCTTCTTCCATCAGGAGGATAGCGTCACTTTGCTGTAGGCTTAATAGTATTTCATGCTCAGTATTAGCCTGATAATGAGACTGATTTAACTGGTGTAATCGAGGCATGGTTAAAACCTAAAGGTATGTTGATAGCGAGTTAGCATATCCGTCCACTCTTGATCAGAGAGTACGCTTGCTAGTGAGGTTATTTTTGCCTCATCACTAGGTAGTTGAGAGGCGGGTAAATAGAGCTTATCAAGATCGTAAAATTCAAAACTGGCGAGCATCTTAAAGAGGGCTTTTCCTTGCTCGTTACTTGGTTGCTGATCCTGGTGGAGTAATGCAATACCTGCCCCTGAAAATGCCAGTTCAACCTTTTGTTCAAATGTCGCTAATACCATCGCCAGGTCGAGTGCTTCTTTTACTTTAAGGCCAGAGTAGGGGGAGCTTGTGATATGTATAAGGGTATTACTCATTTAGACCTCATTTAAAGCTGATGACTTTGTCGCAATCATTCATTAAAGACACGAGAGTGCCAAGGCCTTCGAGTTTAAATTCGGCGGCTAGGTTTGCGCTTTTGAGCTCGTATCGTTGGCTTTCTTGTTCGCTGATAATACCTCGTCTCACCGCAGCGGCAATACACAGAGAAAGTTCGATATTATGTTCTTTGGACAATGTTTGCCAAGCATTCTGCAGATCAAACTCATCTCTAGGGTTTTGGCTAAAACCATTACCAATAAGGACGGCGTCTTGATAGAAGAAAACGCCTTTGAGTTGGTGTTCTTGGCTCTTTATTATGGCTTTTGCAAAAGTGAGGGCTGAGTGGCAAGCCTTACTTTGAAAAGGAGAGCCATGTACAAAAAGGGCATATAGCATGTATCAACCTGAATGCGTAGATTATGTCATTGATAAAATAATTAAAGGCCACAAAAGTGGCCTTTAATTATTTAGAGTGTTTGATCTAGCGTGTGGCTAACTTAGTCGTCATTTGCCAAACCTAGAAGGGCTAGCAAACTGATGAATAAATTATAAATGGAAATAAACAATGTCACGGTTGCCATAACATAGTTAGTTTCACCACCTCGAACAATTTCACCTGTTTGATACAAGATCATAGCAGCAGAAAATAAAGCAAAGCCTGCTGATATGAAGATTTGTAGTGCAGGTACCTGAACGAAAAAGCCTAGAATCATGGCAAATAATAGAACAAAAATACCAACAGTTAAAAAGCCTTTTAGAAAGCTAAAGTCTTGTTTTGAAATAAGAGCATAAGCAGAAAGACCTAAAAAGGACAAACCGGTTAGTGCAAGAGCATTCATTACCAAGGAAGTGCCATTAGGTAGGCTTAAATAGGCATTTAACATTGGGCCTATGGTAATGCCCATAAATCCAGTCAGAGCGAAGACAAGTAAAATGCCAAGGCCTGAGTTTTGATACTTACTGATTAAAAATAGCAAGCCATAAAAACCTACCAAAGTAAGTATAATGCCAGGGTGAGGCAGGTTTAATGCCATACTCATACCGGCAGTAAATGCACTGAAAAGTAATGTTATTGCTAACAGTCCATAGGTGTTTCTAAGGGTTTTATTTGCAACGTCTTGATTGGGTTTTGTAATGATTGCATCGGTATAACGCATCTGTGTCTCCGTTAAAGTCAAATCTATATGAACTAATATGGAGATGCCGATGATAAAACTCAAGTCTTTGTGAGTAATTCGTTGCGATACTTTGTTAAAAAGGCCAATGAGGACAGATAAGTCTTTTTTAAAGGCCAAAAAAACACCGCTAGATAGCGGTGTTTAAGTAAATAGGTTAGTAGAAGGTATGTTTAAGAGGCGACCATGGGTTTTTGATGACTCGCGTGTTGTCTTGTTTTATGTTTATCAATTTGACGAGCAAGTTTTTCTGTCATCGCGTCGATTGCATGGAATAAACGACTGTCTGATACTGCAGCGGCAAAGAGCTCCTTACCTGGAAGATGAATGGTTGCTTCTGCTTTTTGTTCGTGATTATCCTGCATCAAAGTGACATGAATCGTAGTAATTTGATCGCTTAATCTACCGAGCTTATCCATTTTTTCATTGATGTGTTCTTTTAGGGCGGGAGTGACGTCGACGTGGTGACCAGTAATGTTAATTGTATACATACAACTTTCTCCTTGGCAAGTTGGACCGTTTGAATTGGCTTTTTGTAAATTAAAACCATACGGCACAGATTCAGCATAGAATCCTGTTAAAAGTCTGTCAATACGCTTTTATCACTCTGTAACAAAAATATGTTTCATCGCAAGTGAATTTTAAAATCATCCTTTTAGTGCTTCAAATAGGTCAATTTGCTACACTGTTTATCTGATTTAAAGACAATTGAAGTAGAATTACAAAATGCCCAGCAAAGACTTTATATTGCCAATTTCATTTCGTACCGCTCAAGAAATTGGTCTGGAAGAATCTGTCTTGATTGCGTTTTTAGAGCAACATGCTTTTATATTATCAAGCCGAACACTTAATTTTGAATTGTCTAGTTTATCAGCCCAACTACCATTTTGGACCGGGCCGATGTTGCAGCGTATTCTGTCAAGTTTACAGACAAATCAGCGGTTAAGTTTTGAACGTAATGGGAATCAAGTCACCATTAGTTTGGAAGGGCATCAAGACGTAAAAGAAAGTATAAAACCTGATCCTCAGACATTTCAGGCAGCGCCAAGAGCACAGGTACCACGAGATCAAACGGTCGTGGATGACGATGCACTCGTGAATAAATTAGGCCGACTACAGCGACAAGCAGAAACACATGAGAATCAATCATCGTCAAGCTCTGTAGGGCTTAAAAATAGAAAAAACCTAGCCAGTTCTCATATTCAGTTTTCTCATAAGCAGGATCAGGCAAGCTACCATGCAGCTCATGAGTCTCTGCCTAGGGCGAGTAATAATACTTGGCCCGGGGCGGCTAAGAATAAAGAGGAAAAACGTCGAGGGGTTTCTGACTTCGATCTGTATTTAGAGCAAAAGGAAAGAACACGACAGCCCGATCAATGGCTGCCTGAAGAAAGTACACTTGAACAAATTTCTCAAGCGGGTATTAATCGACAATTTGCGACACAGTTGTTACCTGAGTTTCTATTGCGCATTAAAGAGCAAAGAAAGAATGTGCGTACTTGGAATAGTGAATTTTTTAAATATGTAAAACGTCAATGGCAATATAAACAATCGGATAGATCGTCTTATGAAGGCACCACAGGCAGCTCACACTCTACTCGAACCTCTAAAGAACAAGTTAGCGATGCACTCACAAACATCCACGACACAGACTGGTAATCAAGAGCAGGTTCAACAAGAAAAGGATGAAATGCAGCAACAAACACGTATTCTTGTCAATATGTTATTTGCGCGTTTCAAAGCGGTTTACACCCATAAATTTGCATCTGCTTACGCCAATCCTGATGAAGTTAAGCTTGCGAAAAGAGAGTGGGCGATAGCGATTAAAGGCTTTAAAGAGCCTCTGTTAGCCTATGCGGTTGAGCGCTCAAAAGAAACGTATGCTTGGCCGCCTACTATTGCTGAGTTTTTACAACTTATCTCGAAAGCTTACGGCGCCTATGGCCTTACTGATCCTAGGAAAGCGTATTTAGAAGCATGTCGGTGTCGTATTAATCCATTGGAGTTTTCTTGGTCTCATCCTGCTGTTTATCATGCTGCAGCGACAACTGGCTGGTATAGCTTGAAGTCAGATGAAGAGATTAGAACCTGGCCTGTTTTTGAAAAAAATTACAATGAAGTGGTAGATCGAATTGTTCAAGGTGAAGTATTAGAGGTTCCCAATGTGCCTCTTATCGAAAATCGACAGGAAGACCATTTAGCGCAACTGATTCCTGATTTGGTGCAAAAAACAGGTTTGCCAGAAGGGGACGTTGCTTGTTTGCTTTATTACCTTAAAAAGACAAAAGGTACGCAAATAAGAGCAAGGTACCGTGCTAAAAGTTTGTCAGATTTAAAGCAAAAAGGTTTTGATATTATCCTTCCTGATTAGACACAAAATGTTCACTATTTACCTCTAATTAGTTGAAATGTAACGATTTCAACTAATTGAATGTCGCTTCATTTGTGTCGTTTTGTTGCTTTTCACCGTATTTTACTAAAAGAATTTTAATTACTAGAGCTAATCCCTTATATTAAAAACTTGGATACGAAAGAAAAAGGTGGAATGAGGTGCTGAAAGTATTAATTGTTGATGATCACGGGATAGTGAGTACAGGGATCAGTCGCATGTTACAGGATGTGTCAAATCTACAGGTTGTCGGCTGTGCTGCTAGTGGCGAAGAGGCAATCACACTTACCAAAGAGACCTTGCCTGATATAGTCTTGATGGATGTGCATATGCCTGGCATAGGGGGCTTAGGCGCTACCAAAGAAATTAAGCGTATTTTACCTAAGACAAAAATCATAGCGCTCTCTGCTTTAGACGATAATCCATACCCTACTAAACTCATTGAAGCAGGCGCTTCAGGTTATATTACCAAGGGTATTGCGTTGGATGAGATGATTTCGGCAATCGAAAAAGTTGCTAAAGGGGGCAAATATATTAGCTCTGATGTGGCTCAGAAGATGGCGTTATCACAAATGTCTAAAGAGGATGGTGATACACCATTAGACAGCCTCTCAGATCGAGAATTACAAATTGCTCAGATGATTGTTGATTGTCGAAAGGTGCAAGATATCGCAGAAAAATTAAACCTGAGTGCAAAAACAGTCAATACTTATCGTTACCGCATGTTTGAAAAACTGTCTATTGGTAGTGATGTGGAGCTAGCTCGCCTTGCAATGCGTCATAATTTACTTGGCGTTGGCGCTGTAGATTAATTATTAACTCACCCCAGATTAAATACCTTATTTAGTCTTCTTTATAGGGTCAACAAACTTACTAAACTTTGCTACATTATGGAGCGCTTCATTTAACCATGGGTTAGATGTTATTGATTGACTCTATTTGGCTGTTTGAGGTTTGTTTGACCCCTATTGAATTTGATGCAAAACACTTTATTAGTAACCTCACAACCCGCCCTGGGGTTTACCGGATGTATGGTAAAGGTGAGCTGCTTTATGTCGGTAAAGCTAAAAACCTCAAAAATCGTGTCTCAAGCTACTTTAGAAGCACCGGCCTTACTACCAAGACAATGGCTTTGGTTAACCGTATTGATGAGATTGAGGTAACACTGACAAAGAGTGAGACAGAAGCACTTTTATTAGAACAAACCCTCATTAAACAACATCGTCCACCTTATAATATTCTGTTGCGGGACGATAAATCCTACCCCTATATTCTGCTGTCAGAGCATCAACACCCAGCGTTATTGTTTCGTCGTGGTGGTAAAGCAGGTGAAGGTAAGTTATTTGGTCCTTTTCCCAGTGGAACGGCCGTCAGGGAAAGCCTAGCGACCATGCAAAAAGTATTCAAGGTACGACAATGTGAGGATACCTATTACGCTAATCGGTCTCGTCCTTGCCTGCAGTATCAAATAAAGCGCTGTTCTGCCCCTTGCGTTGACCTGATTACTGATGACGCATACGACAATGATGTTCGCCATACACGAATGTTTCTTGAGGGTAAGGATCAGGAGCTACTTAACGAAATTAGCCAGAGTATGACTGCTGCTGCCGCTGAAATGGAGTTTGAAAGGGCGGCAGATTTAAGAGATCAAATTACTCAGCTTAAACATATTCAAGAGCAACAGTATGTCTATGGACAGTCAGGTGAGGCCGATGTCTTAGCGGCACTGATTAAGCCTGGCGGACATTGCGTTCATCTTATGATCATTCGAGGTGGCAAGGTTGTTGGTAGTAAAAGTTATTACCCCAAAATGCCGCTGGAGATGAGTGAGAGTGAATTGTTAACCACCTTTATTGCCCAATCCTATATTGGGGGCGCTCAAGAGTTACCTAAATCACTTATCTTGAGCCATGAATTGAATGATATGGACGTATTATCAGCAGCTATTTTTGAAAGTAATAAAAAGAAGGTAGAGCTAAGTGCGAATGTAAGAGGCCAAAGAGCTCGCTGGTTAGATCTGGCCAAGCTTAATGCGGAGCAGGGCCTACAGACTCGCTTATTGGATAAGAAACATCATTTTAGCCGGGCGACCGCGTTACAGAAGCTTCTTGGCTTAGATGAACCACCAAAACAAATGGAATGTTTCGACATCAGTCATTCCAGCGGTGAGGCGACTGTGGCGTCATGTGTCGTATTTGGACCAGAAGGGCCTGAGAAAAAGCGCTACCGCTCATTTAATATTGAAGGTGTTGAACCGGGTGATGATTATGGTGCGATGCGACAGGCATTGAGTCGACGCTATAAACGGGTGAAATCGGGTGAATTAGAAGCGCCCGATGTATTGCTGGTGGATGGTGGTAAAGGCCAGCTCACTCAAGCGGAAGAAGTTTTGTCTGAGCTTGGCTTAACGAGTATCTTTTTACTTGGGGTTGCTAAGGGTGAAACAAGAAAGCCAGGCTTAGAAACTCTTTATATAGGATCTAAAGAAGATGAGGTAGTATTGCCACCAGACTCTGCTGCATTGCACCTCATTCAGCATATTCGTGATGAGGCCCATAGGTTTGCTATCACAACGCATAGAAAGCGACGAGATAAAAAGCGTCGTCATTCTAGCTTGGAAGGTATACCCGGTGTTGGCCCAACACGACGTAAAAACTTATTAACCGCGTTTGGCGGTATTCAAGAGTTACAAGCAGCAAGCCAAGAAGAGATTAGTAAAGTAAAAGGCATTAGTTCTACCATGGCACAAGAGGTCTACCTCTTTCTCCATAAGACATAAATGTTATGATACTGACTAATAGTATCTATTAAACAATTTAGATTGTATTAACGAATAGCCAGTTATGATTGGCCGCCCAATACTAAGCAGAAAATAAATGAATATACCGAACATGTTGACCTCAGTCCGAATTTTTATGATACCCATCTTGGTCGTATTATATTACCTGCCTTGGGATGGGCGCTATGTTACCTGCGCCGCTGTATTTGCAGCAGCAGCAGTTACTGATTGGTTAGACGGCTATTTAGCAAGAAAACTAAATCAAACCTCCGCCTTCGGTGCTTTTTTCGATCCTGTGGCAGATAAGCTGATGGTATCGATTGCGCTAGTCTTGCTGGTAGAGAGTTATGCTAATCCATTAATGACAGTAGCTGCTGCTGTTATCGTGGGTAGAGAGATTGTTATTTCAGCATTAAGAGAGTGGATGGCTGAAATGGGCAAAAGGACAAGTGTTGCCGTTTCAAATATTGGTAAGCTAAAAACCACCATGCAAATGTTGGCAATTTTCATCTTATTAGGAAACGAGCCTAATACTAAGTGGGCAGGTATCGGTGAAATTGTACTTATTATGGCGGCACTACTTACCTTGTGGTCTATGTACACCTACTTAAAAGCGGCTTGGCCACACCTAATGCCATCGATATCGGATGAAAAATAAACACTTAGAACAATTATTGATCTAAATGGAAAAAAATCGCTAAGTTAATGGATTTATTTAGAATTATTGCTTGACGCAGAGTCAGAAATACATAGAATATGCTCCATCTTCTGAACGCGGGAATAGCTCAGTGGTAGAGCACAACCTTGCCAAGGTTGGGGTCGCGAGTTCGAGCCTCGTTTCCCGCTCCAGTAGAAGATAATCTGATTAAAGGCCGGATGGCAGAGTGGTCATGCAGCGGACTGCAACTCCGTTAACGCCGGTTCGATTCCGACTCCGGCCTCCATAATCAGAAGCATGTAGCAGTAGCTAGATGTGCCCGGGTGGCGAAATTGGTAGACGCACAAGACTTAAAATCTTGCGGTAGTAATACCGTACCGGTTCGATTCCGGTCCCGGGCACCATTTGGTGCCTTTTTTTTCGTCTGTAATAAATGAAAACGCCCCTAATACCCGCCAGCTCTGGCTTGAAGTAATTTTCCTTACCTAGTCTAAATTTTTACTTTCCTTAACTTATTCTATTTTTTCGAGACTTTGCACGTATTTGGTACAGGCATTCGCACACCTTTTATTTTAAAAGGTGTAAAGGGAATGGATGCAGCGTATAGAAGCGGTACTAGCTGACGTGGTCAAGCTTACGTAAATTGGTAAGCGCAAAGTTAAAGCTGGTTTTAAGACAAAGCGTGAAGCCAATGCTTGGGCCTCAGCACAAGAAAGGTTCGCTGAAGAAAGCTAATCCACAGATATTCCTGATATACCCTTCAAAGACGCGTTAGAGCGCTATCGCGATACCATTAGTATTTCCAAACGAGGCCAAAAGTTTGAAATTCGCAGAATTGACCGCTGGTTAGGTGCGGGTGAAGTGGATGCTGATCTGCTTTGTTATATTCAGCTAGAAACGCTTCAATCGAAACATTTTTATGAATGGCGAGCCCGTCGCTTAAAAGAAGTGTCAGTGAGAACGGTATTAAGGGAATGGACTGTGCTGTCGGCGGTGTGTAGTCAATGCGCGAAAGAGTGGGGATGGTTGCGTGAAAATCCCATGCGTCATGTTCAGCGACCTGCTGAGCCTGATCCCCGTACTAGGCGCTTGCAAGAAGGGGAGTTTGATCAGTTGATGATCGCGACTCAATTCGATATAACCATCCCGACGGAATCCAAACGTGAACGTATTGGCGCTGCCATCGTCTTTGCAATCGAAACCGCCATGCGAGCCGGTGAAATCTGCAACATAGCATGGGAAGACGTGGACCTAGAAAGGCGAACAGTTCACCTACCTAAAACTAAATAGCGGTAATTGATGCTGTTTAGTGAGTTACCTAGATTGCGTGGTTTTGGGAATGTCCTTTTACACGCCATGCTATACATGAACTTATTCTTAGACAAGCCCCAGGTAATTGGCTGCTTGTGCAGAATTCCAAAGCTCTTTATTTTTGGGGATGCTTAGCATTTGTAGGGTTTGGATAAACATGTCTATTCTTTTGATAAGGGCATGTTCTTTAGCTGGGTTTGAATCCATTGTGGCACCTTTAATTATCTAAGGTATCTATTTCTAATTTTCTAAGATAAACATTCCTATATTGAGTCTGAATGTTGTTTTTGATCTCTTTTACAATACCTGAGAAACTGATTTATTATCAATGGAATACAAAAAAGGTGATTAGATTAGATAAAAAAACAGCAGCATACTTGTGTATTAATAATGCGTAAATTAACAAGTTTTATATCTTATGCAATATCTTCTACTGAAATTTTTAATATGCAGCCATTGGGTGTGTGTATTAGCTCCACGAAACCTTCGAAGTCCGCTAAGCGCTCATTCATCCCTTTTAGACCGCTGCCAAATTCATTAATG
>Ga0209396_1002884_pt1 | contig 17731 bp, 9 predicted proteins | sample GOMGulsemesocosm_6_FD_184638 | JGI IMG/M metagenome (GOLD analysis project Ga0209396, IMG submission 184638) | Methane-oxidizing microbial communities from mesocosms in the Gulf of Mexico - GOM8C Gulf of Mexico (SPAdes) (version 2) | ecosystem: Environmental > Aquatic > Marine > Cold seeps...
TTTCGGGTCCATAAACATTTGCTTTTTAAAAGCAATGAGTGCTTCTCTAGATAATTCCCCGTTAAGGTAATCGTCAATTAGCTGGTTTTTGGTTGCATCATCCATAGGTGTTAATTTTAATGTTAAAGGGGTAATCTTTGATTTATAAAAAAGAAAGATTGTAACTAAAGCTGTTGTTCATTTATATATTCCCTTTTTTCCGTTTTTGTTACCCGTTTTTTTGTTTTATTTATTAAATAAATTTGCAAAACGCTAATTTATAGTGTTTTGGGTTTATATATTTCTCAGTTTTTCGTAGGAGACATCTTTTTTTATCAACTTGATTAACTTGCTTTTGCATTTAAAAACACGTTGCCTAACAACTGTTTCTGAACTGTAACCAAGTTCCTCAGCAATTTCTTTTTGTTTTCTCTTTTTTAAAAATAAAGACATAACTTTTTTACAATTATCTGATAATAGGTTAAAGTTTCTTAAATAAACTTCCCTACGGTCATTTTCTAATATTTGCAAAGCCATCATTTTGGCATTGCCCTCATCGGTAATCTCTTTAACCTCAGCTTTTGTTGCCCATTTTTTTCTGAAACTTAATTCCTTAAGCCATAAATTTTTGCAAATACCATAAAGATACCATTCAAAATTTTCAACAGGTTCATAATTTTTTACTTTGGCTTTAGTGGTTGTGTGTAAGAGTGCTTTTTGAAAAACATCTTCAGCATCTTCCTGATTACCACTATTATTCCTAATGTGTTTGAGGACTGAAGGGTAAACTAATTCGTAAATTTCTAAAATTCCTTTGGAATCTCCAGTTATTAACGAATTGAATAAATTTTTGTTTTCCGCCATGCTGTAAAGCTTGTGTGGGTTTTATTCAAATCTAAATATTTTTTTTAAAATAATGTTGATAAAAAAATGAAAATAAATGGGTAACGTTTTTCACTTTATAGGAACTATAAAGTGGGGACTCAATAATTGTCTCTCGTTTATTTTTTGAACCAAAAAAAAAGAAAATCATGAAACATTTTATCTCATTTTTAGTGTTAACAGTATTATTCGTATTCACAAGTTGTAGTTTGGAAAACGAAGAATATTACTTCAATAACCAAGAGGTTACCAAAACAGAAAATAATTTTAAAACAGCTGTAGTAACGTATGATTTAACAATAGAAATTACAGCTAAGGATAATTTAAGGACAGAGTTAAATGTACAAAAATCATTTGTTCAAAGCAAAAACTCTGAAGTTTGGTTGTTGAAAGGGAATGAATCAACGGTTATTTTAGAGGAGTTAATAGCTTTGTCAGATGAAGTTGTAAGTGTTCAGGTTGCAGAAGGTGAAATTGTTTTTAATGATTTGATGGAAAAGCAAGAAAGAACTGGAGGAGAAGATGATGAGGTTAAGGATGATGAGCAAGAAAGAACTGGAGGAGAAGATGATGAGGTTAAGGATGATGAGCAAGAAAAAACAGGTGGAGAAGGTGGTGAAGTTGTAAATCGATTGTAGTAGGTAAATATCGCTAAAACAGGTTTCTAGTTTTTGCATCTGTAAGGAATAAAACCTATTTTTGGTAATAACTAGCGATCTGTCATAATGTATTTATTTTATAAGCGAACTTTATTAATTTTATTTCTGCTGATTTCTTATTTAGGCGTGTCACAAATCCTTGAAAACAAAGATTTTGATAAGATGCTAAAATCAAAAATATCGAATCTAGAAAAACAACAGTTTGTAGACTCAATAGCTCAATTGAACGATTATCCAGAAGAGAAGATATCTTATTTATACCATGCATATGCTCGTTATTTGTTTAATAGTGGAGAGAGAAAGATCAATCTTCAATATTTAAATAAAGCGATTACAATCCGTAAAAAAAATCAACACAATGATTTAGTTTCCTTAAAAAAGAGTCTATTTAATTTAGGTTATAATTTAAGAGTTAATGGTAAATACTTGAGGGCAATAGATGTATTTAATGAGTTAGCGGAGTTACCTGAAGAAGATCGCTTGAGAATGAAGGCATATACTTCATTGATTTATTTAAATGAAAAGATTGGAGACTTTGAAAAGAGTGTTAGTTACTTTCAAAAAGCAGAGGGGTATTATATTAGAAATAAAAAATATAAAGAATTGTCGGGTATATATATACGTATATCTAGAGTATATGTTTCTATGGATACTGAAAAATACAGCGATGTTATAATTAATTATCTATCAAAAGTTGATTCTTTAAGAGCATTCACGAAAATAAATAAAAAAGACGATGCTATTATTAATTCTAGATTGGGTATTGTATATAGAAGTGTTAATAAAAATGAAAGAGCACTATCTCATTACTATAAAGCTTTAGAAATTAATAGAGAGTTAAAAGATTCATTAGCTATTTCTAGATTATATAATAATATTGGTTATTTATATGTAAAAGACTCATTGCTTGTTAAGACAAAAGAATCTCTTGATTTAAGTTTGAAGTATGCAAATAATGATAATCGATTAACAGCAATTATTTATGGCAATTATGCTAAGTATTACCAGCAATTAAACGAGTTTAATAAAACTAGAGATTATTATCAAAAGGGAGTTGAATTATTGGTATATGGAAAAATAAATAAAAAATTTGTGTCTCCACGACTTGTAGATGCATCCAATTCACTTCACAAATTACTTTTATTTGAATTAATGCTTGATAAAGCAACCTATTGGTATGATAGATATGAATTTGAAGGAAATGAAAGTCATTTAAAAAAAGCTTTAACTGATTTAGAACTGGCAGATCAATTGATTGATATTATACGTTTTGATACAAGTGAAAATGTATCAAAAATGTACTGGAGGGAAAAAGGAGCAGCCTTATATGCTCAAGCTGTTGAAGTTTGTTATTTACTTAAGGATACGGATAAGGCTTATTATTTTATGGAAAAAAACAAAGCTTTGTTGTTGTTGGAGGAATTAAATGATCAGCAAGCACAAGTAGTAAGTAATTTACCACAACAGCTCATAGAACGAGTTTTTTTATTCAAGCAACAAATTATTGAAATAGAAGAAAAGGTATTCAGAAATAATGATGAATTATTTGAAATAAAAAGAAATTACGAGCAGTTTAAAGATTCCTTGTCAACCAATTACCCAGCCTATTCAAAGTTAAGAAAATCATTACCGGTATTAAGTAAACAAGAACATAGTACTCAATTTATAAGCGAAACTAGGGCGAGTATACAGTTTATAATGCATGAGGATAAAGGATATGGATTAGTAATAACAAAAAATAAATCCTATTTATATCCTATAAATGATGTGGCATCATTGGAAAAGGAAGTTGATAGTTTAATTGATCAATTACAGCATCCGTTTAATACAAATAAAGATATTAAAGTATTTGTTAAAAACTCAAGTACTATTTTTAAACACTTGGTACCTGATGATGTGTATAACGAAATTAAAGGAAAAAAACTTATTATTGCTGCAGATGGAAACTTGCAAAATATACCTTTTGAAGCGTTACTAAGTAACGCTAAGGATAGTTCATCGTACTTTATAAAAACAAATGAGATAAGTTATGTGTATTCGTTTTCATACTTATTGTCTAATGCTAAAAAGAAACGTAATCCAGAGCATACTTTCTTGGGCTTTGCGCCGCAAACTTTTAAAGATAAATCGTTAGCGATTTTGTCTAATTCCATAAATGAAGTATCAAGTATAAATTCAATATTTTCAGATACTGTTTTTATAAATGAAAATGCTACGAAGGAAAATTTTAAATCAAATTTTGAAAACTTTAAAATAGTTCACCTAGCTACACACTCGGGTTCAAGTAATACAGAAAAACCTTGGTTAGCTTTTAATGACGAAAAGGTTAACTTAAATGAAATTTATGGGACACATAATCAAGCTGATTTAGTAGTGCTTAGTGCATGTAAAACTTCACAAGGTGAATTAAAAACAGGAGAAGGAGTTATGAGTTTGGCAAGAGGTTTTTTCTTTTCTGGTACCAACAGTGTGATTTCTACGTTATGGAATATTAATGACAAAACTACTCAGGAATTAATGCATTCTTTTTACACTAATATAAAAAAGGGACAAACAAAATCTGATGCATTACACCAATCTAAATTAGCATATTTATCTACTCATCAAGGTTCAATGGCCTCACCGTTTTATTGGAGTTCATTTGTATTAATTGGTGATGCTAATGTAATTGACATTGAAAGTGGATTTAATTGGATAATTCCTATTGTGCTATTATTCATAGTAGGTTTGATTATAATAGTAGTATCCTTTAGAAAAAGACGTTTTAAGTAATTTTTTTTAAATATTATTCATCAAATATATTTATGCAAGTGTGTTTTATTAAAAAAAATGTAACTTAGTGAGGCCCAAAAAAACATTAAAACCATTTATTTATGCTTGTAAAAGTTTATGGAAGTGCATTTTTTGGAGTTGAAGCAACAACAATAACTATAGAGGTTAATATAGTTAAAGGAATAGGATATCATTTGGTAGGATTACCTGATAATGCAGTTAAAGAGAGTAACTATCGCATAGCAGCGGCACTACAAAACAATCAGTTTAAAATCCCCGGAAAAAGAATCACTATTAATATGGCTCCTGCCGATTTACGAAAAGAAGGGAGTGCTTATGATTTACCTATTGCTATGGGGGTATTAGCTGCTTCAGGACAAATTAAATCAGAAAGCATAGGAGATTATCTAATCATGGGGGAGCTTTCTTTAGATGGTAGTTTACAGCCGATAAAAGGAGCTTTACCAATTGCAATAAAGGCGAGAGAAGAGGGTTTTAAAGGCTTTGTTCTGCCAGTTCAAAATGCTAAAGAAGCTGCTATTGTTGATGGTTTGAAAGTATTTGGAGTAGAAAATATTTTAGAAGTAATTGAGTTTTTTGATAAAGAAATACCTTTGAAGGAAACTATAGTAGATACCAGAGAGGAGTTTTATAAAAATATAGATTTTCCAGAGTTTGATTTTTCTGATGTTAAAGGACAGGAGTCAATAAAAAGATGTATGGAAATTGCTGCTGCAGGAGGACATAACATTATAGTAATGACGTAAACTAATACCTCCTAGAATATTTGTTATATATTTGTTGATATGGATAACAAATACGCAGTCCTATTAGTAAGGGTTTCCACTGATGCTCAGGATTATAAATCTCAAAAAAAAGACCTTAAAGCATTCGCTAAAGATAGAGGTTATAACAAATATAAGATAATTGACACGACTGAAACTGGGTTTTCTGATATTCAGCATAAGCAAGGTGTTAATGATATGAAATCTTTTGTTGAATCCAACCCAGAATATTCTACTGTTATCATTACTGAACTATCCAGATATGGTCGTCGTGAAAGTATCTTGCATCAAATCCGTGATTGGCATGAAAAAAATAATGTACAATTAATCATTAAAGATGATAATTGGCAGTTGTTCAATTCAGACGGCAAGTTAAATGACACTCTAATATTTTCTTTATATGCCAACTTTTCAGCAAGGGAAATGAAAACAAAAATGGAAAGATTTGCAAGACGTAAGCGAGAGTTAATGGCATTGGGTTATTCATTTGGTGGTAAAATATTGTTTGGATATAAGCTAGAGAAAATGACTAATAAAAAGAATAATATTGTTGAAGATACTAATACATCAATAGTGGTAGTTAACATCTTTAACTGGTATTTAAATGGTTTGGGAACTGACTTAAATCCATCAATACGAATAATATCACTACACTGTATTAAGTTGGGATATCCCAAGTACACCCATAGCAAAAGAAATGTAAACAAGCTATTAAAAGAAGAAGCCTATACTGGCTCTAAGGTTACAAATAACAAGCGTAAGAATAAGATGTTTGGTCTATTGGCTGGTGAACCAGAATATATCACAACAAGTAATGAACTAATTTATGATAAGATTATTAGCAAGCAACTATATAATGATGTTCAAGCTAAATTATCCAATTCAAGAGTTGTTACAACTCGAACAAGCACAAGAGTAATTTTACTTAGTAAAATAATTAAATGTCCAGCCTGTAATCGCACACTTGGTGGTAATAACAGAAGTAAAAATGGTTATGACAAAAGTAGTTATCGTTGTACCAGTCGTGCTGATACTGTTAGGTGTTCTTTGTATTCCAAGAGTTACCCGATGACGTTAATTGATAGTGCGTTATGGAGTTATCTAAAGAATAATGATATTGTATTAGGTAAAAGTATTCAAGGTGACACACCATCTTTAGAGTTAATCGAGTTAGAATTCCAGCGGACCAACTTAATGAAACGAAATTTATTACTAGAAGCTGAGCTAAATATATCTACTCAGATTCTATCTAAATTAAATGGTGGTAATAGTGCAATATCATCTTTAATTGATATTCACACCAAGAAAGTTAATAGGCTTTCAACTGAAATTGATAGCTTGAATAATGAAATTGTAACTATCAACAATAGCATAAGTGCGATAAATGTTAAATCTAATGACATTGATTCTATTTGGTCTGGTATTGTTACAGCTGGAAGAGACAGAAAGACTATAAAGAAGTACTTAGCCATATTTATATCTAAAATTGAAATACTACATCACTCAGTTAGATATACTTGCTTAAAAGTATTTAATATTGACGGTATTAATAGATATCTACTAATTGACAAACGCGTAACTCGTAATCCTAAAATGTTTGGTCTTAATACATTACCAGATAACTATGATTTTACATCTATTGATTTAGATGATTGGGGGATTGAGAATTTTAAGAAATTAAAAGAATCTGCTTTAGTAGATTAATATAATTATGTGTGTGTAATGTTAACGTTTGGTTACAAGGTTTGAGGTTATATTTATATAATGTTTTAAAATATTCACCAGATGTTCTTATCTATAATGAGTATTATCCGTTTGAACTGAAACATAAAGGGGTAATAAAGCCATTAGAGCAGTAGTAACTACAAATGGTAAAACCCCTTTTTGGATTGTGCTCCCATTTCATAGAGTGGTAGGTTCTGACGATTTTCTTACAGGATATGCTGGTGGAATATGGCGAAAAAAGTGGCTATTAGAACACGAACAAAGATGTGAGCAACAATCTTTGTTTTAAAAATCTTTAAATTAGATTCATGTTCCTCCTTCATAAAACCATCAAAAATATAATTGTAAATAATTAACTAGGTAAACAACAATCTTTTTTTTATTATTAGTAACCAATTGTTTACCAGAATCATTCTTCTGACACACCTAGACTTACATAAGCTTAAATGTTGCATTACAACTACTGTCCTACTTTATGTCACAAAGACTTTTTGAACGAATACGTTTAAATATACATTTATTTACCCCCTATCAACTCTATATCACTAGTTATAGGGGGGGGTAAAAATAACCATTAATAGTGATAGGATATCAGTACTTAGTTTTCTAGTTTTGTACTATTAAAAACCTAAACTTAACTTACAGAATTCATGAAAAAACTATTTCTATTAGTGTTATTAATTAATACTATCAGTTCCTTTGCTCAGGCTCCTGAACAAGCTACTCAGAATAATGAGTTGCCACAAATAATTTCGCCATCACCAACGGTTGCTGGGTTAATGCATTTTGAAGAAGTCCCAGTTGATTATTATTCAGGGCAACCTGATATTAATATTCCACTATTTAATAAAGCAATAGGAAAAAACCTTAGTCTTGATTTAAAGTTACGTTATTCAACTATGGGAGTTAGAGTAAATGAACGTTCAGGTTGGGTAGGAACTGGATGGAATTTAGAGTGTGGAGGGATGATTTCCAGAACGGTTAGAGGAATTGCGGATGAGTTACAAAAAGGTGTATCAGGAAATCTAACGGATACGGGGGTTTTGCATAATCCTGATTTTTGGAATTATCAAAATTTAAATTTTGAAGAATCTCAAGAGTTTTTATGGAACGTTGGCGGGACTATATCGGATAATTTTGATAGTGAACTAGACCTGTATCAATATAGTTTTTTAGGAAAATCAGGTAGATTTATAATCATATTAGAGAATGGTGTCTTAAAACCTAAATTACTTACAAAGAGTAGTAATATTAAAATAGAGTTAGATTATGATGTTACTACATATCACATCAATAAGTTTAATGTTACCGATACAAAAGGAAATCGGTATACTTTTGATGTAAAAGAAAACTCAGAAGCAGAAAATGTTACAGGTACTGTCAAATTTGGTGACGCTATGGGAGAAATTCTTGGTAATAAAATTATTAAGAATGTAAGTGCTTGGCATTTATCAAAAGTAGAAACGAGTAACGAGCAAGAATTAGTTTCATTTGAATATACTACACATGATTCTGAATACATAAGTTCAATTTCAAGAGTCCATAGGGAAATTATTGACACCCCAATTATCTGGTCTGATATGATTCTAAATTCATATAATGTTAGTGTTATACCTCCAAAAAAGGAATACACATACAATATAATGAGGGGAGAATCACAAAAACTATCAAAAATAATTTTTCAAGACAATACTAGTATTGATTTTACTTCTATGACTGACCTTCACCCTGAAACAAAGGGGGTAGTTTTAGAAACTATTTCTATTAAAAACCCATCTGGTCAAGAAAATAAATCTTATAAATTAGATTATGAAACAACTCAAGAAATTGTTCCTGTAAGCAGTGAAAAAAAGCGTTTATGGCTAAAAACGGTAGAAGAAAAAGCAAATAGCAAAACGAATCAATTTGCATTAGAATATAATGATAAGGAAGAATTAAGTTTTTTTGATGGGGCAAGAGATGATTGGGGCTACAATTTAAAATTTAATCCGTTGGTTTGTGGCTTAACTAAACCTGATAAAAATGCAATACAAAAAGGGTTGTTGAAAAACATTGTTTACCCAACAGGAGGTGTAAAAGAATTTGTTTTTGAAAATAATACAATATCATATCACGGTGGTACTACTTTAACTGACGATGAGTACCGAGAAATGAACCCAGATAATTGGGTTGCTACTAATTTATCTATGAATTTTAATAGTGATACAGACAATGCTTTGCAAGGAAGCTTAAAGAAATATAAATTTTCAATTACTCATAAACAAGAAGTCAGATACAAAAAAATATCTACAAGTGTAACGCTACATAATGGTAATTCAGCAACTCCACAAAGTATTATTGATAATACACCTATCAAAATAACTGGTCCAAATAATTATGAAAACACTATAGTTTTAAGTAAAGATGAAGTGTGGTTTACTTTAGAGCCAGGTATTTATGAAGTACGTCTAAATTATTTTGATATGCACTCAACTCTTTTAGCTAACCTATGTATTGGTTATAAAACGTATAACACAAATATTTTAAGATATGTTTATGGTGGAGGAGTAAGAATTAAAGAAACTCTTTTTAAAGAAAATCCAGATTCTGTAAGCCCTGCAATAAAAACTACCTATGATTACGAGGAGCCAAAAACTATGAATAGTTCTAACCTTTCTTATGGAGCAATCGATGGTAATTTATTAGGGTTAGTCGAAAGATATAATGATTTAAATAGAAGATGGCTTTTTAGTTCAGAAAATGATTGCGGAACTATTCCTCAAGTTTATATTTTAAAATTCTTAGTAACATCTAAAACTTTAAATATACAAAATACAAAGGGTAATTACGTTGGGTATAAAAAAGTTCGTGTATTAAAAGAGGATAATGGATATAGCACTTTTGAATATACATCTCCTCAAGATTATTTTAACGACGTTAGTGTTTTTAAATATCCATATGCTCCTCAAAAAAACATTGATTATAAAAGAGGGTTATTGCTTAATAATGAAATTTATAATAATGCAGATTTACTAGTTAATAAGACTTCAAATTCATACAGCTTTGAAGAAGATTTTGTTGCAAATAATTATTCCAGAGGTTATAAAGATGATAGTGAATGGAAAGTGTTCTATGAATTTTATGACAATCATAAAAATTCAACACCCAATTATAGACTCTTAAGTTGTGGTCAAGATTGCATAACTAATTATGCGGGCGGACCTTATGCTTTAACTATTATAAAAAGTAATGATTTGTATTCAGGATGGGCAAAGCTAAATGAAACAAATACAAAGGAATATTATTATGATAATGGGGTACCTTCAGAAGTTAGCTCAAGAAAAATATTTGAGTATGATGATGTAAATTTTCAAGTAAACAAGCAAGACATGTTTTATAATGAAGGTGGTGTTGAGACTCATATTGAGTCTAAATACTTCTATCCTACATCTTCCAGTAGTTATAGTGGTTCTGCTAATTCCAATCTTTTAACAGGCTTAAATAATATTAATGAAGTTATAGGGACTGAAACATATAAGAATGGAAAAAGAGTTAATTCTACTAGAAATATGTACAAAGAATTTAGCTCTAATTTAGTGTTGCCAGAAATTGTTCAGTTATCAAAAGGAGAAATAACACCTCCTGCAGCCCCATTATCTAATCTTGAAGACAGATTGACTTATCACAAGTATGATAATTATGGTAACCCATTAGAAGTGTCTAAAAAAGATGGAACATTAATATCATATATCTGGGGGCATAATCAAACGAAACCTATTGCTAAGATTGAAAACGCTAGTTACACTGAAATTGCTGCTGCTTTAGGAATATCTGTTATAGATTTATTAGTCTATGATGAGTCTAATATCACTCAAGTTAATAGCTTACGAACTAGTTTATCTAAAGCTATGGTAAGTACATATACTTATAAGTTACTTGTTGGAATGACGGGGTCAACAGACCCTCGTGGATACACTACTACTTATGTTTATGACGAGTTTAATAGACTCAAATACGTAAAAGATGCTAATGGAAATATTTTAAGTAAAAATCAATACAATTACAGAACTCAAAACTAACTAGGAAGATGAAAAAGTTATTATATACACTAGCATTGTTGCTTCCTATTTTAGTATTAGGACAAAGCACAGACCAGAATTTTGTTAAGTCAACTACCTATAAAAAAGCCATTCAAGATACTATAGAGGCTTTAGCAGCAGACAAAATAGAACAGGTTACCTATTATGATGGGTTAGGTAGACCAATACAGACCAATGCATATAAAGCAGGTGGTAATGGTCAAGATATAATTAGTCATGTTGAATATGATGCCCTAGGAAGGCAAGCCAAAACACATTTGCCATATGCTGTAACTGGAGCCATTCCACTAGATTATAGGACTGGCACTTCTGCAGAGACGGATGCTTATTACGAGGCTAATTATGCTGATGATTTAGATGCGTTATTGCTTAATCCATTTAGCGAAGTAGAATATGAAGCTTCACCTTTAAATAGAGTGATGCAACAAGCAGCTCCAGGGAAAGATTGGAGTTTAACTTCAGGACATACTATAAAATTCGATTATCAGGCAAATACAGATAATGATTCAGTTAAATACTTTAAGGCAACCTTTGTTGGTAATGAATATATGGAGCCTCAATTGGTATATAACAACTATTATGCTGCTGCTGAGTTATACAAAACCATTACTAAAGATGAGAATTGGACTATTGCAGATGGAAAATCTCGAACCACTGAAGAGTTTAAAGATAAACAAGGGCGTGTTATTTTAAAACGTACCTATGTAAAAGATAGTCTTGGAACTATAGATGTGGAATTAAACACTCAATATATATATGATGAATTTGGGAATCTTACATATGTATTATCTCCTGAAGCTTCAGACTCTATTCTTACAGGGAGTACTATTAATACTCTAGTATTAGATAATTTAGGTTATCAGTATAAATATGATAACAGAAACCGTTTAATAGAAAAGAAGATACCTGGTAAAGGTAAGGAGTATATTATTTATGATAACCTAGATAGACCTATACTTACTCAAGACCAGAATTTAAAAGCTCTAAACAAATGGTTGTTTACAAAATATGATGGTTTTGGAAGAGTCGTATATACAGGGTTTTACAACATAAATGCTACAAGAGTTGATTTACAAACACAGGCTACAGCATTTGTTGGACAACCAGGTGAAATAAAGCATATAACTTCTGAAAATCCTTGGGCTGGTAATACTATTGGAGGAACGGTTTTATTGTATACTTACCAAAGAACATTTCCTTTTGATGGTAATAACCTAGAATTGTTAACTATTAATTATTATGATGATTATAAATTCGATACAACGTTATCTTTAGATGGTTCTTCAAAAATTGTTAATGACCCACAAAATGGTGTAGAAGAAAATAATGGTATTATTTATAAAACAGGAATCTATGGGTGGAATGCTAGTTTTGACACAGAAGCAACTATTACAGGAGATGGTGGGATTTCATATACCGTAATTCATGATAGTAATACAAGTCCAATTATGGTAGGTTTAACAGATGTAAACAATACCCCTGACAATCATTATAATACCATGGGCTATGCTATTTACACTGGTTATTTTATAGATAATAAAGTAGGTTGTTACGAAAATGGTATTGCTAAATATTTTACTCCCCCAAATTTTTATCAGGTTGGGGATATATTTAGTGTAGAACGTAGTGAAAATCAAATGTTGTATAAAAAAAATGGAGAGGTATTTTATGCTTTGACTATTACAGATACGTCAACATTAGTAGGTGATAGTTCTTTTCTTTATAATGGAGGGGCAATTAGTAATGTTATGGTATATTATACTGTAGAGAGCACTCCAATTACAGCGAATAACAAAGGATTGGCTACAGGGAGTAAAGTACGTGTGTTGGATACTAATGATTGGATTACAACAGCTACACATTATGATGAAAAAGCAAGACCAATCTACGTAGCTTCTGACAATCCATATTTGCAAACTTCAGATGCAGTTAGTTCTGTTTATGATTTTATTGGAAATGTTAAATATTCCAAGGCTATTCATACTAAAACTGGGCAAACAACAATACTTACCGAAGATGTTTTTGCGTACGACCATCAAAACAGATTGTTAGCACAAAAACAATCTATAAATGGAGGGAGTTATACTACGATAGTAGCAAATGAATACGATGCTTTAGGACAGCTAAAAGCAAAGAAAACAGGAGTTCAAAATCATACTACATCCGAGAACTTAGCGAATTTAGTTAATGTGTTCAAAGAAGGAGAATACTTAACAAAAGTTACTGATGCTTCATGGACAGGTAATATAGAATCTGTTGACAAGATAACAGGTGACGGTTTTGTTGAATACACTGTTACAGCAACTGACAAGATTAACATGATAGGTTTGTCTGACCCTACAGGAACATTAAGTAATGCGTATGATAAAATCGATTATGCTATTTATACAGGATATGGAACTACTAAAGCGATTAGTATATATGAAGAGGGTGATATAAAAATATTGATTCCAGCTGTTTATTTTGAAGCTGGTGATACCTTTAGAGTAGAACGTATTGGTACAACTATTAGTTATCAAAAGAATGGAGTAGAATTTGATTTTACACCTAATGTTACACCAAATGATTTAATTGTAGATGGTTGTTTAGGTGCTTTAGGAAGTTATATTAAAGATTTATACTTAGCTGATATAAACATTATTGAAGGACAAGCTTTACAAACAGTAGATTATAACTACAACATAAGAGGTTGGTTAAAAGATATTAATGATATAGATAATTTAGGGCTAGGAATTAATACTGATTTGTTTGCCTTTAGGTTAAATTATAATACTAAAGACCTAAGCAATAGTACTGAATTATTTAATGGAAATATTGCAGAGACCCAATGGAAGAGTGTTAGTGATAATAATAAGCGTTATTATTCATATGAATATGATGCTTTAAATAGAATAAAAAAAGGAGTCTATAACGAAGATGCAGATGTAACTGCTAATAATCGTTATGGTTTAAGCGGGATTAGTTATGATAAAAATGGAAATATCAAAACTCTAAATAGAAATGGTTTAGTAAGTACTTCAACTGCGCCTATTGATTATTTGACTTATAATTATTTTCCAAATTCAAATCAATTGAAATCAGTTGTTGATTTTTCAATTCATGAAGGGTTTAAAGATGGAAATACAGTTGGAGATGATTATGCTTATGACGATAATGGTAATATGACAGTGGATAATAATAAAAAAATCACTGATATTACTTATAATCATTTAAACTTACCTGTAACAGTTACGTTTGAAAACAATAACCCAAATATTTCTGGCGCAGGTATAATAGAATATGTGTATGATGCTACAGGTGTAAAACTTAAAAAGTATTCTAAAGAAGCGAACTTATCTAGTGGAAGAACTACTTTTTATGCTGGCAACTTTGTTTATACCCAAGGTTCAGGTCAATCAAGTACTACCCTAGAATTCTTTAACCACCCAGAAGGGTATATTGAGAAGAATACTAATTCAACTGGAGGTAAAAAGCCAATAATTACTACTAGCTTTACACATGTATACCAATATAAAGACCATTTAGGGAATATCCGTTTATCTTACGCAGATGACAACAGAGATGGTCATATAGCTATTTTAAGAGGAAACACAGATATTGATGGTGATTATGATTATAGAAATGAGATTAGAGAAGAAAGTAACTACTATCCTTTTGGACTGAAACATAAAGGGTATAATAATGTAATTACTGGACGTGACCATAAGTTCGATTATAATGGGATGGAGTTTAATGAAGAACTAGGATTGAACTGGCATGATTATGGTGCTAGGAATTATGATGCTTCTTTGGGTAGATGGATGAACGTTGACCCATTATCGGAAACATCTAGAAGATTCTCTCCTTATGCGTATGCTTTAAACAATCCAATTTTTTATATTGACCCAGATGGAATGCAAGCAACTGACTGGTATGAAAACGGTGATGGAAATATTGTTTATGATGAAAATATAACTAGTCAACAAGATTTAGATGATGCGGGTATAGACGGAGAATATATTGCTGAATCATTTGTTGGTATTGACCAAAACCAAAGTGTTAAAAGTTTTAATGAAGACGGAACAATCAGTAGTTCTAGTCAAGATGAAATAGGTGAAAATGATACAGTAATAGCTATTGAATCATCTCAAGGAGATATGACAAAAGATATGGCCCCAAGTAAGGGTCAAGAATTTTCTACAGCAGCTACAGCTGCAGTAGTTACCTCACAAGGAGATAGCCCATTGATAGGTCCAGCCGATTTATTAGCGGCAGGTATGCTTTATAATGCTTTAAAGAATTTAATAACTCCAGCTGAAGTAGATGGTTATTTTAATTTAGAATTTGCAAAAACAGAATCCGAAAAAGTTCAAGAACAAGAAGATAGGCAAAGTAACGTTCAACATAGTAGTAGTTCTTCTAAATCCACAAAACAAAGACATACAGACCCTAGAAGTGGAGGAAATACTGGGAACAAGAGAAATAATAAAAAAGGTAAAAGTAACAAGAAGTATAAGAAGAAAGTTAACCCTAATAAATACGGTAATTAATATGGATTTGAATAAAGTTATAGATAAAAAAAGAGTAATTGAAATTAGTCTTTTTAATGAAACTGTTTTTTACTCAGGAGTTTGTATTAAGGCAACAAACTCTTTTTGGTTAATAGTTAATTACAATCTAGATAAAGGGGTGTTTGATGGTTTTAGTGTTTTTAGAAATGAAGATGTAGATTCTTATTCTGTATATGTAAAAAAAGACTTATTTATGGAAAAAGATAATTTGGAAGATTACCTTAATATTCTTCCTGAAGTAAATGATACTGAAACTTTTTATTCATGTCTTCATCTTTTTTCAAGTTTTAAAATTCTTGCTGTTTCTTTAGAAAAGAAGATTAATTCATATTATGTAGGGGTTTTTGAAAAAATAGAAAATAGTGAGTTGCATATTAAAGTAATAAATACTGATTTTATTCTAGATGAAAGAAAAAAAATAGATATTGAAAAAATAGTTTTTTTTAGTTTTTATACTAGTTATGAAATAAAAGCTGGAAAAAAAGTGGGAAAAGAAAATCTTTAATATCACAGATTTTATATACACCACCCACACAAAAAGATAATACATCATCAGTACTAGGAATAAACACTATCAAACCAAGGTGGTAATGAGTCAGATTAGTTGATGACTCATCTAAACAACAACCAAAGGCAGCTCATATCGGGCTGCCTTTTTTGGTTATGACAACTATGCTCTGATTGGTGGACGAGACTGTTAGGGAGGGGCTGAATGTGTTGTGTGGTGGTGTTTGGTAGATGTAATTTACAACAAGTATTAAACCCGTATTATTTATTGGTGTTGTTATGAGTTTTTTTCAATTTTTCCTTTTATATCGTTCCAAAGTGAGACTTCATCCGCATCCAAAACATTTAGGTTAGCTGTGACAAAATCTAAATGTTTTATTTTATTCTCTTGGTCTTTCTTAAGATGGAAAGCATAAGTTAAATACATAGATGCTGCAATAGTTTGATTGTTTGGGAAATTGAAATCAACTGTTTCAGTCAATAGTTTTATTCCTTGTTTAATTTCTCCTTTTTCAATTAATACTGAACCACGAGTACCTTTAAAGTTTTTTTCTTTTTGGTTTAAGGATACTGCTATTTTAGAATAATTATCAGCGTTCTTAATATCCTTCTTTATAAGATATAACCAAGCAAGGGAATTACTGACAAATGCTTTATGAGTTTTATCAAGTTCGTTATTCTCACAACTTTTCAGCAATTCAATAGATTTATCGTATAGCTCTTTTTTCAAGTACATAATACTCAAATTTACTTTTATTAAAATTTGATTTTGTTCTTCATCCAAATGACTTTCATAAATCTTAATAGCTTTGTCGAATTTTTTATCTTCAAAAAACTCTAAAGCATCAAATAAACCTCCAACGTTTAAATTTTGTTTAAGACTTTCGGGGGTCATGAATGGGATTTTTATTAAAGTTAAGGCATCATTAGGCATTTTTATACCTTGATGATATACATAACCTGGTATTAGACCTATTATAACTAATACAGCATTTGAGATAATAAAGGCTGAAGGTAAATCAATACCATTTATTGCAGATATTTGATTAAGATTTAAACCGAATAATTGGAGAAATAAATAGAAAAAAAGGAAATTGGTTATAATACCGCCAGAAACATAAAATAAGTATCTTAATTTTAAAAAGTCTGTGTGCTTGAAAGATGCAATTGCTGCTCCACCTTTAAAAGATTCATTAATTACAGTTTTAATATTAAATAAATTAAACCTAATGATTTCATGGCCATAGCCAAGAATCATTCTTTTTGGTGTTCCTCCAGCTAATTTTGCACATACTAAATGTCCAATTTCATGTAAAACCACACCTATCCTAATAAAAAAGAAAAGTGCAATTAAATTTAAGATTACGTTTGATAACACAATTAAGTTATCTGAGGTTCTAGCTAAGATTCCAATAATTAACAAAACCCAATATATTTTTGGAAAAAAGGATAAAACCAATTTTTTATAAATCATCTTTTAATTTTACTTTAATTATGCTTAACAATCTGATATGTTGAATTAATAGAGCATATCCATTTTTTTACTCAAAAATAGTACATATGCACGACTTTTGATAAGATTACTTGGAATATAATTAAAGATGGAATAAAGGCTGTTAGGGAGGGGCTGAATGGGCTGTGTGGTGGTTGGATTATCCTCGTCCCAAAGAAAAACTTCTTCTTCCTCATGTTTGAAAACCAAGATTCTTACTAAGTGGACTTATTCTTACAAAACTGGTTTACTTATTAATAGTTAAGATATATGTAGCTACAATATCATTGTCGATTTTTAA
>Ga0209396_1002887_pt1 | contig 17710 bp, 15 predicted proteins | sample GOMGulsemesocosm_6_FD_184638 | JGI IMG/M metagenome (GOLD analysis project Ga0209396, IMG submission 184638) | Methane-oxidizing microbial communities from mesocosms in the Gulf of Mexico - GOM8C Gulf of Mexico (SPAdes) (version 2) | ecosystem: Environmental > Aquatic > Marine > Cold seeps...
AGTCGAACCGCCACTCCCTTGCAGGAACCGGATTTTGAATCCGGCGTGTCTACCAATTTCACCACACTGGCACTGAATCTCGTTCAGAGGCCGCATATAATACTGTTTTTTTTATGCGAGTCAACCATTTACGATAAAATGTTGTTTATTTTCATAATACTGCCGGACATTATGTCATTGATTGTCAATTCTAGTTGTCAATCACCTTTAGAGCTCAATAGTTGCTTAACTTGTATACTTTGCTCAGGTAAAATGCGGCACTTAATTATCGATTGACCGCCTATTGGCTTGTAACTATCCAATAGCTTATTTCAGTGACCCTTCATGAAAACCAGTGATTTCAGTTTTGACCTTCCAGATGAATTAATTGCCCGCTTCCCGATGGAAGAACGCAGTGCTTCACGCTTATTGTGTGTTGATGGAGAAACAGGAAACCTTGAGCATAATGGCTTTCGAGATCTTGAAGGTTTATTAAATCCTGGAGACTTATTGGTATTTAATAATACCAAGGTGATTCCTGCTCGCTTATATGGCCAAAAAGAAAGTGGTGGAAAGTTGGAGGCTCTGGTTGAAAGAGTACTCGATGAGCACCATGTAATAGCTCATGTTAAGTCATCACGTTCCCCGAAAGCAGGTCAGCGCATTGTTTTAGGCGGTGCTGATGTTGAAGTTATCGGTCGTAAAGGCACGTTATTTGAACTGAAGTTTTTAGATCCACGCCCGGTATTTGAAATTTTAGAAGCCGAAGGCCACATGCCTTTGCCACATTATATGGATCGTCCTGATGTTGAGGATGATAAAGAGCGCTATCAAACAGTTTATGCTCAGCATGATGGGGCGGTAGCAGCACCGACTGCAGGTTTGCATTTTGATGATCCGCTATTAGAGCGAATGCAGGCTAAGGGTATTGAGTTTGGTTATGTGACTCTACACGTTGGTGCGGGAACATTTCAGCCAGTGCAAGTTGATGATGTGAATGATCATACAATGCATTCCGAATATGTGGATGTTGATCAAAAATTATGCGATCAGGTGAATGCAGCTCGTGCTCGTGGTAATCGTGTTATTGCGGTAGGCACAACGTCAGTGCGTAGTTTAGAAAGTGCGAGTCAGTCAGGGCAAATACAGCCTTTTAATGATGATACGCAAATCTTTATTTACCCAGGTTATGAATTTAAGTCAGTGGATGCTTTGATTACCAACTTCCATTTACCAGAATCGACCTTGATTATGTTGGTATCGGCGTTTGCCGGTAAAGAGCATACTTTAAACGCTTATGATGTTGCGATTAAAGAAAAATACCGTTTTTACAGTTATGGCGACAGTATGTTTATACCTCGTCCTATCAAGAAATTATAAGAATGCAGTTGCTAGTTATTAGCAAAAGTAAGCAAGGCACATTTAAGTAGGCAGATGATGACTAGAAAATGTTTTATGGATTTTGAACTTAAAGCGACTTCGGGCGAAGCTCGTCGTGGCACTATAAGTTTTCCACGTGGCAATGTAGAAACACCGGCTTTTATGCCTGTGGGAACTTACGGCACAGTTAAGGGGATGACACCGCAGCAAATCAACGATATTGGTGCGGATATTATCTTAGGTAATACTTTCCATCTGATGCTTCGCCCGGGTACTGAAATTATTAAGATGCACGGTGATTTACACGACTTCACCCAGTGGGATAAGCCAATTCTTACCGATTCTGGTGGCTTCCAGGTTTTCAGTTTAGGGAAGATGCGTAAGATTACGGAAGAGGGCGTTGCATTTCGTTCTCCTGTTAACGGTGCGAAGGTTTTCATGTCACCTGAAAGCTCGATGGAAGTGCAGCGTGATTTAGGTTCTGATGTCGTGATGATTTTTGATGAGTGCACACCACACCCTGCCACGCCAAAAGAAGCAGCAGATTCTATGCGTTTATCTTTGCGTTGGGCGCAGCGTTCAAAAGATGCTCACGGTGATAGTCCTTCTGCCTTATTTGGTATTATTCAAGGCGGTATGTACGAAGAATTACGTGATGAGTCTTTGGCAAAGTTAACCGATATCAACTTTGATGGCTATGCCATTGGTGGTTTGAGTGTGGGTGAGCCAAAAGAAGATATGATGCGTATTCTTTCTCACCTTGCTCATAAAATGCCGGCCGATAAACCTCGCTATTTGATGGGTGTAGGCAAGCCAGAGGATTTGGTTGAAGGTGTTCGTCGCGGAATCGACATGTTCGATTGTGTTATGCCAACGCGTAATGCACGTAATGCTCACATATTTACTCACACAGGTGTATTGAAACTGCGTAATGCAACTCATAAAACGGATATTCGTCCGTTGGATGACCAGTGTGATTGCTATACCTGTTTGAACTTCTCGCGCGCTTATTTGCATCATTTAGATAAGTGCAAAGAGATACTAGGTTCAACTTTGAATACTATTCACAATTTACGTTATTACCAGATATTGATGGCGGGTATGCGTAAGGCTTTGGATGAGGGAGCTTTTGATCAATTTGTGACAGATTTTTATGCGGCAAGGGATCTTGAAGTCCCTGCGCTAGAGTCTGAAGCTTAAGCTCTTAAATAAGTATCTGAAGTGCAGGTTGTTAATTGAACAGCAGTTTGACAACACTTTTTATAAAAATTTGATATATTACTGAAACTGATCTAATGGAAATGAACATGAACATAAAATCTTTGATGGCTGCGGCCGCATTATTAGCACCTGTATCAGCATTTGCTGAAGGCGAAGCAACGCCTATGGGTGTGACTGGCCAGCTTGTTTTCTTGGGTGGCTTCTTATTAATTTTTTACTTCTTGCTTTGGCGTCCACAAAACAAGCGTCAAAAAGAGCATAAGTCTTTGCTATCTGATTTGGCAAAAGGCGATGAAGTAGCAACTGCTGGTGGTTTGGTTGGTAAAGTTATCAAGGTCAGTGATGATTTCTTGATGATTGAAGTTGCAGATAATGTACAACTTCCAGTACAGAAGTCGGCGATTACAGCGGCTTTACCAAAAGGCACGATTAAAGGCATTAAAGCTTAATTGATGCAAAGACGATAAGGCAGCTTCGGCTGCCTTTATTGTTTATAGCTAATTAGAAATTTGTAAAAAGTGTTCGATCCATTTAACGAATCGCTTAATGCAAAGAACTTATAACAACAACTTAAAACAATAGGGCAAAATAATGCTCAATAAATATCCTTTATGGAAAAACTTATTGATTATAATAGTGTTAGCTTTCGCTATCATTTATTCAATTCCAAATTTATACCCACCTGATGCTGCGATTCAGATTACTCCGAGTCAGGCGGGTGCAGAGTTAAGCGAGCATACTCTAGAAAAGATTAGAGGCAGCTTTAAACAGAACGACGTCGAATTTTTTGGTGAAGAAGTTAGCGGCGGCACAGTTCTTTATCGCTTAGTCGACGGCGAACAGCAGTTACCTGCTAAAGATAAACTTCAGCGCTTACTAGGTGATGACTTTGTTGTTGCTCTAAACCGTGCGCCAACAACCCCACAGTGGTTGTTAGACATGGGCGCTGGTCCTATGACACTAGGTCTGGATTTAAGCGGCGGTGTGCACTTCTTAATGGAAGTGGATATGGAAGGCTACATGAAAGGCCAGATGAAAAATTATCAGGCTGAAGTGAAGCGCCAGTTACGTGAAGAAAAAATCAAGTATCGTCGCGTTACTATCGAAGATAATGCTTTAAGAGTTAGCTTTAAATCGGAAGAGCTACAAGAAAAGGGCGATAAGTTCCTACGCCGTTCTATGACCGACTTCCGTGCGAGTACAGAAACTAATGATACTTTTGATGTCATTATTGCGTTAACAGAGCAGAAGGTAAAAGACTTACAGAATTATGCTGTTAAGCAAAACTTAACGACTATTCGTAATCGAGTGAATGAGTTGGGTGTAGCTGAGCCGTTAGTTCAACGCCAGGGTGCTAACCGCATTGTGGTTCAGCTTCCTGGTGTGCAAGATACTGCCACTGCGAAAAAAGTTTTGGGTAAAGCCGCTAACTTATCTTTCCGTTTGGAAGCTGAGCCAGATGCGAGTCGTTATTCTAGCGAGGAATTTAGTTTTCGTAGTAATGAATTCCGCACAGCACGAGTTGAGAAAAAAGAAATTATTTCTGGCGATCGAGTGACTCATGCCAAGCCTTCTTTTGATGAGACGGGTCAGTCGCAAGTTAATATCGATCTAGATTCTACTGGCGCTAATATTATGGCAAAAGTGACTCGTAAATCAATCAAGCGCCGTATGGCTGTTCTGTTCATTGAGCAAAAGCCTTCAACTCGCTATGTGATGAAAGATGGCAAAGAAGTTGCTGTCACTAAATATACTGAAACTCGCGGTATTATTTCCCTAGCAACGATTCAAAGCCAGCTAGGTTCCAGCTTCCGTATTACGGGTTTGGAACCCGCTGAAGCTTCAGAACTTGCGCTATTGTTACGCGCGGGTGCATTAGCTGCGCCGATGTATTTTGTTGAAGAGCGCACGGTAGGGCCGAGCCTCGGTAAAGATAACATTGAGCAAGGTGTGACTTCTGTATTGGTCGGCCTAGCACTGGTGCTTCTATTTATGGTTCTGTTTTATCGAGTATTTGGTTTCTATGCCAATATCGCATTGTTCTTTAATTTAGTGATATTGATCGCACTGATGTCTATGATCGGCGCGACATTAACCTTGCCAGGTATTGCAGGTATTGTATTAACAGTGGGTATGGCTGTTGATGCCAATGTACTTATTTTCTCGCGTATTCGCGAAGAAATGAACGCTGGACGATCGCCTCAGCATGCCATTCATGAAGGTTATAATCGTGCATTCGTTACAATTTTTGATGCGAATATCACTACGTTAATTGTTGCCGTTATTTTGTTTGCTGTCGGAACAGGTCCTGTGAAAGGGTTCGCTGTGACATTATCTCTGGGTATTATTACTTCCATGTTTACCGCGATTGTATTAACCCGAGCATTAGTCAATGCTACTTATGGTGGTCGTCGAGTTAATACCTTATCCATTGGTGGTATTAGTAAGCGAGATGGAAGTGAACCTGAATTTGTTGAAGAGGAGGCCAAGTAATGGCGAAGGAATTGAATTTTGATTTCATGAAGATACGTAACGTAGCCATGATTTTTTCTGCCGTGTTATTGATTATATCAATCGCTTCTTTGGCAACGAAAGGTTTAAGCCTAGGCTTGGATTTCACGGGTGGCACGTTATTGGAAGTGGCGTATCAGCAGCCTGCTGATATCCAGAGTATTCGAAGCCAATTAGAAAATTCAGGTTTTGAAGATTCTACTGTGCAACATTTTGGCAGCGAGACGGAAGTATTAATCCGTATGTCAGAAGCTTTTCGCGATACGCTAGGCGCAGAAGTACTTGAAGTTTTACGCAACGGTACTATCTCAAATGGTGATACGGTCAATGCCGTTGAGCTACGCCGCAGTGAGTTTGTGGGCAGTCAGGTAGGTGAAGAGCTACGTGATCAAGGTGGTCTTGCATTATTAATGGCACTGTTCGTAGTGATGTTATATGTCGCCTTTCGCTTTCAGTTTAAATTCTCTGTCGGTGCAGTATTTGCTCTGTTCCACGATGTTGTGATTATTCTTGGCTTGTTTTCTTTATTCCAATGGGATTTTGACTTAACTGTTTTTGCCGCTTTATTGGCGGTGATCGGTTATTCCTTGAACGATACAATTGTTGTTGCTGACCGCATACGTGAGAACTTTCGTATCTTGCGTAAAGGTGACTCGATTGAAGTGATTAACGTCTCACTAAACCAAACCTTGGGACGTACCATTATGACCTCCTTAACAACAGCGTTGGTACTGTTAGCGTTGATGTTCTTGGGTGGTGAATTGATTCATAATTTTGCGCTAGGTTTATTTATCGGCGTAATCGTGGGGACTTATTCTTCTATTTATGTCGCTGCCAATATTCTGCTATTGATGAATATTAGTCGAGAAGATTTGATTCCAGCGGAACTTGAAGAAGAGCTTGATGATCGCCCTTAGTGGTTGATCTCTCGCCCATAAAAAACCCGAATAATGATTCAATTATTCGGGTTTTTTATGGGCGCTTCAAAATTTATAAACTATCGGCATTAATCAGAATAGATCTATTTCAGTTTCAATATTTCCTGCCCCTTCAGCCCCAGTTTCAAATTTAAGTTTCTCGTCTGTCATAAGATCAACTAAAGCAATCAACTGAGTGCTATTGTCTTCTATGGCCATAAATCCTTCTTGTAGCTTATTGTGCAGTCGTAAATTCTTTCGCCAATCTTCGCTATTGGTCAATTCTAAAGTAGAGTGCATGTGTTTATGAAGTGCCTGGTGCAATGGATCAATATCTTTATAAGAAGGCAGGTGGCTAAAGTGCTTAAGGCCAACACCGCTTTCATACCATTGACCAAACCGACACGAATGATGATCAACCATGACCGTATGCCAAGCAGCAGACTGAGAACCCATTTCTAGTGCCTGATAACCATTTTGTACATAGATCATATGCTCTACCTTGATTAATGAGGCAAAACTAACGATTTGCGAATAATTCACTTTTTCATAAGTTTGTTGCGCGATCTGCGCGAGTTGAGTAAAGCTCGCTTCGAATGCTTGTGTTGCTGTTCGAGCGCTGCCAGTCATCTGATTCATTTTCTCAGATTGGGTGGCCATCAAGGTTGTTGCACGTGTGAATTCACCGATGAGAGCACTTATATTAGCCGTGGCCTTTTGGGTATTTACAGCGAGACTTCTAACTTCATCGGCGACGACAGCAAAGCCTCTTCCAGCATCACCTGCGCGGGCTGCTTCGATAGCGGCATTGAGTGCGAGTAGGTTAGTTTGCTCTGCAATACTGTTAATGAAGGTGACAACATCAGAAATGTCATTACTACGTTCTTGTAGATGATTAGCGGTTTCTTCTAAGGTACTTGTCATTTCAATTTGCTGATGTAGATCCCCTAGTACGGAGCGAATATTTTGTAATGCCTCGGTCGATAAAGATACCCCTTGGCTACTGATACTTTCAACTTCTTGCATTTGGCTTGCGACTTTTTCCAAGTCGCTTTGATTACGTTCCAGGTTTTTTAATAGACTATTTGTTTTTACTTGGCCAATTTGAGTGTCCAGACGCTGGCAGTGAGCTAGGAAATACGCTTCTTCCATACCATTGAATGCACCTGCGATGCGCTTGATAGATACTGCGAACTGTCCTTTTAATCCTTTGGCCAGAGGACGTCGATAAAAACGATCTTTACTAGCTTCGTTAAAGGAAGCTTCTACCTCTCGGATATAGGTTTCCATTTGATCGAATAGATCGTTGATATCATTACTGGCTTTTTTCATAATGAAATCATTGTTTTCATGGCTTAATCGTCTGCTGAGAAGCCCATTGGCCGAGGCTTGTAATACTTCGGAAAACTCAGAAAAGTTTTTAAAGCGCAGGTCCTGCTGGCTCAATAAAATATAAGCGTATGAGATTAATACGAGGGCACAGAATAGAATTGCAAAAGGGTTGTTATCCGTAGCAAGTAATAATACTAATGATGCAAACCATAATAATATGCCTGCGCGGCTAATTACCTGTGGACTAAAGCGATAGAATAAATTCGGCATAGCTTTGATACTCCTTGGTAATGGCTTGCCAAAGAGCAGCCGATGATAAAGGCAGGAGTAGCGCAGGATCAGCATCTTTTTCTATTTTGCACATCTCTTGGTAAAGAGGTTTTATAATATCTAATGCTTCTTTAGTGGGCATACGTTGTACGGCAAAGTAACCGCAAATTTCGTCGTTTTCATAATAAGGTGTGACGTTAATAAATGACCAGTAATGGCTTCCGTCTTTGTTTTGATTGGCAATATAACCAAAAAACTCTTCCTCAGCCTTCAAGTGCTCCCATAATAAATTATAGATGCCATGAGGGACTAAGCTGCAACGAAAAATGGCGTGGTTTTGACCGATGAGCTCAGAAATTTTATAGCCCGTTACTTGGCAAAACTCTTGATTGATATAGGTGATGTGGCTTTTGAGATCAGTTTTAGAGACAAGGAAATGCTCTTCTTTCACCTTCTGTTCTTGGCCATGTGACTCAGCATTGGATGAATTCATATAATGTCTATTTGTTTGCTTTATTAAAGTATAGACAAGAGGAGGTGGGTTGCATGCGAAGAAAGAGAAATATTAGAAAAACCACAGTTTAGATAAATACTCACTTAAACTGTGGTTTTATAGGAGGTTAGTTATGAATGCGAATGGTGGCATTTACGTTAGAGAGATCAATACCTTTAATGTATAGATCGCCTAGGCTGGAGTTCTCACTGCCTTGTACACGCACATTTTTGAAAGCAATTTGTCCAATATGAGTAGGCAGTGCGATCTCAATGCTACCGTCAACATTTAAGACGTTTTTATGGCCTTTACCGTAAATCACATTACTCATTTCTATATCGGCATCAAATAGATCGGTAGCGGGTAATAATAAGCTGACAATGGTCTCTAATGAGTTTTGCCCACCGTCACTTGTATCCAAGGTATTAGCCATTATATCTTGCAATCGGTCGAGGTTATCGCTGGCTCCTTGTGCGGTAACATCCCCCATATCCAGGTCAGTTAGGGCCGTTAAGCCTGACGATAATGTGCGGTCTTTCTTTTCAATGACTTGCTCCGTGCTTATAGGGTCGCGCTCGATGTTAGCAGAAGCCATAAAAGGCTGTAGTGGACCCAATAATAATGCAGCAAAGGCAGCGGCGTAACGATAACGAGATTGCTTCTTTAGGGAGCGGTTTAACTGACGCTCAGTAATCCAGCCATTATCTACTAGGACTTCACCGAGTCTCATCCCTGTTTCATTTTGCAAGCGAAGTGCTTGATCAAGCTGAGTAGGAGTAATAAATCCTTTATTGATGAGCATTAGACCCAGACGGGACTTTTGCTGAATCTCTTGCCTTTTATGCATGACGATCGAGCCTTATATTCCAATTATTTATTATTAGCATTATGGGTACCGGAACACGGGTACTTGGTAATGCTGCCTGTGTCTCATCCCTTAAACAACAACAAGGTTCTGACAGTATTTTACATATGATAAAAACACTCTGTAAGCCTTTGAAAAATAAAGATTTTACGTTTATGAAACAGTTTGTTACTAAACATTTATAATCTTGTTTTGGGTTAATGTTTAGTATAGTCAGGATTTGAAGGTTAACTGATGGAAAGGACGATCTTTACATTGTAGAGTGCTGAAAATAATGAGGTTTGATTAAATTCAGGTTAAATTGTGTCGTAATTTCTTCTTAGTTATCCCATAAGTACTTTAAATCCCCTATAATCGCCCCATATTATTGAACAATTCTAATATCGTTATTCCTCGTTTAAATGAGGATTTTGGAGATTTATCGCTCATGAGCAACCCAAGACACATTAAGCTATTAATTCTAGGTTCTGGCCCAGCTGGATATACTGCCGCTGTTTACGCAGCGCGTGCCAACTTGAATCCAGTTATGATTACGGGTATGCAGATGGGTGGGCAGCTAACCACAACGACAGAAGTTGATAACTGGCCGGGTGATGTTGAAGGATTGCAGGGACCTGTGTTGATGGAGCGTATGAAAGCTCACGCTGAGCGTTTTGATACTGAAATTCTTTTTGACCATATTGATGAAGTCGATCTTAATCAGCGCCCTTTCTATTTGAAGGGCAGCTCGGGTGAATATACCTGCGATAGCTTGATTATTTGTACCGGCGCAAGTGCTAAGTACCTAGGCCTAGAAAGTGAAGAGACTTTTAAAGGTAAGGGTGTTTCTGCTTGTGCAACATGTGATGGTTTCTTCTATCGTAAGAAGAAAGTTGCCGTAATCGGTGGTGGTAATACCGCGGTTGAAGAAGCGCTTTATCTTGCTAACATCGCTGAGGAAGTTGTCGTTGTTCACCGTCGCGATAAATTCAGCTCTGAAAAAATCTTACAAGATAAAATTAATGATCGTGCTGAGAATGGTAATGTCACGATTAAATGGAATAGCGAGCTGGATGAAGTCTTAGGTGACAACATGGGTGTTACTGGCATGCGTATTAAGAATCGCGAATCCGGTGAGACTGAAGATATTGCACTTGAAGGGGTTTTCGTGGCAATTGGTCACTCACCCAATACGCAGATCTTTGATGGCCAGCTAGATATGAATAACGGCTATATCAAGGTGCAAAGCGGCCTTGAAGGTAATGCGACTCAAACCAGCATTGAAGGTGTTTTCGCTGCAGGTGATGTGATGGATCATACTTATCGTCAGGCGATTACATCTGCTGGTACTGGCTGCATGGCGGCATTGGATGCTGAGCGTTACCTAGATGACTTAGAAGGCTAAACCTTCTAAATTTTGATCTTGTGATGTAACAAAGAGAAAGCGCCGCTCGAGCGAGTCAGGCGCTTTTTTCATTCTCATTATATTGCGGCATATGGTCAGAAAAGAATCCTTCAATTTCTTCTCTACGGGCTAAACCATCCTTGTAACCTAAAGCAATCAGATCGGTGCAAAACCCTTTAGAGAAAAGTAAATAACTCAATATTCCAGAGCCATTTCTACTGGTATTGCCACTCCCGCCTAAGAATAGGCGTAATATTCTAGGTAATTCATTTACATGACGACCTGCAATATCATCTAATGACTCACTCGGATTAATTTCTAATAGCTCTATGGGTTTCAATTCCATACCGTGCTTTTTTCGAGTACTCTCAGGAATTCTATTAACAGTGCGGTTAATTCTCTGCAAGCGCTCAACATCTGTTTCCATGCTGTCTAAAAAGGCTGCATTAAGCATATGTCCCATTATTTTGGAGGGGGTAGGATAATTACCTTCTTTAATCTGTTCCTTTCGCTTATGCGCGACGCCACTAACACCAATAACGAGTACTTTTTCAGCGCCTAAGTGAAGCGCTGGGCTAATAGGGGCTAATTGCCGAACGGCACCATCTGCGAAATATTCTTGGTTAATTTTGACTGATGGAAAAATCATAGGAATAGCAGAAGAAGCCATTAGGTGATCGAGACCAATGCGAGAGCGGTAACCAATTCGGCGGTGACGCTGCCAATTAATAATGCTGTAGTGGCCTTGGAAAAAACTAACGGACTCTCCACTCTCTAAGCCTGAGCCTGTGACACTCATTGCATGGAGAGCACCGTTATCGATGGCTTTTTGAATGTTATCGAAATGGATCATTTCAGATAATAATTTTCTTAAAGGAGAATTATCCAATAGAGAAACACGATCATGTTTATATTTCCGGCCGATGATAGTCGTACGTACTAACCGTGCTAGCGTACCGATTACCCCTCTTAGATCAGTGCGGTAGATGTACTCGGGTCTAAATCCTGTCCATATGCGCTCAAGGTGACGAATGCCAATACGATGGTTTTCAGCATAGCTGGCTAAGGCAACGCCGTTGATCGCGCCAGCGGAAGTGCCCGCTATAACGTCATAAGGATTGCGTGCATCTTTAGGCAATATTTTATGAATAGCTTTCAGCACACCAACTTGGTATGCCGCTCGAGCACCGCCACCCGAAAGTATTAATCCGATTTTTTTAACGTCTATCCCTGCCATGTGAGAACTTGTCTTATAGGATGTTATTAATTATCAGTATAGAGCATAATATGCGTCCTTGAGAATTACTGATATAGGTTTAAAAATGTTCAGCGGAATTGTACAAACCAAATTAAGGTTGCATGAAGTTAACAGGCAAGTTGATTTTGCGAGTTTGGTCTATGATTTCCCTGCTCAATTTTCTGCTGAACTTCAGTTGGGGGCATCGGTTGCTCAAAATGGCGTCTGCTTGACCGTCCGGGCTATGAAAGAGAATGCTGATGGTAGTCTGCGCGTTAGTTTTGATGCCATTGCACAAACGTTGAAGTTAACAAATCTTATCAACTTAGACGCGGGTGATTTCGTCAATCTTGAACGTGCTGCTCGTTTTGGTGATGAAATTGGCGGACATATCGTTTCTGGGCATGTATTTGGTTGTGTTGAAGTATTATCGGTTGAGCAAGATGCATTGAATATGAGTCTTGTATTTGAACGTCCAGTAGAGCTTCGTCCCTATCTCTTGAATAAGGGCTTTGTGGCTTTAAATGGCTGTAGTCTTACGATTGCCGAGGTTACTCAGGATACATTCACGGTCTGTCTAATTCCTGAAACTAGAGATGTAACAACGTTTGGAGAGGTTCAAGTAGGTGCTAGGATCAATTTAGAAATTGATCCTAGCACTCAAGCAACTGTCGATACCATTAAAGAATTAATGGCATCGGGGCAGCTAGCAGAGCTTATTGAGACTGTAAAAAGCGCATAATATCCATGGATTCGAACATCCATTTACTCTCGGCTCCAGAATCGATACGTAAGCAAGGAACTGACGTGCGTTTGGTCGCTTGCTGTAATGCTGAGCGGTGAGCTGAATCGGACATTATATTACGCAGCTCTACCTTTACATTAACCTTATCCAAGGAGCGTAGAACCCGTACGCAAAATGGGCACGAATCATAATAGTAGAGTGAATATTTAGTATTTTTCGCCGTGGTGTTAGAGTCGCTCATTATCTTTTCATTACCTGATATCAATGTATTCATGGATTATACCCAACATTTCTTACTGTTTGTTATCGCTATTATTGCTAATTGGTTTTCTGCGTTAGCAGGGGGTGGTGCTGGGCTCATACAATTGCCCATTCTTATCTTCATGGGATTGCCTTTTTCTTTGGCATTGGCGACGCATAAAGTCGCGACGGTAGCATTAGGTATTGGTGCAACGATAAGACACGTAAAAGAGAAACATAGTTCAATTCGTTTATTGGCTTTGATGCTTATATCGGGAATACCGGGCGTGATTTTAGGCGCTTATATTATTATAGATGTTGATGATCGCTGGGCGGAAATAATCTTAGGTGGATTAACCTTGAGTTTAGCTTGTTACTCATTGATGAAACCTAAGCTTGGCCTTGAATCGAGTCTATTACATAGGGACAGAGCTGGAGTTGTAATCGGAGCGATAGGACTATTCATTATAGGCTTTGCAAATGGTTCTTTATCAGCGGGTAGCGGCTTGTTTGTAACCATTTGGCTGGTATATTGGTTTGGTCTTGATTATCGGCTGGCGGTGGCGCACACATTAATTGCTGTCGGGTTAGGTTGGAATGCATCAGGTGCAATTACCATGACGTTATTAGCCGAAGTAAAATGGGATTGGCTACCTGCCTTGGTATGTGGCTCGCTTATCGGTGGCTATTTAGGCGCACATAGTTCGATAAAAGCAGGTAATATTTGGATTAAGCGAGGCTATGAACTGGTCACGCTCATCGTAGGTATTAAGCTACTAGCCGGCTAGCCATTCTTGAAGCTTCTTACGAATATCGTCAAGTTGAAATGGTTTACTTAAATAATCATTCATCCCTGACTGTAGGCAGCGCTCTTTATCACTTGAAAGTGCATTGGCAGTAACGGCAATGATAGGAATGCTAGCATAGGATTCTCCGCAGTTACGAATGCTTCGAGTCGCCTCAAACCCATCCATAACAGGCATTTGGCAATCCATTAGAATAAGATCAAATTCAGAACCTTGGGTATGAACCTGTTGTAAGATCGAGATTGCTTTACCTCCGTGGTCAGCCGTTACGCTTTCGACATTAAGTCGTTGCAGCATTGTTTTTAAAACGACCTGGTTGATGTGATTATCTTCTACGATTAAAACACGGGCCTGCTCTTTAATTAGCTTGACCTTTTTACTACTCATTTCCTGAGTATTAGAAGGAGATATTTGTTGTGGAACTTCAATGGGAAGCGATATTTCAATCAGGGTGCCATAGTTTTCTTCACTGGAAACATGAATGGAACCGCCAAGTTGTGAACATAATGCTTTGACTAATGATAAACCAATACCAAGCCCACTGAATTGCCGTGAGGAAGATCCATCCCCTTGTGTAAAGGCATTTAAAATCTCATTGCGTTTGTCTTCAGCAATGCCGATTCCAGAGTCTTCAATTTTTATAAGCAGAAGGTATTGATTATTCACATACTTTACTTGTACCGATAAATTTATATGTCCATGCTCGGTGAACTTTAAAGCATTATCTAAGATTGGATTGATCGCTTGAAATAAGCGCTTTTTATCTGCAACAATTATTTTAGGATTACGAGCGTTATTTTCGGTAGAAAACTCAATGCCTTTATCGGCGCAAGGCTGATGCATGTTGCTATTAATTTGATCGATGAATTCTGGCAGGTTGATAGCGGCTGCCTTAATGATAAAGTTGCCTGCTTGTAGCTCGGTATAGCTTAAAACTTGGTCGACCAAGTTAAGCATTTCATAAGCACTACCTTTCGCCATCTTAATATTTGGGTTGGTAATATCTTGCTGGGTTAATTCTAATGATCCTAGAATTCCATTGAGAGGCGTTCTAAACTCATGACTTATTGTCGCTAAAAATTCGTCTTTTAAACGATTGTTTTCTTGTAGCTTTTTATTTGTTCGCTCAAGCTCTTGTTGTGCACGGTATAGAATGACTTTCTTTTCACTTTCAATAACCTTAATACGATCAGCAAGTGCAAAAGACAATAGAATAATTTCGATAACGCTGCCAATCTTGCTGGCATGCGTCATTAAAAAGGTATTAGGAAATATACCCAGCATCATGCCAATCGTGAACAGTCCCCCCAATATTAGCGAAACCCATGCGGCTAGAAAAAAACGAGCTTGGCGATGCCCTCGCAATAGCATGGCGACAGAGGCATAAAGGATAAATAGTAAAAAGGTGACAACGACGATTTTTGCTAAGCCCATTACGGTCGCAGTATCGGAAATAAAGGTTAGAATAAAAACAATAATCGATAATACTAAGACAGACCGTAATAGGTTATCAGCCACTACATGAAATTGGCGGGTATGTAAAAAACGTCGAGTAAAAGCCGTACCAAATATACCGACGAGAGCTATTGATATCGGAGGAGCAATACTTTCAATCCAAGGAGAGTTTGGCCATAGATACTGGTAGCCAAGGCCACTGGTTGTTGCCTGTAATATAGCAAAGGCGGCTAGGTAACCTATGTACCAAAGATAGTTGGCATCTCGGATACTGAACCATAAAAAAAAGTTATAGAAAAACATGACGAGCATCATGCCGTAATAAAGGCCAAGACCGTACTGCTCTCCGCTGCGGGCCTCAAAGAAATAATCTGGGTGCCAAATGAAAATAGGGATCTGCATGGAGCTGGATGTGGAGACCCTTACATAGATATCTTTCTTCTCGTTATCATGCAGAGCGATAGAGGTGATGAAATTTCTGTGATCAACCGGTCGTTGATTATAAAGATAAGTATCCCCCATTTTAATATGTTCGATATTTCTGTTTTCATCGACGATGTAGATATCGTAATAATCTAATAATGGGTAGGTATTTTCTAACTTCCAACTTTGGGATTTTTTATCGGTAGTGTTGTCAATAATGGTGAATTTTAACCAGTAAGTTGAATGTGTGAAGCCTTTGTTTAAACTTTCTTCTGTTAATAATTGAAAGTTAGATTGGTCTAATTCAACAATATCAAATAAGGAGTATTCTCCACTTATATCCTCTAGGTAGTAAGCATGATTTCCTAAAGCCATTTGAGTGGTGTATTCGTCCAAAATTATCGGATTCATTGCGCCATGGCTTAGCCCAGCTAAAGTGAGTAGGCAACTAATAAATAGTGCATGCAATGATAGAGACATCTTAATAGGCTTTAAATTCGAGTTAATGAGTTTTAATACCTTGAGTATAAGTCATCAATGCCAAAATACCTTTGCTAATAACTAAAATTATTTATCATCTTTCGCTTTCTAGAGCTAATTAATAGTAATAAGCAAAGAATAAGAATAAAGCTATTACCTGCTGCTGAGCTTGTTTCGAGAACAGGTTCTTCGGTTAGAGGAGGTTCTGATTGTGGATTATCAAGCTGATCCTTTTGTAGTGAGTCAATGTGGATATTAATGATCGAATCAAACTGGTTGTTCAATATGTCAACATCTTGAGTAATACCAGCATGAGATAGTCTTAATTTATCAGCATCAAACGCTAGTTTGTTGATAGTGACTGAATAATTAACAGAGCTGGTACTGATCTCGCTGAGTTCTGCCACCATCGTTGATCCATCATTAGCAATTAATTGCACCAATGGATTTTCACTTACAAAATTCAAAGTGGATGTTGTGATATTTCCAGATACTGTCATAGGGTTATCAAGTAGCTGTAACATTAAGGTTAGTTGGCCGACTTGGGTATCAATCTCGACGATTTGACTATGGTAATTCTCAGCTTCCACCGATATGGATGTTGCTTGATCAGTAGGCAATGCTAAAACTAAATTACCAAAGTCATCTGATGTTTCTTGTTGGCTCAAGCCCCAGATAACAAAGCGAGCATCATCAATGTCAATGTTGGCGCTGACATTTTCACTTGATGATCCATTAACCGTTAACTCAATATTGTGAAAAGGTAAGGTTGTTAAGCTGACATTGCCTGCAGATAGTGTCGTACTATCAGCGCTTATGGAAATAGAAGCTATTTGTGTCGCATCATTAACAACAAGTTTCACTACTGCACGATTGAAATTATTCACATCGTCAGGAGCTTCAACTTGCGTGATAATTGCATCATTGATCATTAGGTCGAGTAAACCAGCGCCCTGATTGATGTGTAAGTCTAGAATACTGCCCGCCGGTGCACCTTCAATATAGATCTCTTGCTGTGTCGACATTGAAGTTAATTCACTGATATTAGCCGTTACTTTTAATGGACGCTGAACAATGAAATTTGCACTTTCACCTTTCTCATCAGTGATTGTTATCGTGTAGTCCCCGGCAAAAGCTCCATTTTCTGGCATGGCTAAGGAATAACTTCCTGCAGACAGTGTGAGTAATTCACTGGTAGCACTTTGACCGTTAAATTCGACATCTACGTGATAGTTATTATCACCACCGCCTAACGTGAACTCGAAGGTATTGTTTGAGATGTTTAGGCGAGTATTTTGGCTTAAATTGCCATCACTACTGGCTAAAGAAAAGTCTTCATAAACGGTTAGGTTGATGGTTTGTGAAACTGAAATTGTACCATCAGAAACACTGACCTGAATTGAAGTACTACCGATGAAGTTATTAACCGCCTGTAGAGTTAATACAGACCCCGTTACTGACGCATTTACTTCAGTGACTTCGTGCGATGCTAAGCTAAAAGTAAGTTCGTCTGAATTAGCATCGCTTGCGCTGAGTGAGTGCTGCACATTATTTCCGTACAGTGTCGTAAGATTATGACTACTGGTGAAGATAGGAGCATCGTTAGCAGGAGCTGTGATCGTTAACACATAGCTTTGATCCGTGGCTCCTGAATCAGAATCTGTTGCTCGTAAGGTGATCGTCGTATCACCAATGTAATTATTTACCGGTGTCAGAGTGAGCGTTGAGTCTGACACTGTGGCGGTTACTTGGTTAGCCGTAGAGCTTTGAACAGCAAAACTAATACTGTTAGCAGCCGTTTCAATATCCGTTGCGCTTAAGCTCACATTTGAACTATTACCATACTGGACTGAACCTGAGGCTGAGCTGGTAAAAATAGGCAGGTCATTATCTGAATTGACGGTATAGACAACTACTTCAGAGTCTGTGGCATTGCCAGCCCCCGTGCCATCATTGGCGATAACCGTAATAT
>Ga0209396_1002893_pt1 | contig 17700 bp, 16 predicted proteins | sample GOMGulsemesocosm_6_FD_184638 | JGI IMG/M metagenome (GOLD analysis project Ga0209396, IMG submission 184638) | Methane-oxidizing microbial communities from mesocosms in the Gulf of Mexico - GOM8C Gulf of Mexico (SPAdes) (version 2) | ecosystem: Environmental > Aquatic > Marine > Cold seeps...
AATTAATGACGTTAATTGTGCTTGGTTATCTATGATAATGGTTGAACGGGAGGCAACGGCAGCGCGCAGAAACTTTTTGTCTGCTGATGGGTTATTTATGTATTTTTCACTGTTGCCGCCAGCAACCAAATTTAGCTCGCCAATAGACGCTATTTCAATACCACCTGTTAAGTGATGTGCGCAGCGCATTAATAAATCAACATTATTATTGGCTTTCATAGAGTAAATAAGCTCGGTACCAAGCGCTGACTTTAATTGTGCAAAATTATCTGCAACTTGACTGACGCTATACAGGTAGCATGGCGTTTCAATTTGACGGTGGTTTTCATTTAATAAAGTGGTAATAGCTTTCATTTTTAACTCCTAAAACAATATGGTTAGCTTCAAATTTCTGATAAATGTGAAATAAGATGCTGCTTATCCACTTTGCTATTTGCAGTTAATGCCATGGTTTCAATAAAACGGATTTCACGGGGGCTATATGCGGGGTCTAAATTCGATTTTAACCAAGTTTTAAACTGGATTTGTTGATCTTGAGTGTTATCGTTTAATTGTACATATAGGCAAGCGATTTCATCTCCTTGCTTATCAGTGTGGGGTACAATTGCAGTTAAATGTACATTCGGGAATTGTTCTATGTGAGCTTCCAACTCGGCAGGATATAAGCAATATCCAGCTTGTTTTATCAAGTCTTTATTACGGCCTTTAAAGTAAAAGTATCCTTCCTCATCTTGGCAAAATAGATCACCCGTTGCTAACCAATTATCATCTCTATATTTACCTGTATGAATATTTGCTCCAGCACTTCCTGAGCCATAATAACCTTGCATTAATGTGGCGCTACGAATAAATAGCTCTCCAATCTCACCTTGATTTACTTCTTTAAAATGTAATTTGTCAGCACAATTGAATATCTTTGCTTCTAATCCTGGAATAGGAATACCAACAGAACCAAGTTTACGAATACTATCTTGAGGAGGTAAATACAGCGCACGTTTACATTCAGTTAAGCCGTACATCGCATAAATATTAGTATGAGGCATTAATAGCGATAAGTTTCTTATTGTATCTTCGGCTAAATGACCGCCTGTATTAGTGATTTTATTTAAGTGTGGCAACTCACTTTTGAAAGCTTGGATCACTTTACATAATGAGCTTGCCATAGCTGGCACAACGGGTAGTAATGAAATGCTATTTTGGTTAAGTGCTTTTATTACTTTTATAGGATGAAAATCATCTTGAAATATTGTTAATTGGCAATCAAATTTTAAGCTAAATAATACCTGATAGAGGCCATAGTCAAACGAAAGGGGTGATAAACATAAAATGTGCTCTTTTACATTGAGGTCAAGATAAGTACCAATTGAATTGATCGCTGTGATCACATTCGTATGACTAAGCATTATACCTTTTGGTTTACCGGTACTTCCTGAAGTGTAAATAATTAAGGCAAGATCGGAGCCACAAACTCTTCTTTTAGAATTAAGCTCAAATGTTTTGAAGCTAGTGTCTATTGTGTTAGCTGATTTATCGGTTTTAATCGATTCTGGCTTGCCATTTCTAAAAAGTAGTTGTGAATCACAATCTTGAGCTATATCTAAAATGGCATTGTATTTCATGCTAAATCGAATTGGGACAATAACCGCTCCTTTTGACCACAACCATAAAATACTCGCGATAGTTTCAGGGGTTGGATCATCGGTTACTAAAATTCGGTCACCAAATTTTATATCTGTTGTTTCTTCTAGCAAAGCGCTGAGCTGTTGTAATGCATTTGAATTGAACTGTGAATTAGCCGGATAAAAATTGATTTTCCCTCGCCAAAGATCGTTTGTTGTTTTTTCAAATAAATCAGCTAATGAAAACAGCATATATAGCTCCCCTAATAATATTCAATTAAAATAAAGTATTATGTTTATTATTTTCTCTAAATTGATGTTTAGAGTCTTTATTCCAAATAAATTACGTTCCTGAATGAGGGATGTCAATTGTATTTTTTATGAGCGAGCTAATTTAAAAAATAAATAATTATATAAATTGAGGTTATTTCCAATTCTTTTGTATTAACAAAAAATTAATCTAACCGCTTCGTTTTTGGTCGGTTAATTGTTATTCATTAAACAATGAGTTTCGAATAATATTAATAAAATCATAAGTATGTATTTATTTTGGAGACTAAACTGTGACTTGATATATTTATTTTATTTTTGCCTTCAAAAAAACCTAGGTTTAAATATTAAAAAGTTATTTTATATGCAAAAACAGTGTGTAAACAATTGTAAATGAAGTCGGGTTTGATGTGATGTGATTTGATAAAGAGATAAAGAGATAAAGAGATAAAGAGATAAAGAGATAAAGAGATAAAGAGATAAAGAGATAAAGAGATAAAGAGATAAAGAGATAAAGAGATAAAGAGATAAAGAGATTTTTGCTATCTGCAGCTTTAAATTAAATATGGATACTTATCATCACTTAAATATGCCTAAAATCACCAATATTGACCATTAAGCACAAAGCCACAAATAAACCTTATGTTCTAATCTACTATTCATTTCAACAGCTGATTAGCAGCAATAACTACTGAATATAAAGGATTAGATTATGAATACTTCAAGCACAGGCGAACTTTTTACGACTTCAGTTTTAGGTGGCTTAGTTATGGGTGTATTAACTTTCAATGGAATGGCATCAGCAGTAGCAATTGGTTCAGTGATTGCGGTATCGGTTATGAGTGTTTCATACGCACTCACTAATAGATAATGTAAAGCAGATTAAATTCAAAAATTAATAATAGTCAGTCATTAGTAAAAACACAGTAAATATACTGTGTTTTTTTACTTTTTATAATTTAACCTTTTACTGGTGTATAAAAGAGGCCTGCATTAAATGAAATTCCATATTAAAACATTAGTTACCTTGGGTGTGCTTTTAAGTACACAAATTGCAAATGCAAACCAAGTTAATGAATTAGAGTTAATTAATAATAAAAAATGGGTTCATGGGGCTCCAAATTGTGAAGATGATAAAGCGCCAGCTTTGGATATCTTAAAAGTAAATGAAACGAGTTATATACTTAGACAAAATAAATGTCTGACTTTTGAAGCGCCATTTATTTATGTATTACTAGGTGAAGATAAAGTCTTAGTACTTGATACTGGTGCGGTTGAAGATGAAAAAAATATGCCTTTAGTTAAAGCGGTAAATGATATTATTGCTGAAAGTGATAACCCTGCGAAAAAACAAATCATTATTGCTCATAGTCATACACATTCAGATCATTATGCGGGAGATAAGCTGTTCAGTAATCAAGAAAATGTGACTTTTGTTGGTACAACTCAAAAACAAGTAAATCACTTTTTTAAAATGAATAATTGGCCCAATGATATAAGTGAATTTGATTTGGGAAACCGTAAATTATCTATCATTCCTACGCCAGGCCATCAAAATCAAGCGATAACAATTTATGATCCACAAACTAAATGGTTATTAACCGGAGATAGCTTTTATCCGGGGATTATTTATATAAAAGATTGGCAACATTATACGAAAAGCATCAATAGATTAACTGAGTTTAGTAAAAATAATAAAGTAAGTGCTTTGTTAGGGGCGCATATAGAAATGAGTAATAAACCCACGCAAGTTTATGATATTGGCACTACTTATCAACCTCATGAAGCACCTTTAAATTTAAGTCAAAAAGATTTAGTGAAATTAAATAATAAGCTTAAAAATATGTCAGATGAAGAACAATTAAAGTTTGATAAATTTATCATTCAGCCAATGAATTTTATGCAGAAATCAATAGTGAATATAGTGAGTTTTTTTAAGGGGTAAATACTGAGATTTAAAGCTGTTAGGCATCAGCCTAACAAAGCCCACATACCGAGATTTAAAATAGTTAGGTTAAAGTCCAAGCTACAGGGTTAGCATCAATTTTTAGATGGTAGTCTTTTTTTGTAGGTGAGGCTTCAGTCTTATAATGTGTAAATATTAGGATTAAAAGCGTTAGGCTAAATACCAACCTATAGGGTTAACATCAAATTTTAGCTGGAAGTCTCTTTTGTAGGTGAGGCTTCAGCCTTATTAAAGTGTAAATATTAGGATTAAAATAGTTAGGCTAAAGACCAACCTACAGGGTTAGCATCAAATTTTAGCTGGAAGTTTTTTTTAGGTGTGGCTTCAGTCTTATAATGTGTAAATATTAGGATTAAAAGCGTTAGGCTAAATACCAACCTATAGGGTTAACATCAAATTTTAGCTGGAAGTCTTTTTTGTAGGTGAGGCTTCAGCCTTATAATGTGTAAATATTAGGATTAAAAGCGTTAGGCTAAAGCCCAACCTACAGGGTTAACATCAAATTTTAGGCGGAAGTCTTTTTTGTAGGTGAGGGTTCAGCCCTATAAAGTTCAAATACTAGAATTGAAAAGCGTTAGGCTAAATACCAACCTACAGGGTTAACATCAAATTTTAGGCGGAAGTCTTTTTTGTAGGTGAGGGTTCAGCCTTATAAAGTTCAAATACTAGAATTGAAAAGCGTTAGTCTAAGTACCAACCTACAGGGTTAACATCAAATTTTAGGTGGAAGTCTCTTTTGTAGGTGAGGCTTCAGTCTTATAATGTGTAAATATTAGGATTAAAATAGTTAAGCTAAAGACCAACCTACAAAAATAATCATATTTTCACTGTTTTATAGGCATAAAAAAACCACAGAGGGTTGGCTGTGGTTTTTGTTAGCAAGTTGGGTTGAGCCTTTAATGTTTTATTTCTTTGTAAAAATATAAGTCGCGATAACTGTTGTTGCAGCAATTAATGAACCTACAGCTACTGCTGAAGCCATACCGTTTAAAGCTAAACCACCAATAACAAAAGCGCCTAATACTGTAGTGCTATAAAGTTCTGAAGAGTTTAAAGTGTTCATGTTTTTGTCCTTAAAATTGTGTTTAGCTTTAAATTTGTTTGCTGCTAAGTTTGCTTGAGATGAATAATAGAGGAGTTATAACAAACATTTTTTACATTTGTGTTTAGTGGCCAATATCGGTGATGTTTGGCTTTTTTAGGTGATAAATGATTTTGCGAATGAAAGTTAGCTGATATGTTTTTTATTATGTTATGATTTTTTGATATTTATTTAATAATAGTCAGGTATTTCTTTTGCTCTCATTTCAAGCCGACGCCTTTAAAGGCATTATTATTGATACAGATAAGTTACCTGCAACACAAACTTTATTTCAGGCTGCATTAGAGCAAACAATTGCTTATGCCGCTTCAGAGAATAAACGTCTTATTTGGTTAACCTTACCAATAGAGCGCAGTAATATAGTGCCAATCGCTACAGAGTTAGGTTTTGTATTTCATAATTGCCTTGAAACAGAAATTACACTCATTTTACGACTAGCTGAAGGTGCTTATGCGCCATTTGTACCAACACACTCGATAGGTGCTGGTGCATTGGTAATTAACGAGCATAATCAAATATTAGTAATACGAGAAAAGATAGCAACAGGTAAAGGTTATAAGCTTCCTGGCGGTCATATAGAGCTTGATGAAGATATACATTCAGCAATAGAGCGGGAAGTATTTGAAGAAACGGGTATTACAGCGAAGTTTCAACAGCTTGTTGGTTTTGCCAATAAACATCCTTATCGGTTTGGAAAATCTAATATCTACTTTATTTGTCGTTTAGAACCCATAACGACTCAAATTGAAATTCAAGATACAGATGAAATTGCAGATGCTCGATGGGTTGATTTAAATACTTATATTCAAGATGAAACGAATAGTTATTTTAACCGTGAAATGGTCAAATCTTTAAGTACAGCTAATGGACTTAAAACTGTTGAATTAGATTTTAATCAAGGGGCTAATGGTAAAAGAGAAGTCTTATTTTCTGATAATTAATTTATAAGTTCATTTCTATTTCACAGTAATTTCACACGCATCAATTTAATCTGAGTCATCATTTTTATTAGGATAAAAACAATGACTCTTTTTAAATTATTAATTAGCTTAATCTTTTGCTTAATTACAAATCAAGCCCACAGTGAAACAATTAAAACAGATTTGATTGAACATCAAAATAATGTCAGGGCTAGTTTTGAGCTATTTAGTCAGACTAAACGCAAAAACTTTTCTTATACAATTACTAAGTATGAAAATGAAGAAGGTGATGAAACATCAAGTCTTGAAAAGTATTCTCCAGCCGCAAGTATTCCACAGTCTTGGTCTTTAATAGAATTAAATGGTGCAATACCGACAAAAGAACAAGTAAATAAGTATCTTAAAAACAAATCTAAAAAAAAGGACAAAAGTAAAAATAATCAAACTATTAGTATTTCACAATTAGTAGATATAGATAGCTTACACATACTTAGTGAGGATGATGAATTGATTAAATCATCATTTAAGGTAGGTTATAGTCGATTTGGTGAAGATGCTAAAAAGAAACTTGAAGGCATTTTAACTTTTGATAAAAATAATCATTTTGTTCAAAACATAGAGATTATCAATAATGATAATTTCTCTCCTATGTTTTCGGCAGATATAAATAAACTAAAGCTAACGTTAAGCTTTATAAAGATTAAAAATGCCATATTACCTTTAAGTACTACAATGCGCTTAGTGGGCTCTATGGCGATGTTTATTGAAATAGATGAAATATCAACCGTTGATTATTCAAATTACATTTTATAAAAGTTGTGTATTAACTAAGAAACTTAAACTCGTTTTAACAGCTTTTACATCAGGAATCATTTTCAGATTATTATTTTCAAATGTGGTTTGATCTTGTTTGTTTTCAGTATATACAGGGAATTCATAAAGCTTCGAAGCATAAATTTTTTGTGTTTGTGCTTCTAAAAGGTAATTCATAAATACAATTGCATTGCTTTTATTGGGTGCATATTTAGTGATAGCAGCCGTGGTTGTTGAAATTAATGTTGTGCCTTTATGCGTTTTTAACCAATGGCGTTTCAACTTTGAAGCAATAAGTTGGTCTTTTTTATTTTCAGAATGCGCTAACATATCAAAATAATAGTGGTTAGCTATCGCAAACTGACATTGTCCATTTGCTAATGCTCTAAGTTGATCTCTATCATTGCCTGTAGGGCGTTTAACTAATAGTTTTTCAGGCTTTTGTAACCAATGGGTATTTTCTTTTTCACCTATAGATAATAAAGAGGCAAATAGCTCTTTATTATAACTATGAACTAGATCTCGGATACAAAACTGACCGTGATATTGCTCCTTATTAAAGTCGCTATAATACTCTGGAATAGGTAAGGTTGTGTGCTCAGCGCTGAAAATAGTTCGAGCTCTCATTGAAGTACTTACCCAATATTTTTCATCATCAATGAGACTTTGATTTACATGATCTAAATTAGTAAATTCAGTAAATGGCTGCAATAAATGCTTTTTATTTGCTAACTGACTTAAATCTGATGTTAGTAAAAGGTCAGCCTGACTTTTTTGGCCATCAGCTTCTAATCTTTTTAATAAATATTTTGATTTTCCATGTACTAAATTCACTTTTATGCCTGACTTTTTCTCAAATGATGAAATGATAGGCGCTATCAATTCGAGCTTTCGAAATGAATAAATGTTTAATTGTTCAACAGGTTTGGCTAAAACTTCAGCGCTTGATGCAAATAATGCAATAAATACCAATAAATTACTTTTCATACACTCAAATAAAAACTATTATCATTTGCAACTATGGTACTGGTAAATTTTAAGAAGTCTAGAGCATGAAGCAATTAAACTTAAAATTAAAAGGATTTCGAATTCATTTATTTATCTATGCGATATTTGTCGTAGTGATGTCATTTATAGGTTTACGCTTAGAGCAGCATTATAAAGCACAATCGGAACAAGACTTAAATATACAAATATCATCATACAATCAAGTTTTTCAAAATAAATTAAGGCAAATCGAAAATCTACTCTATTCATTTGATGCATACTTTCAATCGAGTGAAAATATCAGTTCAAAAAGCTTTTATAAAGTTGCTCAATCGCAATTACAAGGAATAGAAATTGAAGTTGGTTTAGAACAATATGTTTTATTTAAATCTGAGCAAATTGAAGAAATACAAATTCAGCAAATAGAGCTGGGTCAATTTGATTTTAGGTTGTACTTACCAGCTCAACTTGAAGATAACTTATTGGGTGTTGTAAACGCAGCCCCGGTTTCTGATTATGGTCATAATATCGGGCAAGTGATAGCCCTTAATGAAAGTGTTTTGAACAAACTATCATTAGAGCACGGTGTTGTGGCACTTAATTGGCCTGAAAATAATAATCAGTGGAGTTTAGTTCTAATTCAAAAAGTAGCTGGTAAGGTTCATTCAGCACTAGGGCTAAGGCTGGCTTTATCAAGTTTATTAGAAAACCTTTATCATAATTTATATGCAGAAACAGGTGAACATATTCGGCTTATCAATCGAGGTGAGGTTATTTACACTACTGATTGGAAAGATGCATTTAAATTGGACTCTATAGAAGCGAGTCTGATTACGCCAAGTCATTTTTTTAGCCATGAGTTAACATTTGAATTATATAATCCTGAAAGTTTAAATCCGCCTACAGTACCTATTCGTTTTTGTGTGATTATTTCTCTAGTGGTGGTTTCATGGATTTGCGGAGCCCTTATACTATTTCAAATATTCACTTTAAAAGGGCGCAATAAAAAAATTAATCGGATTGTAGTTCAAAGAACAGCAAGTTTAGTTGATTCTAATCGGGAACTTAAAAAAGAGTCTTTATTAAAAACACAAGCGTTAAAAAAACAGATAAAGTCAGAAAATCAATATAAAAAGTTATTCGTAAACTCCCATGAAGGTTTATTTATTTTAGATTGTAATGAAAATATTAAAACCTTTAATCCTGCTTTTACATCTCTATTACTCAATAACGATTTCGATAATAACAACTTAGTCTTTAGCAATTTCATATATAGTCAAGATCAAATAATACAATGGCAGGAAGATGTCGAAAATAAAGTAAATCATCAGGAGTTTGAGTGGTTAGCTAAAAAGCAAAATGGTAATAGTATTTGGGTGAGACAAAGTGGCAATTGGGTTAAAAATGATGACATATGGAGTTATGAAGGTCGATTAGTCGATATAACACAAGTAAAGTTATTTAATGAGCAACTAAAATATAGAGCACAACATGATAGCTTAACTAATTTACTTAATAGGCAAACATTTTTAGAGTTACTTGATAAGTTAAGGTTTAATTCTAAAAGTAAATTTATATTACTTTACATCGATTTAGACAGGTTTAAATTGATAAATGATACTTTAGGTCATGTAGCAGGCGATAAAGTGTTAATTGAGTTTGCAGCGAGAATGCAAACTTTACTAGGCTCATTTTCTGATATTGCGAGGTTAGGCGGAGATGAATTTGCCGTTTTGATCAGACAAAACCACTTAAGTGATAATTTAATTGGTTTATTAGTTAATATACTGGCAGAAATTCGAAAACCCTTTAATTATAATGAGCATAGCTTAACTGTTAGTGGGAGTATTGGTGTACGTAAATTCACTTCCCCTTGTATAGATTATGATGCTAAAAAGCTCATTCATGATGCAGATATCGCGATGTATGAAGCAAAACAGCAAGGAAAAAATGACTATTATATTTTTTCGTCTAAATTATCCCAACAAATAAATCGCAGACTGCAAATAGAAACCCTGTTACATGATTTAATCCCTGATTTAGAGCTATCTATTAATTTACAGCCTCTTTACTGTAAGTTAGGGTTAAACTTAATAGGGTTTGAAGCATTACTTCGATGGGATAGCTTAGAGCTCGGCCGTGTCAGTCCTGAAGAATTTATTCCGATAGCAGAAGAGTGTGGAAAAATGTCGATTCTGGGCCTTTGGGTTTTTGATCGCGCTCTTAAATTTATGGAAAGCTTAGGAGATAAGTCTCAGGATCTATTTATTAATATCAATGTCTCTCCTCTTCAGCTACAACAAAATAGTTTTATGACATGGCTTACCGATCGTGTAAATCAATCACCTTTAAAACGACGTCAAATTCGTGTTGAATTAACTGAATCGGCCATGATTGCAAAAGAAGAAGTATTAATAGCCCAACTTGATGAAATTCATAAATTGGGTATTGGTATATATATTGATGATTTTGGCACAGGTTATAGTTCTCTTAGTCGAATAAAAAATTTACCGATAGATGGCATAAAAATAGATCGTTCATTTATTGATAATATAGATACAGATAATGGCGCTTTGCAACTAGTTAAAGCGATTTGTGCGATTGCCGAGTCATTTCACTTATCAGTTACTGTGGAAGGTGTTGAAACACAAGCACAACTTGCAGTATTAAAAAAAATGTATTGTCATCAATTTCAAGGGTACTTTTTTAGTAAACCATTAACTGAAAAACAAACAATAATCTGTATTGAGAATGGCATTAAAAATATAACAAAAATTGCATAATTAATTATGTAACAATGAATTTGTCTATTAAAATAGTTTTTTTCAGTTTTTAAGACAATCAAGCATGATCACATTTCAAACAAATATGGGCGATATCCAAATTGAATTGGATTTCGAAAACACACCTATTTCAGCAAAAAACTTCTTAAAGTATTGCCAAGAAGGTTTTTACGAAGGCACAATATTTCATCGTGTTATTAAAGGGTTTATGATCCAAGGTGGTGGTATGACGCCTGATATGAATGAAAAAGAAGGTTTTGATGCAATTGTAAATGAAGCTAATAGAGGCGGTAAAAACTTAGCCGGCACATTAGCAATGGCACGTACAATGTCTCCACACTCTGCGAGTTCACAATTTTTTATTAATGCCAGAGATAATTCATTTTTAGATTTCACTTCAAAAACAAATGATGGTTGGGGCTATGCTGTTTTTGGTAAAGTAACAGCGGGAATGGATATTGTTCAAGCTATCGAAAAAGTGAAAACAGGCAATAAAGCAGGGCATGATGATGTGCCTAAAGACGCGATTGTTGTTGAAAAAGTAATTGTAGCTGAATAAATACTTTTAAGAATTTATGCGATAAAGCTGAGATTTCTTTCTCAGCTTTTATTTAAATGACCCTTCTATATTTATGTTTTTAAATTATATTCTGCAAAATCTTGTTGAATCGCTATATGTCTATTAATCTTTGAATAAGAAAAACTTATAAACTCACCACTTTAACTATAAAGCCTAAATGCTTTAAATTCTTAATTAAAGTAGTCAGGTTTTGGGATTAATATATGCCAGAGCAAGATAATAATTTTACTTTACCACCTAATGTGACCTGCTTTTCTCGATCTAAAAATGCCAAAATAAGTGAACGTCATTTATATTTAACGCGACTTAGAAATAGAGATTTACCTTATCAAGGATTTAGAGAGACAGCTAATCACTTATTTGAATTAATTGCTGATGCAATGATCCCGCACTTGGAAAATCATGAAGTGATTTTAACGCCTATTTTTAGGGCAGGCTTAAGTTTATTGCCAGTATTTATGTCCAAAATCGAAAATTCGAGGTTATGCTCAATAGGGGTAAAAAGAAATGAAGACACTGCACAGCCAGAGCCATATCTTTTTAAAGTACCTCCTGAAATAGATCCTGATGCTAAATTTGTAATTTTAGAACCTATGATCGCCACCGCTGGCACTATGTGCTACAGCTTAGGCATGCTGAAAAAGCAAGGTTATGATCTTAATAATATTGAAATAATATCAATTTTTTGCGCTTTGGAAGCGGTAGAAAAATTACACACAGAGTTTCCTGAAATTCATATCCATACCGAGGTGGTTGATCCTGTTTTAGATGAGAATAAATATATAGTTCCCGGATGTGGTGATTTTGGTGATAGATATTTTGGTACTTAGCCACTATTAAATTTTGAAATATAAAAACTGAATTAGTCTTTAGGTGGAAGTAACTATTAAGGAGTATTTATGAAGGAATATTCAAAATCATGTCATGTCATTTTGACATCTCATTCTAATCAGGCGTTTAAAGAATCAACCCCCGTAAAGTGGGGCGCTAATGAGGCGAGTGAACGCGGACCGGTTATTGCGACTATTTCAACTAAAGAAAATCGTAATGCAATAGGCTCCCATAGTGGCAGTTATACAGTCTACAGGGCTTTATCTATCGCTGCGGGTACATTTCCTCAAGATCATATACCTGATCTTACAAATACCAGCCCAACGGTCACTATCACCCCAAAAAAAGCTTGGTGTGATGCTAAAAAAATTATTTCGTTAGATCCTTGGGGTGCAAGTATTGATGACGTTTTTAGTGAAGATTTAAAGCAAGGTATTAATATTCAACCTTCAATTGCCATTACCCAAGCTCACCTTACATTACCTGAAATTTATGACGCTGTAGATAAAGGCAGATTAAAACCGGATGGTGAAATATTAAAAGAGAATAAAGATGTATTTGTCACTAAGGTTGCAATAGAGCCTGTATGGTATTTACCTGGTATCGCAAAGCGATTTGGTATTGAGGAAGGCGAATTAAGAAAAATTTTATTTCAGGAAACAGGTGGAATGTTTCCTGAATTAGTCACCCGTCCTGATCTTAAAATTTTATTACCGCCAATTGGCAGCACCACAGCCTATATCTTTGGCGATATAAATGATTTAGCTGATGAAAGTAAAAAACTCACATGTAGGGTGCATGATGAATGTAATGGCTCTGATGTATTTGGTTCTGATATATGTACATGTCGACCTTACTTAATGCATGGTATTGAAGAGGCTGTAAAAACGGCACAAGAAGGTGGTGTAGGCTTAATTGTTTACTTTAGAAAAGAAGGACGAGCATTAGGGGAAGTCACTAAGTTACTCGTATATAACGCCAGAAAAAGACAAAAAGGAGGTGACAGCGCAGCCACATATTTTGAGCGTACAGAATGTGTTGCCGGTATTCAAGATGCGCGTTTTCAGGAGTTTATGCCAGATGTTTTACATTGGTTTGGCATTAAAAAAATAGATCATTTAGTGTCGATGAGCGATATGAAATATAACGCAATTGTAAAATCGGGTATTAATGTTTTAAACCGCGTATCTATCCCTAAAAATTTAGTGCCAGATGATGCCCAAGTTGAAATCGAAGCTAAAAAAGCAGCAGGTTATTATACAGGTGATGAAGATGCATTATCAGATGAAGATCTTGATAATGTAAAAGGACGGAGGTTGGAATGATTTTCACAGATATTAATCAAAATAATGTGAGTTATTTACTCTCTCCTAAGGCAATAAGGGATCGCTGTGAACAAGTATATGAATTAAGTTTATCTGGAAAAGGGCAGTTCGACATACATTTAGAGCGTTTAGATGACGTTGCAGATTATGTATTAACGGTAATAAAGAGAAACTATCCGGATTTAGATATCCCTTTTCACTCTCGTTGGAGCCATTTTCAAGTTGGCAATATTGATCGATTAAAAACATTAGATGAGAAGCTAAGCGATTTTTCTAAAAGTGATAAAGCGAGAGCAAAATTAGATTTAGTGTTAGTTTCTGTATTATTAGATGCGGGTGCAGGGGATACATGGCGTTATAAAGATGAAGCTTGCGGTCAAGTTTTTACACGTTCAGAAGGGCTTGCTATTGCCAGTTTTGATATGTTCATGGCTGGCATGTTTTCAAGTGATGAACATAATCCGCTTAAAGTGGATGCACAATCTTTAATGTCATTTAATCGACAAAAGTTAGCGTTGGGTTTTCAGGTATCAGAACAAAACCCTTTAGAAGGCATTGAAGGTCGTATCAGTTTAATATGTGAATTAGGAAAAGTACTTGCTGATAAAAATGATGTTTTTAAAGATCAAAGACCTGGAAATATTTTAGATTATTTAATGCAAAACAATGGTAAGAAAATAGAAGCTGAAAATATTTTAAATTCGGTATTAATTAATTTTTCTGATATTTGGCCGGGTCGAATATCCATAAATAAACGCAATATGGGGGATTTATGGGAGTATTCACTATTAAAATCTGATGATCCGTTATCTTGTTTAGTGCCTTTTCATAAATTATCTCAATGGTTAACTTATTCATTAATCGAGCCCATTTTAGAAGCTGGTATAGAAGTAAGTGGCGTTGAAAAACTAACCGGTTTAGCTGAATACAGAAATGGGGGACTGTTATTAGATAAACAGTTAATAACTTTAAAAGATAAAAGTAATTTGGAAAAATCACATTTAGCTAATAGTGATTTAATTATTGAATGGCGCGCTTTAACCATTGTATTACTCGATAAAATCGCAGATAACATTCGAAATAAATTAAATATGACTGAAGCTGAATTACCTTTAGCAAAGGTTTTAGAAGGAGGTACTTGGTGGGCCGGTCGAATAGTAGCGCAAGAGAAAAGAGCGAAAGGCGAACCTCCTTTAAAACTAGATAGTGACGGTACTGTTTTTTAAATTCAAATCAACTTTGATGACAATCACTAAACTGGAATAGGAAAAGACAATGGAAAAATTAACAATAATTAGTCATCCCGTTTTACAGCATAAGCTCACATTATTAAGAAGCAAAGAAACAAAATCATGTGAATTTAGAAGGCTATTAAATGAAATAAGTGGTCTTTTAGCCTATGAATCGACAAAAGAATTAGCACTAAAGCGTGTTGATATTGAGACGCCTTTAGAGAAAATGCAAGGCGAAGAAGTTGCTCATGCGCCCATTATTGTATCAATTATGCGAGCAGGTAATGGCATGCTTGATGGCTTGTTAAATATGTTGCCATTTGCAAGTGCTGGGCATATTGGTATTTATAGAGATAAATTTATTCAAAATACAGTTGAGTATTACTTTAGATTACCAAAAGACTCAGCTGGTAAAGAAGTTATTTTGGCAGATCCACTTCTCGCGACAGGTGATACTGCTATCGCTTGTATAGATAGATTGAAACAATATGGCGTGGGTAAAATTACCATGATTTGTATTTTAGTCTCTCAAGAAGGTGTTGATAAATTACTGCAATTTCATCCTGATGTGAATATTATTGCTATTAGTAAGGAGCGCGATTTAAATGGTGATGGTCATTTATTACCGGGGTTAGGAGATGCAGGGGACCGTTTATATAAAACAACCGATTAAGCTGAATGAAAAAATGAATAAATTATCTGTTTTATTTGATATTTTGGTTTTAATTTGTTCTGCATGGTTTTAAATTCAATTGTTGTGCATATTAATTCTTATTTTTCTTAAACAAACCCTGTGCTTACTTAATTCTTTATTGTATTGTTTTAGTCATTAGAGAGCGCTAATTGTATTAGCGATTTTCAAAACGATCCCTGGGCCCTTCTGGGCTTTTTTATTCAGTATATTCGCCTTACCACTTTGAATGGTATGTTCAAAGTAAGGCGAAAAAACTAAATGATTAGAACTTTGTTATGATCTCCCAATATTTAAGATAAATTCTTAGTCCAAACTTCCGCCCAAGTTTCTAGATATTTGTTCTGTTCAATGCCATAAGGTGTCGCACCGATATCTAAGCTGATCATGTAATAAAATACACTACCAAATACAATTTGTATCATTTCATCAGGGCAGTTTCGACTAAATGATGTATTTTTAATATTAGACGCAATCCAAGGAAACAAATGTTCATCGGCTAGGCGGGTATTAATGACTTTCATCTTTTCTCTGAGCTCTGGCAAAGTACCTACTTCAGCTCTGAGTAATATACGCAAAGGGCGGTATTTTTCACCGATATGTAAAATCATGCGACCAATCGTCAGCAGTTCTTTTTTTACATCACCTAAAGGTAAAGATAGGTTACTTTCAAAGTTTGTCAGTATTTCAATTTCAGCTTCATCAACTATTGCTTCTAAAACAGACATCTTTGTTGGAAAATGACGATAAAACCCGCCAGAGCGTGCAGTTAACCCTGCTGCTTTTTCTATCGCCCCAACTGTTGTTGATGAAAAACCTTGGGTTGCAAAAAGCTCCATAGCCTGAAATTTTAGCTTTTCTCTTGTTGATTCTTTCACCTGTTGTTCCTATACGTAATTATTGCTTTTATTTTTATATGTTGAGCTTAACAAAAAACTAAACATTTTTGTTTGAAAAATACTAATTTGAAATTCACTAACATCATTTAAAACACTTGTTGTTAATGCGAATGAGATCGATTATCATTTCCTATGTTGTTTTTTAATTTAACTTTAGGAGTTTTGAATGAATTTTATTGTAGGAATACGTAACTTTTTGTTAAGTTTATTATATCGCATTATGCGTCCACTTATTTTTTTAATGGAGCCTGAAAATGCCCATTATAGTTTGAAAAAAATAGGTGTTGTTCTAGGTAGTAATCCATTAACTAGATGGTTAACAGCATTATTATTTAATTATAAAAATAAGAAATTGAATACGACTGTTGATGGGATCAGCTACAGAAACCCTATTGGTCTCTCTGCAGGTTTTGATAAAGATGGTGAGCTTACTAAAATATATCCATCTTTAGGCTTTGGTTTGGCTGAGTTAGGCTCATTTACTGGGGAAGTATGTCCGGGAAATCCTGGTCGTCGTTTATTTAGAATGGTGAAATCTAAAGCGATTGTAGTTTGGTATGGTTTAAATAATCAGGGAGCTGAAAAAATATCATCACGACTTAATGGAGTCGACTTTGGTAAATTACGAGTCGGAATTAATGCAGCAAAATCAAATGTAACACCTGAATTTGTACTGAATGAATCAATACGTGATTACATAAAAACGTTAACTTTATTTAAAGGTATTGGTGACTATTTTACAATCAATATTAGCTGTCCAAATACCCAAGATGGTGAACCTTTTGTAGATAAAAATAATTTAGACGCTTTGTTGATTGCCGTGAATGAAAAAATAAGAACTATTTCGAGTAAACCTATCTATGTGAAATTAGCCGCAGATTTATCTTTTGAAGAAATAAATGTGATTGTAGATGGTTGTATTGAGCATAAAATGGATGGTGTTGTTTTAACTAACTTAGCAAAACCAGGTTGTAACCAAGAGCATATTGCAGCTGAATATCCCTCTAACTTAGGTTTATTACCTGAAGGAAAAGGCGCAATGAGTGGTTTACCACTGCAACGTATCTCTACCAATGTGATCCGCCATGTATATCGTCGTACAAGAGGTAAATTAACGATTATAGGGGTAGGCGGTGTATTTTCAGCAAAGGATGCTTATGAAAAAATCACCTCAGGTGCAAGTTTATTACATATGATCACCACCATGATTTTTGATGGTCCACAAAATATTAGTGAAATAAATAGAGGTTTAGTTAACTTATTAAAACAAGATGGCTTTAACTCAATTGAAGAGGCCGTTGGCTCTCGTAATCCATTAGCTAACATAGAAGCCGATATATCAGAAATAATTGATGAATCAAAGGTTGCTTAGTTTATGTTTGAACAAACGGCATTGAATTTACCTCAGTCAATTTGTAATGAGTTTAGGTTAGCGATTCAAAGAGGTCGCTGGGAAAATGGCGTTACGTTAACTGATTACCATAAAAAAATATGTGAACAAGCATTATTCTACCGAGAAGAAATCACTGATTTAACTTGTCGGTTGCAATGATATAACAGCTTATATTTGAGAAAATGTGTTTTAATTTGTGACCTAATCATTCAATTGATTAGGTCTTTTTTTATTGAAAATAAGACATTCTATTTGAGTTCTTCATGGCTGTATTGAGCCTAAAGGAGTC
>Ga0209396_1002896_pt1 | contig 17688 bp, 12 predicted proteins | sample GOMGulsemesocosm_6_FD_184638 | JGI IMG/M metagenome (GOLD analysis project Ga0209396, IMG submission 184638) | Methane-oxidizing microbial communities from mesocosms in the Gulf of Mexico - GOM8C Gulf of Mexico (SPAdes) (version 2) | ecosystem: Environmental > Aquatic > Marine > Cold seeps...
GTTTTTGCCACTACTTGTCAGCATACCGACCCCATGTTAACTGTCATTTATTAATTTTTTGATTTTTTCATCTTAGCTAGAAATGACAGCGTTGTCATTTCTTTTTTTGGATAAAATATCAGCTTTTATTTCAAGTGTAACTAAATGTAAAGTAACCAACTGATAATATTGAATAAAAACCAGTCGGTTAATTTTTAACTTATTATTTAACTTGCGTGATACGGCTTGCTCTTAAACCGTCAGTACTGCGACTTCTAACCGATATTTGACCAGAAACTGAAATAGGTTCTTGATAAGTAAGCCAGTTTCCGTCATTAACTTGGTATTCAATGACTAAACCAGGAAAAGCGATATTGGCATATAGCTTACCAGCCTTAATGACAGCACCTACCGTAGGCAGACGATAATCAACCTGTGCTAATTCAAGTTTAGCGAACTCTTTGTGCCCCAAGGTATTCGCAAATAAAGACCATTGATTATCACGCATTACTTTTAATTCATCGGTAAAGGTATTGCTCTGTGATGAATATTTTGCGCCTTGATAATTATAAGGTACAGCCCAGTCGGCTTGATGCCATGCACGCTCTGCAAGCGCTAACAAGCGAGGGAACACCTTATGCTCTACCATGTCATCAGTACGGACATTTTCACTCCATAATTGACCTTGTATACCTAAAAACTTTTGACCTGGTGCTAATGGCGTTTTGGTGTCATCGGCAGCATAAGCATTGTCTTGCCTATCTAACCAAAATTCAGCATGTACGGGCAAATTATCCGGCATAAACTGGAATACTTTTTCAGTATTGGTATGACGTGAAGCCCAGTAATAACCATGCTCTTTTGGGTCGGCTTCATGTGGAAAATCAAAATACAATACATCTGGACTAGAAAGAACAACTTGCCAATCTCGGTTTGCTAATTGATGAACTTTATCGTGCCCGCCCCAAAATAACGCATCCCAAGCATTTGCTTGAACAATAGCGGGCATATTCTCCTTACGAGTATGCTCCATACCATCACTCCAACCAGCCGTTTCAATATCCAGTTCAGACAAAATACCGGCAACACGCTCAATAAAATAAGCACCTAGCTCACTCATTTGAGTAACACCTTTGTCATTATTAGCTACAAAAGCTTTACAAGCCGGAGACTCTAACCAAGCCCCTGCTGTTTCATCTGCACCAATATGATAACGAGTAAGGGGTTGACCTGCGTCAGCATGAATTTTCTTTACTTGCGTCATGACTTCGACAACAAAGTCATAAGAAGACTCTAAACACGCATTAATGGTATTATCACCATAAAATTGTACTGATGAATAAGTCGTTTTATCTTCAAAATCTTCTAACAAAAACTGTGTCGCTTTTGCTTCATCTTCTAACGCCATGAATTTTTTGTAACGTGCTGTCATCGCTTTGATTGAAGCACGAGAATGACCTGGCATATCAAGTGATGGGATCACTTGAATATGACGTGCCGTTGCTGCTTGTAAAATTTCTTGATAATCACTGACGCTGTAATAGCCACTCACTGATGAATTTTCATCAACACCTGCGCCTAATTGAGAAATTAAGCAGTTCTCTTCGGTCACGTCAAAACAACGCTTTGCGCCAATATCTGTAAGCTCAGGTAAGCTTGGGATTTCTAAACGCCAACCTTCATCATCGCCCAGATGCAGATGCAATTTATTAAGTTTATATGCCGCCATTTGATCAAGCAGCTTTAAAATAAAGGCTTTAGAGTGAAAATTACGGGCAACATCAACTAACATACCTCGAAAGGCAAAGTGTGGTTCATCATTTACCGTTAACATAGGTAGTCGCGATTCACCAACAGTCACTAAACTTGCTAATGACTGCAAGCCATTAAAAACACCATTGCCGTCAACACCGACAATGACAATTTCTTTTGTCGTTACCGTTAAACTATAACTACCAATGACTTTATCGCCATCATTTATAATGCTTAAACGTAATGGAATACCGGTAGTGCTCTGCTTAATGCCTAGTTCACCTAAACGTGAAATAGCGGCATCAACCTCTTCGTGTTTGACATTGCCCAATGAAACAGCAATACCTTGGCTAATATCAGCAAAACCATTACTGGCATCGATGCTAACTGATTTAGGCGTGGGAACAATTGCACGTAAAACAGATAACTGATCTTCAACAAGTACTGAATTGCGTTGGTAGAGTTTTTCACTCGTTAGCCATTGAGTTTTATCATCTGCGCTACGTTTAAACTGAGTATTGATATCGGTAAATGTTTCTGCGTGTGGAACGATTTCTAAACCCGTGTCTTTATCAATAAAAGGTTTAGTACTCTCAATAACTCGCGCTTCAAGCCCTGGTGCACTAACAATGTAGTTAGGCATCACATCAGACTCGGCTAACGACCAAAACATGGCGCGAAAGTTTAGTGTTTTTTGTTCATCGGCGGCAAAACCAGAGAAGGTGTCTTTTAAACTGATTTGATGTAAATCACCGTTTAAGTGCTTTATGCTAAAGGTATCGCTTTCAAAAGATTGAATAGGCGCAATTTGACTAAAGTGAATAGTCCAATCTTTCGCCGCAATAGCTTGTTTAGCGGTAAAAGTAAGCTCGACTTCAAAACAAGCGCCATCTGCTATTTTACTATCACACTTATCAGTTGGTATATTGGTAACCACTTTATAGTTTACATCTAAATTCTGAGCAATTTTATCTATATCATTTTGCGTTACAGAATATATAGCCTGTAAATTAACTCTCTCGCCAGTATCAACAGCTGGCGTAGGGGATTTTTCACAACCAAGTAAAGATAAGCTAGCGGCAATTGTAAGCGCCAACACTTTTTTATTCATCTTCTTCATGTACATGTTAAAGGACCTTATACAGCTTTAAATGATAAAGACTGCTCTTCTCTAGATGTTATTGTTAGACTAACTATCCATAATTTTGACAGCGCTGTCAAAATTAAATACATGATTAGTCATTCTGGTTACAAGATAATACATTTTTAGTGGGAGTGCTCTCGCCTAAAGCAATACCCATGGGGGTACAGTACTTTACCTAAAACTACTGAATCCTCCATAGTAGTTATTAACACTGATAAAGTGTCGATAAACCGCGTAATTTATACCGAATTGAAACGTACACACAAGGCACTAATTATTAATATTCAATGAGTAAAAATAGCCATCATCACTGCCTATATATATTGAAGATGCATCAACAATAGGTGAACTAAAAAAATTACAACCAGGTAAAGACCATGTAGTTTCACCTTGAAGGTTAACTGCCTTAACAACCCCATATCCGGGTGAATTATAGGCGTATCCAGAGCTAAAAATCACATTATCGTTAGCAATGACAGCTTTTGTAAATACGTTGGCTATTGTTTCTGCACGCCACAGCCGCTCTCCTGTTTCATTATCAATCGCGAAGAAAGCATAGTTATCTGAGGTACCAATGTAAGTAATACCTTCTTGAATAATCGGCTCAGAAGGTGCCCAATCAACAATGGTGTATTTCCAGCGCTGTTGCCCCGTTTTAAGGTCAAAAGCAAAAATGCCATAATCCCAACGACTACCTACAATAATAATGTCACCATCAGAAGCCGGAGAATTCGGCCAATCAAGTGGTTGACGCCATTGAATTTCTTTGGTTTCTATATCAATACAGCTAAGCTCTGTCATTGAACTAATACAGATACTTCCGTCACTAATAAGTGGTTGGCTGTGGGCTGGGCTAAGTAAGTCAACTTGCCAAGTAATCTCACCAGAGACTAAATCTATACCTACAAGTGATCCATTCTCCTGGCCAATATAAGCCAGACCATCATGTACTACTGCAGAAGAAATATTATAGTCATATTCTGGTCTTAAAATCGCTCCAATTTCAGCTTGCCATTTTAGTTTGCCATTTTTTGAAGCTACAGCAATCAATTGGCCAGCATCACTTGTTACCAGCAACGTATCATCAGTCAGCACTAATTTACTATCTAAGGAGCCTTTAAAACTCACTTGCCAGTTAAGTTCTCCAGAATGCTTATAAACGGAATATAAGTTACCGTCGCTGTCCGAAAAATAGACAAATCGTTCATCGGCAACAGCAGTAGACCTTACTTTCCCTGATGCTTGATAAGCCCAGTTAAAAGTAGCAAGACAAGCTGCTCGCTCGCTAATATTTGGGGGGGGAGCCGATTTTGGCCCACTATCATTACAGCCGAGAAGAAGAAGTGATGCTAATACGGACTTAACGATTATTGAATTATTTAATTGTACTTTTTTTGGTTTATTCACGTCCCTGTTTCCTTAATCAATAAATTACTATTGGCCTGTTTATCTCTTTGCCTTTTCCATCGCAGTTTTTAAACCTATCAACCAATCCTTATGTTTTAAAAGGTGTGTTCCTGCTTGTTTCACTAAACGGTCATTGCTTAACAAAATAGACTCGCTCCTCTCTTTTTCAACACTTGATAATATACTCGGTTGAGTTTTGAACTTCATACCATACAAAACATAGAGAAAGTTTTTTTCATTAAACAAATCAAATTTACTAAAAAAGTCAGATTGTTGTGGTGATCGTAGTTTGAATTTTTTCAGGCGATCTTTTAGTTCTGCAGACAGAAATTTTTCATCTTGGTTGTCTATCCAAAAATCTGAATCTGTCCTATCAGATAAAGAATAATGCAGTTTTATGAAGTCTACGGTTCTCTCCCAAGCATAGGTAACCACTTTGTTAAAATAGGGAGAAATAGTTTCAATGTCAGCGGTGTCTCGTGGGAAATTCTTTGCTAATAACTCAGCTGAGAAATCAGACAGTAAAATGGAGGTTGCTTCTAAAGGCTCAAGAAAGCCTTGTGCTAAACCTAGAGGAACACAATTTTTGCACCAAAACTCTTTTCTGTAGCCAACTTCCATTGGCAATTTTTTAGGTGAGAGTTCACTTTCATTTATACCTAAATACTCTGCATATAACGTTAGTGCTTCTGACTCGCTCATATACTTACTTGAGTATACAAAACCAGTACCTCTACGGGTAGTTAACGGAATATCCCAGATCCAACCGGCTTTATGAGCTGTCGCTGTTGTATAAGGGTTAATATCTTCATTTTCTTTAAGTGGCATAGGTTGAACAAGCGCAGTATCAACAAGTAACTCTTTAGCTTTACTTTCAAAAGCAATACCTAGCCCTTGCTCAATTAGTACCGCAGAAAATCCACTACAATCAATATAAAAGTCAAAAGGTAACTCTGTACCATCTGCAGCGATTAAGTGAGAGATATTGCCATCTTCAGATTTTTTTACCCCTTCAATAGTCGCGAATGTATGTTTAACATTGAATCTTTGCTGCGCATTTTTTGCTAATAATTTAGCAAACTTTGCCGCATTGAAGTGATAGGCATAGGCCAATTCCCCTTCATATTCTGCTGAGCTTTTCTTTTTAGGGGATAAACCAAGCTCCGAAATTCTAGCTTGCAGTCCTATATCATCAAAAGGTCTATCTGCTCCATGAGTGTTCCAATACGGCGTTATATTAAAGCCGCTCGGATAGGGTTCATCAAACGAATGATAGTAATGATTTTCACCATGCTTAGCTGAGTCTAGCCAGTTAACAAACTTAATACCTTGCTTAAACGTGGCATCACAACTTGTTAGTAATTCCACTTCTGATATGCCAAAACGTTTTAAGCCGTTCATTATATAGGGGACTGTGCCTTCACCTACCCCAATAGTCGGTACGTCTTTTGATTCAATGACAGTAATTTCAACGTCAGAATCGGCACTAAGCTCTGCACCTAGGTGATTTGCAGCTAACCAGCCAGAGGTTCCAGCACCAACAATAGCAATACGTTTAATCTTCATTTGTTCTCTCCGATTGTTATTATTACTCAACTAAATTTAAAGTGTTTTCACTTATGAGTACATAAAAAAAAACCCAGTCGAGACTGGGTTTTTATCATGACAAACTAAGATTAGAACTTAAAGCTAGCACCTAACTTATAAGTTGTTTCTCCGTTGAAAGACCAAGTTGGGTAGCCATCTTGTAATGCTGGTTTAACACCAGAACCTGCAGCAGCTGCACCATATTGAATATCATCTTCAGCAAGTACGTTAACTACTTCGAAGCTTAAAGAGATGTTGTCTGTTGCAACCCAGCCAAAAGATAAATCTAATGTACCGAAGTCATCATGCATACGGTTACCATAGTATTTACCGTATTCACGAACCATGTACTCTGAACGCCAGTTGTACGCAGCACGAGCAGAGAAATCATCATTTTCCCAGTAACCTACAAGGTTAGCTGTATGTTCAGAAGACTCAGTGAAACGACCGATACCATCAGTATAAACTTCAGCAGGAGCGTCATCATCAGCATAAGTATAGTTAGCGTTTACACCGAAACCGTTATCCCATGCGTGGTTAACTTGTAGTTCAATACCTGTAGTTTTACCACCACCTGCGTTTTCGTAGCCACTTGTTGTCCATGAATCAGCAGCAGGGTCAAGGTCATTGTTAATCACACCAATTTGTTGATCATGCATAGGTGTAGTACCAACAACAAAGTTTTCAATATCTTTAGTGAACAATGTTGCTGCCACTAAGTTACCGTCACCGTAGTAATATTCAAGACCTAAATCAGCTTGAGTAGACTTCATTGGTTTCAAACCTGGGTTACCGTAAGTAATCTCTTCATTACCACGACGGTCATCTGGGTAACCAGAAAGGCTAGATAAGAATAAAGCATCATAGTTAGGACGCGTAATTGCTTGTGCTGCGGCAAAGCGTAAAATTACGTTTTCAGCTAAGTCATACGATAAGTTAAAGCTTGGTAAGAAATCAGAGTAGCTATCGCTAACACTATGAACTTCTTCACTCCAACCTTCATTTATAGATAAGTCATCAGCAGGTGAGTTATCAACAACATGGCCACTAGAAGTTACATCAGTGCTAATATAACGAACACCGAAGTTACCACGGTAGTTATCACCTTCAAACTCAAGCATAGCGTATGCAGATAAGTTATCTTCTTCAATCAAACCATAAGCAGAACGGCTATAAGCAAATTGGTCAACTAAAGATAGAGTGCCATTAATCATTGCATCTAAGTTAGGTTTAGGAACAGTGTAACCCGCTTCACCGATCTCCATAGTATCTGTGCCATATAAATCTGTAGTGTTGAATGAATTCTCACCATCACCATAAATAGCACGGTTTTCTGATTTTTCAAACTCATGTTGAGTATAACGAACACCTGTTCTTATCTTAGTAAAAACACCGTATTCAAAATCAAAATCAACATCTACTTGTCCATAGTTTTCTTCATCTGAGTTAGGACCTTGAATACCTGTCCATTGTGAAGTACCTACCGTTGTATCAAGTTGGTCACGCGTAAAGCTCATGTCACGACCATTGATATCAATTTCTTTACCCGTGGCGTCAACTTTACCAGCCCACTTAACTTCACCAAATTTATCACCCCACCAGCCGTAACCAAAGTTTGCACTCATTTGAGTACCACCTTCAGCGCTAGTATTACCAGCAACTGCAGAAATAGTGAAACCATCACCTTCATACTTACCGTTTAGCTCAAAGGTATCTGAAGTCATTTCACCTTTACGTGCCCAGTTTTGGAAGAATACATCTGTTGGTGCACTTTCAGGAGTATCACTTAACGTACAAACACCTGCATTATTAAACTGTTGACAGTTAGACTCGCCAGCACCCCAGTTAGTGTCAGTATTGATGTACATGTTTGCACCAATACTATCTGCACCAAGCTGTAATGATAGAATGTGAGCACCGAACTCTAGGTTATCCGTTGGACGATATTGAAAAGTTGCATCTAACGCAGTACGTTCTTGGTTTTGTAAGAAACCTGAAGGTTGGATAGACGAACGACCACCCCAATCTAAATCTGATTCAGTACCACGACGTAAATATTCACGGTCAACATATGAAGCTGAAACTAAAAGACCAAATGATTCTTCATCATTTTTCCAGCTATAAAGACCTGATAATTCAGGGTTAGCCGTTTCGCTGATTGAACCATATTCACCTTTAACAGATACATAAGCAGTGTTTGCTTCTAAATCTAAAGGTTTACGTGTTTTAACAATAACCGTACCACCAATACCACCTTCAACTAGGTTAGCTTGGCTAGATTTATAAACGTCAATACCACCAATTAACTCAGAAGGAAGCATTGAGTAGTTGAATGAACGGTCAATATTTAATTGGTCATACCAACCTGTTGAGGCAACGTTTTGACCGTTTAAAGTCGTTAACGTCATTAATGGGTCAGTACCACGGATAGAAACTGATGCACCTTGACCGAATGAACGACCAACAGTAATACCAGGAACACGACCTAATGCTTGACCAACATCTGAATCAGGGAATTGGCCGATATCTTCAGCACTAACTCCATCTACAATTGCATCAGAAAAACGCTTAGCATTAACACTAGCTCTGTTAGAACCACGAATACCAGTTACTTGAATAACTTCAACTTCTTCTTTCTTTACTTTAGAAGTTGCTTCTTCGGCTGCCATAGCTTGTGATGATACACCAGCTAGGATCATAGCAATTGAACTTGCTAACACGCCTTTTTTAAATGATTTAGTTGACATCGACTTTCCCTTACACACGTTTTGTTTTTAGAATGTTTTTATTTTTGCTTTAGTTTTTTATTTAGTTTTACGACAGCGCTGTCAATATTTAATGACAACGCTGTCATAAGACGTAATAAACCATACCGTTTATTTTTACGTTTGACCAGAATAAATTAACCAATAATTGCAATCTGGTTACATAAAAACACAAAGATATTGAATTAAAAGGATTTTTCTTTTTTTTTTTTTTTTTTTTGTTACTGAAATGAAAACTATCTAAATAGTTATCAATTATTGTATAAAAAAAACACGTAAAAAACGATTGTATGATTTTTTATTCTAGATGACAGAATAAATATTCACTTTAGTTAAAGGATGTAACTAAAGAATTATTTGCTGGGGATATTTGATTTATGAATAAAAAAAAGCTAATGCCTAAATTAATAGAGATTAGCTTTTAGTAAATCGGTTGTTTTTCACTAAACTTTGCTGTTAACAATACTCAGATGCATAACAATCGGCTGCTTTATCGAAAATGTTACTTTGCTGATTGATAAAAGTTCAACAAGCTTGAGGTTGAACAATCATGTCGCTCAGAGATATTATTTGTCTCTAATTCTGTCTGAATCTCAGCAGCAAGGCCTTTACCAAGCTCAACACCCCACTGATCAAAGGAACATATCTGCAAAATAATACCTTGAACAAATATTTTATGTTCATAAGCAGCAATTAAACTACCAAGGTTTCTTGGGTTAATGCATTTTAATAAAATGGTATTAGTTGGCCTGTTACCTTTATGTACTTTGTGCGGTGCAACTTTGTCGATGTAATCTGCAGTACGACCTTTCGCTTTTAAATCTGCACGTACTTGCTCTTCATTAACACCAGCCATTAATGCCTGTGTTTGCGCAAAGAAGTTTGCCATCAATGTTTCATGATGCCCTTTTACCGGCGTTACACTTTTAACTGAACCAATAAAATCAGCTGGTACAACATTATTACTTTGATGTAAGTATTGGTAGAAAGCATGTTGACCATTGATGCCTAACTCACCCCAAATAGAGGGTACTGTGGCATAGTCAATTTCATCTCCATCCCAGCTAACCGACTTACCATTACTTTCCATTTCGGCTTGCTGTAGGTATGCAGTTAACATATGTAAGGTCTGATCGTAAGGCAAAATAGCTTGAGACTGAGAGCCAAGGAAAGTGGTATTCCAAACACTAATCAATGCCAAAATTGCGGGAAAGTTTTCTTTTAGTGGTGCCTTGATAAAATGTTGGTCCATATCATGGGCACCGCTAAGCAGTTCTTTAAACTTATCAAAACCTAAATCAAGAGCGATCGCAAGACCAATAGCTGACCATAAAGAAAAACGGCCACCAACCCAATCCCACATATCGAAGATATTTTTTTCTTCGATACCAAAACTCATGGCATTTTCTTTATTTGCTGTAACGGCTACAAAATGTTTGGCTACTGAGTTCTCATCAAAAGACGCACTCGTTAACCAATTAATAGCAGTACGAGCATTAGTCATAGTTTCTGTAGTAGTAAATGTTTTACTTGAAACAATAAACAGAACTTTTTCAGGCTCTAATGGGCGGAGTACGTCGGCAATTTGCGCACCATCTACGTTAGATACGTAATGAACATTAACACTACCGTCGCTATATTGCTTTAAGGCTTCCGTTACCATTTGTGGACCAAGATTAGAACCACCAACACCAATATTAACTATATCGGTAATACGTTTACCCGAGTAACCTAACCAATGGCCTTGACGAACTTTATCGACAAATATTTCCATATCAGCTAATTGGCTTTGTACGTGGTCTGTAACATTTTCGCCATCTATAATAAGTGGTTCATCACTTTGACGACGTAAGGCGGTATGCAATACTGCACGGTCTTCTGTCTTATTGATTTTCTCACCAGCAAACATCTTAGCTCGCCAATCACAGACTTGTGTCTCTTCAGCTAAATCTAACAATGCGTCTAATGTTTCACTGTCTATTAAGTTTTTAGAGTAATCGAGTAGCATATTTGGCAACTCAATAGAGAACTTATTGAAACGTTCGCTGTCTTGTGCAAACAAGGTATTCATGTGCTGAGATTTTTTATCTTGGGCAAGCAACTGAAGTTTCTTCCAGCTAGCTAATGTTTGACGAGATGACATACTAATTCCTATAAGGTGATTTAGACACAATTATCGACGTTATCATGGCAGTTAAGCTGAGTATTTGCTCGATTTAACCACTATGACATGTGATATTTTAATGGTACCCTATAAAAAAATGACAGCGCTGTCAATTAATAATACTCTAAAGAATACTGTAAAATCCTGTAGATTACTACAGTGAGGCTATGCAATAATTACCACCGCTGGGGTACTCAGCGAGTTTATAAAAATAAGAACAAGGTTATCTGCAGATGAAAGCAACAATAAATGACGTCGCAAAACAAGCTGGCGTATCAATAAAAACTGTATCTCGTGTCATTAACAATGAAACTTCTGTGCGCCAGTTAACGCGAGAAAAAGTACAACTCGCTGTAGAAGAATTAAATTATCAACCTAATTTATCAGCACGCAACTTAGCTGGTGCAAAATCATTTTCTGTTGCTTATATTTACGATAATCCAAACGCTTATTACATCATTGATATGCAAGAAGGCATATTATCCGCATGTAAGCAGCACGGCTTTGAATTATTAATTCATCCTTGTGATGCAAAAAATAAAAATATCACCGAAGAGGTTGTTAACATGGTTAAGCATGCACGTATTGCTGGCCTAATTTTAACCCCCCCTTTATCGGAAATGCCTGAGTTTGTGAAAACACTAGTCGATCTTGATGTTAAAGTTGTTCGAATTATGTCAGGTGACGTTGCACCAGATGAGCTTAGTCCATGTGTTATGGTAAACGATAGAGATGCAGCACAAACCATCACCCAACATCTCATCGACTTAGGTCATAAAGATATTGCTTTTATAGCGGGTGACGCGGAACATATGTCGACTATTGAGCGCTATAAAGGCTATAGAAGAGCTTTGAAGGCAAGTAATATTGATTTTGATAAAACACTCGTTATCGAGGGAGACTATTCTTTTGATTCAGGTGTAAGTGGTGCAAAGCAGTTGATGTCTTCTGAAAGTAAAAATACTCGCCCGACGGCCATTTTCTCTTGTAACGATGAAATTGCAGCTGGGGCATTATTTGCGGCACGACTGATGAATATATCAATACCCGAGCAACTATCCATTGTCGGCTTTGAAAATAGCCCTTTCTCCCGTCAAACATGGCCAAAGCTCACTACCGCGGATCAGCCAAACAGTCAAATTGCTGAAGATGCAGCAAATTTACTTATCAGCCAAGTTCGTAAACAAAAGAATAAAATAACCATCAGCCACTATGTACCAAAACTTGTCATTAGAGACTCAACAGCTAAGTGTTAGTTTTAGGCTTTAGGCTTTAGGCTTTAGGCTTTAGGCTTTACACAGTATAAAGTTACATTTAAAAATCACACTATTATAGTGTGATTTTTTTTGCGACGAAATATAAGAAGAGAAAAGAAAAGTCTTTGGGAGTAGAAGCGTAACCTGAGTACATCAATTGTTATTTGATGTTAAAGCTATCATTAATTTTTTTCATTTTAGCTAAATGATTTAAATGTGCTTTTCTTGCTGAAAAAATAAAAACAGTAACGATAACAGTTATTGACAGTGCGAGTACAGTAGGTTCTTGTGAAAGCATTTTGCTAAGCCATTCCATGGTTTAATTTCCTTTATAAGTGTACTAAAACGTCAAATATCAGCTTACACTTTTCAGTGCTAGTGGGCCAGATAAACATCATACTGGCTAATAATGTCGCATATTTTAAGATATTTAGTACACGTGTTCAAGTCTTAGAGTATTAAAATATACCTTAAGCATTATTCTTCAAAGTATGTACCCCAACCATCATAGTCAACACCACACTTTTTTGCTAGCTCAAACATAGCTTTAGTTTCTTTTTTGATCAAATCTACATCTAACATTTGCTCGGTAGCAATATCAAAAGCAAATACCTTATCACCATTTTCTAATTCAGCCTCTTCTGGCTCTTCAACTTCAAGCCCTAGCTTAAAAGCCGCAATAGCAGCCTTTTCAAGTAACTCAAAGTCGCTACTAGCAAAATGATGTTCAATCGTATGATAAACTTCCTCATTAGTACCGTCTTCAAGCAACTCAGAAATTAACATTTCAGTATGGCTAAACCATTGTTGTAATTCTTCATCAATCATTTTTATTACCTATATCTCTTTATAAACAACGGGGTTATTTGTTATGGTAAGCCGCGGCTTCAATCGATAACATCTCGATTTTATTATACATTAATTTATGCGTTTCATTTACTATTGACCTTAAGTTCTCGCGGCTTGCATCATTAAGCGGAATGGGGTCTAAGAACTCTATGATAATTTTTCCATTATCCCATCGGTTCAAATTAATTGTCCCGACTTGATTACTGGCACAAATAGGTACAATAGGTACTCCCGCTTGAATTGCAGTGCGAAAAGCACCGGTTTTCAATGGTAATAAACCTCTGCCTCGGCTACGAGTACCTTCCGGAAACATCCATACAGAAAGTTTATCTTTTTTAATTTTGTCCGCGGTTAAGTCAATGGTGTTCATTGCCTTGTTGGTGTTTTTTCGGTCAATTAAAATATTACCGGTTAACCAATACATTTGCCCAAAAAAAGGGATCCATTTTAAACTTTTCTTCCCCACACTCACGGTACCAGGCAATACAGCATTGGCGTGAGTAAATAGATCATAACTATTTTGATGATTTGCCGCCCAGACAACAGGACCAATATTTTTAACAGACTCAGGAATTCTTACTTCCACTTCTACACCAAGAAATGTCGGTATTTTCCCTAAGAATCGTGAGGTGTGATAAACATTATTACGGTGAAAAGGGCGTAATAAGCAATAAAAAATAGAGATAGTGCAAATAACAACCAAGGCTAAGAACATTAAGAAAACGCGTATTACTGCTAGCAAAGAAAGCTCCAGCATAGATAGCTAAAAAAAGATTATGGGCGAGTATACAGAAAAAACAAATAATAAGGTAAAGCTATTATTTATTTATATTAGAAAGTGGCTAAGATGCCACAGTGGTTCAAATTTAGCGGAGGTGTTATTCCCCCACTAAATTTTACTGAGCGGTAAAAGTTTAAGAGCCAATATTGTTAAACATGTACCCTTGACCCCAAACAGTTTCTATTTGATTCTTCTTCATACCTGCTATCGTCAGTTTTTCACGTAATTGTGACATTCTGACATCAAGCGTACGTTCGACTCCATTATATACACGTCTAAGCAAGGTACTATAAAGTTGATCTCGAGATAAAATTCGCCCTTGATGCTCTATTAACGATTTTAATAAATTAAATTCAAAGGTCGTTAGCTTAACTCCTTCACCATTAATAAAACACTTTTGAGATTTAGGCTGTAAGCAAACATCACCAATGGCTAAACTAGCTAACTCAACGGGATTCACTTTATTGCTTTGACGACGAAATAAGGCTTCAATTCGCATCATTAATATTCGACTATCCATAGGCTTAATCAAATAATCATCAGCACCAAGGTTGAACGCATTAAATTGCTCTTGTTCACTATTTTTATTCGATACAATGACTAATAGGCCATCAAATAAGGCCCGAAGATCACTTATTATCAGCAACTGTGAGCTATCAGAAAAACCAATATCTAGCACTATCATATTTGGTCGATTGTCTACTAGATAGCTTTTCAACTTATGACTAAGCACTTCACCCGTACCTACTTTCATGGTTTGGTAGCTAGATTGCTTATCCTTCTCTGCAAAGGTCTTGCTTAAGTAGTGATCATTTTCAATCAGCAATAATTTATTCGGTAACTCATTATTTAGGTTAGTTTCAGGTGGTTGTGTATTATCAACAAGCTCTATACTTGGTGTCATGACAGACTCCTTAAAATTAAACGACTTTGACTTAATATGTAAATTATAAAAGTAAAGCTTTAAAGAGACTGTAAGGTGTTGTAAAGGAACTGTAACAGCTTGCACAGCTTAAATTATCCATAACTTACAAAGGGTTATGTTCGAATAAAATTAAGTCGTGGGGTTTTATATGCACCAAAACCTGCTGATTTATTGTCAGTGCAACATTACTGTATAAGCTTAATTTACTAAATGCTAATGCGCTATCGGTTGAGGGCGTGTTGATACTACGTAGATAATAATGATACCCCTGCTCAGTAACACTAATATATTCAACTTGTGCATTCGCTTTATTTTTATCATCTACCGTTGCAGTTAAAGTAAGCTGTTGAGGTTTTACTAACAAATATAATAAACCTATTTTTTCACCTGGTATCGACTCACTTTCAAGCACACCTAATAAACTACGCGCGCCCGCTGAACTAACTTGGCAAGGTAGCCAACTGCCAAGCTGTAAAAAATCGGCAACCTGATAACTATTGGGTTGTTGGCATATGATACTAGGGGCATCTAGCTGTAATAACCGACCTTGTGCCATTACCGCCATTTTATCAGCAAAAGTAAATACTTCATCTTTGTTGTGGGTTACAAAAATAGCGGTCATTTTAAACTGCTTTAATAATAATCTTATCTCGACCATCAATTCATTTCTAAGGCGAGCGTCGATATTTGAAAAGGGTTCATCAAGTAAAAGTAGTTTAGGTTTTGGCGCTAAAGCTCGTGCAATAGCTACACGTTGCTGCTGTCCACCAGAAAGCTGATGAATATAACTATTACCGTAATCATTTAGTTTTAATATAGCCAGTAACTGCTCTATTTGTTGTTCCTGCTCGGCCTTGCTTAACTTTGCAATACCAAAAGCAATATTCTCTTTTACAGTTAAATGTGGAAATAAGGCATAGTCTTGGAAAATCATGCCTACCTGACGTTTTTCTGCTGGTACGCTGTGGTCCCCATCACTCAGCACATTACCATTAATGATTATTTTCCCCCTGCACTGTTTACTAAAACCAGCAATGGCATTGAGCAAGGTTGTTTTCCCACAACCACTAGCACCCACCAGGCCTAATATATCTCCTTCATTAAGCGTTAAATCCAATGTTGATAAAACAGCTTTAGCTTGCAATGTTACACAAAGTTGTTGGATAGATAACAAGACAGGTGACTCTATAGGTGGCTGGGTAGTTAACAACACGGTCATACTTTTTCCTTGCTCTTATTCAGGATTATTATAGGTAACAGACCAAATAACACGATGAGAATTGCGCCTAAGGCACCTTGCTCTAACATTTCATCAGAAATGAGCTGATAGATTTGGCTACTTAACGTTTCAAAATTAAACGGTCGTAGCAACAATACTGCCGGTAACTCCTTCATTGCTTCAACAAAAACTAATAGCCATGCCACTATTATTGCGGGCCTTAAAATAGGTAAATGTACTTTAACTAAACTTCCCTTCAGATTGATTCCCAAAGACGCTGGCGCATAATCAAGTGACTGAGGGATTTGCTTTATACCACTCATAATAGTGCCATTAGCGATAGCTGAAAAACGTACTACTAGCGCAAATATGACAGCAAACAGAGAGCCCGATAAAATCAGTCCTGGGGCTGCTCCCCCAAAAAACTCAACAACACCGTTGAGCCAATGGTCTAAAGGTCCTAACGTCGATAACATAGCCATAGCAAGTACAGTGCCCGGTATAGCATAACCAAAACCTGAAATCTGCTGTGGAAGATGACGATATTTATCACTGTGTAAACGCTGATATAGACCTAATGATAAAGCAATCAGCACTGCAACTGTCGCAGCAATCACTGATACTTTTAATGAATTAACACCGGTAGAGATTAACACCGTTAGTTGTGTCACATCGCTGTATTGCACAGCCATGATGATTAATAGAGTCAACGGAAGTAAGAAACCAAAAATAACTAAAGCCCAACAAAAAATACTGGCCATAAATTGTTGGCTAACAGACAACTGTATCAGCTCTCTATTTAAGTTAGGTCTAGCGCTTTGGTGACGTAATCCTGCCCTACTTCGTTGCTCTGCTAACACAACAAATAGCACTAAAAGCATTAGAACACTGGCTAACGCATTAGCCGCTCCCAAATCGCCATAACCAAGCCAAGTATCATAAATAGCAGTTGTTAGTGTGTTAACAGAAAAGTATTGTACGGTTGCAAAATCAGCTAAGGTTTCCATTAAGACAAGACTAGCCGAAACTGCAATAGCAGGCCTTGCTAGAGGTAATGCCACTTTAAAAAAGCTTTGCTTTGCTGTTAAGCCGAGTAATCGACTTGCACGCGTTAAGTTTTGATCTTGCTGCTCAAAAGCGCCACGGGTAAGCATATAAATATAGGGAAATAACACCAGTGCTAGCATTAAAGCAGCTCCGGGTAGGGTACGAATATCAAAAAACCAATAGTCGCCTGGCGATTGCCAATCAAACCATGCTCGTAAAGCACGCTGAACTGGACCTGCGTAATCAAATAGGTCGGTATAAAGGTAAGCAACTAAATACGCGGGCATAGCTAAAGGTAAAAGTAACAACCAACGTAGCTGTTTTTTAAATGCAATATTGGTTTGCGTAATGATGGCTGCACTAAACACGCCAAAAAATAACGCCAATAACACCACCCAAAAGGCGAGTAATAAAGTATTTTCAAGATAACTTGGCAGCACTGTTTGCCATAAATGAACAAACAGCTGCGTTGAAGCACTCACGCCGCCGACTAGCATAACGACCACTGGCACTATTAATACCAGTGCAATTAAATAGCTAGATAACTTCCATGTTCTACTGTTATACAGTGCTATCACAAATCAAACTGTGCTTGGTCTAATAGCTTTAATGCTGCTTTACGGCTTTTCGCAATCTCTTCTAATGGTAAGGCATCTGCTTTATAACTCCCCCAAGAATCGACTAACCTCGATACTGCAACATCTTCTCGAACAGGATATTCCATATTCGTTTCTGCATATAATGCTTGCGCAGGTTTAGAAACTAAGAATTCCATTAACGCTTGAGCATTTTTTGCATTAGGCGCGTATTTAG
>Ga0209396_1002898_pt1 | contig 17685 bp, 18 predicted proteins | sample GOMGulsemesocosm_6_FD_184638 | JGI IMG/M metagenome (GOLD analysis project Ga0209396, IMG submission 184638) | Methane-oxidizing microbial communities from mesocosms in the Gulf of Mexico - GOM8C Gulf of Mexico (SPAdes) (version 2) | ecosystem: Environmental > Aquatic > Marine > Cold seeps...
AACAGTAACAACAGCTAAATAAAAGATACTTAGCTTCTATTGATAACCATAGAGTATCCAATACAAAACACAATGAAAAAGTTCTATTTATAGAATTTTTATCGCTAAACGGCTACTATCAGCTCACCTAAACCATTATTTCCAATACAATATGAATTTTCCTACTTCAAACATCACCTTATGTGCTCTTTTTATCACCACTATGGCTCTTGCTTTTAATAGCCATAGCAACACTTTTGACTTAAAAGAACTGCAATCGACAAATAACCTTGTCAAAGCGGGAGACAAATACGTCACTCTTTTAGGGCAACAAGTTAACGTGGGTGAGCAAGCCCCTCAATTTAAAGTTGTCGATAAAAATTTTTCGCCTGTCACATTAAAGGATTTTCAAGGGCAAACCTTACTCATCTCAGTTGTACCCAGCTTAGATACCGGAGTATGCTCGATTCAAACAAAGCGATTCAATGAAGAGGCAGCAAAGTTACCTGAAAACATAACAATATTAACCATCAGTAATGATTTACCCTTCGCTCAAAAGCGCTTTTGTGATGTTGAAAAAATTGATGGTATTAAAGTACTTTCTGATTCAGTTTGGCGAGAGTTTGGTGTTAACTATGGTTTGTTGATAAAAGATATGGGATTACTCACTAGAGCAATATTTATCATAAACAACCAAGGGAATATTGTTTACAAAGAACTTGTTGCCAATATATCTCAGCACCCAAATTATGATAAAGCATTAGCCAAGGTTAGATATACAGCACCCGTTATAGTATTGGATGCCGAGACCACGACAGAAAAAACAGTGAAATAAAATAAAAAACATATCAATAAAAACATAAACTTAATAAATAACCAATATATTTATTATTGTTTGTTCTTGAAAAACTAGTAAACAATCCCATCTTTAATTGTGTAGTCGCCGTAAGGGACTACACAACAAAAATTGCCTGTTCATTGTGAAAGGCAGCATTATTTTACTGAAAAACGTTTTCGTAGTTCGACTCTAGGCAATATTTTATTGCTAGGGCATAACTCAATATACAAACGTAATTTTTAAAATAATAATCATTTTATTGCTATATTATAGGATAACTTATTATGCGTAACTCTACAGATTTCAGCCCACTTTATCGTTCATTTATTGGTTTTGATCACTTAGCTAACTTAATTGATAAAGCTTCTCAACCTGGTAAACAATCATCATACCCGCCATATAACATTGAGTTATTGGCCGAAAATCAATATCGCATCACTATGGCTGTAGCCGGTTTTAGTCAGGAAGATATTGATATTGAATCTAAAGACAATGGTTTAGTCATTGTTGGCACCAAACAAGCAACGGTAAGTCCGAGCCAAGAAAGCAATTCAGCTCCTCGTCAATTCTTACATCAAGGTATTGCAGAGCGAAACTTCGAACGAAAATTCCAGCTTGGCGAGCACGTCAAAGTCATTGGCGCTTTTATGGAAAACGGATTATTACACGTTGATTTAGAACGAGAGATCCCAGAAGCACTGAAAGCACGTAAGATAGCTATTAATGGTAAAAGCTTATTGAATGGAGACTCTTAAGCCTTAACGTATACTCATGACACCTCGAAATACTCGTTTCAGCGAGAATTAAAAGGCTTAGAGGCAGGCGTTGATTGAAGAAAATGGTTACTCCCTTGTCAAAATCAATAACGCAGCATTTAAGCCTTTTAAACTCGCCCTTCGGGGCGGCTGAGAAAATCATGCTCGTCGTTGCGTAGGTAATTAAGGGAACAACCATTAATGAAATACACGCCTTGATCATGAATCGCTCAGACGTCCTGATACAGATATTTTGAAGTATCATGAGTATATCTCATGTTTCTCCTTTGTTTTTTTGCCCAGTCTTTGACTGGGCTTTTTTGTTTTACACCTGTCAATCCTCGTCAAGTAAGCAATTAATTTACTTGCTATAAATTTCTCGACTATTAAAACTCAAGAGAAAATAGAATCTCTGATAAATCAGGTTGCCATTGAAAATCTTTAAGCTTTATTCGGCAACCAATCACAACGACCTGCTCATCTTGCAAGTGATGCTTTTGCCTATCAAAGTAGTCACTACCTAATGGGAAGGAGATCTTACCTTGTGAGTTAATCACTCTATACCAAGGTACGGTTTTACCACGCCAGCCATCTTTAGGCACTTTCCCTAACGCTTTACCGACAAGACGCGCTTTACCTGGTAAGCCAGCCAAATCAGCAATCTGTCCATAACATGCAACCTTGCCGTAAGGAATTAACTGTACCGTTTGCCATATTTGTTGATAGTGAGGATTTAGCATAGCGAGTTTTTACTTTTCAAGTTTTTAATTATCGTATAAATTACGGTATCATAGCTGCCTGAGAAAAAACAACGCGAGTGGTCAACAGACCCTAGGAAACAATATGAAAATTTGGGTTGATGCCGATGCCTGTCCAGTAGTGATCAAAGAAATATTATTTAAAGCAGCAGATAGAACAAAAATAGCCATGACCTTTGTCGCTAACCATCATATTCGTATTCCTCCATCACCTTATACTTCATTTATGCAAGTTAGTAGTGGCTTTGATGTGGCTGACGATGAAATAGTTAAACGTATCCAAACCAGTGATTTAGTTATCACCAGTGATATTCCACTGGCAGATGAAGTTATTGATAAAGGAGGCATTGCCCTTAGCCCACGCGGCGAACTTTATACAAAAGAGAATATAAAATCACGACTCAATATTCGCGACTTTATGGATACCATGCGCGCTAGTGGTGTAAATACTGGTGGGCCGCCAGCATTAAATCAAACAGATAGGCAAAATTTTGCTAATCATCTTGATCGTATTATTACCCAGTTTAAAAAATCTCAATAACGGCTCTAATAAAAAAGGCAGGTACTCAAATAAGTAGCTGCCCTTTCATTATTCAGCAACAAGTATAGATTACCTTGATTTACTTACCTTTTATGAGTGATTTATTTTCGAGTAACAGCGCTTTTATTTCAGCAAGCTCTGCTTCAAGTTTTTCTATTTGTGCACGACTAGCTGGCTCACCGCCATCGCCACTTTCGCCATGTTGCTCAGCACGAAATTGATCATGCTCTTGGCTCATTACTTCTAGTACCGTACCCACCATCATATTTAAAAAGATAAAGGCGGTTAAAAAGATAAAGGTTAAATAATAGATCCAGCTTAATGGGTAAACGGCCATTGTTTCGTACATGACATCAGTCCAATCTTCAAAGGTAGCCACACGAAATAAAGTCAACATAGAAATGGATACATCGCCCCACAATACTTCATTGATCGGATGAAAGTACATACTGCCAATAGCAGCATATATATAGAAAATTACAAACATGAGTAACGCGATATAACCCATGCGAGGTATCGCTTTGAGTAATGCATTAATCAATAAGCGCAATTCTGGCACCATTGATACCAAGCGTAAAACACGGAATACTCTGAGTAGACGAGCAAGTAATACACCCGATCCCCCCGAAGGAATTAGGCTGCCGACAACAATGACGGTATCAAATATATTCCAGCCATTTTTAAAGAAATTTTTCTTCTCTGGACAAGCTAAATATCGAATCGAAATTTCTACCGCAAAAAATACCGTTACCACCACATCCATTAACAATAAAATAGCGACAGCGTTAGAAGATAAATTATGGGTTTTTGCTCCTATTAATAGAGCTGACAATAAAATCACGGCAATAACAATGCCTTGAAATAATTTACTATTGTCTATTTTTCTTAATTGGCGCTGAGCCTTTAGTACCAAACTACTCATTATCTTGCCCCTACAGCGGTATCGCTTACGTGTGGATTACTGCGGCGCTCTTGTCCAAAGGTGCTCATTGGACCATGACCAGGAATAAAACGAACATCATCGCCTAAGCTAAATAAGTTTTCACGAATAGAGTGAATTAAGGTCGCATGATCGCCACGTGGAAAGTCAGTGCGGCCAATTGAGCCACTAAATAACACATCACCGACTTGAGCAAGTTTTGATGCGCGATGGAAAAAGACAATGTGCCCTGGTGTATGGCCTGGACAGAAATATACTTCGAGAGTTATATTGCCAAATGTTACCGTATCATTTTGCGCTAAAAAACGGTTGGAAGTAAACTTCTCTGCATAAGAAAATGCATTACCAAACAGTTGTTTCTGCTCTTCAATTCTATCTATCCAAAATAAGTCTTCTTTATGTGGTCCTTCAATAACCACATCAAAAAAATTGGCTAAAGCATGCGTAGCGCCTGCATGGTCGATATGAGCATGGGTTATTAATATTTTTTCAAGACTTAAGCCATGTTTAGCAATGGCTGCTTTGATCTTTTCTATATCGCCACCAGGATCAACTACCGCAGCTTGATTAGTTTCACTGCACCAAAATAAAGTACAATTTTGCGCAAAAGGCGTTACGGGAATAATTTCATGCTTTAACATAACTTGCTCTTCAATGATTGCTATTTACAAAATGGCAGGATCATATCATATTTTTCTCCTTCATATAGCTAGCAAAAATGTAACAAAAGCAATGAAAAATACTTCCCCTAAGCGCCTTTACTCGGTAAGCTTTGCGCAACTAATTTTTAACGACTATTCACTATTTATGACCACCACTGCTTCTCGTGATTCTTTTCATTCTCGTCTTGGTTTTGTTCTAGCTGCAGCAGGTGCTGCTATAGGTTTAGGTAATATCTGGGCATTCCCTACTCAAGCAGCAAATAATGGCGGTGGGGCATTTTTAGTTGTTTATTTAGCGGTAACTTTTTTACTTGCTTTACCTGCTCTTTATGCGGAAATTTATATTGGTAATCAAGCACAAACAAACCCAGTATCTGCCTTAGCTAACGCTTGTGGTAAACGTTTTAAAAAACTAGGTCTTTCTGCCGGAGTTATCGGCATTATTGGCGCTATGATGATGTTAAGTTTTTACACCATAGTAGCCGGTTGGATGCTTGCTCATGCCCTAGCGTCATTGGCTGAATTAGCTGGCTTAATGGATTTATCATTATGGCTATCGACTTCAAGCACAATGCGTAATGTTATTTTTACCCCCATATTTATCGTTCTCGGTGCAGCTATCGTGCATCAAGGCGTGCACAGCGGCATTGAACGTTGGTCCGCGCGATTAATGCCAATGCTATTAGTAATGCTACTTGGTTTAATAATCTATATATTACAACAAGAAGGTGCTGCACAAGGGGTTGAACTCTATTTAGTGCCCGATTTTAGCCAAGTTACCGAGCCGAAACTGATTATCTCTGCCATGGGACAAGCCTTCTTCTCTCTAGCGATAGGTGTTGGCGCTATGATGGCTTATGGCTCCTATATGCCTAAGGGCCAAAGTGTTGGTAAGTTAGTTCTGTCGATAACTTTACTTGATACTTTTATTGCTTTTATTGCTGGCCTGCTAATTATCCCAGCGCTTTTTGTTGCACAACATGCAGGACAAGAAGTATTCATTGATGGCCACCTTATTGGCGAAGGTCAACTTATTTTTAATATTTTACCAACGCTCTTTAGCTCTATGGGCAATATTGGTTTACTGGTCTCTTTTGCTTTTTTTGCCTTATTATCAATTGCTGCCCTTACCTCCACTATTTCATCAACAGAAGTGCCTGTTGCTTATCTAATTGAAGATAAAGCGATGACAAGAAAACGCGCTACTTGGTTAATTTCTGGTATAGTTTTTATTAGCAGCATGCTGCTAATCGCTTTTTTTGAACAACTTTTTGGCTTAGTGATTCAGCTACTTACCACAATTTTACAACCTCTGATGTCCTTATTTTACTTTATTGTAGTAGGTTGGTTATGGAAACGAGGCAATCAGCTAACCGATATTGCTCAATTAAACCAACACATCACTTTAAAGTTATTAGGTTTCTATTTGCGCTTTATCTGTCCGGTATTATTGCTGATTGTTTTTGTCAATGTGGCTTTTTAATCACTAGATTCTGAGTATAAAGTTCAGAGTATAAATTACTTCTATACCCAAACTAGATAAGATGTTTGGGTATACCCCTTTACCAATCACAGCGCAGGATTAACTTCATTAAACTTAAGGTACTTGAAGTGATGTTTGGTAAACGTTTACTAATTACTATTAATGTTGGGGTATCAGTTAACTGTTACTGATACTTAAGGTAAATAGCCTCTATTTTACCATTAGTAGTTAACTCTTTAATTATCTCATTGACTGAGTTTCTAAGCGCTTCATCTTTAAAGGCCATATGTGAATATACGTCAGGCCATAATCTATGTATGGTAAAATTTTTGACATCTATCTGGGCTTCATTTTTATAACGTTTACTTGTTAAATCATGTAAAAAAATATTGATATCACCAACACGGACATCCTTCTGGCCAGCAACCATCATATAAGTCGTATCTTTCGGCTGTGAATGCTCACTGTATTGTGGATTAGCTAGCGCCATTTCCTTGAAGTCGTCTCCAAGTAATTCTTTAGCTCCTTGGTAAGCCGCAATAGACAAACCTTTTAGATCTTTAACCGTATTCAAATCTAGCTTGGCTGAATTTTTAGATACCGCAACATCGGTAAATCTAAAGATAGGTGATGATAAAAAAGCATTAACGGTTGAATCTGCAAATATATTACATGCGACATCAATTCTCTTGCCTGAATTAATTTCATGCAATAATCGATGATTACTCATATAGATAAATTTCAAACTATAATTAGGTAGTTGCTTAAATATCTCTTCGGTGATTTCAATAAACAATCCTTGTTGCTCTTCTTCAACAAAAAAAGGCGGGAAATAACCCACTCCTATTTTTATCTCTTGCTTAGCCATTATCGAATTGGATGAAAATAAGAATAAGACTAGAAACAAACGGTACAATATTTTAATCATAGTTGAACAGACCACTGACAAATCCTTTTATAAATGAGTATAAACCAAGTATTTAAAAAAACTAACGTTTAAATCAATACATAACGTCTTAATACCGACTAAATATGTGTCAAAAACATTTAAGCTGTGCCTACCTTTAATATACGTGACAAATATACTGTGTTTTCCTATGAAAATTTTTATTCAAGTAACTCTAAAGACTCTTTATCAACAAGGTCTACTTGCTCTATTTTCTCAAAACGGCTCGATATTTTATCTGCCGAGGTATGAATTTGCTTAACATCGCTTGCCGCTTGATCTATATGCTTGGCAAGGTTAGCAAAACGCCCTTTAAAGCGATTAAAGTCTTGTGCCAAATCGGACAAATGCGCTTGAATAATATGTATTTGCTGACGAGTTGCCTCATCTTTAAGTACCGATCGTGCGGTTGTTAGTATCGCCATTAAGGTCGTTGGTGATGTCAGCCAAACGCGTTTTTTATTGGCATAGTCAACCAGATCACTTTGATGTCCATGGATTTCAGCAAAAATAGCCTCTGCAGGAATAAACATAATGGCGCCATCAGCTGTTTCGTTATCAATCAGGTATTTATCGCTTATATCATTGATATGTTTTTTGATATCTATTTTAAACTGGCGCAGCGCTGATTTTCGTTCAGTTTCATGGGTTTCAAAATCCATCATTTTACGATAGTTTTCTAACGGGAACTTAGAATCAACAACCACATTACCGGTAGGTTTAGGTAAGAAGAGTACACAATCGGCAATTTTACCGTTTGATAGCGTATGTTGAAGTTTAAAACTTTGCTCTGGTAAGACATTTCTGATCAAACTATTTAATTGCACCTCACCAAAAGCGCCTCGTGAGCGTTTGTCGTTAAGCACTTCTTGCAAGTTCACCACGTTAGTAGATAGCTCGGTAATTTTCTTCTGCGCATCATCAATCAATGCCAACCGTTGTAAAATATCACTAAACGTTTTGGTGGTTTTTTCAAAACCTTCAGCCAATCGTTTTTCTACTTGGCCACTTATCTCTTGTAATCGTTTATCCGTTGCTTGAGTTAAACCATCAATGCGCTTACTCATTTGTTCACTGCTTTGCGCCAACGTTTTCGTCAACTCTTCTCGGTTAGCTTGGCCGGTATTATTTAAATGATTAATCACCTGATCTAATGACTGGCTTTGATTGGTAGTAAGTTGAGTTTGCAATTCGTTAATTTGCCTCATGAGTTTAATACGTAAATCAGCCATTTGTTGATCAAGATTATTTGCTAGCTGTAATTGCTGCTTATCATGGGCTTGTGCTAGTTGTTGCTGATTAATTTGTTGATAATTTTGCTGTAATTGCATCGAGAGCTCTGAAAATTGATTACTGAGAAACTCCTTCAAACGCAGCTCTTGTTCAGCGTTTTGAACTATGAAATCTTTTTTGATACGACTTAAACGAAAAAGTATCCAGGTCAACATGAAAAAAAATACTGATACTAGTGTTAGTGCTAGTGGAAAAAGGTGTTGTTGCTCAATAGAAAAATTCATAACGGATACCAATTTTATTAAATTATTGTTCACTTATTCTGGCTAAAAGGTTCTCAGGTTTCTTTTCTATCAATCCTAATGCCATCGGATATATGTTCGAATGTAGTACCTTGAGCTATTATCTCTTCGCACAACAAGCTCGCAACAGGATTGAAGTTGGTATTACTCTGAAGAAAAGCCAGCACATGCACTGTATTTTATTACAGTACCTGTAATGTATTAAAACATAACTCGTAATATTCAACCAGCATTTAATATCTCGGGATTCATTACACTAACTGCTCAATAGCTTCAGCGCAGGCTTTTAACTCTGGTAAAATAGTCGTCAATACCTGTTCTTTAGTTGTTTGTAAGATATGGTTGCTGCTGCGGTTATTCTCGCCAGTAAAGAAGCGGCACCAGCGAGTGATAGCACGCGTGAACTTGGCCTTAAAGATGACGATAAACGTATGAATCCGCAAGGTGGCGTTATATCGCTGGGTCATCCACTTGGCATAAGTGGTACTCGTTTATTAATTACCGCAACTAAACAACTCGAGCGTAGCGGTAAGCGTTATCCAACCACTTTACTCAAGAAATATTAGTCAGTGATAGTATCGTGAGTGCCTGCTTAGTGGCATCAAGATATACAGTACTACCAATGGGGAGCGTAATCATAGGGTGAGTATGGCTACAATCATATTCGGCTAATATTGGACACTTAGGCTTGCCTATTACCTCCATTAATATTTGGTAGTGCTCTCGCCTACTACCTTTATCATCAAACTTTTCATGTTTTCCCAATATCAAACCGCCGATACGATCGAATACACCACAAAGTTTAAGATGTGAAAACGAGCGCTCTACGGTGGCGGCATCTATAAAACTGTCTTCAATTAATAAGATATCGCCCTGATGAATTTCAGGCATATATTTGCTGCCATAAATACCATCAAAAGTATTTAAATTACCGGCAATAAGCCTACCCGACGCCTGCCCTTTATTAAGAGTAATTAAACTATTTTTTGTTTTACTTTTTTCAACTGATTGCAGCTGCCAGTCAACATAATCCTCAGTCCAAAACTCTGGATTTTGGACTTTATATGGAAAACTCGGCATTTCAATAACATCATTAAAGTATTGGTAGGTTTGTTCTAAAAAGTAGCCCATTTCACCAAAAGAAGAAACCAATGCTGGCCCATAGTAGGTTATAAGTCCTGTTTGGGTATAAATACCAAATAATATAGCGGTTACATCGGAGTAACCTATGATTATTTTAGGGTCTTTCTTTAATGCTTGATAATCAATATAAGGAAGCATTGAATTAGAAACCATTCCACCCATTGTTGCCATGATGCAGCGAATATTTGGATCGCGAATAAGGGTATTCAGCTCTTCTACCCTTTCTTTAATACTGCCAGAACGATAATGATCTGAAAGGCCAGTTAAACTACCCGCTTGAAGTTTAAAACCCTTGCTTATTAAAAAGTTTTTAGCTCGTTCAAATCGCTTAAAGGCAAAAGTAGTCGCGGGTGTAGAGGGAGAGAAAAAACCTATGGTGTCTCCTTTTTTAAGAGAAGGTGCAACAATATTTTTCATCGTCGCTTTTCTCTGTTCACTAGTGTTTGCCAACACATTCGTTAAGGCTGATGCAGCAACTGTAGCGGTTACTGTCGTCAACAGAGAGCCTTTTACTATATTTCGTCTTAAACCATCAACCGATGACATTTATTCCTTCCTTTGTGCTAAAAAATTGCTCATGATATTACTCATATTTCTTTTATTATCATCATCATAATTAATGCTTAAATCAATTGTTTTATTTTTCACTCTTCTGTGTCTTTGTTTAGTCAGCCTGCCCTTAAAGGCCTTTTCCTCCACTGAAACGGTGTCAGGTATTGGTCAATATGATGAAAACAATGTGTTTGCCAAGATACTGCGTAAAGAAATACCAGCAACAATTATTTTTGAAAGTGAGCATGTACTCGCATTTGAAGATATTCATCCCATAAAGCCTGTTCATGTTTTAGTGATACCAAAAGGAAAATATCGTTCTATTCTGGACTTTTCTGAAAAAGCCACTACTGAAGAAATTTCAGAATTAATTCGAGCATTAGGCACAATCGCTAAAATGATGAAAATAGCCGAGGAAGGTTTTAGCATCATGACTAATAGCGGTCATAATGGTGGACAAACGGTGCCACATTTACATTTTCATCTACTTGGTGGTGAAAAAGTCGCATGGGAACAATCATTACGTAGTAACAATACACAAATTAAGGAAGAACAAAAATAGGAACAAGACTTATTGCAGTATAAAATAAGGAGAAGCTGTACTTGGTAACTATTAAAATAATAATTGATGTCAAGCACACTTCATCAACTAGCTAAGCATCTCTTAAATAAATACTTAATTAATATTTCCCTATCGATTTATTCAGCCATGCGGTGATTAAATAAGACGAAATAGAATCACCACTACTCATTTTATACTGTACGGCTTCAGAGTTTTCGTTTACCGTAGAATTTAAGCAAAATTTCTGGAGTTGTTCGCGCGAAAACCATTGTGCATCTTCTAAGTCATCTTGGCTGATATCAATTTTTTCTGACGTTGCAACAGCGATAAAACCTAGCATAATTGAAGCGGGAAATGGCCAAGGTTGCGAGGCTATATACTGTGGCTTTTGTGCAATAATTGCGGTTTCTTCAACGACTTCTCGAATCACTGCTTGTTCAAGAGTTTCACCCGGGTCAACAAAACCAGCCAGAGTAGAATACATGCCCGGTGCCCAACTAGCCTGGCGACCTAACAAACAACGGGCAATACCATCGTCAAACATTTTCTCTACTAGCATGATGACTGCAGGGTCGGTGCGTGGAAATGTCATATTTCGACAATCAGAACATCGTCTAGCATGACCTGCTTCTACTGAACGATTAGTATGTCCACATTGACCACAAAATTGATGGCTTATATGCCAATGTACTAGCCCTTTAGCAAGCGCTAAGATTGAAGCATCAATAGCGGATAAATTAGCAGTGACTTTTCTTAGCCCTTGCCATTGACCTATCTCACTTAATTCTTCTTGAGTAGAAAAACGTAGTTTATTAAAGTCGATGGCAAAAATAGACACTACTGTAGATTTATGACTATCTAAGCTGTCTTTTCCTAAACTTCCTTTACCTAAGTAAATGCAGCTATCAACATTTAATGTTGGCAGTTGTGCCTTAATTAAGTAGATTGGGACAAGTACGTCTGCTTTACTAAAAAGACTCATGCCATCATTAATCACACAAAACAAAGACTTCTCACGATTAAACTCACTACTCAACCAGCGCTTATTTTTTCGTTGATTTGTACATCGATCTAACGGCATATTGCCATAGGCTAACGTCATGATTTACTTTCTTCCTTAAGTATTTGTGCCCATTGTGAAGACCAATCACCTAACGGAGAAATAATTTCAAATAAGTCGATACCCTGACAGGATAGTTGATAACCAGCTTGTTGGCTTTCAATAAGCTTTAGTTTTTTTAGTTCTTTTAATCGAGTATTTAACAAAGTCGGAGAAATCTTCTCACAGCGCTGCTGCAACTCTCTAAACGTGGCCGGACCACTATGTAAATTCCAAATGATACCTAGTGCCCAAGTTCGTCCAAGTAAATCGAGCAATGCCATAATAGGCTTACCGGTTTTAGATCCTCGCACTTGTGAGCCTGGCAATGGTATTGTCATAGTCCTTCCTGCATTAGTAAAAACACAATCGAAAATATTGTGAATACAATCATGCTACATTATTTGTAGCACAGTTGCTATTATAAAAAAATAACTAGAACAATAAAATGGAGTATGACTATTACTTAACTAATGACTTGATTAACCTTTATCTCCTGATTTTCTACTTCAACATTGTGAATAGGTAAATAAATATCAAATTGGCTGCCTTGACCGATTTTTGAACTCACATCAATGTGACCGTGGTGATCTTCAATGATAGACCTTACGATATGGAGCCCTAAACCAGTCCCCTTACCTACAGGTTTAGTAGTAAAGAAAGGGTCAAAAATACTTTTCAAATTATCTTGGCTAATACCTGAACCATCGTCTTCAAAGCGAATATTAATCTCTTGTTTAATAATACGCGACGATATACAAATACTGCCTTTGGTTTCAATAGCATGTGAAGCATTTACCAGCATATTAATAAAAACCTGCAATAACTTTTGTGGGAAGCCTATAACAGTAGAATTGGCTGTTAAGCGCTTAGTGATTTCTACTTTGTATTTTAGCTCATTCGCAACCAGAGTAAGACCTTTCTCAATTAACTCATCAATAGATATTTCTTCAGGTAGTTTATCGTCAATATGGGTGTAATTACCTAAATCTTTGATAATTTTACTTACTCTTGCCGTGCCTTCTAATGTTGATGTGATCAGAGGCTCAATATCATCAAGAATAAAAGCTAAATCTTCTTCTTGATAAAGTGTTTGTGCACTACTTTTTTCACAATCTTGTGTTAACTCCGTATGTGATAGTTTGATATAAGTCAGTAGCGGCTTAAAATAGTCATTAAGTACATCTAGGTTACTGCGAATATATCCAACTGGGTTATTGATTTCATGCGCGATGCCTGCGGACAATTGACCAATAGAGGCAAGTTTTTCTGCATTTATCAACTGCTCGCTTAATAATGATAATGCTTTCTGGTCATTCTTTCTTTCATTAATATCATTCAGGGTAATTAAATAATTAACTGAACACTTGATAACTATTTTCCGACCGGAAAATTCAATATGAGGGTTTTCGAACCTTGGTGAAAGCAGCGATTCCTCCATATTTTTTGTAGCTATTTCCCTATCAAAATCGCCATCTAGAGTGGCTAATGCCGGTACAAAATAAAATACCGGTTTATCAATGATGTCTGCTTTATTACTCAGTAATAATTTCTCAGTTTCTGTATTACATTCTTTGATCAAGCCATCTTCATTAACAAGCATTACTGCGCACGGGATGGTATCCATAATGATATTTGCTTTGTCGTTCGCTCTAATAACGTTCAGTCGCTCTTGTTCCGCTTTATTTTTTTCAATTGTAATGTGCTGAGTGAACTTTTGAATAGCACTTGATAACTCTTTGACCTCAGTAGGCGCCCTACGTTGTCTAAATTCAACAATAGCTTCATCTTCTATAGGTCCCTGAGCTAAAGCAGTAATATTTTCAATAGGTTTCACTATATATTTACTAAAAAAGCTTACTGTTAACAAAATAAAAAATAAATATAAGGAAACGACTAAAATGACCAAGGTAGTAAAGTTATCTATTGCTATTTCAACCTGCTTATTCAATGCACTATTTTCAAGCAATACTTGCTCTGATAACTGTTCTAAATCGTTAACATATTGCATAGTCACCTTGTCGGATTCGGCAACTGTAGTTTGCCAAAGATTAGTTTCTTGTATTGAAATTTTCGAAAACATATTGACGATATCATCATTTAATTTAATACCAGAGATCAAAGCAGCTACTAAATTTTTACCATCAGTTTCAGATATTTTCATTTCAACTGATGTGAGGGTTTTCTTTAGTTGTGTCGATTGGTCTTTTATACCTTTTGCCAAATAGGTTTGCCGACCAGAAAAAAATAGGTCTTGGGTAGTTAGCCAAAGCCTCGACATAGTAAAAGTATGATTGACCGTTTGTACTAACAAGCGTGACTCATAATTAGCACGTGATAATTGTTCAACTTTTTGATATTGATGCCAAAGGCTTGCAAAGATAATCACACCAGACAATAACGTTGTTATTGCTAAGAGTTGATTATAGTTAGAAATTTTCATCATTAATGACCATTGTTAGAATATAGAAATAAGTCCTTACTACTATCATAGCCGAGTGAATTCAAAATGCTCGATTCTGAGTTCACTCGAACAGAGCTAGAGTTTTTTCAATTCCTTTCCCCACAATATCTCAGTTAAAAGTAGACTTTTCAATGCACACCTTAAAACTACATTCGCTAACTCAGGAGCATCTTGTGCTTTGTCCAACACGTATTTATTCGCTGTAACACCGTCATTACTTAATAACTCTTTCAATTCTTGATAATTTTTGCCAATAAAAATATCCTTAAAATCACTACCTTCTGCAATTTTCTTATTTTTAGGGCTTCTACAGCGTTGAAATGTAAAGTTGCTTATCCTTAACTCTTTATCAATCGCCCATACTATTTCTACCAATCCCCAATCACTTTGCTCTGATCTCACATGAACATAACCTAGTGAATTTTTACCAAGCATAGCAATATACAAAGTATGCCTCCCTAACTCACTAAAATGCAAATCATTACTCGGTAGTGCAATTTTCACCTGAGCACGCGTGTTATCATCTACCGTTTTAACAATTGATAACTGATTAGTTTTTTGCGGATAAAGCTTTGCTATCTGTGAGACAGGATCACGTAAGGAGCAATAAGCTATTGCACTAACATTACTAGAAAGTAATATTAGCATTAACAAAATGGATAATAGTTTCATATCAATACCTATACCTTATCTGAACTCTAGCCAATTGCTTCTTTTTACCACTAACCGGAGTATTTATTTGCTTCACACCTGACATGCTCAACTCAAACTGAGTACTAATTTGATAACTAAAGCCAATATTTACCAGTTTATCTGCACTTTCTTGGGACTTTATATCCCTAAAAATGAACTGACTATATAACTTTAATTGATTATTAATAATGGTTTTATTTAGCTCAACTAAACTGTATTTTTCCTCTTGCCAGCCCTGCAGCTGATTATTGTTTTCACCTATAGCTAACTCCCCTAATAGCCCCCAGGTGGTATAATAGTATTGCCAATCAAGTGCTATTCTTTTTCTTGAAATCCCATCAATTTTTCCATTCAAAACGGATAAACCAAGCACAAAGTCTAAGTGGCTTAATGAGCCTATTCTTGCTGTAACCGCATAGGATCCGTCAACCGATTTTGCTTTGTCTTTACCACCTAGCGTGTAACTAACGTTATACTCTAAGTGGCTCATTACTTTATTGAGACTAAGCCCCCAATCCAACTTGGTTCCTAAGTTTTTACCATGATAATAATCCAGTAACCGGCCATTGGTATCGATACTCTCTTCTAAGCCAAAAGGTAAGGTAAAGTGGCCTACTCTTATATTAGGTAACCAGTTAGGTCCTGCGGTGTAATTGAGGTGAGCTTCTCTAATGATGAATTCACTATCATCTTTAGAGGTAAATAAAAATGGTACCGGGATATGGTTTGATAACTTAGTGTAATAAAGCTGCCCAACTCCATAACCTATATCCCCTGTAGGGGAAGTAAATACCTTATGGGTGTCTAAGCCTAGAGCATAAATCCTACTAGTATTATCTAATGACTCATTATGGTTTAAGCGAAAACTTCCATCTAAACTCCACCTGAGATTTTGAGAAAAATTTGCATAACATGTTGTGGAGATAGCCGCTAAAAAGAATAATAGATAGCCGATGCATGATTTGAATAATAAAGGTTTCATCATTCCTCACTTGAAAAGTAAATTTAATCAATTATTGTTTTACATTAATGCTTACAGTTTCACCGCCAACCTATTTAGAACGACTTCCCCTGTACTCACTGAAGCCGCTAATGAGTATTCAGCGTTAATAATCAAGTCATCAGTAAGTGTGTCTTCTAAGTTGGCAATACCGACATTAGGATGTAAAAGTTTAGGGCTATTGTGAGCTAACCAGATAATTCTCTTCGCAAGTAAAACAGCATCATCGGCACACGTTTCAATAAGTAAAATAGCGAAGGTATTTTCCCCCCACTTGATTAACAGATCTGATGCTCGACTCTTTAATAAACCTATTAAAGCCAAATCACTATTTTCAGTCGACTTATGGGAATCTATCGAATCAATTCTTACTAACAGTAAACTTAAAGAGTGCTGAAAACGCTTAGCTCTAGAAACCTCATAAGTTAACCAACTGTCTACAAAAAAGTTTTTCGATAAGACGCCATTGCTTTCAGTGTAAGATACTCTCTCTATTGATTTTTGCTTAAATAAGCCTCTTTCAATACGAATGAGTAAGGTTTTAATATCAAAAGGCTTTATGACGTAATCATCCGCCCCAGAGAGTAATCCTTGGCTTTCCTCTGTTATTTCACAGGTCAGCATAATGATCATCGTTGAGGCAAACTTACTATCCCTTCTTAAAATACTACACGCTTTGAGTCCATCCATAATTGGCATACGTATATCCATGAGGATTAAATCTGGGGAAAAGCTATTAGCTAATGAAATCGCTTCTTCGCCATTACCAGCCTCTAAAATCGAGACACGTTTGCTACCTTTATTAAATTGACGGTGAATACCTCTTTTCAAGGTATCTCTAACACCGATTTCATCATCAACTATGAGGACACTTTTTTCTTCTAACATATGAGCTCCTGAGCCGAAAAATATAAAGGGAAGTAACTACATAAAATATTCAGCTCTTAATTTGAATATCATCCCTTCTGAGTAATAATTAAATTGCAATTGATATACCAAGTTACATAAAATGGCACAAGAAATTATTACCTATTGATTTATAAGGCTATTATTAACGGCAACCCGATAGGGAATTGTAAATAAGTAGGTAAATAGAAAGTTGAATGTTGAAATGAGTTCTCAAAATGCAATGCAGGTAAAGAATCCGCAAGCTGACAAAGGCTTTTTGAGATTAATGAGAAGGATAAGCTTGGTTTGTATATTGGCAACAGAAACTATAATGCCCCTAAGCAGAAAATAAAAAGCCAGCATTAAGCTGGCTTATACGTATTTGTGAAACATTAATTTATTAATTAAATCCTTACACCTTCAATATGTAAAGCCATTTCAACATGAGTTGATGCAGGACCTAAGTTATAACTAATATCATAATCTGCCAGTTTTAAGCTAGTGGTGCCTGAAAAACCTGAACGGTATCCGCCCCAGGGATCTTGTCCCTCACCAATTTTAACTACTGGAAAAGAAATAGTTTTCGTAACCCCCTTTAACGTAAACTCACCTGTAACGATAGCATTTTCATTATCGCTAAACTTAATGCTATTACTGACAAACGTTGCTTTTGGAAAACTACTGACATTTAAAAAATCTTTGCCTTTTAGATGTTTATCTCGCTCTGCATGGTTTGAATCTAAGCTTGACGTGTCTATTTCAATATTTATTTTTGCCTTATTCGGCGCTTTATCATCATAGGAAAATCCACCGTCAAAGCTATTAAAGCGACCTAACAACCAGCTAT
>Ga0209396_1002901_pt1 | contig 17672 bp, 23 predicted proteins | sample GOMGulsemesocosm_6_FD_184638 | JGI IMG/M metagenome (GOLD analysis project Ga0209396, IMG submission 184638) | Methane-oxidizing microbial communities from mesocosms in the Gulf of Mexico - GOM8C Gulf of Mexico (SPAdes) (version 2) | ecosystem: Environmental > Aquatic > Marine > Cold seeps...
AGTGGGTAAGATAAAGCATGGTGATTCCTCCTTTAAAAAGGGGAATCTATTATCTTCCTAAGTGAATGGGCGCTTATCGACCCAAAGCGGACATTAGTACACGTAATATAACCATGTTGGCTTCTTGATTGCACTGACCATTACTGTACCCGGCGCATCAAAGTTTCTTGGCTTCGCTTCTCCTGAGTGACTCGAAGACTTCAACCCCCCATGGGCGGATGGCCATCAGCACACTCATACCAAACTTTTCATCCATCGGGAACGATTCGTCATCGTTACTCATTTCATTGAACGCATGAGCCAACCGCTTGAGCCTACGGGTCATTTCGGCATTAGAGTTACGCGTCAGCATGCCCGATAAAAACACACGATACTCCCCGGCACAGGAGAAGGAAGAGTCAAAGAATTCCATTTGAACCTTGTCTTCATAGAACTTTTGAATTGGCCCTTTGCTAATCCATTCGAAATCCTTAGAAATCATCAGCTTCACACGGTTACCCGGTAACAGTTGAAGAAAACGCATGCGATCCAGCCTAGCAAGCAGTTGGATTCCTTCCAGTTCAGAAATGTCATAGGTTTCGATAATTTGCGAAAATGTCCATCGGCTCATCAGAAAATGAGCCATCAGCAATAGTTTGGTATCTGAAACCAGCTCTTTCTCTTGTTGCAGAGAAAGTTGGCTGGTTAGCTGAGTGCTTTCTTCCATCATTTTGACTAAATCGCTGATCTCAATGCCTAGCCACTCGCAGACAGCGTCGAGCCTGATCAGGCTGAAAGTCCGTTCTGAAAACAGTCTTTTTACACTCGATTCGGATAGCTTGAGCGCATCGGCTATATCACCGTAGGTTTTCCCCTGCCTTCTAAGCTCTTTTTTGAGTACGTCAACCAGCGCTTGGGTTTGGGCCATAGTCTTATAAAACAATACTAGTAATCTTGAATGTTGGCACCTTAGCATTACTAGTTCTATTTAGCGATACTTGGGAGCATAGTCTGAATTAACGGAACAGTGAACAGGCGGTAGCAAGATATGATTGAACAAAGCCAGTCCTTAGATATGCGAGGTCGGTATCCTCGGATCATAACAATCTGGGCGATCATCGGGGTTATAGCGGCTGGAGCCTTACTCTGGTTTCTATTCGAGCCGCTTCCCCAGTCCCTTGCCTATCACCACTTCGCCGATCAGCGTTCGATATTCGGTATTCACCACGCAATGAATGTGCTTTCTAACGTGGTCTTCTGCCTGGCAGGTGTATGGGGGTTTACTTCGATTGCCAAACGGACGGCTAAACTATCTGGAATTAACTTAATTTACCTGATTTTTTTTGTCGGTGTATTTTTCACTGGGTTAGGGTCTGCCTACTATCACTGGTCGCCTGACAATACGACGCTAGTGTGGGACAGGCTGCCAATGACAGTGGCGTTCATGGCGTTCACTTCTTTGGTGGTGTCTGAGCGTTGCTCTGAAGCACTCGGTTACAAACTTTTGCCTTGCCTATTGGCCCTAGGCGCTCTTAGCGTTCTTTATTGGGTGTGGCAGGACGATCTTCGACCCTACCTTCTGGTCCAGTTCGGACCGATATTGATTCTACCGTTGCTCATCCTGAAATTCAGTGGGCCAGGCACGTGTTGGTTATGGCTCACCATTCTGTTCTATCTCGCTGCCAAGCTTTTGGAGTTATCTGACCATCAGGTACTCCAGTTGACGGAAGGGCTGGTTAGTGGCCATACGCTTAAACATCTGGTAGCTGCAGGAGCTGCACTCATATTGGTGGCCAAGGTAAACGTTCTACAAGAAACGGTTAACCCTCAAACATCAGGAAAGTAGATAAGGCATTTGAACAGAGAGTTGGGAGTGGGTGTTTAAACTTTGCCGGAGGGTCAATTATGGAAATAATCGCACTTTTTGGTGCCTGGATGCCTTTGATATTGGCAATAAGCCTTTTCTTCTCAGTATTAACAAAATTACTTATGAGGATAAGTTTAAAGGCTGCGAATGCCTTGCTGTTCATTTCTATATTTGCATTGATAGTAACAGCAGTGGATTTTTTGATGTATGTACTAGACCTTAGTGATCGATATGATCTGCTAGGTGATGGCGGAAGAGGTTTCATGTTTTTCTTTTTGTCTCCCGCTTTGGCTATTATCTCAATTAGCCAATGGAAGCCTTGGAGTGGCTTTTGGGGTGGCGTTGGGGCGTTCGCCTACACCATTTCAACAATAATATTGTGCATTTTTTCAATTTTATTCATGTGGTTTTATTGGCTTGTGGCCGCAGGTTACTGAAGGTGCTTTCAAAGACTCCTCTGGCGCCTACTTTCAACTTGTACCCCAAATTTTGATTGTCCGCTTTTGGCACAAAGCAGCCTGTGGCGTGAAGCAGGGTTGAGCATTGACTGTGGTGATGGTTAAGGGCCGCTTTCGACCCAAACCGGACATTCCCCTTAATACAAAAACCCTCTATAGAGAGGGCTAAATTTATAGATCATGCGCAAGCTAAGCTTCTGTTTCTACCAATTTTGGGGCTTTGAAATTACGGTAATAATTAATGATTCCGACTAAACTAATTACAAGCCAAGCAGCTTCAATTGTAAAAGCGGAAAGATTAAATTCATAAACCAGTGAAATAAGGATAAATATTGCACCCCCTCCATTTGCCAGTGAATAAATTAAATCGCTGCTGGATATTTTATTAAGAATAAGCGCCAAATAAGCCGCTAACATTACAAATACGCCAACATTTCCGATAAAGTCATACCATGTATAATCCATTGTTTTTTCCTCTATTTTTTAAATAACGCTTTGATGATTTGAATTATAATGAGAAAAAATGGATAAACCATAACCAATAATCGATCCAAACATTCCATTTTGGAATATAAGAGGCGCATGAATTATCTCGATGATGTGGACTTAAAACGTTTGCGTATATTTGATGCGGTCGCTAAATGCGGCAGCTTTAAAGGCGCAGAAGAGATGTTGAATATCAACGGCTCCACTATCAGTAAGGCAATATCTGAACTGGAAGGGCGGTTGGGTGTGACGCTTTGCAAACGAGGTCGTGGGGGGTTTACGCTTACGGAACAGGGAGAGGAAGTTTACCAATTAAACTTTAAACTATTCGCTGATCTTGGTGACTATGTGAGCGCAGTCAAGAATGTTAACCAAGCCGCTCCACGTACTTTCCGTATTGCCGTGGTTGATAATACGCTTACCGACCCTCACAGCCATTTCCTATCTGGATTGCGACAACTTTTTAGCGAAGAACCAAATTTAAAAATTGATTTAAAAATCCTGGCATCTGATGACGTCCCATTAAGCCTACTAAGAGGAGAGTTAGATATAGCCGTTGCCTTGGTATACAGAAATGTATCGGGTTTGAGAGTGTGTCATCTCTATAATGAAGAAGTTATGCCATATGTAGCAACTCAGCACGAAGAGCTGTGGAAACAGCCGAATTTATCTTTAAGTGATATAGCGGATTTGCGTTTAGCCACCTATACACACTCCGACCCTAGGGCATTACTTGGGAGTAATGATAATGGAGGGTTCTTTTTTTGCCCCCAGCTAGAGGGGGTGCTGGCTTTAGGGCTAGTTGGTCACCACGTTGCCATGTTACCGCAATTCTATGCTCAAGGATGGGTTGATTCCGGACATCTAAAAGCGATAAAGGTTGATGAGTTGTGTTTTGATTCACCGATTTCGGCGGTGTCTAAAGTTGATGGCCCAAACCAAGACTTAGTTGATCGCTTCATTGATATTATGTGCAATGAAGCGATATTTAATTCTTAAGAATGCGTTAGCGACAATCAATACTACATTGAGACAGCTGCATACGAACAGAAAGTACCTCAAAGACTGTACTCCCTTAAGCGACCGCTATTAGCACTAAGCAGCCACTCACATCGTAAAAGGTATAACTCCCTTACTCCCCCGTCTCAGCCAGCGCAAACAACAACCCCTGCTCGTGCCACAAACGGATATTTACTTGCGCTGACTGAATCCGATCCGCATTAATCACCTGCAACATCTCATTCGAACGCGTTTGATAAAGCGTATAAACCCGTCCCGTTTCATCGACCATTTTGATTTGCGCAGCTAGCTCGCCTTGAATTGAGCAGTAACGGCCACCGATTAACGCCAACCCTTCATTGAACGCTGCCGTTGGCGCGCGTAGCTTGAAATCCAGTTTATTCATACGCTGTGACAGGACGTCATAACTGTCAGTCTGATACTCCACAGCCAGCGCTTTGTTGTGGTTCATGGCGACTTCCTGGGCCACTCGTTCGGCGATACCGACATCGTTCTGGCCGCTAACGATGAACAGCAACACGGCAACCATGATGCTTGCGACGGCAAGGGCGCTGCGGCGTAGCCATTGCTTGGGCGGTACGTGCTGTTGCGCTGTAGACACTTTCTGTTGAGCTGTTGTCGCCTTGTCCTGCATGGCAGCCAACTTTTGTAGCTGCTCTTCACTCAATTGATTTTGTTCATAATAGGTTTTTACGGAACGATCGATATCAACCATGTTTGACCTCCCGTTGCTGGCTGATCCAGCTTTTTAATTTGTGACGCGCGCGGTGAATGAGGCTCAACACGGTGCCGCGCGCCTGACCGGTGTACTGGCCGATCTCCTCGGCGGTATAACCTTCGGCTGCATGCAGAAACAAGGCTTCGCGCTCGACGGGGCGGAGTTTGCCAAGGGCTTGTTCCAGCTCCTGCATGTCCGCCAGACTGCTCAGTTCATCGCGCTCAAGACTTAGGTTATTTTCATAATCTGATTCCAGCGGCACCATGACCACCAGCTTCTCGCGTTTGATCTGATTCAGGTAACGTGAACGGATGGCGCGAAACAGATAGGCTTTTTCACGCGGCCCGTTGGCCTGCAAGAGCGCCAACCAGCCCTCCTGCAATAAATCATCCGCCCGACTGGCGTCATGACACAGGGACAGCGCATAGCGGTATCCCTGATTTAACAGCTCATGAAGCGAGTCAGGCGTAGCTGGCACGTTATAACTTCTCCAGATGATATTTACGTTTGTTGCCGTCGAAGGAGTGTACGATAGCCTGTGTTGTGATTAATTGATCCAGCCTTGCACGCACCAGAAAATCAACATCAATGGCATTGCCATGCTGATCAACAAAATCGGCACAGCTAACATAGAAATCGCCCTTTTTAACAATACCTTCATGCAATTCAACCAATTCCATTTTCAACAGTTTGCCCTGCGCACTATCAAACAGGTACATACTGCCGTTAATGGTTTGACCGTCAATATACTGATTCATTGAGGCTTTTATGTTGCTGCGTAAATCGCCTTTGATGGAAGCGTCGTCCCCAGCCTGAGACAAGGGGGAAAATATCATCAAACATGCGGCGGCAACGGCCAATCCGCTTTTTTTCAAAGTTGTTAGCATTTTGAATGCTCCAAAAATTGTAGTGTTGTATCAAGTAAACAATTTGGAACGGTATTTGATTGCAGCATTGGACTCTTTATTTCCGACGATTAAATATCCCTCAATCAATCGTTATCCATAAAAAAGCCCCACCTTGTTAAATGAGGCGCATTTAAATTATCACGAAGAAGATATTACAGGGGGGAACTTACCGTGAGTTAATCATCCAAATCAACCGGCCTTTTAGACGCTACTTTCTTGCCGGCAAACATCGCAGAAACCAGTCCATTTCCTTCTCTGATTTCAGTAATAACCACTGCCGCAATATGTAGAAAAGTTGCCACCAGCAACGTGTAAAAAACACACACGTGCGTGGTGATAAAGGGTTTTCTGAAAGCACGCATTGCTGCATAAGCCTCGGAATCCACATCATCTTTGGAACCCGGTTTGAGGTTGGCTATTTTGGCATGCTCCTCACCAGCTCCCGTGACCCACTCGGCAACTTCATGCCCAAACGGTGGGAAGTATAAATCCGTACCGGCCAACACGAGCCCCGTTACCAGTTGCGCGCTAAGCAACAAAAAGAGCAGTGCGACCATGAGTTTGCCGACAGGATTATGACCCAGATACTGCGGTGCATCGCCGGATTTAGCGCCACTCAGATAGGCTTTTACAGTACACCAATAACCTTTACCTATAGGTAAGATGGCTTTCCAGTGTGCGTATTTATTACCAACAAAGGCCCAAAACACAAATCGCATTAATCCAGTGAAACCAACGAGTGGTGCGATCCCAGACAGAATAAAATTTCGGGTTATTATTAGTCGATGTGGCATCCACCATGGTTTCCATCCTTTTGAAAGAAAACGATAAAGCCAGCTTTGGGCAGGGCAAGTAATCAGAGCTGGCGCTTCGGTGTCTCTCCTTCTCTTTGGTGTTGTCAGGAGGGGCATGCCAGGTTTTGTAGCAGTGCCTTACATGTTGTCCGGCTATCAGCGAGACAAAAATCTTCTATCACAAAAATTTAACGCGTAATTCTTTAAAATTCATATCGTTACGAACCCGTATCATAAAAACCAGCACGCATCGATTACATTGGCACAAGCTCTGCATTACTCCTGTCAAAGCCCGAATCTGAGGCCTTAACAAGGCCAAAACGGAAAACCTTTTCCGCAAAACGGCAAACAAAAATAATAAGGGGATAAACATGGCAACGCTGGCGGTGGCAGAATCATTGGATGAATTAAAAAGTCTTTACCGTCGTTATGCGGCAATTCATCACCCCGATAAGGGTGGTTGCACATTACGTATGCAAAACCTGAATTTTCAGTACAAGGAAATGAAGCATCGCCTGAAAAAATCTGCCAATGATGAAGTTATAACTGCCGATGATTTTTCTCGTCTGCAAGTCGGCGATCATCTTTACGTCAATACCACGCGGGTCGAAGTGCTTGAGGTCAGCCGCATGTTTTTCCGTGTCGTTGCCGTAGGCCGTAGCCGGCAAGCGCTGTTTGATAAACGCACCGGGCTGACCCGCAACCCACGCCTGCGTGCCAGCTTTAACCCTATTATCAAACCCTCGTATTACCACTAACAAGCAAGTAGTACCCCTTAGCCTAATCCCGTTTCAACTCATCTGGAATCGGCAGATCAGGCATTGGCCCAGGGCGAGGTCCTTTGCGTTTCTGGAAGCTCTGTAGCTGGAAGATATAGGCCAGCACCTGCGCCACAGCCACGTACAAACCAGCCGGAATTTCCTGTTCCAGTTCAGTGCTGTGGAACACTGCCCGCGCCAGCGGTGGTGCTTCTAATATAGGGATCTCATGAGCCTTGGCGATTTCTCGAATTTTGAAGGCGATATGATCAGCACCTTTGGCCACCAGCAACGGCGCGCCCATATTCTCGGAGTTATACTTCAACGCCACGGCGTAGTGCTCGGGGTTGGTAATCACCACATCGGCTTCGGGCACGGCGGACATCATACGACCCTGCGCCATATCGTATTGCAGTTGACGGATGCGCGATTTCACCTCGGGTTTACCCTCGGTGTTCTTCATCTCATCCTTCACTTCCTGCATGGTCATTTTCAGCTTTTTGGCATGACTGCTGATCTGAAACGGCACATCAATCGCGGCGATCAAAATCATCGTGGCGCTCATGCCCAGCACGGCCCAGCCGACAATTCGCAAGGTATTAGCCATGGCCGGAACAGTGTCCATTTTGGCAATCGCCAGAATATCATTAGTCATAAAATCCAGGATCATTATCGACAGGGTCCCCACCAATATGAGTTTGGCGATGGTTTTAACCAGCTCCATCAAGGCGCGTTTGGCAAACATACGTTTGATGCCCGCCAGCGGACTGATACGCTCCGCTTTAGGTGCGAGGGACTTACCCGACATGATCCACCCCCCCAATGCGATCGGACCGATAATAGCGGCCAGTCCCACCACGATAAAAAAGGGAATGATGGCCATCATGCTTTCAACCATCGACTGCCCGAGATTAATCAACATGGATTTCGTATCAAAAATATCATCACGTGAAAACTGAAAATTAGCGCTCATCATGCCCGACAGACCCGCGGCAATACTGTCGCCATACGCAATCAAGGCACCAACGCCGCCCAGCAGAATCGCCGTGGTGTTAAGCTCCTTCGAGCGTGGAATATCCCCCTTGTCCTTGGCATCCTGTAGGCGTTTGGGGGTCGCCTCTTCGGTGCGTTCCTGACCGCTGTCTGATTCAGACATGACTCACCTCGGTAACAGAAGCCAGCGGGATACTCTTTTTATTATCATCTCGTTTGTGCACTTTGGGGGAAACGAATGAGAGAGATCTAGCATCATCAATCAAGAAAGATTCCTCACAGTCGTTCGGAATGACACGGGGTAATTTTAGAATTATCGGTAATGACTGCATCATAGCCCCAACAGCGAGCGCATCATCATCAAACTTTGCTCGGCCAATCTATCGAATTGAGGTACAAAACGGTTCAAGGTCACAAATACAATCATCAAGCCCGTCAGCATGGAAATCGGGAAACCCAGCGCAAACACATTCAGCTGTGGCGCAGCACGGTTCATAATGCCAAAGGCAAAGTTGACCACCAACAACGCACAGACGGCAGGCAAGGCAATCACTAACGCACTGCCGAACATCCACGAGGCCCACTTCACCAATTGCATGAAAACACCGACTTCGAGAATTTCTCCCCCGACGGGCATGGTTTTAAAGCTTTCGATAAACACTTCAATGACAACCAGATGACCGTTCATGCAAACAAACATCAACATCACCAGCATCAGATAAAACTGACTGAGTATCGCCACCGATACGCCATTAACCGGATCCATCATGGAGGCAAAACCCAGGCCCATTTGCATGGCGATAATCTGACCCACCAGTACAAAAATCTGAAAAAACATCTGGAAGATAAACGCCATGCTGAAACCAATCAGCAACTGCTGACCGATCAACACATAGACCTCAAAGGACAAACCATCAATGACCGGCATGGCGGGCAGTAACGGCGCCACCGTAAGCGTCAGCAATACTGCCAACCCCATACGGACACGGGTAGGTACCAGCTGCGAAGAAATGATCGGCATAAACATAAAGAACGCCGCAATACGAAACAACGGCCAGAGAAATCCGGCCATCATGGACGTTAATTCGTTGACGGGCAGGTTTAGCATTGCTGCGCGCCTTTGTTATTCCGAACGCAGAAGAGGAACCTTGACCCTTGAGCCGAGTAACATTTCTGCCGTTGCTCGAAATGACAAATTGAGTGAGCCTCCGAAATCGTCATTAGCCAATGATGTTCGGCACATCGGTCATCAAACGGGTCATGAAATCCATCAGTTCACGAATCATCCAGGGACCGGCCACCATAATAGAAATCAACGTCATCAACAGACGCGGCAAGAAGCTCAACGTCTGTTCGTTAATTTGTGTCGCCGCCTGAAAGGTACTGATAATCAGACCCACCAACAAACTGGGTAGCACCAAAACCAACACCATCACAATCACTAGATACAGGGCATCACCAAATAAACCCGCAGCAACTTCTGGGGTCATAGGTTTTCTCCTTTCTGAACAGTTGCCATGATCAAATCCCGTAACTGGCGGCTAATGAACCAATAATCAGCGCCCAGCCATCTACCAATACAAACAACATAATTTTGAAGGGCAGCGAGATAATCACCGGGGACATCATCATCATACCCATCGCCATCAGCACACTGGCCACTACCAGATCGAGCACCAGGAAGGGAATGAATACCATGAAACCAATTTGGAAGGCGGTCTTCAGTTCACTGGTGACAAAAGCCGGCACCAGAATCGAGAAGGGAATATCGTCTGGTGTCTCAAACTCGCCAGTCTCGGCAATACGTGAAAACATCGCCAGATCAGTTTCCCGTGTCTGCGCCAGCATAAATTCCCGGAACGGTTTGGAGGCAGCTTCCACGGCTTGCAAGGGGGCCAGCTCACCACTCATATAGGGTTGCAGAGCGGTTTCATTGGCGGTCTTAAACACCGGCGTCATGATGAAGAAGGTCAGGAATAACGCCAGTCCCAACAGAATTTGGTTGGATGGCGTTTGCTGTAAGCCCAGCGCCTGCCGCAGAATCGAGAAGACGATGATGATACGCGTGAAGGAGGTCATCATCATGAGCAACGCTGGCAGTAATGTCAGCGCCGTCATCAAGAACAGGATTTGCAGTGTTACGGTATATTGCTGCGAGCCATCCTCATTGGTGGTGAGGGTGAGCGCAGGAATACCAAGGGCATTTTCAGCCATCGCCTGCGGAGCGAGCATCAATAGCAGCAGAGGAATTATCAGGGTCAAAGCGCGTCTGGCCTGTTGCAACAATTGTCGCAACAACACACTCACTGAAAGATCCCGTTTTACGTGAAGGGGTTTAAACATAGGCACCAAAAAAATGTCACTTTATCGTTAAATTAGCTTCGTGACATCATCTGATGCAATTTCTGTGCAAACTCTGAATTATTTTTTGTTTCTGAGGCATCAACCACAGGTTCGTCGAAGGTATGCAGGGTGGTAATTTGTTGCGCGGTAACACCTAACAGTAGCTGTTGACCGCCCACTTCCACCAGTGCCAAACGTTCACGAGTGCCTACAGGTAACACGGAAACCACCTTGATAGCCCCGCCGCGCGTGGAGGTCATGCCGCTAAAGCGTTTTACCAACCAGCCACAGCCAAACACCAACGCCAGTACAAACGCCAGCCCCGCTACCACAGTAACCACCTGCCCAGCACCGATACCTGGCTCAGAAACGGTTGTCTCCGCGCCCCAACAAATAGGACTGAGAGCGACCAGCAAGGCAAAGCTAAACGGTTTAACAGTACGGTTCATCATATCAATTAATGTTTTTTTGACGCTCATGAAACGGACTTACTTTAACTTCTGAATACGTTCAGAGGGGCTCACCACATCGGTCAGGCGGATACCGAATTTGTCATTCACCACCACCACTTCACCGTGAGCGATCAACGTGCCATTAACCAACACATCCAGCGGTTCACCCGCCATGCGATCCAGTTCAATTACCGAGCCTTTGTTGAGCTGTAATAAATTACGAATGGTAATTTCAGTATTGCCCACTTCCATGGACACGGTGACAGGAATATCCAGAATGACATCCAGTTCGGGGGACAAATTCACCTCACCACCCTCGTCCTGCAACTGATCAAAACCGGCGCGTTGCACCTCTGGCTCAGCCTGCTGAAACTGATCAGCAATGGCTCCATCTGCGTTATTTTCGTCTGACATAGTCTTTCTCCAGCCCTCCTGATGTCAATCAGGAAGGTTTACCAGATCGTTTGATCTGTTTTTTTATCTTTAGCGCCAGGTGGTCATTTGAAGCACCTACGCCGGCTTCAAAAACAGGCACGCCATTGGCCATTAAAATGCTGCTGTCGGGCATATCGATGGGAATCACATCGCCCGGTTTAAAATTCAGAATTTCGCGCAGCGTAATTTTTCGCTCCGCAATACGGCAACTAATTGGCACACTGGCGTAACGAATATCTTCCTGTAACGATTCAGCCCAGTTGCCATCCAGATATTCGGTATCAGCCTGCACTCCCGAATCCAGTGCCTCACGCACGGGTTCCAGCATGGAATAGGGAATCGCCACCTGAATACGGCCGCCTTTATCTTCAATTTTGACATCGAAGGTGCTCAACACCACCACTTCGCTGGAACTGATCGCTTTGATCATAGCCGGGTTGTCTTCACTGCCCATGTATTCAAAATCAATATCCATGACAGTGTTCCAGGCTTCCTTCATGTCCACGAAAACTTGATTCAACACTTTCTGGATAATACGCTGCTCGGTAATCGTGAACTCGCGCTCGCCGATGTCATTTTCATGAGTGCCACCGCCGAAAAATCGATCCACCAGATTAATCACCAATTCAGCATCCAATACAAATAACGCGGTTCCGCGCAACGGATGAATTTTCACCAGGCTCAAACTGCTGGGAATACCCAACATCTGCGTGTATTCAGAAAATTTGATATTTTCAATTTTGGCAGCGCTCACCACCGGCGTTTCTCGCAACAACGTAAACATGCTCTGCTCGGTATAACGTACAAAGCGCTCATTGATCATTTCAAGCGTTGGCAGACGGCCACGAACGATATGATCCTGACTAGTCAGATCATAGCGCCGTACACCGCCAGCAGACGAAGGCGCAACGGTTTCAACCTCATCGGTTTCCACTTCGCCTTCGTCGACGCCATTTAGCAGGACATCAATTTCATCCTGTGATAAAAGCTCTTCTTCAGACATTCACTGCCTCAAACATTAACTGCCAACTCGCACTGATTAACACCATTCGTTTTCGATAGGATTACTGCATCACAAAATCAGTAAACAATACTTTTTCAACCTTCAGCTTTTCATCCTTAGCGGTGATAAAGGTTTGCACCACGTTCAGCGCCTCCTCGTTCAAATCCATACGGCCCTGCGCACTTTGCATATGATTCAAATCCTGAGCACTAAACAAGTTGTTCAAGGCACTTTTCACCACTGGCTGATGGACTTTAAGCAGTTTGACGACACCTTTATCCTTGGTTTTAACCGTCACATTGACCTGTAAATATCGCTGTTTACCACCTGATATCACTGTCACAATAAAGGGGTTATCAAAACGATAATAAATGGCTTGTACATGCTGAGGTATCAATTCTTCCTCAGGAACCGGCTCTTCGTTGCTGCCACCCACCAAGAAAAACACACCGCCTGCTCCCACACCAATACCTAGCAATATCGCGGCAATAATAATAATCAGTTTGCCCTTACCCTTTTTCTCACCCTCTTCGATCTCTAACTCTTCTTTTTCAGCCATATACTCGATAACCAATTTCGTTTGTTGTTTTCGGGCTGTTATTAGGCCCTATAATCACCCATGCATGGTTATCCACACAGCCCATCCAGGGATTATTGGCGGATAATAATACCCACCTCCATAACTATAGCAACCAAACGAAATTTTACGCGTAAAAATCAACCAAACCGTCAGACTCAATTGTTTGTGTCACCACACTTTCAGCGCCGCCCTCCAGATCGTCTTTTTCACCGGTTTCGGAACCACCTGAAGCATCACGGGCATCGGCCTGCGCCTGCTCGGATTGCGACTGATCGGAGACATTCACATCGGCCAGATCAAGACCGCTCGACTCCATCATTTCACGTAACCGAACCACGCTGCTTTCCAAGGCTTCACGCACGGCCGCATTCGGGCTGGTGAACTGTACCGTGGTTTGCTCGCCGGTCACGTTAATACGTACATCAACAGGGCCTAAGTCACGCGGGTTTAACTGTAATTCTGCCGCGCTAATGCCACGATTAGCCAGCCACATAATACGTTGCGACATAGCCTGACTCCACTCAGGCGAATTGACCGGTGTTTGAACGCTGGCGCTCACCACACCGGGCTTGGCCTGAGCCAGCGCTTGCGATGTCTGCGTTAGGGCATTTAAACGCGGTTGCGCGTCGGCGCTATTGGCTGAATCAGCTGACGCCGCTTTGGCTCCGCCTACCGTACCGGCATCCACCTTAACTGTGTTAGCCGCCAGCTTCTCGCGTAATACTTTAAAGTCCACACCGTTGCTTAATTGCGCCAAACGATCCGACTGAGCTTGTTGTCCTGTCTGCTCCGTTCCTGTACCTGTCACCTTCGCCTGAGGAGCGGCATTCACCTCACCCTTGGTGGCGTTTTCTAGCGTTTCACCCAATCGATTTTGGTTTGTTTCACGCGCCACATTGGCAGCAACACCGGCAACCTGTGCAGCCCGTGCACCACCGTCAGCATCAGCCGCTTGAGCTGTCGCCTGCTGTTGACCGGATTGACGCTGCTGATTTTGTAGGATTACGGTTTCTTCAGCTTGCTGACCTGCCTCACTGGCTTGCTGCTCGGAATTCTGCGCTAACTTCACATCAACGGGTATCACACCCTCCGCTGAGGTTTCACTTGAGGTATCAACCTCAACGGCCGCTTGGTCGGCATCACTGACTCGAGTCCCTGCGTCCTCAGCCTCGGCCGAATCAACAAATTCTGACGTTTCGTCGCCCTCATCCATCCTGAATTCTGACACGTCAAAATTCACCGTGACGTCCACATCCTGCGTCAATTCCAGTGTCGATGGTTGTTCCTCGCTGGCATCGGCGTCAACCACAACGGCCTCACGGGTGACCACCGACGTCGCTTCTTGCACGTTGCTAGCTTGCGCCTGATGCGGCAAAGCTTTGCCGTCTTCCGTCGTTTTTGTTTCCGCACGAGATTGTTTTACCGGTGCAGATTGCTGTACCTGCTGTGGACGCTGCTCATTACGTGAAGCATTATCGCTGGATCGTTTTTGCTGCGCAGCCTGACGCACTTCGTTGTCTTCTCGACGCTGTTGACGATACACATCATCAAAGGAATTCCCCTTACGGTTCAAAGCACTTATCTCTGAACCCTGGCCAGAATCACGCCCGATATCGCGGCGTTTTTCCAGGTTCAACGAAGGGCTTTCAATGTTCAGCAAAAAATCAACGGGGCGGTTCGTTGCGTTCATTATTTTCTCCAGCACATAGCGTTCGGCAAATTTGCCGCTTGACCAAAAGGTTCCTTTACTGGATACAATGCAATTGAAGGGCCAACTCTTTAAAAGGAGGTTAAAACTCTTTGTTTTGCTTAAGTTAGCTTAAACTGACTTAAACTGACTCAACCAAAGCCGGTCGGACGACGTAAGCGCTGCAGCTGTTGCGCTTGCTCATCAAGCATTTTTTGTTCGCGCTTGTCTTCTTCAAGTCGCTCCTGATAAACATTGCGATCAATCAGGTTATCCATACGTTTCACGGCACCACGCTGCTGAAACCACTGGTTCTGCGCCATGTTTTCCTGCTGTTTCGTCAGCTCTAACTGCTCTTTCTGTTGCGTGATTGCCGCCGTTAAGCGATTCAAAAACTGATGGTAACCCTGCAGACGAGTTGCAGAAATACCCTGACTGCCTTCTTGGCTGACCATTTGCTCGTATTCACTGCGATAATCCACCAACTGTTGCAGCTTTTCAACCTGCACCGCGACGGCGGAACGTGCTTGGCCCAGCGCTTTAACCTGTTCCTGCTCTTTGTTCTGCTCAAGTTTCAGCAGGGGAGCTAGTCGTGCGGATTTTTTCATGCTCATACATTCACCTTTCAAACAAGTCCGCTGTTATTACGCTGACACCCGTTGGATCAACGCATGCGAGGAGTCTTTATTCATTTTCAAAACAAAATTTCTCCCTTCAGTCGAAATGACAGGTATTTTATTATTGAGCGGGAATAGGCCCCAGTATTGTCGCCAGATCAGCACTGCTTTGCTGATAGTCCACCGCTTCATTAAGGCCCTGCTGTAAAAACTGCTTCATTATCGGCATGCGCTGAATGGCAAAATCGGTTTCCGGGTTACTGCCCGCGCTGTAAGCACCGACACTAATCAGGTCGCTACTTTGCTGATAATGCGCATACACCTGGCGGAACTGCTGCGCCAGCTGCATCTGTTCTGGGCTGACCACCTGCGGCATCACACGACTTACCGAAGCTTCCACATCAATAGCCGGATAATGCCCAGCCTCGGCCAAACGCCGTGACAACACAATGTGCCCATCAAGAATGGCGCGCGAGGCATCGGCAATGGGATCCTGTTGATCATCACCCTCGGTCAGTACGGTATAAAACGCGGTAATCGAACCGCCACCCTCGGCGGCATTACCCGCCCGTTCTACCAGTTGCGGTAATTTAGCAAACACCGAAGGCGGATAACCTTTGGTGGCCGGTGGTTCGCCAACGGCCAGCGCCAGTTCACGTTGCGCCTGCGCGTAACGCGTCAACGAATCCATCAGCAATAAAACGTTTTTTCCCTGATCACGAAAATATTCCGCAATACTGGTGGTCAGCATCGCCGAACGTAAACGCATCAGCGGCGAATCATCGGCAGGTGATGCCACCACCACGGCGCGCGCCAGCCCTTCAGGGCCCAAGCAGTGATCAATAAATTCTTTTACCTCACGGCCACGTTCACCGACCAGCCCCACCACCACGATATCGGCCTCGGTAAAGCGCGTCATCATGCCCAACAGCACACTTTTTCCCACACCACTACCGGCAAACAGGCCTAAACGTTGTCCACGCCCCACGGTTAGCAGTGAATTAATGGAGCGAATTCCCACATCCAATGATTCATGAATCGGATGACGGCGTAGCGGATTAATGTATTTGCCTTCCAAACCTGTTGTGGCATCAGCCTGTATCGGGCCTTTGTCATCCAGCGGATCGCCAACGCCGTTGAGTACGCGACCTAACAGTCCATAACCCACCGGCACTTCTTTGGAACGTTGTACGGGACGTACGCGGGCGCCGGGCTTAACACCTTCGACAGCACCCAGCGGCATTAAAAACACGCGATTATCCGCAAAGCCCACCACCTCAGCTTCCATGGTACGCCCGTGGGACATGTCAATCTGACAATGATCACCCAGCGCCACATTACAACCGACGGCTTCGAGTGTCAGCCCAACAATACGGGTCAGCCGTCCCTCAACAATCGGATCAACGCGCTCAGGAATACGGTCTCGAAGACTGTTCAGGCGAGAGGCGAGATCCGTTTGCATTACTGTGGCCCCTGCGGTTGTTCTGATGAAGGCCCAGCGAGCTGCTGACCGAGCATTTCGTCCAGCATTAACTGAAAACGTGTATCGAGAGTGAAGTCCACAAAACTGTGTTGAGAACGAATGATGCAGCCGCCACTGACCAAACTGGGATCAGCCAGAATCTGCCACTCTTCGCCCTGCTGGCGTGCGGCATCAACCAACATAGCAACATCGGCGGGATGTACCATAATACGGATATTTTCGCTGCCTTCGGGCAATTCAGCCAACGCCTGACGGGCGATATTTAACATTACCTGTTCATCAATTTGTGGCAAATTTTTAATCAGCGCCCGCGCCATACCCGCCGACAAATGCACCAATGCCTGCTCCAGCTCCTGTTGCTGCTGCTGAAGTGGGTGAACCATTTGCCCCATCAGATGATTCATCTGCGACTTCATCTGATTCATTTCAGCTTCGGCCTGCTGTAAACCGGCCTGACGACCCAACTCAAGACCTTCCTGATAAGCCTGATCCTGAATGGCCTGCGCTTTTGACGCGGTCATCGGGCCAGCAAAAGGATCAGCAGGCTTGGCGCTGGCACTACTGCTGGTAGCACGGCGTTTGGTTTTGCCTCCCAGCTGCACCAGTTCACCCACTGCCTCCAGCACTGGCATTTGCCAAGCTTCGCAGTGTTGTGCCTGTTCGGCGGGGATAACCCCTGGGGTGTTGTTATTTTCTGTCATGCTGAGGCCTGTTAAACCATATCATCGCCGCCACTGCCCAGCTGGATTTCACCAGACTCGGCCAGACGACGCGCCACCATCAGGATGGCTTTTTGGGAGGCTTCCACGTCACTGAGACGCACGGGGCCTTTAGCTTCCAGGTCATCTTTAAGCAGCTCGGCTGCACGTTTAGACATGTTGCCAAAGATTTTTTCCTGCACCATTTCGTCGGCGCCCTTCAGAGCAACAATCAGCTCATCGGAGGACACTTCACGCAGCAACGCTTGAATACCGCGGTCATCAACATCAATCAAGTTATCGAAGATAAACATCAAATCCTGAATCTTCGTGCTCAGCTCCTCGTCTGTGTTGCTGAGCTCTTCCAACAGCTTCGATTCAATCGTGCTGTCG
>Ga0209396_1002907_pt1 | contig 17645 bp, 12 predicted proteins | sample GOMGulsemesocosm_6_FD_184638 | JGI IMG/M metagenome (GOLD analysis project Ga0209396, IMG submission 184638) | Methane-oxidizing microbial communities from mesocosms in the Gulf of Mexico - GOM8C Gulf of Mexico (SPAdes) (version 2) | ecosystem: Environmental > Aquatic > Marine > Cold seeps...
GCAGCACTACCGTCGCTGCGAGGCGCTGCCAGTGCATTTGGCGCTAGCGGGTTGCGGCCGTCAAGGGCGTCGGCTAACCAGCGTTTAAATTCTAGTTGCCCTAGTAATTCAACAATTTGGTTTTGATCGGGTTCGCCCATGACGAAATCACTATGACCTTGCTCTAGTTCGACATCGAGTTTAATGGTCGCTAAGCGATAAGAGAGTCTAGCCATTTCTTCATGCTCAACCATTCGTTTGCCAATCGTTTTGGCACCACGAAAGCTTAAGCTAGCTAATTTATCGATGTTTTTATAGATTTCGTCAACGCTGCCGATCCCTTGCAGCATGCCGAGTGCTGTCTTCTCTCCGACTTTTGGAACACCAGGAATGTTATCTGAGCTATCGCCCATTAGGCCAAGGAAGTCGATAATTAATTCAGGTGGCACGCCAAATTTCTCTTTAACGCCATCAGGATCTAAGATGGTATTAGTCATGGTATTAATCAGCGTGGTGTTCTCGTCCACGAGTTGCGCCATGTCTTTATCACCGGTACTAATTAAAGTATGAATACCTTGTTTGCTTGCTGCGGTAGACAATGTACCTATAACGTCATCTGCTTCAACACCAGGAATTGAAATTAACGGGATCCCCATTGCTTTAATAAGCTTATGCAACGGCTCTATTTGACCGCGCAGGTCATCTGGCATCGGTGGACGATTTGCTTTGTATTCGCTGTACATTTCGTTACGAAAGGTCGGGCCTTTTGCATCGAATATCACCACCATATTGGTTGGTTGAAATTGATTAATTAGGCTGCGCAACATATTAATCACGCCATAGACCGCGCCGGTTGCTTCACCTTTGGAGTTTGTAAGGTGAGGAGGAGCGTAAAAGGCTCTAAATAAGTAGGACGATCCATCGACTAATACGAATGGGTTTTCTTTAACTGTAGCCATAATTAATGCGTGCTCTTTGGTTATGGGGCGCGTTTTGCGAGGTTGAAAAGTATCTTACCATGCTAGATTTTTTCAGGTTAATAATGTTTGGGCAAGCGTTGAAATAAACCCTGGTTCAGGGTTATGCGATGAATAGCATTTCTGTGGATAACTCTGTGCAGTAAAAATACATTTTATATTTCAGGATCGCGAATAACTCAGAACAACTGTTCTAAGTGATTGAAAATGTGAGTTTTAGGGGGGAGATTAAAAAATCATCCATTATTTTTATTTTTGTGGATAATCAATCCATCTTGGCACGGGCTTTGCCGAATAAAGCAAAATACATATACCAACAAAATCGAACAAAAAAGAATCAGGAAGCTAAGAAGTGCTACCTTTTTTTGACCGGAGCATTAATTTACCAGATTCGATTTTTTTTACCAGTGCTAAAGCAAAAAAGATCGCGATTAATTGATCTTTTTTGCTTTAGCAGATCATATTGATCGTTTGAGAGCCGTATTGGTGAAAATATAGCAGGATTGTGGGCGGCTGATTAATACAATGGTGTTAAATCTAATATCGGGGCTATAGCTGCACTATTTTATTAACGGCTTCGAGTTATTCGATTAGTATGATTAGCTCAGTAGGTTAATCAGTTGATAAAAAGAGACCGCCAAAGATGGCGGCCTTAAAATAGCAATGTGAGCAATAGTCGTTTGTACTCTTTAATTTGAATGTCGGATAAAGAACACTCATCTCATCAAGTACGAGACATTGAATATTAATAACACACTAAATTATCAATAGACTTTGTCAGGAGATACGTTCCGTAAAACGCCTGGTAATAATAATCATTCGCATTGGTGGGGTCAAGTGTTTTACGACATTATTATGAATTTATTTATAATTGACGCTAGGAACACCTGAAGAAATTGAGCAATCGCTTGCTATTGAGACTGGGAATAACGATGTAATACCAACTACATTAAGTACGTGCTCTTGTTGTGCGAGGGTGAAATATACCAATACCATTAAATATATAATCTTCTTGAGCGAAGTGTAAGCTTATTAGCCAAGGCGCTCGAATAAGTCATGAAAACATTGATGACTTATTACCTACAAAGAGTAGTCGGCTCAACTTTTTTTAGACAACTAATAGAAGTATAAACAAAGTGGGAAATGATTTTATCAAAAAAAGAGGCCGCCAAAGATGGCGGCCTTAAAATAGCAATGTGAGCAATAGTCGTTTGTACTCTTTGATGTTAGTGTCGGATAAAGAACATTAACATCATCAAGTACGAGACATCGAATATTAATAACACACTAAATTATCAATAAACTTTGTCAGGAGATACGTTCCGTAAAACGCACGTTAATAATAATCATTCGCATTACCTTTCGTCAAGTGTTTTATCAAAATAATTAAAGATATATTAAACATGCATTATAAATCATATGGTTAATTAACTTTTTAGATGTTGATGCAACTGAGTGATCATTGATTTTTACAAAAAAAGAGGCCGCCAAAGATGGCGGCCTTAAAATAGCAATGTGAGCAATAGTCGTTTGTACTCGTTGATTTTAATGTCGGATAATGAACATCTATTTCATTGAGTACGAGACAATGAACATTAATAACACACTAAATTATTAATAAACGCTGTCAGGAGATACGTTCCGTAAAACGCTTGGTAATAATAATCATTCGCATTAGGTTTGGTCAAGTGTTTTGTTCAAATAATTTACAATTATTTTATTGTTACGCCTGCTGACTTTGTCTTATTAGTTTACTTTCAATTGGTTACTAGTTGTTGTGAGGGGAAAGTTTATTAGTGATATTTTATATGAGTGAGTGATTAGGCATATCCCTGCAAGATACGCCTAATTTATTGAGATTGATGTACCCGTACTATCGGCTAGCATGCCCTGTTTCATTGCCTAGTTGATCGAGAAATTGCTGCATCAAGTCCCACCGCTGTTGTGCTTGGATAAGTCCTGCATCTGTTTTCATGGTGTTGACTAATCCTTTAAGCTTGACGTAGAAGTGATCGATGCAGAAATTTTTGTCGTCAAGATCGCGCTCAATTGCAAAAGGATCGAGCGGATCGTAAAGCTGACTACCCCATGTCGCGCCGAGCATTAGACAGCGCGATAAGCCGATAGCTCCTAATGCATCAAGACGATCAGCATCCTGGACAACTTGCGCCTCTAATGTCTCGGTGGCGATATTTGCGGAGAAACTATGCGCGGCGATTGCATGGTGAATTTGATCAAAGTATTGCGCAGGGTAGCCAATTTTACTTAAGTATTTTATAGCGCAATCAGCACTTAAGCGGGAGCCTTGGTCGCGTAGCGGTGATTTCTTGTCAACATTGACGCAATCATGTAACCAACATGCAGGGAGAACGATCGCTAGCTCGGCCTGCTCTATCTCGCATAAGGCAATACCGCTGGTGACGACACGTTGAATGTGGCCAAGATCATGTGCGGGGTCGCTTGCCATTTGTTCGATAACAAATTGTTGGAATTGTGACTGCCAGTCGATAGGATTTAGTGTTTGATTATTCATTGGTGCTCTGCTTATTTCTGGTCGATAATTCAAGCGATGTTAGTGCTTGGACCGGTTGGGTTAATTGTGATGCGATTGGTTTCTTTATTTCGACACCAAGATCTCGAAAGCTCTCAACTTGGGAAATGAGATTACCTTTACCGCTACTTAGTTTCTTGACCGCTTGCTCATAGCTGGTATTCGCTTTGCCAATATTGTGGCCAACTTGTAATAAATCGTCGCCAAACAAGCGTAGTTTATCGTAAAGTTTGGCGGCTTTTGTCGCGATCACTTGTGCATTTTGGTTTTGTTGATCATAACGCCATAGGTTGTTAATGGTGCGTAACGCGACGAGCAAGTTGGTTGGACTAACCAACATTACATTATTTTTCATGGCCTCATTTATCAAGTCCGGTTGATGTTCAACCGCTAATGAAAATGCTGGCTCAATTGGGATAAACAGTAAAACATAATCGAGACTGCGAATACCTTGCAGTTGGTGATAATCCTTAGCACTAAGATCTTTGATATGTTGGCGAATTGAAGCGATATGCTGTTTAAGTGCTGCTTGTTGGAGGTCTTTCGATTCGGCATTGAAATAACGTTCGTAGCTGATTAGCGACACTTTTGAATCGATAATAATGTCTTTTTCATCAGGTAGATGAACAATCACGTCTGGGCGATAGGCTTTACCATCATCATTATGGTGATGGCTTTGCGTTTGATATTCATGGCCATCACGTAATCCTGATTGCTGCAAAATACGCTCTAAGATCAATTCCCCCCAGTTGCCTTGTTGTTTATTATCACCTCTTAAGGCATTGGTTAAATTGACGGCATCTTGCGCCATTTGCTGGTTAAGTTGTTTTAAGCTATTAAGTTCGTGTTGTAATTGATGACGTTGTTTAGTCTCGCTGTCATGACTATGCTGGACTTGTTGCTTAAAATCGCCTAACTGTGCCTTTAATGGCGCTAAAATTGATTCTATGTTGATTTGATTACTTTTGGCAAATTGTTCGCTTTTTTGTTCTAACGTTTGCTGAGCAAGGTGACTAAATTGATTTTTAATCTGCTGGTGGCTGTCATTAATTACATTTATTTGATCGCGATGTGATTGGGTCAATATCTTCTGCTGGGCGCTTAACTCTCGTACTTGGGCATAAAGTTCTGTTTTTTCTTGTTGCAGTATTTCATTTTTATCTTGCCATTGATTTAGGGTCAAATGCAGTTTGTCGAGTTGGTCATCACTCTGATTTATCACGTCTTGAGATTGCTGTAATTGTTGTTGTGATTGTTGCAATTCAAATTGTTGACGAGTGTTGGCTGGTCTACAGATAACGATATAGCATACAAGCCAACCCACGAGCAAACTTGTTGCGCTTATCATGGCGGCTGTCGGGTAAAATTCAGCGGGAAAAAGCATTAAGAATCCAAGTAACGTATTGTTCTTCTAGTTTACCGTAGTTTGTATTGCTGCACCAAATTAGCGTAGATCTTTCATGTAATTGGTATAAAGCTGGCTATCGTGTTGTGAAACTAGAGTTGCTTGACTACAATGGCTTTTTTAGTAAGTAAAAGTAGAGTGTATGTCTTCTGATTTATTCGGCACCTCAGTTAATTATCGACGACTAGAGCAGGGTTATCGTGATAAAGCGTTAAAGCTGTATCCTTGGTTATGTGGTCGTTGTGCGCGTGAATTCCAGTTTTCCAACTTACGCGAGTTGACGGTGCACCATGTTGACCACGATCACACCAATAATCCACAAGATGGCAGTAATTGGGAGCTATTGTGTTTGTATTGTCATGATAACGAACACGCTAAGTACACCGAGCATGAGGCCCATCCAACACGCGTCGATCCAGGTGACAATAATCAGGATATGGCAACCCATAATCCATTCGCTGACTTAAAATCGATGCTTAAGAAATAATCATGTGCCCCGCAAGACCGAGCATAAACCCGGCGATTGCACCTAATGCAGGTAGCCAATGTCGGTCTAGCTTTGCTTGCGGTGCAATATCTTGAAATACTGAGTATAAAATACCACCCGCGGCAAATAACATGATCGCTGAAATGGCTATCGGCTGTTCAGCGAGCCAACGATACCGGCAACCGGGCTAATCAGCGACAAACGTCACTAATAATGCGCCGCCACCAAAGGCGATGATGGCGTGTTTTAGCTCATTATTGCCCCACCATGATCCCGCGACTAAGATGGGCTATAAATGCACCGATAGGCATTGCTAATCCAGCAATCAAGGTTAATGTGATAACGGTAATTAATGATGTTTGATTCATATTAAGCTTATGATGTGATGATTAGACAATTTTAACATGTTGTTATTTCTGTTTAATGGTCTAACCCCTGTTGCATCCATTTATTAACCTGTGTCTTGAAATATTTTTTATAAGGCGGTGTAATAACCATAAAACATACTTTGTAACACGAATTATCGTTAAGGTTTTGCTTTGCAACAGATAAGATTTTATAGTGTGGGTAACTTAGATACTTGGGAATTTTGACCATGGGAAATGAAACAACAAAAATACTGGTTGTTGATGATGATGCACGCCTACGTAGCCTGTTAGAGCGCTATTTGGTGGAGCAAAATTTTCAGGTACGAACTGCCGGTGATGGTGAGCAGATGAATCGCTTGATGGAACGTGAAAATTTTCATCTGATGGTACTCGATTTGATGTTACCTGGCGAAGATGGTTTGGCTATTTGTCAGCGTTTACGCAAAGAGAACAATAATATTCCTATTTTGATGTTAACGGCTAAAGGTGATGAGGTTGATCGCATTATAGGTCTTGAGCTTGGTGCCGATGATTATCTGCCGAAACCCTTTAACCCCCGTGAGTTATTAGCACGTGCCAATGCCGTATTAAGACGTCGAAACCTTGAAGTGCCTGGTGCACCCTCGCAAAGTGAAGAGTTGATCACCTTTGGTGATTTTGAACTTGATTTAGCAACCCGTGAAATGCGCCGCGGCGATGAAGTCAATTCACTGACCTCAGGCGAATATGCGGTCCTTAAATCTTTGGTTACTCATCCTAGAGAGCCAATGTCTCGCGATAAATTAATGAATTTGGCTCGTGGTCGTGATTATAGTGCGCTTGAACGTAGCATAGATGTTCAGATCTCGCGTTTGCGCCGGATGATCGAAGACGATCCGGCTAACCCTCGCTATATTCAAACGGTATGGGGTTTAGGTTATGTGTTTGTTCCTGATGGTCGAGCGCACTAAATGAAAAGGTTGTTACCACGTAGTGCTTTTGGTCAAATGGCACTGCTGATTTGTGTGCTGTTACTGATTAATCAGACCGTGTCTTATGTCACTGTGGTAAAACATGTTGTAGAGCCAAGTTTTAGGCAAATAAATACCTTATTAGCGAAACAAATTAAATTGGTTTTCATGAATGTTTCGGACGAGGGACGCGAAACACTGCCAACCGATGAGCTACTGAGTGAACAATTCCAAGAAGTTACCGGACTTCGGGTCTATCCTGCCTATCTAGCACCAAAATTCGGATTAGATAAAGCGACTCATTATTCCTTTCTATCGCAGCAAATGTCGGAATACTTAGGTGGTAAAACTGAGGTTCGAGTCGCTAAAGAAGATCGCTACATGGTGTGGATAAATCCGCCTCAAGATCCCTATGTTTGGATTAAAATTCCGCTTGAAAAATTCGATGATAGTGACTTTTCCCCTCTGACATTTTATCTCGTTGTTATCGGTGTACTATCGGTGATTGGTGGCTGGTTATTTGCCCGTTATGTTTTTCGCCCGTTACGTCGCTTACAAGAGGCGGCAAATCAGGTAGCTCAAGGAAAGTATCCGGAACGACTCGCCCTTAATGGCACCACCGAAATAGTTGGGGTGACACGCGCGTTTAATTCGATGGCCTTTGGTATTAAACAGTTAGAGGACGACCGAACGTTATTGATGGCTGGTATCTCACATGACTTGCGGACGCCGTTAACTAGGATCCGCTTAGCGACCGAAATGTTGGACGATCGTGAAGCGTTTTTTAAAGAGGGGATTGAGCAAGATATTGAGGACATGAACGAGATAATCGATCAGTTCATCACCTATATAAAGCTTGACCGCGAAGAGCTAGCGGAGAAAAAGTCACTCAATGAATTGATAAGTTTAGAAGTGAAGGCTGAGTTGGCACAAGGACACAATATTAGCGTCGATTTGCAAGAGATCCCGCAATTAATGTTAAGACCTGTTGCCCTCAAGCGTGTTATTTCTAATTTATTAGGTAATGCTAAACGATACGGTGGCGGTGAAATATATGTCAGTTCTGGGATGCGAAATAAGAAAATTGCTTTCTTTGAAATCGCTGATAATGGTCCCGGTATCCCTAAAGATAAAATTGAACAATTATTTAAGCCGTTTGTACAAGGTGATAATGCCCGTGGTGGCCAAGGAAGTGGACTTGGACTGGCTATCGTGCAACGTTTTGTTAATCATCATGGTGGAAAAGTATTGATCACTAACCGAAAAAAAGGTGGTTTATCGGTCCAAATTGAATTGCCGTTGATCTAAGCACCGATGCAACAAATTATCGATATCAGCTGGTGGCAACTAATTTCCTTTATGTTGATCCTGCTAATACCAATCTACATTAATTGGCACTTTAAGCTCGGTCTGTCGCGCGATGCTGCTTTGTCTGTGGTTAGAATGATTGCACAGCTCATTTTGATTGGCTTTTATCTGCAATACTTGTTCAGTCTTAACAGTATCCTTCTTAATCTATTATGGCTATGTTTGATGATGGCGATTGGTGCTAGCGCTATTATTAAAGGCGCTAAGCTCAATTATCAGCGCTGTTACATGCCTGTATTAGCTGGTATTGCATGCGGCCTAGTACCTTTGCTAATGATATTGATCTTAGGTTTGATCGAGCCGACTCCCTATTTTAGTGCTCAATATTTAATTCCTTTGGCTGGAATGTTGTTGGGTAATAGTTTGAGTGGCAATATCGTTGCCTTACAACATTTATTTAATGGGCTTGAAGATAAGCACTTAGAATATGAAAGCTATTTAGCCCTAGGCGCTTCGCCGGTACAAGCAACACGTGAGTTTGTACAACGGTCAATGCGCCAATCTCTTATGCCAATACTGGCCTCGATGAGTACGACGGGTTTGGTGACACTCCCTGGCATGATGACAGGGCAGATCTTAAGCGGCGTTAATCCGATGGTCGCCATCAAATATCAATTGATTATTATGCTCGCTATTTTTGTGATGTTAACTGTCTCTATAAGCGTATCACTGATATTAACGGTGCGAAGTGCAATAGGTAAATCTGGTGAAATACTCCTATGAGTGATAGATTTTACCTATCGCTTCAATTGATATAAGCGCTTGGTGTTTTACGGAATTTATGAGCATACTAGTCTGACTAAAACAAACACATAAACGGAGTCACATTATGCTAGACAATATCGAAGGCCAAAGCGTGCCACAAGTTACTTTTAAAACACGCGCTAACGACGAATGGAAAGATGTTTCTACTAACGATTTATTCGCCGGTAAAACGGTTATTGTTTTTTCGCTACCAGGTGCATTCACGCCAACATGTTCTTCGACACATTTACCGCGATATAACGAGCTAGCAGGCGTCTTTAAGCAAAATGGTGTCGATGACATCGTGTGTATGTCGGTTAATGATACCTTCGTGATGAATGCTTGGATGAGCGATCAAGACGCTGCAAACATTACGGTTATTCCTGATGGCAACGGCGAGTTCACTGAAAAGATGGGCATGTTAGTTGATAAAAGTGCGATTGGCTTTGGTAAGCGCAGCTGGCGTTATGCCATGTTGGTGAAGAATGGCGTTATCGATAAAATGTTTATCGAACCACAAAAAGATGGCGACCCATTTGAAGTGTCTGACGCTGATACGATGCTTAATTACATTAACAGCGATGCAAAAGCACCGGCTGATGTCAGTATTTTCACCAAGCCGGGCTGCCCATTTTGCGCCAAGGCTAAAGCATTATTGACCGAAAAGGGTTATGCGTATGAGGAAATCGAATTAGGTAACGACATCACGTTGCTATCTTTACGTGCCGTGACAGGACGCACTAGCGTGCCACAAGTCTTTATTGGCGGTCAACATATTGGCGGTTCGGACGATTTAGCAACCCATTTAGCATAAGTAATATGACCTTACATAATACAAGGTCTATAGCCTAATATGTGCACTAGAGACAGTTATTCATTTATAGATGATGATAACCGTCTCTTTTTCATTATATCAACCTAGAACATGTCGATGTTTTGTACTTAAAAGATAGCTGAATGTTTGCGCTTACTGTACACTAGCGCCCTTTTGCGTTGGGGCAGTCTATACTTGTCGTAACGATAGTTAATAATTCGTCTACTATTGTGTTCAATGATAGCGACACTAACAAGAGTTGATCTTATGAGTTTTGCCGATTTAGGTTTATGCCCCGAAATATTAAGTGCCGTCGCCGAACAAGGCTACGATACACCATCGCCAATCCAAGCACAGGCGATCCCTGCTGTATTGGAGGGACGTGATGTCATGGCGGCAGCGCAAACCGGAACCGGTAAAACGGCGGGTTTCACCCTTCCTATTTTAGAGATTTTATCTAAAGGGAAAAGTGCCAAAAATAACCAAGTACGTACATTGATCCTAACGCCTACTCGTGAGTTAGCTGCGCAGGTCGCTGAGAATGTAGCGCTATACAGTAAAAACTTACCACTTAAATCAACGGTTGTGTTCGGTGGCGTTAAGATTAATCCACAAATGCAAAAGTTGCGTGGTGGTTGCGATGTGCTAGTAGCAACACCTGGTCGTTTACTCGATCTGTATAACCAACGTGCTGTTCGTTTTGATGAACTTGAAATACTGGTTTTAGATGAAGCTGACCGTATGTTAGATATGGGCTTTATCCATGACATCAAACGTATTATTAAGATGTTGCCTAAAAAGCGTCAAAACCTAATGTTCTCTGCAACGTTCTCTCCTGACATTCGCCAACTAGCCAAGGGCCTGATTAACGATCCTGTTGAAGTTTCAGTAACACCAGAGAACTCAACCGTTGAGCGTATTGAGCAATGGTTATGCCCGTTAGATAAAGGACGCAAGACACAAGCATTAACATTCTTAATCGAAGATAATGATTGGAAACAGGTCCTTGTTTTCTCGCGTACTAAACATGGTGCTAACCGTATTGCTAAGCAGCTAGAAGCGAAAGGGCATAGTGCAGCACCAATCCATGGCAATAAGAGCCAAGGAGCGCGTACTAAGGCACTTGCTGGCTTTAAAGATGGTTCGATTAAAGTACTCGTCGCAACTGATATTGCTGCACGTGGTATCGATATTGACCAGCTGCCTATCGTGGTTAACTTCGATTTACCTAATGTCGCCGAAGATTATGTGCATCGTATCGGTCGTACTGGCCGCGCTGGTGCTTCTGGTGAAGCGATTAGCTTGGTGAGTAATGATGAGGCACAGCAACTAAAAGATATTGAGCGTTTGATTAAGCAATTGATCCCACGTAAAGAGCTGCCTGGTTTTGAAGCGTTACATCGCTTACCAGAGTTTGAACTAGACACTCGTCCAATCCAAGCTAAAAAGGCGAAGAAGCCACGACCACCACGCAACGATCATCAAGACGGTCAACGTTCAGGTGAGAACTCTCGTGGGCACAAACCACGCAGTGCTAACTCTCGCCACAAAGCTGGCGGCGGTGCTAGCAATGGTAACAGTGCACGTCGTTCGAATACTCGTAGCGGTGGCCAAGGCGCTAGTGCAAGCGGCCAAGGTCAGCAACAGAACAAACGTAGCAGCGGTAATCGATAAGCGCTTTGTTTGAGACCTAAAAAAGCCAAGTGAAAACTTGGCTTTTTTGTGTCTCAAATACAAAGTGGTATTATTTAGGTAATACGGTAATGACTGAAAATGTTGCGCCTTGTGGATCGTTAATGACACAAAAGCGTCCAACGTCTGGAATATCGGTGGGTGGAACGCAGATAACGGCGCCTAACTCTTGGGCTTTCGATGCCGCTTTATCACAGTCCGCTACCTGAAAGTAGGTCATCCAGTGCGGTGGTGTATCACCCCATTCCTCGGTCATTTCTAACATGCCACCTTGCGACTTATCCGCTGCAACGAATTCGGTATATGCCATCCCTTCCATTGAGCTATCAACACATTCCCAATTAAATAGGTTGTGATAGAACGCTTTGCTATCAACTGCTGATTTGGTCGCTAACTCATTCCAACATAAGGTGTTGTCGACATCCCTTAGTTCAATGCCGGGATGATCTATCCCTTGCCAGATGGCAAATACAGCACCTTGTGGCTGTGCAATAATCGCCATGCGGCCAGCTGTGGCGACATCATGAGGCCCAGCGATAATATCGGCGCCCATTTCTTCTGCCACTTCACAGCTTTTATTAGCGTCGTCAACGGCGACATAAGATAACCAATTAGTCATCACCCCTTGCTCTTTTTGGTCCTTGCTCATCTCAAACATCGCAGCAACAGTTTTTCCGTCAAGTTGCATCATGGTGTAATACATATCATCGCCAATCGATTCATCGATAGCACTCCAGCCAAATAAATTACAATAGAAGTCTTTAGCTTGTTGCCAGTTGGCTGCGGTAAGTTCGACCCAACAAAATTGGCCGTGAGGGTAATTATTCATAGATAGCTCTCCGTGGTGAAGAGTTCACTGTAGCGTGGTATTTTGGGGTTAGCAAGTTAGAGTGGAGGAGAACTCAAAGAGAGGGATATCGGGCAGGGAAAGAGAATTATAATTGTGATATCACCACATATTCCCTAAACACGCTGTAAATATATCCCTATACGCTCAATTTTTCGTCTCGGCAATGTGCTCCCTGCTTTGCCCTAACATAACCATACATGGTTAAGAATGAAAAATACGGTAGCCAACAAGGCTACCTCAAAGGTCAGTGGTTAATCCATCAAGTGTTCTAGACCATAAACAAGTGCGTCACGTTCAACGACTTTTTTACAGGCCAATACAACGCCGGGCATGAATGACTCGCGGTGTTGCGAGTTATGCTCGATTTTTAAGGTTTCACTTAAACCGCCAAAAAAGACCGTTTGTTGTGCAACAACGCCGGGTAGGCGAATCGAATGCAATTTAACACCTTCCAATTCTGCGCCTCGAGCGCCTTCGATAAGCTCTTTATCGCTGGTGGCTTGTGGTGCGCTAGTACGTGCTGCTGCAATCATCTCTGCGGTGCGTAGGCCTGTTCCCGACGGACTTTCTTCCTTTTGTGGACTATGAGCTTCAATGATTTCAACATCCGGCAGGTATTTCGCTGCCTCGGCCGAAAACTTCATCATTAATACCGCGCCCACCGAAAAGTTAGGGGCAATCAAGCCGCCAAGACCTTTTTCACTTGATAACGCTTGCAGTTGCGCCACTTGTGCCTCAACAAAGCCGCTGGTGCCAATGACTGGACATGCGCCGTTGTTTAAGATGATTTGGGTGTTACCAAAACCAGCAGATGCGGCGGTAAAGTCAACCACCACTTGTGGTTTGAGCGACTGGATTGCGCTAGCTAAGTCATCTTGATAATCAATTTCACCGACAATCGTTAACGCCGGATCGTTGTTAATCGCTTTGACAGCTTCGCTGCCCATGCGCCCATTGGCGCCATTTACTAATACTTTTATCATTATCGTTGCTTATTTATTTAATGCATTTTTTAACGCGGCTAAACATAGGGTAACGTTTTCACTGCGTGCCGCATAACCCATTAGACCGATACGCCAAGCTTTACCGGCAAAGGCACCAAGACCAGCGCCAATCTCTAAGTTGTACTCGTTAAGTAGGGTGCTACGCACAGCCGCATCATCAATGCCTTCTGGAATGGTGATGGTGTTCAGTTGTGGTAGGCGGTGAGCTTCATCAACAATAAACTCGATACCCAGTTCGGTTAATCCCGCTTTAAGTGCTTGGTGTTGTTTTTGATGACGTGCCCAGGCATTTTCAAGTCCTTCATTTTGTAGCATCACCAATGATTCGTGTAGCGCGTACAATGAGTTAACGGGTGCGGTGTGGTGGTAACTACGTTTCCCTTCGCCACTCCAATAGCTCATGACCAATGTTTGATCTAAGAACCAACTTGGTACTTTGCTTTTACGACTCTTAAGCTTTTCAACCGCTTTTGGGCCAAAGCTTACCGGCGAAATTCCCGGGACACATGACAAACATTTTTGGCTACCAGAGTAGATGGCATCAATGCCCCAATCATCAACACGTAATTCAACACCGCCGAGTGATGTCACGGCATCGACGATAGTTAATACATTATGCTGTTGGGCCATTTGACATAATAATTTTGCGTCAGATAATGCACCAGTTGATGTTTCAGCGTGAACAAACGCCAAACAAGTGACATCAGGGTTTTGCTCTAATGCTGCGCTAACTTTTTGTGGATCAACGGGCTTGCCCCAATCATCGTTAATGACGATAGCAGTTGCGCCTAAGCGTTCAACGTTTTCCACCATTCGCATGCCAAAGACACCGTTAACACAGACAATGACTTTTTCGCCCGGCTCAATCAGATTAACGAAACAGGTTTCCATGCCAGCGCTGCCAGGCGCTGAGACGGCGATGGTTAATTCATTTTTGGTTTGAAAAGCATATTGGAGTAATGATTTTATTTCATCCATCATACCGACAAATTCAGGGTCAAGATGACCGATTGTTGGGCGACCTAACGCTTCTAAAACGCGCGGCGATACATCGCTTGGGCCTGGACCCATTAATGTCCGAGGTGTTGGATGGAATGAAGTAATGCTCATAATGCTGTTCCTATCTAATGGGTTAAAAACGTATTGTATACGGGATTGTTGCTTTCGTCTTTGTACTGGTAACCGAGCTTCTCAAGATGAGCAATGAAGTCGTCTTGTTGTTCGTCAGGTAGTTCAAAACCGGCTAATACACGGCCAAATGCGGCGCCATGGTTACGGTAATGGAACAGGGTGATATTCCAGTTCTCGCCTAAGGTGGCTAAGAAGTTGGTTAATGCACCGGGGCACTCGGGAAATTCGAAGCTAAATAGACGCTCGTTGAGTGGCTCACAAGGACGGCCGCCGACCATGTAGCGAACGTGTAGTTTGGCCAGTTCGTTACCCGAAAGATCTTGGGCTGGATAGCCTTGTTCTTGTAGTGATCCTATCATGGCATCGAGCTCAGTTTCGCCGTTAGCTAACCGCAAACCGACAAAAATATTGGCATTCTCGCTATGTGAAAACCGATAATTAAATTCGGTAATAGCGCGGCCACCGAGCAGCGAGCAAAAGCTGCGGAAGCTGCCTTTCTGCTCAGGGATCGTCACCGCCATGATGCCTTCTTTTTGCTCGCCCAGTTCACAGCGTTCAGAGACATAACGCAAGCCATGAAAGTTAACGTTTGCGCCAGAAAGAATCGCGACCATTTGTTGGTCTTTAATTTGCTGTTCGCTGCTGTACTTCTTAAGGCCAGCGAGTGCTAGCGCGCCCGATGGCTCGGCAATCGCGCGAGTGTCTTCGAAAATATCTTTAACCGCGGCGCAGATTTCATCACTTGTCACGGTGACCATATCATCGACGTATTGCTGTGCTAATCGAAAGGGTTCATCGCCAACACGCTTAACCGCTACGCCATCGGCAAAGAGGCCAACGCGATCTAAATCTACCGGCTCTCCGGCTTTTAATGCTGCCGTTAAACAGGCTGAGTCTTGTGACTCAACCCCGATGATTTTAATGTCAGGACGCACCATTTTTAGGTACACCGCAACACCAGCAATTAAGCCGCCACCGCCAACGGGCACAAAGACATAATCGAGATTGCGATGTTGCTGTAATAGCTCCATCGCAAGCGTACCTTGGCCAGCAATAACATCTTCATCATCAAAAGGCGGAATGAACACCATGCCATCGCTTTTCGATAATGCTTTAGCATGTTGGTTGGCTTGGTCGAAACTATCACCATGTAGCACGACGGTGCCACCACGTTGTTTTACCGATTCTACTTTGATTTCTGGCGTGGTACGCGGCATCACAATAATCGCCGTTGTACCACGATATTCAGCCGATAACGCAACTCCTTGAGCGTGGTTACCTGCTGACGCCGTCACCACACCTGCTTTTAATTGCTCGGCGGTTAGCTGGGCAATTTTGTTGTAAGCACCGCGCAGTTTAAAGCTGAAAACCGGTTGTTTGTCTTCACGCTTCAATAAAATGCTGTTGCCCACCCGTTGCGATAGCTTTTTTAGGCTATCTAACGGGGTGACGATTGCGGTGTCATAAACAGGTGCTTGCAGTATACGGGTCAGGTACTCGAGACCCGTTAATGGCGATGACATGATTAGTCTTCCTTATCAAAAACGCTAGTGTCACGTACGGCGCCTTTATCGGCACTGGTTGCTAGCATAGCGTAGGCTTTTAACGCAGTAGAAACATGACGTTGACGCGTCGCTGGTTTCCATGCTTTTTTGCCTTTGCCTTCCATCGCGCTACGACGAGCTGCAAGCTCAACAGCGCTGATGCGAATAGATATATCACGGTTAGGGATATCGATGTCGATGATGTCACCCGCTTCAACCAGCGCAATATCGCCGCCGCTTGCTGCTTCTGGCGATACGTGACCGATTGATAGTCCTGAGGTGCCACCTGAGAAACGACCATCGGTGATTAAGGCACACGCTTTACCAAGTCCCATCGATTTGAGGTAAGTGGTTGGGTACAGCATTTCTTGCATCCCGGGACCGCCTTTAGGACCTTCGTAACGAATGACAACGACATCACCAGCGACAATATCGCCGGCTAAGATGCCTGCGACAGCACTGTCCTGACATTCGAATATTTTAGCGGGACCGGAGAATGTTAGGTTGTCATCATCGACACCAGCGGTCTTAACGATACAGCCATTGGCTGCAAGGTTACCTGATAGCACGGCTAAACCACCTTCAAGACTAAAGGCATTGTCGAGGCTGCGGATACAACCGTTCGCACGGTCATCATCTAAGGTATCCCAACGACATGACTGACTAAATGCTCTGACGGTGCGAATGCCGGCAGGACCAGCGCGATAAAAATCTTTAACGGCTTGATCGCCAGTCACGGTAATATCATATTGCTCGATCACTTCAGCGAGTGATAAGCCCAACATGCTACGTATTTCGGTGTGGAGTAATCCGGCACGCGCCAGCTCGCCTAAGATAGCAACAATACCACCGGCACGATGGACATCTTCCATGTGATAATCAGGCGTTGATGGCGCTACTTTACATAACTGAGGCACGACGCGAGATAAACGGTCTATATCGCTCATATCAAATTCGATTTCGCCTTCTTGAGCAATGGCGATTAAATGTAATACCGTGTTGGTGGAACCACCCATTGCGATATCCAGCGTCATCGCGTTTTCAAAGGCTTGCTTGGTGGCGATATTACGTGGCAATGCTAATGGATCATCATTTTTGTAAAAGGCCTTACACATGTCCATGATCCGTTTACCGGCGTTTAGGAATAATGCTTCACGGTCGCTATGGGTTGCTAGCATCGAACCATTACCTGGCTGAGCTAGGCCCAATGCCTCTGCTAAACAGTTCATCGAATTAGCGGTAAACATACCAGAACATGAACCACACGTTGGACATGCACTACGTTCTACTTGATCGCTTTGCTCGTCAGAGACGTTTTTATCGGCGCCTTGGATCATCGCATCAACGAGATCGAGCTTAATGATCTGGTCAGAAAGCTTGGTTTTACCCGCTTCCATTGGTCCGCCTGAGACGAAAATCACTGGAATGTTAAGACGCATTGCCGCCATCATCATGCCTGGGGTGATTTTGTCACAGTTTGAGATACACACCATTGCATCGGCGCAGTGAGCATTGACCATGTATTCAACTGAATCTGCAATCAATTCACGTGAAGGTAAGCTATAAAGCATGCCGCTGTGACCCATTGCAATACCATCATCAACGGCAATAGTATTAAATTCTTTGGCCACACCACCAGCTTCTTCGATAGCGCCAGCAACGAGCTGTCCCATGTCTTTTAGGTGAACATGTCCAGGAACGAACTGCGTGAATGAGTTTACAACGGCAACAATCGGCTTGCCGAAATCACCATCTGTCATGCCTGTTGCGCGCCATAGTGC
>Ga0209396_1002910_pt1 | contig 17640 bp, 10 predicted proteins | sample GOMGulsemesocosm_6_FD_184638 | JGI IMG/M metagenome (GOLD analysis project Ga0209396, IMG submission 184638) | Methane-oxidizing microbial communities from mesocosms in the Gulf of Mexico - GOM8C Gulf of Mexico (SPAdes) (version 2) | ecosystem: Environmental > Aquatic > Marine > Cold seeps...
TGCCGGGTATTTTTGCACTGACTTACTTTTTTGGTTGGGGTAACCTCATTAATATCGCCTTGGCGAGTATCACGGCCCTTACCTGCGAAGCAATCGTATTAAAAATACGTAAGCGCCCGATTAGCGTTATCTTAAAAGATAATAGCGCTTTATTAACTGCGATTTTAATCGGTATTGCTTTACCACCTTTTGCCCCTTGGTGGGTGACAGTTGTTGCCGTAAGTTTTGCGATGGTTTTTGCAAAGCACTTATACGGTGGTTTGGGTAATAACCCTTTCAACCCTGCAATGGTCGGTTATGCATTAGTTCTAATTTCATTCCCAGTACAAATGACCACCACTTGGGCGACGCCTTTCTTTCTGAACCACGAAGTATTAGCCGCCGGACAAACCCTTTCTTTTGTCGATAGCTTAAGTGTTATTTTTTCTAGCACCCCTGGTTTAACGGATGGATTCTCAGGTGCAACGCCGCTAGATACTTATAAGCATTTAGCCAAAAATGAAACCGCAGTCGAAATTATGCAAGGGCCGCTATTTTCTAGTGATATTGCTAATGCAACCTCTGGTGGTTCAGCGAGCAACTGGTTTGCTGGCGGTTGGGAATTCGTTAACATCGCCTTTTTAATCGGCGGTTTAGCATTATTAGCCCTGCGTATTTTTACTTGGCACATTCCTTTTAGCCTATTAGCGGCTCTAGGTACTTGCTCTATGTTGTTTGGCTGGGATGCTGACCTTTATGTGCCTTGGTCGCTGCATATTTTCACCGGTGCCACCATGCTCGGCGCATTCTTTATTGCCACTGACCCGGTAACCGCCTCAACAACGCCTCTGGGTAAAATAATTTATGGTGCAGGTATTGGTATTTTGATTTTTGTTATTCGTACTTGGGGTGCCTATCCTGATGCCGTCGCCTTTGCCGTATTATTGATGAATTTTGCCGCTCCGCTAATCGATACTTATACTCAACCAAGAACCTATGGTCATGAGAAAGCAAAACGCGGCATGCCTGCTAAACCTGAAGCTTCTAACAAGGAGGGCTAAGCATGAGTAACTTTTTTAACAGCGATATATTAGTCTCCATTCGTAAAAATGCAGTTGGTTTGGGCTTATTTGCCATAGTGACCGCGGGCTCTATTGGTATCGCTCAAGTTGCGACCAAAGACAGTATTGAAAAAAACGTTCAGATTGCTCAAGCCAAAGCATTGCACGAAATTGTGCCGCAGAGCAGTTACGATAATGATTTATTAAACGATACCATTTCACTCGCCAGCAGTGACACCCAAGACGACATTCCAGGCGACATTCCAGGCGAAACTCAAGACGACATTCATGCTCGCTGGAATGTGCGTTTATTAGGCCCTATTGCAGAAGATGCAGTGGCCTATGTGGCCCGTAAAAATGGCAAAGCCCATACCGTAATTTTACCGGTAACAGCACCTGATGGTTATACCACTACAATCGATATGATTGTCGGTATTAAGCTTGATGGCACCTTAGCTGGTGTACGCGTGATTAAACATAAAGAAACGCCCGGACTTGGGGATAAAATTGAAGCGAAAAAGCATCCTTGGATACTTCAATTCCCAGGACTTTCACTGTTAAACCCGGAAGAAAAATCATGGGCAGTGAAGAAAGACGATGGCGAGTTTGATCAGTTCACCGGTGCAACCATTACCCCTCGCGCCGTGGTTCGTTCTGTGAAATTGGCATTACAGTTCTTTCAACAACACGGTAAAGAATTCACAGTTGATAAAGATTATTCAATTCAGTCGATAGAAACGGTTACTCAACCTGCGGAGGAACTTGCAGATGGCGAATAAGTCCTTACAAGAAATTTCCCTAGATGGTTTATGGAAAAATAACCCCGCCCTCGTTCAGCTATTAGGCTTATGCCCATTATTAGCCGTGACAGGAACTGTGGTAAACGCCATTGGTTTAGGTCTAGCAACTATCTTGGTATTGGTTGGTTCTAATATTGCGGTATCACTGATTCGTAATCATGTGAGTGACGCTGTGCGCTTACCCGCATTTGTGATGATCATCGCCTCTTTTGTAACGGTTACCGAGCTGGTTATGCAGGCTTTAACCTACGAGCTGTATCAGATACTAGGAATATTCATTCCCTTGATCGTAACCAACTGTGCGATCCTTGGCCGTGCCGATGCCTTTGCCAGCAAAAATGGTTTAATACCTTCGGCTGTGGATGGTTTCACCATGGGTCTTGGTTTCACGGTGGTATTGATACTATTAGGCGTGATTCGCGAAATCATCGGCCAAGGTACTTTATTCACCAACATGGATTTGATCTTTGGTGAAATGGCGGTGAACTGGCAGGTCGTTATTTTTAGTGACTACCCAGATTTCTTATTCGCAATATTACCTCCGGGCGCTTTCGTCGCTATGGGCTTGATCATTGCCGTTAAGAACTTAGTAGACAACTACCTTGCCGAAAAAGCACTGGCCAATAAAGCAGAGGTTGAAGTCGGTTCTAAACGCGCTCGTGTGACGGGTAAAATTAGCTAACGGCTTAGCGGATGTTTTGAGTTAAAAGCCAGCCATAGAGCTGGCTTTTTTGTGACTGCTAAAAAGAACCAAAACGTTACCTTAACTAACCAAGCCACACACTCTGTAACTGGTAATTCTGTCAAAATCTCCGATACTGATTACTCAAGGAGCGAATTTTGTAGAATATGCAGGTGACTATCTCAAATTTAAGCTATCTCTTCACGACCTTTACGCAATGGGGTCAAATCTTTCTGGGCATTCTGCGCCCATGGTTCATCGCTGCCTGCTTATTAACCGCGGCACTGCTTTTACTACCGACCATGCAATCCCTAGAAGATAGTTATCAAATACTTTTAAGATATCTACCCTACGGTTTAGCGGTGTTGGTTATCTTATTGGGTCAGCAGTTCGTACAGGGCCGTATCGCGATGGCAGCGGTTAATCTCTTACTCGGTTATGGAATCATCCAAAGTCAGCTGCAAGCCCCACTAGAACAAGATCAAGTGCGGGCTTATTTCACCCTGCTCAGTCTCTATTGGCCGCTCAATTTCTTTATTATTTATTGGCTACCAGAACGCAAATTAATTTCCCCCGTCGGCTTTACGCTCGCTACCATCATGAGTATCGAGTTGCTCTCGGGCTATATACTGGTGAATTACAGCGACAATTATCCGCAATTATTAAGCCAATACTTGTCTCTGCAGCCCTTTGGTCATAATAGCGATCACTTCATGAACCATTGGCTCTTACCTTTAGCCAGCAGCCTATTATTAGTCGTTACTACTCTGATATTATTTATTCATACACTGATAAAGCGTGACCGCAGCCACAGTGTTTTATTGGCTAGCATGATCACCAGTGCGATGATTTGTGCTTGGTTCGAGCAAAGCGGTATCTCCAGTTTGTTTACTAGTTTAATCGCTTGCGCACTACTGGTGACTCTGCTTTTTAATAGTCATGACTTGGCCTTTTTGGATGAACTCACGGGTTTACCTGGACGCCGTGCATTAATGAACGAATTGAAGCACTGCGGTAAACATTATTGTGTGGTGATGGCCGACATCGATCACTTTAAGCAATTCAACGATACTCATGGTCACGATACCGGTGATGACGTATTACGCATAGTAGCGCAAGAATTAGCAAAGGTACGCGGTGGCGGTAAAGCATTTCGCTATGGCGGTGAAGAGTTTACCTTGCTGTTTAAACGTAAAGCGCTGGCAGATGCCGAACCTTTTATCGACAGTATTCGCCAGAGTATTGCCGACTATCCGTTAATGATTCGGGACAAGCAAACCCGTCCAAAAAGTTTAACTAAGAAGTCGAATAAAAAATCACGCAAAGCTGAAGATATATCTCAGGTTCAAGTAACGGTGAGCTTTGGCATTGCTCAGCGACTTGCTGAGCAAAAACCTGAAGAGGTAATGAAGTGTGCCGACCAAGCGCTTTATCGAGCGAAAGAGAATGGTCGAAATTGCATTAGTCGTTAAACTTCAATTCACTGGCCATAGTTAAGCGGCAGAAGACTTTAAGTTATTAGTAAACAACCACTGCTTCACTAATAACGCCGTTATTGGAAAACTGATCACATAGACCCACACCGTTTCAAAAGAAATCCCCAACATCAACCAATATGCGATGGCTACGCCAAAAGCAGAATCCAACTGGTCTAATGCAATAAACCAATATTTTTTATCCTCGGGAACTACACCTGCTTGCACACCGATTCGACGTTTAAAAAAGGAGTTCGGCAATTCTGCCAGCACATAACCCACACCGGCGATGAATCCTAATAAAGGCAAATTCCACTGCGCTAATAAGCTGGTTCCAAAGGCCTGAGTTATTAACCACTCTAGAGGAAACATACAGATACCACCAAATGCCGTTAATAAAGGTACAGCTATCATCCCACGCCAGGTTTTATTGGCCCCGAACCAGCCCTGATGAACAGGAATAACTAAAGCGCTTAAATAGTTACGTTTGACGATAACCATATGCAAAATACCGCCAATCACTACTGGAGTTTGTAAATAGAGAGCCAGTAATAAAATATTCACAGGGGAATGAATGCCGAATTGCTGCAAAGCAAAAATAGTAAAAATGACAAAGCCACCAAGAGTTAATACTAGGATCTGGGTTAAAGACGTGAATTTAAAGAATGCCTTATCGACTACCATATAAAAACTAAAAGCCGTTAAACTTATGGCTAATAAAATATGTGCCAGCGTTAGTCCGATTAATTTTTCTAACATCATCACAGCGGCTAGAATAAAGACACTCCAGAAAACAGGCATACCCATGTAGCTGAGTTTTTTCTGCTTATCATCGCTCTTTTCTTCTAGGTTACCCACCTGATTAAAAACCGATAACCGTATGCTGCCACAAGCGATCATAAGTAAAATCACCACCGACCAATAACCATCAAACTTCCACTGCAGCATTATGATGCTCGGCACCACGAGATAAATGAGTACATCCATAAAGCCATCGAGGTAGCGACCAAACTCACGTTCAAGTCCCCACTTGCGTGCGAGCATGCCATCAAGGGCATCGGCGGTCATGGCTAAGAAGAGCAAAGCCATGGCAAAGTACAAGTGCCCTTCTATCGCATACATCATCGCGATAAAGGTCGTCAGGACACTGGACAGGGTAATTAAATCAACACGATTCAATTTAACTATAAAAGGTAGCTTTTTATTTAACAGTTCTTTATTTAACATAGCGGAATCACAACCTTTAAAGCGCGAGTAATTGGCTTTTATTAATTTTATTTGTCGCTAACATTTCACGTACTAATGGGCGATCAATCTTACTATTATGACGACCATCAACGGGGATTTCTGTGACTTCAAAATACTGAGCACGGCTTAGCCCTAGAGGTAAAAAATACGACCTCGCTATATCAGTAATGCGCTTAACTATTGCATCATGGTTAATATCGGCTAATTGCATTTTTTTCGATGCTGATGTCAGCTGAACAATTAAGCAAACTTGACCAGCATGATGAATAACCGCCGCTCGTTGAATAGCCTCATCGTCATCCAATTTTTGCTCTATGGGATAGGCTTGCAAAGCATGGCCATTGATACGAATAACATCCTTGCTACGACCACTTAACCATAACCGACCTTGTTGGTCTTGATAGCCACAATCTCCAGTACGATGCCAAACGGCTTTCGTCGCCGCGACGTTCGAGCGAGGAATCTTATTCTCACGATTAGCACTCGGATTATCGATGTACTGCTTTAGCACATGATTTCCACTGACTAGAATTTCTCCAACCTGTTCGCTTTTACAAACACGCTTTAGCAGTTCGCTTTCCGTAATAACCTGACCCAGCTCATCTAACTCATCGACATTGGAAATCAATAAGTCAATTTGTGAAGCCACATGACCAACAAGGTAACCCTCACGTTCTTCGGCAAGATAATCATCTATGCTGACATCTGAAATTGGCTCTGCTTCTGTAGAGCCATAAACAATTCTTGCGTTAGCATTTGGAAACGCTATACGGATCGATCTGGCTAAATCTTTGGAAACCGTCGCCCCACCTACTACTAGGCTTTTAACTTCAGTCACTGTTTTGAACGCATCTTCTTGCTGACTAAGGTAGTGCACTAAACCTGCTATATACGCTGGCGCACCACTAACACGAGAAATTTCATGCTGCCGAATTTGCGCAATAACAATCTCAGCATTAACTTGAGAAGGTTGCGCTAAGTCGACTTTCGGCATAATCGTTGTCATGCCACAGCTTAGGTTATGTAGCACCATGACCGGAAAGCAAGGGCAATCAATATCATCAACTTCATCTGGCCAGTGATCGCGAATCGCGAGGTGCTGCTGAATCAAACTAAAGTGAGTTCTATCCGCACCTTTAGGGCGCCCTGTACTGCCAGATGTGAAAGATATCAATCCATGATCAATATTCGAACGAGCAATACAGCTTAAAGCTTCGGTCGGGGTTATGGCGGAGACTTGCTTTAATAAGTTTTGATAGCCAATGCCTTGGCCATCAATCGCAAAACGCTGCAAAGGCCAAAGTGCAGGTACAAACCAAAACAACTTGATCAATGCCGATATGCTGATAATAGCTTTCGCATTGGAATCACGAATGGCCATTTGAATTTTCTTTCGCCCCATCCCTGTATCAATAAAGACAGCAACGATTCCCATAGAGAAAAGTGATAACGCGATAGCATATAAGTGCTTGCTGGGTTTAAGAATTACTATAATTCGATCACCCGCTTGCCAACCTTGCTGTTGCCAAAGTAACTTATAAGACGCAATTAAAAGACTCAAGTCACCATAGCTAATAATATCTTCGGCAATACACTTTTGGCCTTCCATAACAGGTAAGCGTAATGCTATTTTTTCAGGCGTAGCGATTGAATTTTCAATAAATCGACTTACAAAATTGCCATTATCAATCATATTATCGGTCACCTACCACTTCACTTTTCACTTCACTTTTCACTTCAGCTATTGTTTCATCAGAGCTGAGTGATTTAGTAAACAAGGCATATTTACGCATTAAGAAATCTTTATTACCGGCTTTAATCAGGCTTTTATAAAAACTTACTGATGCATTATCATCACGCATCATAGCACCTGATATATGCTCATATGAGCCTTCAGCCCAAAGCGTTAACTGCAGACTCATTAAAGGAAATAAGCCTGCTGAACGATACTTTGGTGCCACGCCACAGGTTTTCGCTAATAATAACCTAGGTTGCTTTAACAATGGGTAGTGCTCTGCATAATTCATCTCAGACGCTGATTTCAAAACACCTGAATCAATAGCAGATTGATTAACTAAACTACCGTAGTCTGGATAAGTGATAAAAAAACCAGCAATGTCTCCTGTCAAGTCTCGTACAATGACCGAAGTTTTAGGACATAGCTTTTTGGCAAAGCTCTCACCACATAATTCTTTAAAGCTCTGCCAACTCACTGGGGTGTAGGCAAAGTTCTGGCTAAATATGGCATCCACTAAGGGATATAAGTCTTCTAGATTATCTAACCAAACATCACCGGTTAAGCGCTCAAAGACAAAATCACCTGCGGTCGATGCTTTAAGTGCCATAAAAGGCTGAGTAATTTGCTTAATTAAATTATCAACGCTTTGATTGATCGAGGTGACATAGCCATACTTCTTTTCAAACCCTAACTGCTCTAACAAGTAAGGGTAATAATCAGGATTATAGGGTTCGTCAATAAATGCCGCGTCATCAAAACTATCGACTCGCAATCGATTATTCTGATAAGTAGAAAAGTTGATTGGACCATAGATACGATTTGCACCACAGGCTTTCGCCCAAGTTTCGAACTGGCCAAATAATACCTGATTGATTGCTAGGGTATTTTCAGTTTCCCAAAAACCAAAATAGGCTGCGTGCTCTCCCTCTATTTCTAGATCTGGATTATAAAAACCAATCAGTCTCGCTTGATCGCCATCACAAAATACTTGTGCCTGGCAACGATCGAAATAGCTGTTATCAGATGAAAACTGCTGACGTATGCTTGCTATATTTTCAGGGATCCAATGAGGATCCCCTTGATAGACATTATTGGCGACTTGAAAAAACTCAGCAGGTAACTCAAGTCCTTTCAACAAACTAGGCATCTTCAGCATCCAAGCGTTCGATTTTCCCAGTCGTACCATTCATCCGCACTAATTCTTGATCTTGCAAGATCTTGGTAAGCTCAGGGACACCCACAATAGCGGGAATGCCTAGTTCACGTGCGACTACCGCCGAGTGGGATAATGTTGAACCACGTTCAACAATGATGCCACCGGCCGTCGGAAATAACGGTGCCCAGCCAGGATCTGTTCGAACGGTACATAGAATTTGTCCATCTAAGCTCAACTCATCTTCTGGAGAGAAAATTAAACGAATTTTTTGCTCAACAATACCAGGGTAACAACCAGTACCTTTTAGCTGCGCGGCATTGAGATCCACATCTTCATTTTGATGAGGATATTCAAATTCGTTATTGCAATAAACCGCGCCCTTAGTCCAAAAATGATGGGGCAGATCTTCAGCTTCGTAGGAGGAAAATTCTTCTTTACGAGAATCGACTAAAGGCTGGAATTGCGTTTGTACTGCGCGACCATCTTTATACGCATAGATTTCTTCAATACTTAAATAGAAGATATCGCGAGCTTCACTTAGTTTGCCATAAAAAGCCAGTTGCTCACCAATTTCTACATAGATATCACGATACAGGCCGAACATTCGAGTTCGAGCTAAACGCATATTTTCACGGTTTCTAATGGCATCTCTAAGGGCTGACAGATCTTTATTAAATTTCTTTAACGCTCGGCTACCCAAATCTTTCTTGATCAGTGGAATTACTGATTCTTCGGCTTCACCACGGAATTTAGCTTCATTCTCAGCCAGTGTTGCTAAAGTCAGATCTGATTTCGCAAGAAAGTTTTTCAAGATAGCGAACATAAAGGAGGCGTCTTGACGCAGGGTAATCGACTCTAATTTGAGCTCACCCATTGTACGATCACCATACAACTCGATGTAGCTATTACATTGCTTATAAAATTCTGCATCTTGAGTTTGAATCAAACCCAATAGAACAGAGTTTTCACTGTTTAATACAAGTTGCTCTGTTATCGAGTTTTGGCGTAAGTAGTCACACATGCGTAATAAGAACTTAGTAGGTTCTGTACTTTCAATGCCTTCTTCCCCAGACAACAAGTTATTCTGCACAACTTCTGGGTTCTCAACCGAGATCTTTTCTAACCAACGGTGCACTCGACCGTTCATCATCATCACATAAAAATCGTTAACAATCGGCGTTGTCCAATTTTCTAATAATGATTTATCCAAGCGTCGGCTTTCATTAATTAACTGCCCTATGGTTAACGTATGCAGGGTTTGTCGATTAACGGATTTATATTGCTGCTGAAATAAATCACGAAATTCCTGTACTAGTTTGTCCATATTTCTAAAACGGCTAAACATGGCATACAGGGCACGAAGAATCTGCGGAATCTTTTTTAGTTTATCTTTATTCGATAACTCTTGATCTTGAATCATATCAACAGGGTCCGTTAACCCCATCATACGTTCCATATCAGATTTATTGGTTTTAAAAGAAGGTAAAAACAATAATCCTCGATACCAGTTATTGATGTTGTAATAGACGCGACCATGTATAAGGCCAAGCATATTTTCTAACATTCCTTGATGATCTTGAACTACGCTTTCACTCACACCTAATAATCTAAGCGTTTGCTCATAAACTGTTTTATAAGCTTTATTAGCAAAACTGAAGGTGAGAGGTGTTGTGACACCGCAATAAGATTCCTGAATATTCGAGTTATCCCAAACGACTACGTCATCTTGGTCGGAATTTAGAGGTGGTAACGTTGTCACAGGACGGGCTTGCAAAATATAAAATTGATTGTCTTTTAAACACCACTCTATATCTTGTGGAATTTGATAAGTCTTAGCAATTTGTAATCCCAAGTCTCTCAGTTTCAATACTTGTTGATCAGCTAAGCAAGCTATCGTTTGCTGAGCATCTTCCACGGCAACTTCTTTAGCGCCATGGCTTGAAGCTTCATCAAAGATAAATTTAGTATCCTTGGCATTTATCAAGGTATCGATATTATCTTCAAACAAACCGACGGTTGTTTCATCGGTATTACAAGCTCCGGAAACAATACCTTCGCCACAACCCCAGGTTGAAGATATCATCGCTTCACGACGATTCCCTGTTGCCGGATTGGCGGTAAACATAACTCCCGCGACATCGGCATCGACCATCTCTTGAATAATAATCGCAGCGCGAATGTCAGAAATATCGAGCCCTTTATGAATTCGATAGGCCAGTGCTCGATGGTTGAATGCGCTCTGCATCACCTTAATGATGGAAGCAAAAATGGCTTCTTCACCTTGCTGATACAGGTAAGAATCCATTTGTCCCGCAAAAGAAGCACCTTCAGCATCTTCTCCTACGACAGACGAACGAATCGCTAAAGACGTATCATTCAAAATTTCTGCGGGTAAACTTGCACGAATTAACTTTTGAATTTCAGTCGTTAAAGGCTGTTCACCGATGGCTTTTTGAATGTTAGTCGCTACTTGCGAGATAACACTATTATTAACTTTGCTATTAACTTTGTTATCGCCAGCATCCAGCTTTGTAAGTTCTTGCTGCACCCATTCGGTAATATTTAGTGCACTTAATTGCTCACTGAAACTTAGGGTCGTTAATACCCACCAACGAGGAACGGGTAGACCTTGACGAGAAAGCCAAGCCAGATTTTTAGCTTTGCCTCCCAGTATATTTTCGTCCGCTTTTACTGCTTGCTCTGAGGTTAAAAATAAATCAGCAATCATTTATTTTTCCTCCACAGCAATGATGCGGGCAACTTCATTATCGAGAAGTTTACGGAATGTCGCTTGAATACGATCCATAAAACCATAGTGTCTAAAAGTATGAGCCATGGCATACATTGGAATTCGATTGATCACTAGATCCCATAAACATAAGGTGAAACCTCGACGCCACTGTTGTGCATCGATCGCTTCTCCGGCAAGGACTTCTAATTCAATACGATGCTGCTCGATATATTGCTCAACATCAGCCGCATCAAAATCTGGTTGCAGGGTGAATACCAATAACTCAGCTATATCATGCTGTGGTAAATGTATTGTTGCCAACTCCCAATCATAAGCACACAAGGTTAACGCACCCGTGTCTTGTCCAGCAGAAGCAGGCAGGCGACGGAAAGCAATATTTCGTGGGTTAAAATCATTATGAATAAGCGTTTTAGGCATAACGTCAATTTCGCCATACCAGTCTTTCATGCTGTATAAACGATCACGATAGCGAGCCAAGTCAGTCTCACTGAACCACTCAGGAAATTCTTCAGTAGAGTGTGATGCTAACATTTCCCAAAGGCGTGTTTTTTCAACCATATTCGTCGCAGTGGGGGCATCAATAATCCAATCTTTTTCGGCCAATTCTGCTTCTTTGCCGTACCAGATAGAATGCACTTCAGCGATGCCACGTATCGCGACTTGAATATGCTCTGCTGTCCAGCCCGATGTATCATCCGCGCTATCCATTAGCTCCATATTTTCCATCAGCTCTTGCACAAGTACATAAGCTTCACGACTATCATCTTGCCAAGCTAGGTAAGTGGTTGGAGCATTGTTTACAAATCGAGGATCCGTTTGTGACATAACCGCAAGCTCGCGTTTATGACAACCTTTAAAACCAATACCATTTTTAAATTCGTTATAGGCATGGGCTAAACGTGCATCACACATAGAAGCCATACTGTTCAGCATCAAGATAACTTCGTCATCCAGAGGCTTTACTTTTACCATCACTTTTTTACTTTCAGACTGCCCTGCTAGCTTCAGTTCAAACGGATAATGCCCAACCAGTTTATTAATTTTGTGTGCGGTTAATTCCGTGATGATTGAACTGCCTGTGTTTTCTAACTTAATAGGCAATACTTCTTCAACTTGAATATTCTGACGTTCGTAATACGTTTGCATTGAGCGGGTAAAAAAATCGGCATTTAAATCTCCCAACTTTAACCATTCAACAGGACGATTACGTCCTAGCTTCTCGTGCGCACGGGCAAATTGATCACTCGCAATAGCCGATAGGGTTGATAAATCCAGAGCTAAACAGAAACCCGCAATCACCTCCGCTAATTTATGAGAACAACCTGGCCCCGCACAACCAATCATTTCTAAACATTCTTTTTGCTGAGCAAGACTAGTACCACCACCAACACTGCCAACCACTAAACTCGGCAAACGTAATGTCGCATAGACTTCGTTATCATCTGTAAGTTCTAAATATAATTGACCAATAGAAGATTCGTGTACACAAGCAATATCTTGGCCTGTCGCGGTAAAAATAGCACCAATGACATTAGCAATATTGATATTCATACCAATCATGCCGGAGGCAATACTGCCACCAATGAATTGGTTATAGGCGGTGAATAATTGCTTAGGTGTTACCTTCAATACCTTTCGACAGACTTCGTCGGTCAATAAACACTCTGCTAAAACACGAACGCCGCGGCCTTTCAAAAACGAGTTATACGTTACTTTTTTATCGTTGGATAAATTCGCTTCGATCATGAAGTTTTCGAATTCAATGCCAGGAAATTGCTGCATTTGAGCAATAATCCATTGGCAAGCCTGCCAAGTACAGGTCGTCGTCATATTCTGACCTGCAGCATCTCCAGTTTCATAAACAAACTGAACATGAACTGTACGACCCATTAGTTCAGTATTTACTTCTACCAGATTTGCGTAATTAGAATATTTACGTGTTTGCTCAGCGACTTCGGCATAATGATCTTTTACCCATTCAGCAAAAAACAGCGCTGAATTTAAATCCGTTAATACAAAGACTGGAACTCGCAACATACGCTGGCCAATCACGCGTACATTTACACCACCAGAACGTGATAATGCAGTAGCACCGCGCGTTGCTGACGCTAATAAAGCACCTTCAGTCGTTGCCATTGGGGCATAAAATAAACCATCCGCATGGCCCCCTTTAATGTGTAGTGGTCCTGCAATACCCACTGGAATTTCAACAGAGCCGATTAACGCTTCAATGTTACTGACCAAAGCTTTAGCTTCTAACGTCGTTTCCGCTACTCGTTCGAATTTCCCACCGGTATTATCACGGGCATATTGTAATCGTTCTAAGCGAGCTTCTTCTGTATACAACCCACGCGCTGGAATTTTTGGTAAAGTAAATTCGTTGTAGTTAACATCTGATGCGGCCTTACCGTTTTGACGTAATACATAGCTTAACTGCCATAATAAACGGCTAGTTTCTTCGTCCTTATCATTACGTAATACCAGACGTACTTTGCGACCATTATTATTTTCTTCACGCTTTATAAGAGTCAGCTGCGTAAAATCAAAATTCTGACCAAAAATACTGACCTTAACTAGGTCAATTTTATCATTAGTTTCTATTGGCGAGCAGTGTTCACAAATTATAGACAAGTGATTTTTAGAAACATCAACCGCTTGTGCTTGCCAACGACTATCTCCATGTTGAACTTCGACAGTCGCTTTATGATCTGCTGTAAATAAATGACGAGCTGGGGTAATCAATTGCTGTGTAGTATGAGTCATTAGATAATGCTCCAAGCAATACCGTTGCTTACTAATACAGCAATGATAACAACGAGGTAACCGACTAACATATTAATCGCGATGGCTGCTTCATTCTTTTCTCGGCCTTTTAGGCTAGGCTCTGCAACAAAACTGAATACCTGTTTAATAGCTAGAATATAAGTAGCGACTAAAGCGATACAGTAAGCCCAGATATAATTAACATCGATGCTCAGTAATAATAATACCTGGCTCACTAACATAGCGCTGACTAGTGCCATCACGACATACGCAGAGCCCTTTGTACCAAATATTTTTGAATAGGAATCTACGGTATCGCGCTCTTCTTCAGGCCCTCGAGTTTTTCGTGCAATTTCGAAACAAAAACCGCTGACGAATGCTAATAGCATCATCACATACAAAGACGGAGTTAATACGCTGGTTACATCTACACTAGGAGTGGCTAGATTCGCTAACCAAAAAACGGTCAGTGGCATAATCATCATATGAGAAAAAGCGTATAAGGTAAGACGCTTCTCTAACCATTCTCCACAGAAAAACTCTGCCCCCATAAGGCATAAATACGTGAACATGATCAACCAGCTAATGGTTGCACCGCCAATACTAAAATCATCAAGATAAAGCGAAAACAGCACTTGAGCGGTGATCGCTATAATGGCCATTATTTTTAAGTGTTTTAACGTAATCAATCCACTTTGCAATACTCGCTGCGGATGATTAAGCACATCCTGCTGGTAGTCTTTATGCTCATCAAAAACACGAATAACTAGAAACAAGCCCCAAGTTACTAAGCAGCTTATGACATCGATGAGGGATATTTTTACTTCTTGATCTAATACTGAACGCGCTACCGCAGCACTGGTTAAATATAAAATAAAGAACAGTAATGCGTTGGCAAACGGAAAACGCTCATCCATCCAAGCGAGGATACGTTTTCCAACTGGATCATTTAGAGTGATTGACTGAGTGGTTGACTGAGTAGTCATATTAATTCCTTGTTTAAACAGTTAGTCGGCGCTTACTACTTTCAGTTAGTCGGCGCTTACTACTTTGGTCAGCACTCATTAATATTTTTTCTAATCGGTTATTTTTATCGAAGCTAATCATAAAATTTGAATCATAAAATCAGATAACAATAGTAGGTCTATGATTAATGAGACTGCCGCCCTTGATACCAGCAAAGCCCACTCTGGGAATTGGAAAGATGATGAAAATACGAACATTGGGTGAAAAACAGATAGGTTAAAAAACACAACTTACTGACCATTCCAATACCCATATTTACGGCTAGTCACATGACATAGAAAAATATAAATTCCGCTATGAACTCCATAGATTCGATATTTTAAACGACCGTACAGTATTAGCTTGTAACTTTTGATTGCATTAATTATTTTTATAGGGTAATCCAATCAATATTATTTTGGTACTAACGCACCCATACTAAATTACAGGCATAAAAAAACCGGCTCTCATGTTTCCATGAGGCCGGTTTTTTATTGGCGATAAACGATTAGCTTAAGAAGCTGATCATTACACCTGCTGCTACTGCAGAACCAATAACACCCGCAACGTTTGGACCCATTGCATGCATTAATAAGAAGTTCTGACCGTTAGCTTCAAGGCCAACCTTGTTCGATACACGTGCCGCCATGGGTACAGCGGAAACACCTGCAGAACCGATCAAAGGATTCACCTTGTCTTTAACAACTAAGTTCATGCCTTTAGCCATCAATACACCTGCTGCTGTACCAACACAGAATGCGCTCAAACCTAGAACTAAGATACTTAGCGTATCAAAGTTTAGGAAAGATTCAGCACTCATCTTAGAGCCAACACCTAAGCCCAAGAAGATGGTCACTACGTTGATCAAAGCATTCTGTACAGTATCGCTTAAACGATCTACCACACCAGATTCTTTCATCAGGTTACCAAAGCAGAACATACCTAATAGTGGTGCCGCTGAAGGTAGGCATAAAGCCACCAATACCAGCACGACGATTGGGAACATAATCTTTTCAGCTTGGCTCACTTCGCGAGCCTGAACCATAACGATCTTACGTTCTGCTTCATTGGTAAAGAACTTCATAATTGGCGGCTGGATCATAGGAACCAAAGCCATGTATGAATAAGCGGCTACCGCAATAGCACCTAATAACTCAGGGGCTAGCTTAGAAGCAATAAAGATAGACGTTGGGCCATCGGCACCACCGATAATACCAATCGCTGCGGCTTGCTGGAGAGTGAAATCCATATAGCCTGCATCGGTTGCTAATACCGCGCCCGCTACCGTACCAAAGATACCGAATTGAGCGGCTGCACCTAGCAATAAAGTTTTAGGGTTTGCTAATAACGGACCAAAATCCGTCATCGCACCGACACCCATGAAGATCAAAAGCGGAAACAAACCCGTTTCAATACCACCATGGTAGATGTAGTACAGCAAACCTGCAGGACTATCCAAGTGACCATCTGCTGCGTATACCGCAGGTGCATAAAAATCAGCACCTGGAATATTTACAAAGATAGTACCGATTGCGATTGGCAATAAAAGCAAAGGCTCAAATTGAAACTTCGGGTGTATTGCTAAAAATAGCAATAAACAACCGATGGATATCATCGCAAATTGGCCGATAGTTAACTGGTAAAAACCAGTATCCTGCCAAAGATTAATTAAGCTTTCCATTCGTCAGCTCCTTAAGCGATGGTATACAGAGTGTCGCCAACTTTAACAGAAGCGCCTTCATTAGTAGTTACACTACCAATGGTGCCTGCTTTAGGTGCACGAATCTCAGTTTCCATTTTCATTGCTTCAAGGATGATAACAACATCACCTTCCGCAACTGCTTGGCCTGGCTGAACAAGAACTTTCCAGATGTTACCAGCAAGAGGAGCTTTCTGAGGCTCACCACCTCCAACAGCACCAGCAGGAGCTGCGGCTGCAGGAGCTGCGCCACCCATGCTTAATGGAGCGCCGTTAACTGCTGCTAATTCTGCAACATCACCGCCGTCGTCAACTTTAACAACGTATTCGTTGCCATCAACAGTTACAGTGAACGTATCTTCTTCATCTTTAGGAGCAGGTTCGAATGCATCTGGATTACCACGATTTTCCAAGAACTTAGGAGCAACCTGTGGGAATAAAGCATACGTTAATGCGTCATCAATCTTGTCAGCAGAAAGCTTAAAGCCTTTCTCTGCGGCAAGCTTGTCTACGTCAGCAATGATTTGATCCATTTCGTTTTCGATCAAATCGGCTGGGCGACAAGTAATAACTTCAGCACCGTCCAATACGCGAGCTTGTAATTCAGCATTCATTGCTGAAGGAGCTGCACCGTATTCGCCTTTCAAGATACCTTTGGTTTCTTTCGAAATCGTCTTGTAACGCTCGCCCGTCAATACGTTTAGTACTGCTTGAGTACCTACGATTTGAGAGGTTGGTGTTACCAAAGGAATATAACCAAGATCTTCACGTACACGTGGGATTTCAGCTAATACTTCGTCAAACTTGTCAGAAGCGCCTTGTTCTTTCAGCTGGTTTTCCATGTTAGTTAACATGCCACCAGGAACTTGAGCTACTAGGATACGAGAATCTGTACCGCGTAGTGCGCCTTCAAACTGAGAATACTTCTTACGTACAACGCGGAAGTAAGCAGCAATTTCTTCTAACAACAACAAGTTGATGCCAGTATCGCGCTCAGTGCCAGCCAATGCTGCAACAACAGATTCTGTTGCTGTGTGGCCGTAAGTCATAGACATAGAAGAAATTGCTGTATCAACACGGTCGATACCCGCTTCTACCGCTTTCAAGATTGTCATATCAGACAAGCCAGAAGTTGCATGAGCGTGCAATTGCACTTCAAGATCTGTTTGTGCTTTCAACTTGGTTACAAGTTCAAATGCATTATACGGAGTCAGAACACCGGCCATATCTTTAATGGCGATAGAGTCTGCACCCATATCTTCAATTTTCTTCGCAAGGTCTA
>Ga0209396_1002914_pt1 | contig 17630 bp, 13 predicted proteins | sample GOMGulsemesocosm_6_FD_184638 | JGI IMG/M metagenome (GOLD analysis project Ga0209396, IMG submission 184638) | Methane-oxidizing microbial communities from mesocosms in the Gulf of Mexico - GOM8C Gulf of Mexico (SPAdes) (version 2) | ecosystem: Environmental > Aquatic > Marine > Cold seeps...
ATGTATGCGGCGCTTGATCGCAAACAAGGTAACGCTCATGCGGGTTTTATTTTAGAATGTAAAAAAGCTTCACCGTCAAAAGGGTTGATCCGAGAGGATTTTGATCCTAAGGCAATTTGCCAAATATACGATAAATACGCCGCCGCTATTTCAGTCTTAACCGATGAAAAATATTTCCAAGGTACGTTTGAATACTTAAAAATAGTCACAGATACCGTCAGTTGTCCGGTGCTTAATAAAGATTTTTTTGTTGATACTTACCAAGTGTACTTAGCGCGATATTATGGCGCTGATGCAATTTTATTGATGCTCAGTGTCTTATCTGATGAAGAATATCAAGCCCTTGAGGCCGTTGCTAAGCAATACAACTTAGCGATATTAACGGAAATATCAAACGAAGCAGAACGCGATAGAGCGATTAAACTTGGCGCAAAACTTATCGGTATCAATAACCGTAATTTAAGAGATCTTTCTACGGATATTGCTCGTACCTTTGATTTAGCGCCTAGTATTCCTGATGATAGGATCATTCTTTCAGAGTCGGGTATCTATACCAATGAGCAAGTACGTGAACTAGCGCCTGCTGTTGATGGTTTTCTGGTAGGAAGTTCTATCATGGCGCAAGACGATATTGACCTTGCTTGTCGCACCCTTATTTACGGTAATAACAAGGTTTGTGGTTTAACTTCACCCCAGCAAGCACAACTAGCGGTAAATGCCGGAGCTCAATTTGGCGGTTTAATTTTTGCTGAAAAATCCCCTCGCTTTATCAGTAATGAACAAGCACAAGCCGTGGTCACACAAACGCCATCATTGAAATACGTCGGGGTATTTGTTGATCATAATCAACAAGAAGTTGTGCAATTAGCGAAAGAATTAAAGCTATTTTCCGTGCAATTACACGGTAAAGAAGATCAAGCTTATATCGACAGCCTAAAACAACAGTTACCAGAACACTGTCAAATCTGGAAAGCAGTTCCCGTAGAGCAAAAAGTACCTGAATTTAGCGTTGTTGCTCAGCAATACGTACTTGACGGGAAAAATGCTGGCAGTGGTCAACCCTTTGGTTGGCAAGCGTTAGCCATCAGCGAGCAAGACTTATCAAGCTGCTTTTTAGCTGGCGGCTTAAATGGTGACAATATTGAAAACGCCATTGAACAGCTAACGACACAAGAATTATTTGGCTTAGACTTAAACTCAGGAGTTGAGGAAAGTCCAGGCGTTAAAAGTCGTGAAAAACTAACCGAAGTTTTCACGCAGATACGGAATTATTAACATGACAACAGAAACAAAACTAAACAAAACTTTACCTCCTTATTTTGGCGAATTTGGCGGCATGTTTGTTGGTGAGCTTTTAGTGCCGGCACTAGAGCAACTCGAGCAAGCCTATATTGAATCACAAAGTGACGAAGCGTTTTTAAAAGAATTTAACGATTTATTAACCCACTATGCGGGTCGTCCAACGCCGTTATATTTAACCCGTAATTTGACTAAGAATCCACTAGCAAAAATTTACTTAAAACGTGAAGATTTATTACATGGTGGTGCCCATAAAACCAACCAAGTATTAGGCCAAGCCTTACTTGCTAAACGTATGGGGAAAACAGAAATCATCGCAGAAACGGGCGCAGGTCAACATGGCGTGGCAACCGCAATTGCTTGTTCTTTATTAGGTTTAAAATGCCGGGTTTATATGGGCGCCGTTGATTGTCAACGTCAACAACCCAATGTATTTCGGATGAAATTAATGGGCGCGGAAGTTATTCCGGTAACGGCTGGATCAGGTACTTTAAAAGATGCCGTAAACGAGGCATTACGTGATTGGTCTGCCAACTATGAGAATGCTCACTATTTATTAGGCACCGCTGCGGGTCCACACCCCTTCCCTACCATAGTTCGTGATTTTCAAAAAATGATCGGCGAAGAAGCTAAACAGCAAATACTCACCCAAGAAGGTAAGTTACCTGACTACGTTATTGCTTGTGTTGGTGGTGGTTCAAACGCCATTGGCATGTTCAACGATTTTATTAAAGACGAGTCCGTAAAACTTATTGGTGTTGAGGCGGGTGGTAAAGGTATTGATACTGACCAACATGGCGCAACCTTGGTGGCCGGTACCAAAGGCATGTTGCACGGCAATTATACTTACATTATGCAAGATAAATACGGGCAAATTGAAGAGTCATATTCCGTTTCTGCCGGGCTTGATTACCCTGCAGTAGGTCCTCAACATGCGTTTTTGAAAGAAACTGGTCGTGCGCAATATGTGCCGATTAATGATGATGAAGCGTTAGATGCCTTTCAATTATTAGCCAGTGCCGAAGGCATTATCCCTGCCCTTGAGTCTTCTCATGCCCTTGCTCATGCTTTAAAAATGGCGGAGCAAGTCAGCGAAGAAACCGTATTTTTAGTCAATTTATCCGGACGTGGTGATAAAGATTTAGCCCACGTACATACGATATTACACCCAGAAGAAAATACCTCAGCGACCGCCAGCAAGGAGGACAAATAATGACTCAAGTAACATCATCCACCTCATCACTAAAGCCTACTCAAGCGGGTCAACGCTATGTTGATTGTTTTGCCAATTTAGCTGCAAAAAATGAAGGCGCTTTTATTCCCTTTGTTGCCATTGGCGACCCTAATGCCGAGCAATCTTTAAAAATCATTAAAACCTTAATTGATGCTGGTGCTGATGCACTTGAATTAGGTATTCCTTTTTCAGATCCCAGTGCTGACGGCATTACCATCCAAGAAGCCGCTAAACGTGCTTTAGCGTCTGGGGTAAATACCGATGTATGCATAGATATTTTAAAGCAAGTACGTGAATATGCTCCGAAAATTCCAATGGGTTTACTGCTGTACGGCAACTTAGTCTTTGCTCGTGGCATTGAAAAGTTTTACCAAGATATGGGCGAAGCGGGTGTTGATTCAGTACTTATTGCTGATTTACCTCTGCGAGAAAGCTTACCGTTTCGAAAGGCGGCGTTAGCTGCTAACGTCGCGCCAATATTTATCGCACCACCTAATGCCAGTGAAGATAGTTTAAAAGAAGTGGCATCATTTAGTCATGGTTATACCTATATTCTAAGCCGCGCCGGGGTAACTGGGGTTGATATGCCAGTAACACATGAAAATGAAGATGACAACAAGTCATCATCGGCTAAACAATTGGTGGCTAGCTTAAAACAATATCGAGCTGCGCCTGGTGTCATTGGTTTTGGCATATCACAACCAAGCCAAGTCAAAGATGCTTTAAATACCGGAGCAGCTGGCGCGATAAGTGGCTCAGCTGTGGTTAAAATTATCGAAAATAATCTACACGATGATCAGGCTATGCTCAGTGCCTTAAGCGACTTTGTTAAAGCGATGAAAGCAGCGACTTTACCCTAAGTTTTACTAAAACAAACAGCAAAAAGCCCGATATCAGAATTGATATCGGGCTTTTTTATATACAAATAAACTTGCTATTTCTACTTTTTATTTTTAAAACGTAAGACGTTATTTATAAATAGTTAAATAAAATAATTGAGATAAACACTATACCTATAATCATGCTTTTTTATTCCTTTAAAAGACTGCTGTATTTTTACATTACTGACACTTAGTCTATCGCTTTCAATATTTATTACAATAAAATTAAAAAAGTTATTTAATACATTACTGCCATTCTTTTATATCTACGCAAATCCTGAAAAAGTTAAGCGTTTTTCTTGGTGACTACATAAACACTTAACGCACAGAGCATCATGCCAATAATACTTGATAGGGCTAATTGCTCATCAAAAAGCAGCCAAGCTTCAATAGCCGTCACTGGTGGAACCAAATAAAAGTAAGCAGTTACTTTCGCTGCGTCACCTTGTTCAACCATATACATCAATAATAACATCGCGACTACAGAAAGCCCCAACACCAACCAAGTTAAACTTAGAACAAATTCAAGCTGCCATTGAATAGGCTGGCTTTCGCCTGTTAACACCAAAGGAATAAAGACTAATAAGCTAGCGACATATTGCCAACATACCGCTGGTAATAACGGTTGTTTTTGACAAAACTGTTTTTGGTAAAGAGTGCCAAAAGTGATACCCACCAAAGCAACAAAGGCAAAGAATAAGGCATCTACTGAAACGTCGGTTAGATCTAAACTTGCTGAAACTACCAGTATTAAACCAGCCAAACCTAAAAATAAAGCAAGCCACTGCGCTCTAGATACAACTGCTTTTAATAATAACATTGCCAACATAGCCGTAAACAAAGGTTGTAAGCCAACAATAATGGCAGTTAACCCGGCAGGAATTCCAGCTTCAATAGCGGCAAAAACGCCACCTAAGTACGCGCCATGAATAAGTAACCCTGTCACCATGGCATGGCCAATTTGTTGTACGGTCAATCGAGGTTGCTTAAGCAGAAAAATAAGCAGTAGAAAAACCGCAATATTAGCAAAAGTTCTGATGGCAAGAAAATCCCCTGTTGATGCATAAGGCAAACCAAATTTTGCGCCGATGAAGCCGGTGCTCCAAAGCAGAACAAAAATTAACGGGATAAATTTTTTAAACATGACAGATCACTGACAACCAAAGATGATGTGAGTTTAAAAAACTATTTCTATCATTAACAGCTACAGATTTTTCGAAATTGGTACTACACAGTTAAAGATATTTCTTTATTGAAGGGATAAAAAAACGCCTGTTAATTAACAGGCGTTTTTAAATAGTCACGGTAATTAAGTATTACTTAACCCGATATTTTCGCCCAGGTATCACGTAAACCTACGGTACGATTAAAGACCAGTTTATCTGCAGTGGCATCTTTATTATCTAAACAAAAATAGCCTTGACGCTCAAACTGATAAGCTTTCTCTGCCTCAGCAGTGACCAACGAAGGCTCAACTTTTGCGGTACTGATAGTAACTAATGAATCAGGGTTGATCACGCTATGAAAATCATCTTCTGCCGCTGGATTTGCTACAGTAAATAATCTGTCATATAAGCGAATTTCAGCATCCAAGCTTTGCTCTGCTGAAACCCAATGAATCACGCCCTTTGGCTTAGTACCGTCTTCTGGGTTTTTGCCTAAAGTATCTTCATTGTAATTACAGTAAACCGTAGTGACATTGCCTTCGCTATCTTTATCACAACGTAATGCCGTGACAACATAAGCACCACGTAAACGCACCGCTTTATCGATGACTAAACGTTTGTACTTTTTATTGGCTTCTTCACGAAAATCTTCTGCTTCAATGTAAAGCTCTTTCGAGAAAGGCACGATACGTGTGCCTTGGCTTTCATCACTTGGGTGGTTTTTAACATTCAGTTCTTCAACCTGCCCTTGTGGATAGTTTTCTATCACCAGTTTAATCGGGTCAAGTACCGCCATGGCGCGAGGAGCATTATCGTTTAAGTCTTCACGAATACAAGCTTCAAGCACACTCATTTCAATGGTGTTATCCATTTTAGTGACGCCTATACGCTTAGTAAACTCTCTAATTGACCCTGGCGTATAACCTCGGCGCTTAAAGGCGGCTATGGTTGGCATCCGAGGATCATCCCAGCCTGATACCAAGTTCTCTTCTACCAAAGTATGTAGTTTACGTTTACTCATCACGGTATATTCAAGGTTTAAACGTGACGACTCATATTGATGAGGCACAACATCTATCGATACATTTTCAAGTACCCAATCATATAACCGGCGATTATCTTGAAACTCTAAGGTACAAAGCGAATGAGTAATACCTTCGATGGCATCCGATAAACAGTGAGTAAAGTCGTACATTGGGTAGATACACCACTTGTCAGCCGTTTGATGGTGATGAGCAAAGCGCACGCGATATATAATTGGGTCACGCATACACATAAAACTTGATGTCATATCAATTTTTGCCCGTAATGAGCAGACCCCCTCTTCAAATTCGCCATTTTTCATTTTGGCAAATAAGGCTAAATTCTCTTCTACCGACGTATCACGATAAGGGCTATTTTTACCTGGCTGCTTAAGTGTACCTCGGTATTCACGGGTCTCTTCTGCATTAAGAAAACAAACGTAAGCTAAGCCTTTTTCAATGAGTTCAACCGCATAACCATGTAATTGTTCAAAATAGTCGGAAGAATAATGAATATCACCCGCCCATTGAAAACCTAACCATTTAACGTCGGCCTGAATTGAGTGTACATAATCAATATCTTCTTTTTCAGGATTAGTATCGTCAAAACGTAGGTTACACAAACCGTTGTAATCTTGTGCGATACCAAAATTTAAACAAATCGCTTTGGCATGACCTATATGCAAAAAGCCATTAGGCTCAGGTGGAAAACGCGTCTGCACACTGGTGTGTTTACCACTTTGAAGATCAGCATCAATTATTTGGCGTATAAAATTAGTTGGACGGTTTTCAGCTTCCGACATCCGCAGAACCTCTAGGTAGATTAAATAACATTAAATTTTTGCGCATTATAACAAGTGTTTTTCAGCGATAATAGCGGCTAAAGTTATTAAATTAAGTTGTTGAACTATATTGGTTGTTTTTTCAACCTCTGTAGCTCGTCACGAGTGCAACGAGGCACGACAATTATACCTTCATTACATGAAAATGACTTTAAACAGCCAATTTAACTTTGCTGCAACCCTAACAACTCAAAGACTTCTTGATTGGGGAAACCATCTGCAACTAAGTTTTGTTCAAGTTGATATTTTCGAATAGCTTTTCGAGAGTTAGGTCCCCATAAGCCATCGGGTTTACCACTATCGAAGCCTAACGCATTTAGTTTAACCTGTAACTTTTCCATTTGAGTACGACTAAATGCCAAAGGTTGAGTATTTTTCAGCGCTCTTACGCCACTCGCACCAATCAATTTATCGGCAAGAATACCAACAGAAAGTGCGTAACTCTTTGATAAGTTCCAATCCATTATGACGTTAAAGTTTTGATAGACTAAAAAGGCATGCCCCTGCGCGCCGTTAGGTAATACCAGCTCTGCTTGAGTTTGATAATGCGGTAAAGCTTTGCCAGTGATCTTTGTCACGCCCATCTCAGCAAACGTTGATAGTGAATAAGTTTGATCAAACTCTACTGCTGAGAAATCAAAATTTTCCGGTAGTAGCACTTCTCGTCCCCAACGTTCACGCTTTTGCCAACCAATTTTATTTAAATAATTAGCCGCGGTAGTGATAGCATCAACTTCACTCTGCCAGACATCTATTTTTCCATCATTGTCGCCGTCAACGGCATATTGACGAAAAGCTGACGGCATAAATTGCATATGCCCCATTGCGCCAGCCCAAGAGCCTTGCAACTGGCTAACCTCGACAGTGTTGTTATCAAGCAAATAAAACAAATCAAAAAGTTCACTGGTAAAGTATTCGCTACGGCGCTGATCACAAGCCAATGTTGCAATAGAATTAAGTACCGACATTTTGCCTTTATGTTTACCAAAGACCGTTTCTAAGCCCCAAAACGACACCAAGTATTGGGGTGGAATGCCATATTGTTGATGAAGATTTTCAAATAACGTTTGATGCTTTTTTAATAACGCTTTGCCATGTTTAACATGATATGAACTAACACGTTTGTTAACGTATTGAGCAAAGCTTTCGACAAACTCGGCTTGATTATTATCAAGAGTAATGACGCGATTGATTGGTGATAAACCATCAATAATGTCATCTACAATGTATGAAGAAAAACCTTGAGTTTGAGCTAAATGTTTTAAGTTTGTTTTACATTCAGAGAACTCATTGGCATTGGCATTGGCAACATGCGTTGTTATCGCGAGAATAAAGGTCAAAAAACAGGTAATAAGTTGGGAAGTAGTAATACAGCGATTTTTCAACATTGCTCGATAAACTCAGCGCTTTAAAAGGTTCAATGCTGATAATTTAGCATACTGATAACTTAAGTATATTAAAAAGTGTAACGGTATAATAAATAGAAAATTAAAGTGCCTGCTGGCAGATATATCTCCCCCTATTAGCTGCCATTCTCTATATGAATCTTTTCAAGGTCTGTTTAACTGTTTATAGCGAAGCATTATTGGTCATTAATCGAGCAACTCCTATACTGTATATTCATGGTACTTCAAAGTTCGAGTTTCAGGATGCCTGAGATATTCATGTTTAAGGCGCATCTTTTAACTTGAGGAGGCGTATATGACCATTTCAACCAGACTCGATACATATTTAACCGCACATGCTATTCCCTACCAAATGGTAGAACACAGCCCTAGTATTAGCTCTATTGGTAGCGCAATATCTGCACAAATCCCATTAAACCAAATTGCAAAAGCGGTGATTTTAAAAGATCATGAAGACAGGAATGTTATGGCAATATTGCCGGCTAAAAACAAAGTAAGTTTATCGGCATTAAACGAACTGCTTCACGCCAGCTTTAGCCTAAGAAAAGAGCAAGAAGTATACGCAATGTTTAATGATTGTGAGCAAGGAGCTATTCCTCCTGTGGGGGAAGCCTACAATATGACTACCATTTGTGATGAGTTATTAAATAAGCTTGATTATGTTTATATTGAAGCTGGCGACCATAATAATTTATTGCGCATTGCCCATCATGATTTTGAGCACATGGTAGCTAAAGGCAAACACCTGCGCTTTAGCAGTGAAGTATTTCATTAATTGTTCTAGAAGTTAAAAGCGTTCAGGCGACTCGATGATAAAGATTAATGTGAGGAGCCTGATGCTGAAATCCGGAGTGTAAGCAGCCTAGCTGGTGCAATAAAGCAGGAATTAAACGGTAACGTTGACTGATTGGCCTCGACGAGCATCGTTTTCCCGATTTTGTTCAGCCCTTTGATCTTCACGGATCTGATCTAGACGTGCTTGCTCTTGGTTAGCTTTAATACGTTGATTATCGATTGTTGCTTGCTGGTCTTTTAGCAAGTTGGAAACCGACGTTGTTGAAGAACTACCACCTACTGAAGAAACCATAATCGGCTCCACGTATAAACATGCAATTGGTATTAAGAGTGTAGCACAAGGTGGTTGTTTTTTGTACAACTGGCGATTGAGTAAGTTTTTTCATCGAAAGGGGAAAACACCGCTACTAATAACCATGGGCATTAGTAACGGGTTGGTATTGCTTTCTTTACTGTGTCTTATAAATTTACTTCAACAGGCTTAATCGTTTTAAGCAAGCTAATTCCCGATTGAGCAAAGTCATTTTTAAAACCTTTAACATCTTCATTTAAAAATTGATTAATGTTATCAACCGCTTCATTGAGTTTGACTTTAGCTTTGTCCAAGTAAAGGTGTGCAGTCGGCGATGGTTTTCCATAAACGCTACCAACATATGCATAAGCCATGTAGATATGACTCATCACCCGATAGCTATCATCAACAATGCCCTTAGTTTTAGGTTGAGAGCGTAATGATTTATCGAGCGTAGTAATTTTTTTCAATAACTCATCTGCAGATTTCACTAAAGCAGTGGCTGGGTGAGCTGCTTTATCCCCTTCAATGTTTTCTAAATTTGCTTTAGCTACCGATTTAACTAACTCAATGTCGTTTTTACTATCGGTTAATACCGTAGCCGCTTCGGCAATAGTAGTTCTTAACTGTGTCACTTCACCTAATAAGGCGAAATTTTCAGCTAAGTCAGAATCAGAAACCTTGTAACGAGGGTCAACCAAAACCTTGGCATTCGCAACAATTTCATGTTCATTTAATATCACTTTAACTTGATATTCACCCGGAACAACCTGTGGTCCTCTTGGCAAGATGTCTTTATCTTCTTTAGGCTCATCGCCTGGCATGTATTTAGGCCCATCACTGCTTAAATCCCAAACAATGCGATTAACACCTTGTTTTAATTTTGCCGTAAAAGTACGCATCAATTTACCCTTAAGATCACGTACTTCAATTCGGGCTTTATTGGTCGGCTTTTTATCCGCAACTTCATCTTTCTCGGATTTTTTCTTAGCTTTGCTAGTTTTAGCTTTTTTCGCTGCTACGGCACGTTTGGTAACTTGCTGGGCTTTATTTTTATTGGCATCCGGATGATCTAAATAATCACCATTTGCCATAATCGTTAACACCACACCATAATCTTCGTTTGCACCAACATAGGAAGCATCTCCCCAGAAGCGAGTAGAAGGCGCTCTACTGACCGTATATTGTTGACCATCGGTAACACTTAACAGTGCTAAATCCTCTTTAAACGATTGCTCTGATAAACCACGTAAAGCGCTATAATCATCAATAATAAAAATAGACCGTCCGTGAGTACCTAGAACCAAATCGTTTTCACGGCGTTGAATCGCCATATCCATAATCGACACGGTAGGTACACCTTGATCCCACTTAAACCAGTCATCACCAGCCGTTGTTGAAACATATAAACCTAGTTCGGTACCTAAAAACAATAAGTCTTTATCCACATGATCTTGCTGTACAGATAGTGCATAACCACGTAAATTCTTGTCGACTAAACTGGTGAATTTTTTACCAAACTTTTCAGCTTTATATAGGTAGGTTTTCATATCACCTTTGCGGTGATTGTCTAAAACAATGTAAGCACTACCGGCATCATATAAAGAAGGGGTGATATGAGGTACAAAAGCATTATCAGGACCTCTTCTAATTTTATTTTCAACGCTCTTCCACGTTTGACCACCATCTTGTGTCACATGAATGCGACCATCATCAGTACCGACCCAAATAACCCCTTGTTTAATTGGGCTTGGGGCAATAGTAATAATAGCGGTATAATTTTCAGCTGCAGTTACATCAGGCGTGATGCCACCTGAATCTTTATAGCGTTGCCATTCTTTTTTATTGGTCGACATATCTTTGGAAATGATCTGCCAAGTATCACCTCTGTCAGTAGATTTATGCACATACTGACTACCGTAATAAATAGTACTTTCATCAAAAGGGTCTTGAGCAAGGCCAGCATTCCAATTAAAACGAAGCTCAGAGCCATCGGCAGGTGGGTTTGGTTTAATCAAACGTTCTTCACCCGTATTCAAATCATAACGATTTAAGTAACCTCCTTGAGATTGTGAATAGCCTTTACTGACATCATTAGGAAAAGGCATAGCATCAAAACCATCACCAAAACCTATCTCTTGCCAATGCAGGTTACGAATACCTGCAGATTGCCAGACTTCACCTGGGCCACGCCAAGAGCCATTATCTTGTAAACCGCCATAAATATTATAAGGATGGGCATCGTCAACACGAATATGATAGAACTGAGATAAAGGTAGATTTTGCACAAAGCGCCAACTATCGCCAGCATCTTGAGTAATTTGCACACCGCCGTCATTACCTAAAACAATATGTTTAGAGTTTTCAGGATTAATCCATAAGCTATGATTATCAATATGAACGGTATTACCCGTTGCACAACAATTAACTTTATTTAGTCGTTCAAAAGTTTTACCGCCATCAATAGAACGACGGATAAATGTGGCAATATTATAGATAATGTCAGGATTATTAGGGTCGACTTCAATTTCAGAATAATAAAAAGGTCGGTCAGCAACGTTATAGTCGGTATTTACTTTACGCCAATGGCTACCACCATCATCTGAGCGTAATAACGCACTTTCTTCTGCTTCCGCTAATAAATAGACAACATTAGGGTTACTTGCTGATATATCGACGGTTAATCGACCTAGGTCACCTTTGGGTAAACCATCTTCTTCAGTTTTTCTGTCCCACGTTTTACCACCATCAACGGAAATATATAATCCTGAGCCAGGCCCTCCAGATTCAAAACGATAAGGTAAACGAGAAAACTCCCACATAGTGGCATATAGTTTATTAGGATTATTTGGATCCATCTTGATATCAGAGGCACCCGTGGTGTTATCAACGTATAAAATGTTCTGCCAAGTTTCACCACCATCGGTAGTTTTGTACAAACCACGCTCTTCATTGGTTGACCAAAGTGTACCAAGGGCTGCAGCATAAGCGATGTTTGGATCAGTAGGATGTAAAGCAATGCGATTAATGCGCTCTGTTTTTTCTAAGCCCATTTTTTGCCAAGTTTCTCCACCATTCAGTGATTTGTAGATGCCACCACCTATCGAGGTAGAGTTACGAACATTACCTTCACCTGTTCCTAACCAAACGATATCAGGAACTTGTTGATTTATCGCTAATGCACCGGTTGAAGCATAATCTTGATCATCAAAAATTGGCTGCCAATTAAGTCCTGCATTCACGGATTTCCAAACCCCTCCAGAAGCGGCGCTGGCATAAATAATATTAGGATTAGAACTGACAACTTCGATATCTGATATCCGCCCACTGGTTGCAGCAGGGCCAATATTTCTTGCCTTCATACCCGCCAACAAATCAGTGTCAATATCGGCCAAAGCAGGAATAGACAAGAGAGATGTTGAGAGTAATAAAGGAATGAGTTTAATTTTTTCAAGCATAGCAGTACCTTTTATCATTATTATTTTTATTTCACTAGCGGTATGAACGAGTTAGCTAGCAATAGTATTTTAGACCAAATGGTGAGATACCATATTAGTGATAGACAATTTTTTCATATCATTTGCGAGTAATTGTCGTTAAATTACGTTCAATGACTGTTAAATATTAAAGTAGCACTTTACTCTATCGCTAATCAATAGTTCAGCTTATGGCGGGTATAATTTAACAATCAAAAATATATTAGCTCTAATAAAGCGTTTTACTTTAACGGTTTAGTGTATGATGTTCCCGCTCTTTATGCTGTTTGAAATGGATCAACATGCTCATCAATATCGTTATCACCTTACTGTTGTTATTGATAACCACGGTCGTCTTATCTCGATTATTTTCGCTGCCTAAAAACATTTGGATTTTATTCTTAGTTCAACCACTGGTCATGGCGGCATCTCCCGTGATTGTGTTTATTGGTGGCTTAATCTCAGCACAAATGGCCAGCGATCCTTCATTAGCAACCTTGCCGATTACTGTGATGATTTTAGGAGTCGCATCAGCGGCCATCCCTGCAGCACTGTTAGCTAAAAACCTTGGTCGAAAAAAAGCGACCTACCTCGGATTTTCACTTGGCTTGCTTGCGTGTATTGTTGCCATGATAGCTACTTCACAAGGTAATTTTAAACTGTTTACCTTGGCTAGTTTATTTTTTGGCATGAGCACCGCTTTTATTCAACAATTGAGATTCGCTGCTATTGAAAGTATCAGCAATGAAAAAGACATCCCTACCGTATTGTCCATCTTAATGCTCAGTGGTATTTTTTCCGCTTTTATCGGCCCTGAAATCGCCGTAGTCGCAAAGGATTGGATAGCTTCTCCTTACGGTTACACCGGTTCATTTGCCTTTATTGCCGTACTAAATTTACTGGCAATGCTGCTCTTAGCCGTCTTTAAAAACCCCGTAGTAAATCATAGCGAACAACATGGTGAAGCACGTCCTTTAATGCATATAGTTAAACAGCCACTTTTTATCATTGCTATTTTGTCTGCCGCGGTAGGTTTTGCCTTAATGAGTTACTTGATGACAGCAACACCGTTAAGCATGCACCATATGCAAGGTCACAGTTTAAATGATACCAAGTGGGTGATCCAAACACACATTGCTGCGATGTTTATTCCGTCTTTATTTACTGGTTGGTTAGTAAAACGCATTGGGCTAAAAAATGTATTATTCATTGGTACACTAATTTATTGTTTAGTCGCAGTAGTGGCTTTTTCTGGCGAACAAGTGGTGCATTATTGGTGGGCATTATTACTGCTTGGGGTCGGTTGGAACTTTCTATTTTTAACGGGAACCTCTTTACTTCCGCAAAGTTACAAACCGAGCGAACGCCATAAAGTACAAGCATTAAATGATTTCATTATCTTTGGTTTTCAAGCGACGGCTTCGCTATTAGCTGGTTGGGTATTATTTAAAGCGGGTTGGCATGGCGTGGTATTGTCGAGTTTACCCTTTATCTTAGTATTGTTTATTGTCAGTTGGTTTTATGCAAAAAAACAACGACAAATAAATAGTCAGCAATAACAACATTCAAGCAAATAGAAGCTCTCAACTCGCTAAAAAATTGCTGCTCATTTTTAATGTTTCTTTCTAGTTAGTTAAATTAAGCTGACTAGATAATAGGTGATCAATAAGCTCAAAGATATCGTTACACTCATAACAGAGAAGTGCTTTAATTTAGCTTTCATCAAATTTCCTTTATTTATATTAACGCCAGATAAACCACTACTAAGGGTTAATTTATCTAGTGTGAAAATCCATTTAAAACTGATTTATTATTGTTTTAAATAACGCGTATAACCTAAAACTGATTATCTCTATTACCACTAAGGAAACATCTATTTAATCAGCATATTGCATCTGAGAGTAGCTCAAAAAAACACCGATTGGAAGTGCTATCTTATATATTTGTACAATTTATTAAATCAATCAGATTCTTATTATAAATGACTTTTCCTTGAATAAACTTAATTGCACTGGCTAAACCACCTCCCTTAAAGAAACGGCAATAGTAGGAGGTTAACAGCAGAATGGCGATTGGATAATAGCTATATCTGGGCGATTAATAATAACCAAGAGATGCCTATCGAACATTTCAAGAGTTCAAAATTAACGGGTACTTTTTTTATGCCAGCGAATCAACTCTTTTTGATCAGCAGGGGCATCTTCACCTGCTTTTATCATTTCTAACGCTTGCTCTGCCAATAATTTTTCTGCTTTATTCTCAACTTTTTCTAACATCTGGTAAAACAATGCAAGTTCTTCTTTTTCAAGCACACTCTCCAATTGTTTAGAACGTTCATCCATGGCCACTGAGACATGTTTATACAGGGCTTCGCCTTGTTCGCTTAATAATAAGTTTTTAACATTTTTTTTCTGACTATCCGATTTAGACTCAATTAAGCCTAACGACAACAGTTTTTTCACAGCCCTGCTGACAGTATATGAATCTAAACGAGACTGATAAGCAATATCGGCTGACTTTATTGGCATATAAGAGCCAATATTGAGTAGAACCCGCATTTCTCTAGGGTCAAGATCAGATAAATTACGGATTTTCCAATCCCTATTTAACGCTAACAAATTACTGACTACTGCAACGCGAAAAGGAAGATGATTGGTAAGATCTAACGGGTTTTCAGTTGCTTTTGTCAAATCAAAAGCATTACTTCTGGCTGACTTATTAATTGATTTCAAGTAATTAGAGTCCTTGTGACATTAATTCAACGAACTTTATCACTTTACTCAGATAATACCAATCGGCATCAAAAGATAAAGTTATTGCATATGCAATAACTTTATCTTACATTGAGTCTTCATACCCCGTCATAATACTTGGAAAATATAATGTCTTTAGTACACCCCCTTGCCATCGATGCTAATGAAGAAGTTACTGAATTAGCGAAATTTTTTAATGAAACATTAGGTTTCTGTCCAAACAGTGTACTGACGATGGTGCGCCGCCCCGCTATTGCCAAGGCATTTATACATTTAAATATGGCGGTGATGGCTAATGAGGGCAGAATAACCGCTGAACAAAAGCGTTTAATCGGTTACTTGACCAGCGCTAATACGGGTTGCCGATATTGCGAAGCGCACACTATTTTAGCGGCAGAACGATATGGCAGCACATCAGCACGTTTGGCTGGTATTTGGTCATTTCGAGGATCCGATTTATTCACTGCAGGGGAAAAAGCGGCATTTGAATTTGCCTTAGCTGCTTCTAGTGTTCCAAATGCTGTTGATGAGGCTATCTCTGCTGAATTAAACAAATACTGGGATGAAGGAGAAATTGTCGAAATATTGGGAGTAGTCTCATTATTTGGTTATTTAAATCGTTGGAATGATTCTATGGGAACTTCTATGGAGTCAGACGCTGTAGACGCAGGTGAACGTTTGTTGGCAAACTCATCTTGGAGTAAAGGCAAACACCTTTGAACTCATTAAACTATCTAGCTCTACGCTCTAGTCATTAGTTTTTTATACTTGTAAGTATTGTTGGCAATATTTCAGAAATAGGCTAATTTTAAATAAGAATCATTTACAGACTTGACGATTGAAAGTGATTCAAGACTTTTTAACTTAACTCAACAAAAGGAGCTGTCGGGTTATATTAACAATCGATAACGTTCAATTTATTCTTATGAGGTTGCAGTTTTGCATATAAAAAAGATTGTCGATGAGGCTTCCGCTAAATTATCTATTATTTTGCCAGATAAATTTTTATATACCGACGAGCAAGATTTCTTAAATTCCTATATTGACCATAAATATTCTAATGGCACCTATGTTGTTGATTTTTCTAACACCAGCTATTTAGACTCTTCTGGGCTTAGCATGATAATCTTATTGAAAGACTTTGCTGATAAATTAAATAGTCAGGTTTTTTTAGAGTATCCACCTAATTCACAAGTCGCTAGAATATTATCTATCGCCGGATTTAATCATATCTTCCCGACTTAAAGCCGTTTGGTAAAAAGAAATAATATGTATTTCTTTTTACCAAAGGTGACTAACGCGCCAGTACTAAGGTACTGTTTGACCGTTTCTTGCTTCAAATAATCGGTACCAATCTTCTCGACTATAATCAAGTTCAAGTGCTAATTTTGCCGCTTGAATTCGAGCAGGTGTAGTTGAGCCAATAATAGGGAAAATTTTAGCTGGGTGAATTAGCAACCATGCCAAAATTACTTGCCAAGGCTGACAATTATATTTCTGCGCTTGCTGACTTAATTCGTTTTCAATACGCTGTTCATCGGCAATTGAAAAGGTATTTCCCCAAGCCGAATATGCTACGCCACCTAAAGGACACCATGCAATGGGCGTTATACCACTCTGCTGACATTGATCTAAAGTTCCATTAAGTAAACTGTCGATATTATGGATATTGATCTCAACTTGATTGACCACTAATGGCATTGACATCTTCGAGCGCAACATTTCGACTTGTGACGGTAAAAAGTTACTGACACCAAAATGTTTTACTTTTCCACTCGCTTTTAGCAAGGCAAATGTTTCGGCAACAGCTTTTGCATCCATCAGAAAATCAGGACGATGCAATAAAAACATATCTAATTGCTCAATACCTAAACGTTGCAGTGACCCTTCAACACTTTCTAAAAGATATTTTTGGCTAAAGTCATAACGTGTAGGTGCATAATCAGCCTCATCACTACGTGGTCGGATCCCTGCTTTAGAGGTAATAATCATTGAGTCTCTTAATTCAGGCGATTCTGTTAATAATTCACCAAACAAACTCTCACTGACGCCACCGCCATAAATATCGGCATGGTCAAAATGATTGTAGCCCGCTTCAATTGCCGCCCTAATCGCAAGCTTGCCTTTTGCTTTATCATCAGCAATACGCATACAACCATATATTAAACGTGACGACTCAATGTCAGTGTTATTGAAATTTAATTTTTCCATAAAAATTCTCTCTACAATAAAAGCCACCGGCTGCATCTGAGCTTAGTGGTATAACCTGTTTAACGACCTATGCATAAGGTTAATGACATACTTACTAAAAAGCCACTTGATAATCGAAACAAGCATACATTTCTTGTTATTACATACGTATTCAATAATGTACAAACACCTTACCTTAAAGATAAGTTAATCTACCGCGCCTAACTTGCACTTTTTATATGACTATGAAAAACTTTATTTTTTATTCAGAAAT
>Ga0209396_1002919_pt1 | contig 17619 bp, 12 predicted proteins | sample GOMGulsemesocosm_6_FD_184638 | JGI IMG/M metagenome (GOLD analysis project Ga0209396, IMG submission 184638) | Methane-oxidizing microbial communities from mesocosms in the Gulf of Mexico - GOM8C Gulf of Mexico (SPAdes) (version 2) | ecosystem: Environmental > Aquatic > Marine > Cold seeps...
CTCAATTACAGATAGTACAGTTCAAATTAAAAGGCTGCATATGGAAGATACCCCTTTTGCAGATTCTGAGCTCAATAATAATAATATAATTAGTGGTAATTGGGTTCTAAGTACTGACAATAAAAGTCTTACTTTTAAACCTGCTTATAAACCTTATTTAGATCGCTCGACATTTGCTTACTATACGGAAAGTAAGCCTAACTGGAATGGCCTAAAACCAGGCTATGAATATCAAGTAACTATTTCTGAAAGTATAAAATCTGCCGACGGTGCTGTGTTAAGCACTCCTGCTAAAGAGTTAACATGGACGTTCAAAACTACGGATGTAGATTACGGTTTATATTGGTTTAAAAATTCAACGGATGCAGTTAAATATATCCCGGGGCGAGAAATTGATAAATCTTACTATGCTCCTGAAAATGATACTTTAATTTATGCTCACGGCTGGCAGCAAGAAAGTGTTGTTGCAGACTATAGACGGGAAGGTTTTAACCATTTTGTTAACAGTGAAACCTCAGGATTTTCCAGTGGAATGACTGAAACTATGGATCTCGTGAGTATTTGGAAAGATAAGAGCTGGAACTTTGGCGCATTCTATTGGAATCAGATAGCGGATGATGATGATAATGCAAAATCTTCAGTCGGAGCTGCTGTACCCTATAAGGCTGAGTCTAAGATTTGGAATACAATTCAAATGCGTTATGCCGTATCACCTTATTCACTAACGGGTTCTGCACGTCAGGATAAACCGATTAAGCCAGAGGATGTGTGGGAATATGATCGCCAAGACGTAAATAACCCGACTAAACCTATGTCAGTTATATTGGCGGAAATTTTGGAGAGTGCACTTGATGAAATGGATGATAATGAGTTTAGACTTGCAGGTCACTCTCTTGGAAGCCAGATGGTGCATGGGGCGGCTTATATTTTAAGTGAAAACAAGAATAGTGCAGCTTTAATTCCTGATAGGTTGGCGCTGATTGACCCATACTGGGCGGGGGCAAACGTAGCTGATGATTACTGGGATGAGCATCCGGCAAAAGCACTGGTTACAACGGCTACAGAGCATAGGGACACAGATAGAGAGGCTGCATTAGCCACAGGTTTATCTGGCTACTACAATCCTGGTTATTCTGGACAACCTTGGAATGAAGAGATCAACCGATCGATTGCCGAACAACTTGCTTTAGATAACGTTGCAATTGCCTTTTATGACGTATCTAGCACTAGTGACGGATTCTCAGGTGTTTCGGGTGTTTATTATGGTGGTTTAAATACTCCAGAGCGAGATATTGCAGCAATCAGTTATCTTAAAACGCCTTGGATTCATACAAATGAATATAAAAAACTAGGTCAGAAGCATGTGAATGGCCGACTTTGGTATTTATGGCAAATGGCGTTTGATGCTAAAGATATAAGTAGTGGCTTTTCTGCATCGACAACGACTGACTCCTTGATCGATTTAATGAATGCGAAAAAAACCGAAAAAGGTCGTTGGATAATAACTGCAGGACAAAGTACAGCAACACCTGAAGATGACGTATTTGAGTTAAGCCATGAACAAAAAGATCTCGGTAATTGGTGGTCATCATGGCATAACAGTAAATCATGGCAAGAGTAGCAATAACAACATTGTAAAAAGACTAATCACTCCATAAAACTTCAGCGATCCTACCGCCAGGCTATAATCCCTAATCTTGTTTAAGGTTGGGGATTATTTGTTATATTAAAATGCTTCAATCTACAGCGAGGGAGCATTGTTTTCCAACCAAGTTAAAGGGTGCTGCCATAGATGACAGGCCTTGCGACTAAAAAATTTCATGTGGCCGATTTCACTTAAATTACATGCTTCAGGTGATAAGGTCATTGTTTCTGCGTTCATATTTTCAAAAACGGTCAGCATATCAGCGACATTAGCATCAATGGCGATGTCATCATCGGTGGCGTTTACCCATAGGGAAGGCGTTGAAAGTGTATTGTACAGGTGATTATGTATCGATTTTCCAAAGGCTGTCTTCACATAACCTTGTCCATTACACCAATGACGCCATTGCTGGGCAACAGCTTTAGGCAAGGGTTCTCCCATGCCTAGTAACTGCGATTTTGTATGGCCGAAAATTAGGTTACTCATTGGGATGAAGAGGTTCATAAAGAATTGTGCTTTTAAAGCATAAGGCATTTTCATATTCTTTAATCGGCCAGAAGAACTGGCAAAAGTGAAGATTGAACTGAGATCTTTTGCGTTATGCATTAAGCCGACTAGTTGCCCACCGGCGCTGTGGCCAATCAGGTGATAAGCGCTGTCTGGATAGGTTGTTTTAAGAAATTCAAGGACTGCGGGCATATCTTGCTCGCCCCAACACTGCAATGATGCGGTACTGGCACTGATTTTACCCGATAGTGACTTTCCAATGCCTCGGTTATCAAAGGTGATTACTGCATATCCATGCTGGGCTAAAAAACTGGCGAAACTTTTGTAAAACTGTTGTGTTATTCCTGTAGCAGGGCCGATCAATACTGCCGCTTTCACCTCACTTTTGGGTTTGAAAAGAGTGGCGGAAAGTTTGCAACCATCTTGGCAATAAACGTCTACTTCATTTATTAAAAAATCATTCATTTCAAGTCCATATGCTTAGAGTAACATTTCAACAATATTGTACGTGAGGTCATACCAGTTGCAACACTTCATCCGAAAAATAAAGGTATTTAGTGTTATAACGGAAGGAAGGACTGAAGGTTGTTAGGTTTTTAATCCATGACACAAGCCTGATTGTCTGCTGAGTACTGGTGGATAGAGTTAATCGTCACTCGCTATTTAGTTATTAATGTCACTATAATACGCTTTTACACTGCTTGTTTAGCATGTTGCTGAGACTTTTATTAGGATTCAAAAATGACGATTAATACTTTAATGGCCTTTGCTGGCATTGTTTTTTTATTGGCCATAATCCCTGGTCCCAATGCACTGCTCATTTTGTATACCTCATTGGCCCAGGGAAAGCGATTTGCGTTCGTTAATATAGTCGGTGTCGGTTTTGGTTTTCTGATTCATGCTTTTGTATCAGCACAAGGGTTAAGCCTGTTACTGTCACAGTCTGCTGTGGCTTTTAATCTCTTTAAATGGTTAGGGGTCGGTTATTTACTGTGGCTAGGTGTGAGTAATATCAAAAACGGCCTAATGCTGTCTGAATTAACATTAGATCCGAATAAACGCGCGATTAATCCGTCTTTACTCAGTAGCTTTACAAAAGGATTGTTAACCAATTTACTCAATCCCAAGATTGTGTTGTTCTATTTGTCTATCTTCCCCCAATTTATTTCGCCACAACATATTTTAGAACAAAGCATGATGCTAGGGCTTGTTCAGGCGTTGGTTGTGGCTAGCTGGTTCCTTGTGGTCATTCTTTTTGCTACGAAGCTTAAAGCGTTGCTGACAACACCTAAAATAGCGAAGTGGTTAAACTATGTCAGCGGTGGACTCTTTGTTAGTTTTGGCGTGAGTTTAGCCAGTACTCGGGTGTAATATTTTCTTTCTTGCTCCTTCGTTGTACGAAGAGTTATTCATTTTTTTATAAGCAAACTACAAATAAACAATAGAAATAAATGGGTGTTATCAAGTCTCTAAACGTGATTAATCGTGTGTCAGAGTGTGTATAAGATATGTATGTGTGTGTAAAAGTAAGAGATCTAATACAGAATGCTTATTTGATTTTTGATATTTTCATTTCGAATTTTACATAAACGAGAACACTCTTATGGGAATAAAAAAATCGAATATAGCCGCAGTGATTATTACTTTTTTATTAGTTGGCTGTAACACTAGTTCTAGTTCTTCATCACCAGGGATAGTAGTTGGTATTTCATCAGTACCTAAAGCGCTTTCAGACAAATATACGAAAGCGCTTAGGTTTGATCGATACACTTCTGTAATTGCACCAAATGGACAGCCAATACATATTATTGCTCAAGATCAGTTAAGCAATAACCAAATAGTCAGAGCTCGTTCAGTTCTAGCTCATTACTTAACGAATTATACTTCATCTAAGTATGGGAGTGATAAGTCTTCGGTTGCTAATAAAATGGCAGGGAATGGTGCGACGTTACTATTACTAAATGGAAGTGATGATGGGAAGAATCCGGCAGCTGAATTAGATGGTCAACCGCTCTATCAAAATGAGATACAAGTTGAAGGAGATGAGTGGTATATCAAGCAAGATTATAAACACCGAGATGCTACATTTGAAGAAATTTTGCATATGGTTCATGACACTGGTATTGGTGTTGACCAAAATGAAGAGTTTATAGGTTCACTACCTGCATATCAAAGCGATATTCGAAGCGCACAAGTCGGGGCAATGACAGATGGTATATGGGGTTTGGGCAATGACAATAAAGACTGGATTGTAGAACTTACAACAGAAAATAGTTTATCTCAGGAATATCTTGCAGCTGCTATCGACTCTTATTATGGTTTATGGGGCGCTTGGAAAAAGAAAGACTTGAACAGCGGAGGAATGTGGGGAATATATCTTGCAAAAACAAGGGCTGATATTAAAACAAAAGATCCTTTAGGTGCTGCTCTAATAGGGGATTTTTTCCACCCTTATTTAACTTACAATGCTCGAATAGATGAAAGTTTCGATGGGACATTCAGCCTTAGATATAATGAGTTAAAGCCTTACACAAACCATTCTCGATACCTAAAAGACGTCAGTTTAACGGGCAATAAAAACACGAATGTTGTTGTGAATGAACTCGACAATAATATTACAGGGAATTCTGGTAGTAATACCGTTATATTTTCTGGTGATGTAGGTAACTATACAATAACTAAATTAAGTGGTAACTCATATTTAGTTGAAGATCATAGAGATAGTGGTGATGGAAAGGTAACGCTTCAAAAAATAGAAAGCTTGAAGTTTAACAATGCGATTGAAAAATTGTAAATCCAAATTTTTGATTGATTACCTCCGTTAGCTTAAGGTTGGTTTACAATAAAGCGTGTGAACAGCCTAAGAAAGGGGGTTATGTGTTCGGTCAAGGTGTTCTTGACTTAAAATTATCGGAGGTAATATCTATCGATATTGATAGATATTACTCACTTTATTGTAGGCTCTCTTAAAGTTCGTTGAACTCATCGAGCCATTCGGTGAAAGAATTAGATACTTGCGTAACACTGCAAGCACCATAGTTAAAAAACCATACTGGCGCATCTGTTTGTTGATTTGCACAATCGCTAAGTTTGAAACAAAACATGTTGCCCTTACAATCTGACGCAAACAAAATATGCCCCTTTGGCATACCGCCCATTTCATATAGCTGTGATAGTGAAGCGACATCTTCCAGGCTTAAGAAATCTTGTACTTCAGAAATATCGGAATTCAAATCGCAAATTTTAGTTAATACATTTGGCGTGTGAACTAAGCCGTATGTAGATATTAAATATTTATATGAGTCAGGTAAAATACCCTGTAATTTTGATTCAAGCTCTGTAATATCCTGAGTATTTATTGGTACCATGGCGTTTTTACTGCCCCAGTTTTTTACAAATGTATCAATGCTATTCATTTAAAAATACTCCAAGCTCGCTAATGGCTTATTACCATTATTACGATTAAAATTGTCTTAATTTTATAATAAAAACAAGATACACATGATGATCAAATGATTCAATTTATTATTGATATATTCATTATTTGACAGGGAGTATTATTAAGTAGCGGTTAATTCGGTGCTAATGGTGAGGGAAGTAGGCTGATAATATGTCAAATTCACACTTTAAGTCTTGAGGTAAATAAAACTTCCATCCCTATAATTTCAATGCTACAGCGGTAATCTGCACCATCAGGTTCAGGTATGCCCATCCAAACCTATTTTTAGATGCTGCTACGCCGCATTAGCAACCCGTTGAATATACAAGTATTTCTGGGGGGATACTGCTACTGCATGCTTCTTTATATTGAACATAACAAACGGATTCATCATAACCTACCTTAATAAACCAGCAATCTGGATCTGATCTGTCTTCGCTAAAAACTTGTATGTCTTCAGCGTCGAGGGATATTAATTCAACAATTCCAAGACCAACACCTTGTTCGCCTTTGCTTTCAGGGTATTTATACCATGAATCAACCGGTCCTAAATTAGTTTGGATAGCCCTTAGCGAATCTGGTCCTGTATCTGGCGTGTTCTGTATTATACCTTTCATATGCACTGAAGAAGAAACACTTCTCATGCTCCCCGCAATTGACTCTAAAACACTAATACGCGCATCTCTTGAAATATCAATAAATTTAGGGATTGCCGTAGCGGTCAGTATACCCAAAATTATAATCACGATAACGAGTTCTATTAGTGTAAAACCCTTGCTGACATTTCTATTTAACATGTAGAAGACTCGTTTTTAAGTAATTATTGCTAGCTGTGTATTACACGTAATTTTGCCTAATACTTTTCATTAGTGTAACCATAATGAAAATTATGCTCCCTTACAAATTTTTATGGTATTTAAAATACAATATTTGTGCTTATTTGATTTTGTGTATACAGAATTACATGATTTTTGCAGTAAGCGTCGTTACGGCATTAACTCAAACGACTGGTCAGCCATAGATAATTTAGTATGGATGATTAGTTGCATTATTAAATTACATTCTTATAAACAATGAATGCTATATAAATTATCAATTGGACGATATGTATGGATTTTGGCAAAGTAGCGTTATCGGGTCTGCAAGGACTAAACGGATAACACATAAGGAAAAATACCATGGCTAATAAATAAGGATTTCATAACAAAAATTTACCAGGTATGCGAAATGCTTTCAGTTGGGGATTTTAGTTATCACACTAGTCCAAATCATTTAAATTATTCCACTCTTGCTATATAGTTTTATCTATACAGTTTTATCAATCGCCGCATTGATTACCATTAGGATGAAAGTTTATTTATGGCTGAGTTATTTAAGGACGTTTATTGCACTGCATTTTATGAGCAATTCTCGGGTGTACTAACGAAGGTGTTACCTGACTTTGATTCAGTTAAGTTTCACCAAATGATCTTTAATGATAGCTTCGTGGAATATGAACTAAAGCAGCGTATGCATCATACGGCGGAAGTCCTTCATTATTTTATGCCCGTTGATTTTAGTGATGCTGTTGTAGTGCTTAAACGCATTATTCTCGAATTGAGGGCTGAGGGGATTAAAGAGCAAAGTCTTGAGTATATGTGCCTGCCTGCTTATATCGAAATGTATGGGCTTGATGATTATGACACTGCTGTTGATAGCTTTGAATTTGTAACTCAATATACCAGTTGTGAATTTGCGGTTAGACCTTTCATTATACGTTATCCGACGCAGATGTTAGCGCAGATGTTGGCATGGACTGCACATGAGAGTCGCCATGTCCGCCGCTTAGCCAGCGAAGGTTCACGACCGAGATTACCTTGGGCGATGGCATTACCTGCATTTAAAAAAGATCCGACGCCTTTGTTAGCTATTTTAACTGCATTGAAACAAGATGACTGTGAAGTTGTGAGGCGCAGTGTGGCGAATAACCTCAATGACATTGCTAAAGATAACAGCGATGTAGTAGTACAGATAGCAACGCAGTGGCTAGGTGACAATGAACTGACGGACAAACTCGTTAAACATGCTTGTCGGACTTTACTCAAGCAAGCGCAGCCAGAGATCATGGCGCTGTTTGGCTTTCAGCAAGATCAGATAAAACTCACTGCAATGGCTATCACTACGCCAGTTGTAAAAGTGGGAGATAAGCTTACGTTTAACTTCTCGATTGAAAATACCAGCCAACAATCTCAAAAACTACGTTTGGAATACGGCCTGTATTATCTCAAGAAGAATGGCAACTTAGCCCGTAAAGTGTTTAAAATTAGTGAGCGAATGATAGCCATGAATGCACAAGAGCAGATCGACCGTCATCAAAGCTTTAAAGTGATCAGTACCCGCGTATTTCATTTAGGTATACATAAATTGGCCATTATTATTAATGGCCAAGAAAGCGAGGTCAATCCTGACCAAGGGGCACTGTATAGCTTTGAATTAACGGATTAAAAATCACTTAGTTTCCATGCATTAACTTCATTGTCCATCATCATCGGTGTGAATAGATATTGCTTGTTCACGCCTATATCCGCTAAACCCGGTTTTAAACTTAAAACCAATTTACGTTCTTTTCCTTGTAGTTTAAACAACTCACCTGAAAGCCAGTCACTGACATAGATAGACTCGTCCGTTGTCATAATAACACCATCGAGGTTACCGAGTTTGTATCCGGTTGGCACTGTTGATAATTGCTGCTCTGAAATGTTTAATCGTAATAATGAACCGAGTTCGGCGGTCGAAAAGTCGCTGTTCATTCCTTTGCCCCAACTACCAATTAATAACTCACCTTGCTGTACATATAAGCCGTTAGGGTGGGGTAATGCGCTGCTTTTAAACCAAGCTTCAAACTTACCATTCTTGAGACGATAAATTGTGCCTTCAAGTAAATCGCTCACATAAATCGTACCATCAGTAGTGGCCGTTACATCGTTTAGCATTTTAGCGTTTGGTGCTTTGTATGTATTTTCTACCTTGCCTGTGCTGGTATTTATCTTTACTAGTTTTTGCATATCAGCGACATATAAATGCTGACCGGATAGTGCTAAGCCTTTTGGCGCATCTAACCCTTTAAGCCAATGCTGATTAAGCATCTTACCGTTTGCATTTGCGATACTGATGTAACCTTGACCATTGAGTTCCATAGGCTGGCCATTAATATTACTGATATAGATAAATTGTCCATCAATACTGGTTACCACAGACTCTGGTTGATCTAAATTATTTATTGTCCATACGGGCTGTTTAGCATTAACTGCGTAGCTTGTTAGGGATGCTGTAATAATAGATAGGGCTAACGTTGTTTTCTTTATTTTATTCCAGTTACTCATGGCTCAGTTCCTTTAGTTTGTTGATTAAGTACGCTAATTAGGTTATCAATAGTTGAGCGCGACACAACTATTGCCTAATTGAGTATTAGGAATTGATACTTATTGTTAAGTTTAGGATCAGATTATGGATGAACAACGACAACGTACTGGGCTATTTAGTACGCTTAAGCAAGTTTTAAAGTCACAAGGGCTGCGTTATCGCGATCTTGCTGAGTTGATGAATACGTCAGAACCCACCATTAAACGGTTATTTAAAGATCAAGACTGTAAGCTAAGTCGGTTGATGGATATCTGTAAAGTGATTGGGGTCAATTTTACGGATTTAGTAGAGTTATCCAGTAATAGCCCTACAGAACCGACCGTTCTGTCTATAGAAATTGAATCTGCGCTGGTGGGTAATCCGGGTCTGATGTCATTTTTTATGTTGCTGGTGAGTGACTTTGACTTAAAAACGATAGCGTCACAAAATAATTTACAGCAAACGGATATATATTTATATTTGCGTGAATTAGAAAAACTGTCTTTGATTAGACTAGGGCAAGGTAATCAGTTTTACTTTGTTGTGAACAGACCTATTAAATGGCGTTCTGATGGACCAATGCTCCAAACATTAGTGAGGGTCAATAAGCGTTTTATAGCGGAGGCGATCTCTTCACATACAGGGACTAATTATCCATTTTATTCTGCGAGTCGTTTATTGAGTGAGACCAGTAGCAAGCAATTCTATCAAGAAGTCGATAATCTTTATTTCCGTTTTCAGCAACAAGCGACATTAGATCAAATGTTTTATCCGACAGAGGAGCTTAAACCGTTTAAACTCGTTGCTACTACAACACCGTTCGATCTGCCAAGCTACTTTAAAGTGCCAGCATTTACGCGTTAAAACATCTTAAATATGTTTATAGCTTGTTATTGCTCTGGTTGTTATAACTAAGTAATCTTGTATTTACAGATTAATTTATAATAAATGCGACATAAACTGCTTGCATCTAAATTACATTTAAATTACATTGTCGCCATTAAATCGAGCTCCTCGATTATTTTGTTTTTATATGGACTTTAAAATACAGTGATAGAAACCATTAATCACACATTTCGTATTTCCCTACCGTACTTCTGATCTCTGATTAGCGCGAGTGCTTTACCGCTTTGCCTAAAATTTAGCATTTTCTATCTGTTGCCCAGCGCAGCTTACCTGTTCGCTTGTTTAAACCGTTTTTAGCGTGATTTAGCATTCGAATATGCATTTTTTTATTTAAAATTTGAAGAATGATGAAAAACTCAAACCAAAACCAAAACAACGATTGGTCTGATGTATTTATACATCTAGATCCTAAAGCACAGCCGCATTACCTTAACGCTATCGAGCATTCAGCACGCGAATTATCAGCGATGTTTACTGCTATTGACGCACCGTATTCAGGGCTTGAACCTGCGCAATTAAATGAACAAATCATGGCAATGCCAATTGGTAAAGCACCGATTGCACCTCTTGCTGAGATCATTTCAAATAATGTGAATCTCATTGGTAAAAACGCAATTATTGTGCAACACCCGCATTGTATTGCGCATTTACACACGCCACCGTTAATCCCTGCTCTGGCTGCTGAAACGATTATATCTGCATTAAATCAATCTATGGACTCATGGGACCAAGCGTCTTCTGCTACCTATGTAGAACAGAAAATGACAGATTGGTTATGTGAATTGTTTGGTTATGATCTTGTGGAGTCGGCGACACATAATGGTGCTGATGGTGTGTTTACCAGTGGTGGTACACAAAGTAACTTAATGGGTCTGTTATTGGCTCGTGACCGTGCGGTAGAACAGATCTCCGGTGAAAGCGTTCAGAAGGACGGTTTACCAAGTTACGCGAAAAAGTTGCGGATTCTGTGTTCACAGACAAGTCATTTTACCGTGCAAAAGTCAGCCTCGTTAATGGGACTGGGTGAACGAGCCGTGGTTACTGTGGCGACTGACGAGTTTGGTTGCTTAGATATGAACGCGCTAACTGCAACGATTGCCGATCTACAGTCGCAAGACTTGATCCCATTCTGTGTGGTTGGTACGGCAGGTACGACAGACCTTGGTGCAATTGATGATCTGCAAGCGATTGCGGCTATCAGCGAACAGCATAATATGTGGTTCCACGTTGATGGCGCATACGGTGGTGCATTGATCTTGAGTTCACACAAAGATCGTTTGGCTGGTATTGAGCTGGCGGATTCGATTAGTACCGATTTTCACAAGTTGTTCTTCCAACCTATTAGTTGTGGCGCATTGCTTATTCGTGATAACCACAATTTTAAATACTTGTTACATCATGCTGACTACCTTAATCGAGAAACCGATGAACTACCAAACTTGGTGGACAAATCGATTGCCACGACAAAGCGTTTTGATGCGTTAAAACTACTAATGTCTATGCAGGCTTTGGGTACGGACAAGTTTGGTGCAATGTACGATCACCTAATCAGTCTGACTCAAGATGTGGCAGCGTTAGTGACAGCGACAGACAAATTTGAACTGTTGGCGCAACCGCAATTAAGCACCGTATTATTTAGGTATAACCATTTATCTACAAACAGCGATGTAAGCATTGAGCATGAAGAAGAAATCAGCATGATCAATCAGCGTTTACGTTTAGATTTGTTAACCGCAGGGCAAGCTGTCTTAGGTGAAACCAAAATTAATGGTTATACCTGCCTGAAACTGACGATTTTGAATCCATGCTTGCAGTTAAGTGATTTTGAAAGTCTGTTTACCAAGATTGCTGATTTTGCTGCAGAGCAAGATTATATCAAGTAGACAACGCAAAGATAATACTGGTTGGCGTTTCTTGAATACGCCAATTAGTGACAGGATAGGCTGTTTAGATATTGAATCTAAAAGCTAATTAATAAATAACAAAAAAGAATAAGTTTAAGGAATAAATATGTCTGTATTACAAATTGGTGCTGGTGGTGTTGGTTGGGTTATTGCGCATAAATGTGCTCAAAATAATGACGTGTTTGGTGATATCACAATCGCCTCACGTACAATCGCTAAATGTGACAAGATCATCACAAGTGTTCATCACCGCGACAACTTAAAAGACAAGACTCGCAGCTTAGTATCACGTGAAATCAACGTTGATAACAAAGATGAACTGATCGCTCTTATCGAAGAAGTGAATCCAGATTTAGTCATCAACGCCGGTCCTCCGTGGGTTAACGTAGCAATCATGGCTGCATGTGTAGCAACTAAAACGGCTTACCTAGACACATCTGTTGCAACTGATTTATGCAGTGAAGGTCAACAAGTTCCTGAAGCTTATGATCCACAATGGGCATTCCGTGACGATTTCGAAAAAGCCGGTATCACAGGTATTCTTGGTGCTGGTTTTGATCCAGGCGTAGTAAGCGTATTCGCAACGTATGCATACAAGCACTTGTTTGATGAAATCGACAGCATCGACGTAATGGATGTAAACGCGGGTGATCACGGTCAACGGTTTGCAACTAACTTTGATCCAGAAACAAATATGTTAGAGATCTTAGGTGATTCGTTCTACTACGAGAACAAAGAATGGCATCAAGTGCCTTGCCACAGCCGTGTAATGGAATTTGATTTCCCAGTTGTTGGTCAACAAAAAGTTTACTCAATGGCGCACGATGAAGTACGTTCATTGGCAGAATTCATTCCTGCAAAACGTATTGAATTCTGGATGGGGTTCTCTGATAACTACCTAAACTACTTCAACGTAATGCGTGATATCGGTCTATTAAGCCAAACACCTGTTACGACAACTGACGGTATTACTGTTGAACCGCTTAAAGTATTGAAAGCGATCTTACCGGATCCAACATCACTTGCTGCTGGTTACACTGGTAAAACCTGTATCGGTACATGGGTACGTGGTACGAAAGCTGGCAAGCCACGTAGTGTATTTGTATACAACATCTGTGACCACGAAGAAGCATACAAAGAAGTTGAGCATCAAGCGATTTCTTATACAACGGGCGTTCCTGCAATCACTGCCGCACTACTTTATTTCCAAGGTAAGTGGAGCGATGCTGGTTTGTTCAACGTAGAACAGCTTAATCCAGATGACTTCTTAGAATTGATGCCACGTATTGGTCTAACGTGGGAAGTTCAAGAGTTGGATTGCAAATAATGTTGGCGTCTTTGAAAACACCTTATTTCATTATCCACGAAGATAAACTGTTGCGTAATCTTGAGATCTGTAAGCAGTTAAAAGATCTTTCTGGTGTAAAATTGGTGTTAGCGTTGAAGTGTTTCTCGACATGGGGAACCTTCGACACCATCAGTAAATATTTAGACGGTACAACAAGCAGTGGGCCGTACGAAGTTCAGCTCGGTCACGAAGCATTTCCCGGTGAAACACATGCTTATAGCGTAGGTTACAGCGAAGATGACGTGATTGCTGTGCGTGATATTGCCGATAAAATCATTTTTAACTCGGTATCACAACTCGAACGCATGCAGCCTTTGCTTAATGCCGCGAGCAGCGTTGGTCTGCGTATTAACCCTGAAGTGAGTTATGCGGGACAAGATCTTGCTGATCCTGCGCGCGCTTATTCTCGTTTAGGTGTTAAACAAGCGGGTCTTACTGTTGAAACAGTGTCTAAACTTGATGGTTTGATGTTCCACATGAATTGTGAAAATAAGGATTTTGTTGCTTATAACTCTATCCTGAACACAATTTCAGAACAGTTTTCTGCGCATTTGAATCAAGTATCTTGGGTTAGTTTAGGCGGTGGTTTGTTCTTCACTTATCCGGGTTACCCTGTGGCGGACTTAGCATTAGCGCTTAAAGCTTTTGCTGAAAAGCACCAAGTACAGCTTTATTTAGAACCGGGTGAAGCGGTTATTACTGATACGACAGATTTAGTTGTGTCGGTATTAGATGTTGTTGAAAACGATAAAAAAACCGCGATTGTAGATAGCGCAACAGAAGCACATCGTTTAGATACCTTAATCTATAATGAGCCTGCGAGTTTTGCTGAAGCAACAGAAGATGGCGAACATCCTTACATTATTGGCAGCTGTTCATGTTTGGCAGGGGATATATTTGGTGAGGCCAATTTTCCACAGCAACTACAAGTCGGCGATCGTTTAACTATTAAAGATTCAGCGGGTTATACCATGGTGAAACTGAACTGGTTTAACGGCCTTAAAATGCCAAGTATCTACTATAAGCGTATTGCTAGCGATGACGTTAATGGGACGCGTATTGAAGGCAAAATAGAAACCCTGAATCAATTTGATTATCAGGATTTCAAGGCCACGTTGGGTCAAGATTAATCTTGCCGAATGTAAGTAACAATATGACTGATACCTTTCACAAGGTGGCAATTATGAATAAAAGATCAGAGAAGGTTGGAAACGACGTGAGCGAAGTTTTAAATTATGTGACAGAAATGAATAATGATGAGTCAGTGATGCGTCCACAAACGCCCGCTGTGTTAAATCTTGCTTCGTTTCTGAGTCAGCCAGCACGTGTGCTAGCGACTAATAGCTATTTACAACGCCAAGAACAGCGTGAATCAAATGCACGCAGTTATCCGCGTCGTTTGCCATTTGCGTTAAAACGCGGCCAAGGTATCTTTGTTGAAGATACTGAACAACAGATTTTTATTGATTGTTTAGCAGCTGCTGGTACGTTAGCACTGGGTCATAGTCACCCTGATGTTACAGAAGCCTTGATACAAGCTGTGCAATCAGAAGTACCAATGCAAACGTTAGATCTGATGACACCTGTTAAAGATCAGTTTATGACGCAATTATTGGATTTGCTACCGGGTAATATGGCTGAAAATGCACGCATTCAAATGTGTAGCCCTTGTGGTTCAGATGCAGTTGAAGCCGCACTAAAGCTAGCTAAAATTGCTACTGGCCGTCGTTCGATACTGGCATTCTCAGGCGCTTATCATGGTATGACGCATGGAGCGTTAGCAATGATGGGTAACTTAGGCCCTAAATCAGCATTGAGCATGACGGGCGCGGATGTGCAAATTATGCCATTCCCATACGCACCTCGCTGTCCGTATGGCCTAGGTGAAACAGGGATTAAAGCCAGCCTTTACCAGTTAGAAACAATGTTAACCGATCCTGAATCGGGCGTAGCTAAGCCAGCTGCTATCATCGTTGAAGCAGTGCAGGGTGAAGCAGGTTCATTACCCGCAGATCCAACATGGCTTAAAGGCTTACGTGATATTACTAAACGTCACGGTATTGTTCTTATCATTGATGAGATTCAAGCGGGTATGGGCCGTACGGGTAAAGTATTTGCATTTGAACATGCTGATATTGAACCGGATGTGATTGTTGTTTCTAAAGCCTTAGGCGGCGGTCAGCCATTAGCTGCTGTCATTTATCACAGTGATTTTGACACATGGCAACCAGGTGCTCACGCAGGTACATTCCGTGGTAACCAGCTAGCAATGGCATCAGGATTGGTGGTAATGCGTCATCTTGCGCAAGAGCAACTGCATTTACATGCGGGTGCAATGGGTGCTAAGTTAAAACACGACTTAGAAGCGATTGAAAGTGACGTTATCGGTGATGTTCGTGGCCGTGGTTTGATGTTGGGTATTGAGATTGTTGATCCGAATGGCGAACGTGATGTATTGGGTAACTTGCCACAAGATGGGCAACGTGCGAAAGACATTCAACAAGCGGCATTACGTCGTGGTTTAATTATTGAATTAGGTGGGCGTTTTGGTTCGACTATCCGCATGTTACCACCACTGATCATTCAGCCTAAAGAGATTGATGTGGTTGTCACTATCTTAACAGATGCGATTAACTCAGTTGGTTAAATAACTAGCACTAACAATTTAACTTAATAAAAAGGCCTTTAGTATTAACTAAAGGCCTTTTTTGTTCGTGTACTCTGAGTTTGTTACTTACAACGTCTTATTTCAGCTTAAACTGACCAACAATCGCGACTAACTGTTCATTTGAACTTGCTAAGTTACGTGTACTGTCCATGGTTTTCTCACCGTTATCGGTCAGTTGATTAACCATAGCTTGGATCATGGTCATGTTACGGTTGATTTCTTCCGTTACAGAGCTCTGTTCTTCTGCTGCTGTTGCTATTTGAATACCTAGATCATTAATCTGCATGACAGAGTTAGTCATTGAATCAAGGTTATCATTAACACTTGCCGTGGTCGTCGCTGTTTGCTGACAACTGGCTTTGGTGATGTCCATAGCACGAACAACCATGTCTGCGCCGTTACGTAGACGGGCTAACATTTCATTAATCTCAGAGGTACTTTGTTGTGTACGTGCAGCTAGCGTACGTACTTCATCAGCTACAACCGCAAAACCACGACCTTGCTCACCAGCACGTGCGGCTTCAATTGCAGCATTCAGTGCAAGTAAGTTAGTTTGGTCGGCAATCTCACCAATCACACTTAATACAGTGCTGATTTTATGGGTGTCTTCATTCATTGTTTGAATATTAAGCGCCATCGCTTCAACTTCATTCACTAAGTCTGCAACACCGTGTACAGCACCTTCTACAACCGCTTTTGATTTATGCGCTTCGTCTGCTGATTGCTGGGTAAAGGTTGCTGATTGTGCCGCATTTTGAGCAACACTGTCTGCGGTTGAACTCATTTCTGTTACTGCGACAACAACTTGGTCTGTTTCACTTGCATGATCGATTAATACCGTGTTGTTGTGTTCAGTTTGCGATCTTAATTGCTCAATACCTGAGGAAATATGATCTGTCGACTGTGATATCTCTAACATCATATCTTGTAAGTTGATCACGAATCGATTTACTGCTTCAGCTATCTGGCCTAAATCATCATTACTGTTTACAGCTAAGCGTTGTGTTAAATCTGCATTACCTTGAGCAAGGTCTTGAACTGTTGATTTTAATGCCAGAATTGGGCGGTATAATCGATTAAGTGCGGCATATACGATAGCGGATGCAACAATAATAAGTAGCAGGGCACTGAATATACTGTCTTCTAATAGTTCTTGCACTGTGGCGTAGTGAGCAGACTGATCAATAGTGATGAGTAAATGCCAGCTCATCGAGTCATCTAGCTTGATGGTTTCAAAGTAACTTACTTTATCAGCACCATTAACAGTGAAGTTTGTTACACCTTCATCTTTACTGAGCATTTCTTGTTGTAGTTGCGCATAACCCATTTCATCCGCTAGCTTGCTTTGTCCTGGGTTACGGATCTGCTCTGTGGATGCGATTGTCGTGCCTTGGTTATCGTGTAAGCTTGTTATCGCGTTGGCGAATGCAGACGCACGAACCATATCATTTAAAACGCCTAGCTCGATATCTGCAAGCAGTACACCTTCAAGTTGACCATTTTTATAAAACGGTGAAGCAATACTAATAAGTAATTGCTTGGTTAGTGCATCCTTATACATAGCTGTCACGATCGTGGTGCGTTTTTGTTGTGCTAAAGTATACCAGTCACGAGTACGAGGATCGTAACTTGCTAAATCCCGTTTACCACTTGCTGCGCCATAAGAGCGACCATCAGCAAAACCAACTAAGATATCACTGGCTTTGGTGGCTGCGGTGATTTGTCGAACCATAAGGTGTAATTGCTCGTCATCACGAACTTGCGAAAAATCGGGTGCAGTCGCAATTAAACCTTCTTTAATGGTTTGAAACCACGTATTAA
>Ga0209396_1002927_pt1 | contig 17577 bp, 14 predicted proteins | sample GOMGulsemesocosm_6_FD_184638 | JGI IMG/M metagenome (GOLD analysis project Ga0209396, IMG submission 184638) | Methane-oxidizing microbial communities from mesocosms in the Gulf of Mexico - GOM8C Gulf of Mexico (SPAdes) (version 2) | ecosystem: Environmental > Aquatic > Marine > Cold seeps...
GTATTGAATCATGTGGATTTACGGAAAACGATACGGGTACAGAAATGTCGCCAGTTTTTAATGCAAGCGCTCGAAAATAAGCGAGATCTTTTTGAGGGGCGCTTTCATTATTGAAGGGCGTCCTAACAGACCATCTACTACACTCAATTAGGGAACTTATTGTAGAAGGCTTGTTATGTATGTAGGGCATTTTTTAAACAATGAATATTATTAAATTTCCAGTTGTTCATGCACTAGTCGTTTGTCTAGCTCTAACGTTGTTGAGTCCTTTTTCTTTGGCTCGTGGAGACATTGTGTTTGCAACCGGACTTCCTGTGGATAATGAGATTTTTAGTGCGGGAGAGGAGTTACTGGCAGCTATATCGAGAAGAATGGGTGAAACAATAAAATTAATTTCGATCCCTGGAAAACGTTCCGCTACGTTATTAAAAAATAATGAAATTCATGCTGAACTTGCTCGGGTCGATGAATATTCTCAGAAGGTTCCTTTTGCAATTAAAATACCCGAACCCATTATTGAGACTACTCAATATGCCTATTCCTTAAAAGAGAACCTGCCAGTTAATGGTTGGGGAAGTTTGAAAGCTTATCGTTCTGTTGCATTAAGAGGAACATGGATCATAGAAATCTATATGGCAGAGCAGCAGGTGACTTGGGTTGACTCTGTAAGTTCGGCATTAAAGTTTTTAAAATCAGGACGAGCTGATATATTTATTTCAAGCTCGGTGCGTGCTAATAAGTTTATAATTGCTAATGATTATTCCACTATTCACCGCTTAGAGCCAGCAATTCATACCACTCGAGATTTTACTTTTTTTGCAAAAGCCTATCCGCAGCTTGCTCGGCGTTATGAGGCTGCTTTACGATCCATTAAAGCGGATGGTGTCTATCAGGCGATATTAACGAAGTATGGTATATGATGAGTTTACTAAGGTAGGTGGTTAGTCGAAATAATCATATTTAAGAGGAGCTACTTATTTTCCTCTTAAATAGTGATGCTTTATCTTTATGCGTCTTCTGTTACTAACATGCCTAATAAATCATCTTTTAAGTGTACGCGGCGCATTTTTAATCCTTCAAGGCGTGCATCTGAAGAAGCTTCTGCACCGTCTTCAATTTTGCGTATTTCACGGTCAGTCTCATGATATTCCTCAAATAAACGGACAAAATGACGATCGTTCATTTTTAATTCACGAATGCGGTCTTTGTGCTGAGGGAATTCATTATGTAGGCTGTGATTTTCAATAGTCATTGCTTTTCCTTATGTCTGATATTCAAGAATCGTTATTGTTTCTATATGCTTCGAGTTTAAGCGAGAGTCTAGAAAGTTATTTGATTCAAGTCAGTAAATGTCTCAGCATTCGGTCTGCACTTTTCAAACTTGATATAAGTCAAAATAGATAATTGAGGTCTAGAGAATTAGACCCTAGAAGAGTTAAGGCATTTTACTTAGCGTTTGTTGAATCCACTGTTGAAGCTGGTTGGCAGGTAATGCGCCTGCAATGCGGTCGACTTCTTGTCCGTTGCGAAATACAGCCAAGGTAGGAATGCTGCGGATATTCAATCGGCTGCCAAGCTGTTGAGCATTTTCGGTATTCACTTTAGCGAACAAGGCCTGGTCTTTCATTTGTAAGGATACTTGCTCATACGCAGGGGCCATGGCTTTACAAGGTCCGCACCAGCTAGCCCAAAAATCAACCACCACAGGTATATCATTCTTACTGGTGTATTTGGCAAACTGGCTTTCAGATAAATCGACGGGCTTACCTTGCCAGATCGTTTGCTTACATTTTCCACATTGTCCTTCGCTGGCTTTACGCCCTTCTGGAATACGGTTTGTTGAATGGCAGTGGGCGCAAACGATTAGCATAATGAAACTCGATTTATTTTTTCAATTCAATAGTGAGCGTTATAAGGTCGCTTTAACTTTATTTAAGTGATTCACAAACTGTTCTTTGTGCATCTCGCCTAAAACTCTCAGCTTGTCTTTCTCACCGTCTTTGGTGAAAAACAACATGCTGGGTGGGCCAAATAAATTGTAGCTTTCCATTAACGCTACTTGTTCAGGTGTCTGGTCAGTTACATCAACCTGTAGCCATAATAATTCAGGCCAGTGAGATTGCACATCTGCTTCGTGAAAAACTTCTTTCTCCATCACCTTACAAGCAATACACCAGTCTGCGTAGTAGTCGAGCATGACTGCGCCATTAGGATTGGCCGCTAGATGAATCTTCACGGCTTGATCTAATTGTTGCTGATTGCTTATATTTTGAAAGGGGCTTTCGTTCAGGTGTTGTTGTTCTGAACTTGCATTGCCGTATTGAACGGCAATCGGATTTAAAGGATCATCATTTCCTTGTAACGCACCAATTAAAGCAACGATGCCGTATACGAGTAGAGCCAGGGCGAATCCACGAACGACGTTCTGTTTACCCGAGTCAGCCTTATCAAGAGCGCCCAAAGTAACGGCGTAAACGATTGCCAATAGTGCCCAGAAAACAAGAATTAATGTTGCATCTAAGAAACGAGATAATAACCAAATAGCCACGCCGATTAATAGCACGCCAAAGAATGCTTTAACAGTGTCCATCCAGCCACCGGCTTTTGGTAAAAATGAAGCGCCTGTTGTTCCTAAGGCAATTAACGGTGCGCCCATGCCTAAGCCAAGGGCGAGTAATGCGCTGCCACCTAGCCAGGCGTCTCCTGTGGTGCTTAGATAAACCAATGCGCCCGCAAGGGGAGCAGATACGCAAGGTGAAACAACCAAGGCCGACAGGACACCCATGAGGAATACGCCGAAGAGGTTGCCACCTTTTTGTTTTTGATTAATGTCATTTAAACGATTGCGCAATTTACTGGGCAGCTGCAGTTCATATAAGCCAAACATGGAGAGAGACAAGACTAAAAATAGAATAGCGAATATTGAAAGCACCCAAGGTGTTTGCATCCAGTTAGAGATGTTTGCGCCAGCGCCTAATAAGCCAACAGTGACCCCTGCAATGGCATAAGTAATGGCCATACCTAAAACATAAGTAGTGGATAAAACAAAACCTTTGGCAGGAGTATGCTTTTCTTGACCAACAACAATGCTGGTTAAAATCGGCACCATGGGTAATACGCAAGGGGTAAACGTAAGACCTAAGCCTAATAAAAAGAAAATACCAACAATACTGAACCATGAGCGGCCTTCAAACCAATTTCCTTCGGATGAACCCGTGTCAGATGAATTAGCCTCAGGTGAAGCCGCTACTTTTGAATTGTCGTTATTTTCCTGTGAAGCGATTACTGAAATTGTTTTATCTAATGCTGGAGATTGCTTTGCTGTATTTTTAACTTCAAGCCAATCAATGTCTAAATCGATTTTTTGTGGCGGGTAGCAAAGCCCTGCATCAGCACAGCCTTGAAAGCGTAATTGAATCGGTTGCGTCGGGTCCAGCTTGGATAGGTCAAATAATGCTTCGAGTTGACCATAAAAAACAATCACTTCACCAAAAGCTTCGTCGTGCTTTAGTAGGCCTTCTTCACTGAAACTATTGGCAGAGTGCTTGTTTTTGCCTTGCTTCAATAAGATTTTTTTACGGTAGAGGTAATATTCTTCGACGGTATCCCACATGACGCTTAGTTCCGCGCCTTGCTGGTCGATCTGATAAGGGAAAGCTTCGCCGACGGGAAGAAATTTCGGTTCGCCTTGAGATAGGCTATCGAGAATACCTGCCTGCGCCGAGCTGATGCTCAGCAACAGAAGGAAAAAAGAAAAACGAGAAACGATCCAAGCCATGTTGAGGCTCCTGTTTAGTTAAACATAGCCTAGCACTGATGCTTGGGCTTAAGTATTTCGTTCAATAGCAATACGAGCCAAGCCATGAAGTGCTTGTTTGGCATCAGTATCGGCTAAATGGTTCAAACATTCTTGCGCTAACTCAACATGCTTGCGGGCAATCTGCTTGGTATATTCTAATGAACCGCAAGATTTAACGATTTCCATGATGGCATCGATGTCTTCTAAGCCGCCTTTACGAATCGCTTTACGAATTAGTTTGGCTTGCTCTTCTGTGCCTTCGCGCATGGCATGAATCAATGGCAGCGTAGCTTTGCCTTCGGCTAAATCGTCACCAACGTTTTTGCCCATTGTTTCGACGTCACCTTCATAATCGAGCACGTCATCGACTAGTTGAAATGCCATCCCTAAATGGTGCCCATATTCTTTTAATGCTTGCTCTTGCTCGGCATTGGCTTCGCATAATACCGCTGCAGAATGAGTTGAAGCTTCGAATAACATCGCGGTTTTACCCTTGATGACATCCATATATTGCTCTTCGCTGGTATCTGGGTTTTTAACGTTAACCAGTTGCAATACTTCGCCTTCAGCAATCACACAGGTCGAGTTGGATAAAATTTCCATTACTTGCAGGTTCTTCAGCTCAACCATCATTTGAAAGGAGCGAGAATATAAAAAGTCTCCAACGAGAATGCTGGGTGCATTGCCCCATTTTTCATTCGCGGTCGGATTGCCACGGCGCATGTCAGAAGTATCAACGACATCATCGTGTAATAGTGTTGCTGTGTGAAGGAACTCGATCACAGCAGCCAGCTTATTTGCTTGAGCCCCTGACTTTTCAAGTGCCTTGGCTGTCATTACCACCAATAGAGGGCGTAGACGCTTGCCACCACTAGAGACAATATAGTCAGCGATCTTTTCTACCAGAGGTACGCGTGAAGAGAGTTGCTCGCGGATAAGTGTATCGACGTCAGCAAAATCCTGCTCGATAATCGCGTAAATGTCTTTAACCTGCATGGTAGGAATAGTGCCTTTACTGGGTGCTGTGGACGGTGAGAGTAAATGAAGCCATAAGCCTAGGTAAACTCTGGGCTGTAATGCTATTGCCAAGGGCCTAAACTGTCAAGTATGACTGCAAATTGCCAGCTTGCGTTGGAGTAGTTGCTGAGTTACAATTCGCGCCCCGAAATTCCGTTCTCTACTATATTGGAAACCAAAGTGTTTCCCGTAGATCTAGAACAAAAGCAACGGCATGCTGAGTAAAATCACTTGTGAGATTCGGTATTTAGATTCTTAAATCCACAACGGAGACATTGCTATGTACGCAGTTGTTGTTACAGGCGGTAAACAGTACCGTGTTGAAGAAGGTCAAACTCTTAAAGTTGAAAAACTTGAAGTAGCTACTGGCGAAGCCGTAGAGATCGAACGAGTTTTGTTAATCGGCAATGGCGACGATGTTAAAATCGGTCAGCCACTTGTTGAAGGCGCTAAAGTAAGCGCTGAAGTTGTTGCTCATGGTCGTCACAAGAAAGTTAAGATCATCAAGTTCAAGCGACGTAAGCACCACATGAAGCAAATGGGCCACCGTCAGTGGTTCACTGAAATCAAAATTACCAGCATCGCTGTTTAATTCTGACTTTATAACTAATTTATTAATTACGGCGAACTTGGCGGCAGTGATGCACCAAGGGAACCAAATTGGAGGCTAGAGCATGGCTCACAAAAAAGCTGGTGGTAGTACTAATAACGGTCGCGATAGCGAAGCTAAACGCTTAGGCGTCAAAATGTTCGGCGGCCAACAGGCTCTTGCTGGTAACATTCTGATCCGTCAGCGTGGCACTAAGTTTCACCCTGGAACTAACGTTCGCATGGGTCGTGACCACACTTTGTTCGCTACTGAAGCGGGCGAAGTTAAGTTTGAAGTTAAAGGCCCACGTAACCGTAAGACTATTAGCATTATTGTTGCTAGCTAAGTTTTACAGTTAAGTGTGTTATTAAAGACGCCCTGGCCTTGCTGGGGCGTTTTTGTTTGTTTAAACAGTAATAGTCGGTTAAAGACATTTTGCTGAAAAAAGAATTTAGCATCTGAGAGGATGCGAGAAGTTGAGATGATTTGCCGGTCAACAACGTGCATATTATCTCGACTTTGTTAATTGGAATGAAAACGAGGTCGCCATGAAATTTGTAGATGAAGCCAGTATCAGCGTTGACGCTGGTAAAGGTGGTAATGGTTGCATGAGCTTCCATCGTGAAAAATTCGTTGCCAAAGGCGGCCCAAATGGCGGTGATGGCGGAGACGGCGGTTCTGTTTTCGTTATTGCTGATGATGCCGTTAATACCCTAATTGATTATCGTTATACTCGCCGTTATCGTGCAGAGAACGGTAAAAATGGTCAAAGTCGTGATATGACTGGCCATATGGGTGAAGACATTACTTTGCTGGTTCCGGTTGGTACAACCGTTATTGATGAAGATACCCTTGAAGTTTTAGGCGATCTTGCTGAAGATAAGCAAAAGCTAATGGTTGCTCGTGGTGGTTTCCACGGTTTGGGTAATACCCGTTTTAAATCGTCAGTAAACCGTGCTCCACGTCAGACAAAGCCAGGTCAGCCTGGCGAGTCACGTAACCTAAAATTTGAAATGAAAGTATTAGCCGATGTGGGTCTGCTGGGTTTACCGAATGCCGGTAAGTCGACTTTCATTCGCTCCGTGTCTGCGGCTAAGCCGAAAGTAGCTGATTATCCGTTCACGACTTTGGTTCCTAACCTTGGCGTAGTATCGGTAAGACAACATAAAAGCTTTGTGATCGCCGATATTCCGGGCTTGATCGAAGGCGCTTCCGATGGTGCTGGCCTAGGGATTCGCTTCTTGAAGCACCTAGTGCGTACTCAGCTAATGCTGCATATCGTTGATATGGCTCCACTTGATGAAAGTGATCCAGCTGAGAATATGATGTCGATTAGCCGTGAGCTTGAGCGATTCTCTCCTGCATTAGCCGAGCGTGATCGCTGGTTAGTATTGAACAAGCTAGACCTTGTTTCGGAAGACGAACATGAAGCCTTGTGCCAAGATTTATTGGAAAGAACAGGCTGGAAAGGCCCGGTATTCCAAATCTCTGCATTGACCGGTGCTGGAACGAAAGTACTGACCAATAAAATCATGGACTACATCGAAGAGCGCCGTGAGCGTGCTGCTGAAGATGAAGAGTTTGCCGCGCAGATCGTTGAAGAGCGTGAAACCGTTGAGCAAGAGTCTCGTGATCGTATGGAAGAGTTGTCTGAATTCCGCCGTCAACGTGCCGCTGCTCGTAAAGCCGGTTTGGAAGATGACGATGATGACGACTACGATGTAGAAGTTGAGTGGGTTCAAGAATAAGCCCTCTTTCTTAGAGAGGTTGAAAACGACAATAAGTCAGACGTGAGAGCAAGAGCAATGAAACCAGCTGTTGATTTAAATACCGCCAGAGACCGCCTCGTATCGGGGCAGCGCTGGGTTATTAAGATTGGCAGTGCTCTGCTCACCAATGATGGTAAAGGTCTTAATCGCCCAGGTATCCAAGCCTGGGTTGATCAAATTAGTGACTTGATGTCGCAAGGCATTGAAATCGTTTTAGTCTCTTCAGGCTCGGTTGCCGAAGGCATGACGCGATTAGGTTGGACAACACGCCCCAGTGAAGTTCACCAGCTACAAGCGGCCGCTGCCGTTGGCCAGATGGGCTTAGTTCAAGCCTACGAAACGGCTTTTAAACAGCACGATAAACACACTGCACAAATCTTATTAACCCACGCTGATTTATCCAATCGCCAACGCTATCTTAATGCGCGCTCGACCTTGCGTACGTTAATTGAAATGGGTGTCGTACCGATTGTGAATGAAAACGATACGGTGATTACTGACGAAATTCGTTTTGGTGATAATGATACGCTGGGTGCCTTGGTTGCCAATCTAGTTGAAGCCGATACGCTGGTAATCCTGACGGACCAAGATGGCTTATTTACTAAAGATCCACGCCATAATGATGATGCTGAGTTAATTACCGAAGGCCGTGCATCGGATGAGTCATTTGCTAGCATGGCAGGTGATGGTGGTGCGCTGGGTCGTGGTGGTATGATTACGAAAGTAAAAGCCGCGCGTGTTGCTGCACGTTCAGGTGCTGATACGGTAATTGTCGGCGGACGCATTGATAATGTATTAATACGTTTACGCGCTAAAGAAAAAATTGGTACACTTTTGGTCGCTGATACGGAACCAGAAGTGGCACGTAAGCAGTGGATTGCAGGACATCTTCAACATGCGGGAGAGCTCATTCTTGATGACGGTGCTGTGAAGGCATTGAAGAAGGGTGGCAATAGTTTATTACCGATCGGCGTGAAAGCTGTAAAAGGTATTTTCCGTCGCGGAGAAGTGGTTGCTTGTTTGAATGGCAAGGGCCAAGTGGTCGCTAAGGGTCTGATTAATTTCGACCAAAGCGAAACACAAAAATTATGTGGTAAAACCAGCGAGCAACAGCAAGCGCTGTTGGGTTATGTTGGTGAAGAAGAACTAATACACATTGATAATTTAGTGGTGCTTTAAAACGTTCGTTGATTTTAAAAGCGCCGTTGTGCTGAATATTGGTAAGCGCTGTATTAGGTAATTCCTTTCAGGGGACGCCGTGAATACTTCCCTGTAGGCTCGTATCTGGCATCCATGCCAGATGACGCCACTGAAACGAATCACCTAATACATCACCACAGAAATTAATTCAGATTGGAATATTAATTATTATTTTCTAATCTGACGGCTTACACTAATACGCGAAATATTTTTACAAGTTAACTTGAGTGCCTTGTTGTTTTTCAAAGGAATAACAGTTTTCGAATGTTGAGCTTAGTAAGCTGTGAGCGCTAGAAGTTAATTTTTAAGGCCATCCGATTCCAGGGAAGGAATCGTTGAGCTTACAGGGACAAAATGGCAGGACAGCCATTTTGCACAGCCGTAGGCTGCCCGAAGGGCGAAGTACAGGATGTACTGAGTGAGTGCGTAGCGTGCCGCCTAAAATTCAACTTCTAGCGTGAGCAAAAGCGCACGCTGTAACAAAGAATCAATAACCGAATTGCAGAAACTTCAAAAATCTAGCGTATCGGCACAGTTAATAATAATTTATATTTCAAACTTATTTTGAATTAAAGGAATGACAGAATGATTAAGTCAGTTCAAGTACAGAATCTTACGATCGATAACGATGTACCGTTTACATTATTCGGTGGTATTAACGTTTTAGAAAGCCGTGATCTTGCCATGCGTACGTGTGAAGAATACGTAAAAGTGACTGAAAAACTGGGTATTCCTTACGTCTTTAAAGCGTCATTTGATAAAGCCAACCGTTCTTCAATTAACTCTTACCGTGGTCCAGGTATGGAAGAAGGCTTGAAGATTTTTGAAGAAATCAAAAAGACCTTTAACGTCCCGATTATTACCGACGTTCACGAACCTCATCAAGCAGCGCCTGTTGCTGAAGTGGTTGATATTATTCAACTGCCTGCGTTCTTGGCTCGTCAGACTGACCTTGTTGTTGCTATGGCGGCAACAGGCGCAGCGATTAATATTAAAAAGCCTCAGTTCTTAGCGCCACACGAAATGCGTCATATCCTGACTAAGTTTCAAGATGCCGGTAATGACAAACTTATGTTGTGTGAGCGTGGCTCAAGCTTCGGTTATAACAACCTAGTCGTTGATATGCTGGGTATGGATGATATGAAAGTTCAAGCGCCTGTGATCTTTGATGCGACTCACGCCTTACAGCGTCCTGGTGGTCGTACAGATTCTGCTGGCGGCCGTCGTGCACAAGCGTTCCAGCTTGCACGTTCTGGTATGGCATTGGGTATTGCGGGCTTGTTCTTAGAAGCTCACCCTAATCCTGATCAAGCTAAATGTGACGGTCCTTGTGCATTGCCTCTAGACAAGCTTGAGCCTTACTTGGCACAGATGAAAGCCGTTGATGACTTAGTTAAGTCTTTCGCACCTGTAATCATCGACTAGCTAGCAGTTGATGTCATGGGGTTTATTAAAGCTAAACTCCATGACATAGTAACAACCCAAATAGACAATAATCATTGCCTATTTGGGTTGTTACAATTTTAGTTCCATTGCCCCTTCCCCTGTATTTTATTTTTCTATATTATTCCGCCCTTATTTTATCTTTACTCAATACTTTGAGTGAATCGTTACAAATTAGGGATACTCATGACACGGATTATATTGTCAATTTGGCTCATTGCCTTAGCGCTAACAGCTTGCTCATCAACCAATACTTTACCCGAAGATACTTCCTTTGCTCGCAGTGCTAATAGCGACTCTCCGAAATTAAGTCGCGCATTAAATAAACTGCTTACTGGAGAAGGCAATCTTAGTTTCATCCAGAAAGGCCAAGAATTAGACATCGTTGCAACTGAGCGTGGAGTCTTATTGGATGTAAATACGATAGGCATGAACGGAGTCAATGTGGGCGTAGTGCAGCATGATGATATTTCAATGATTGCCAGTTCTGTTAAATATCAGCGTTTATCGATGTATGTGCGAAGTTATGCTGCGCTGAAATTTTTGATAGAAAAAAACTTTATTCGCCAAATTAGTATAGAGAAAGGGAAGTAGCCTATGTTAAATGTTAATCGTTATTTAAAGTATATCGTGTGTCTTATAATACTGATGCCCATTAATTCAATTATGGCATCAGATAAAAATATCTATAAAGCAGGCAGTGTGCTGACTAAAAAAGGAGGGAAAATCAGTAATAAATTACTGACAAAGCGACCTTCTGATAAACAGTATTCACTAGCATCTAGCACTGAGAAAACGAATAAACCAATACTGCTGGATGTGATGTTTAATTCGGTTCCTGCTGATATGGAGAAAAGATTAAAATCTGCTGACTTTGATGTTTTGGCTTTATCGGAAAAATATAAGCGGGGGTCCATTGTTATGGGTCCAACAGCTAGCTTAAGTGAACTAGCGACATGGTCTGAAGTTAAATACATTAATAAAGAATTAGGTCGAGTTAAAAAGTCGGGTGCTGCAACGAGCCGTGCACCAGAGGCATTGAAGTCAAACTTGATAACTGCGAATCCGCACAATCTAAGCGGAGCTGGACAGGTAGTAGGCATTCTATCGGATAGTTTTTCTCATACTAGCGGTATGCGTGATGCCGATACCACTCCTGCTAAATGTATAAAAGGTACATTGGAAAATAGTAAATCTCAAGATAGCGGAGATTTACCTGCAGTGATCGATATTCGTAAAGATGATGCGAATAGCTGTAGTGCTGCTGATAATGAAACGGGTGGTAGCGATGAGGGTGCTGCTATGGCTGAACTCGTTCACGATATTGCTCCAGGTACCGCGATAGCATTCAGTACCGTTGGTGAATCGATTTTATCCTTTGCTTTAGCAATTGAAGATATGTGTACTCCAGCATCGGAGGGCGGGGCAGGCGCAACGGTTGTTGTTGATGATATTATTTTTCTTTCACAGTTGATGTATCAGGATGACATAGTGAGTCAAGCTGCTAGAGCCTGTGTTGAATCTGGAATCCCATATTTTTCAGCCGCAGGGAATAATGGCAGTGATGCCTATCAAATGGAATATAACGATATTAGTCCCAGTATAAATCGTAGCCCAGATTCGGGTGTGGTTAGCGGCAATGATTTTCATAAATGGAATGATGACTTTTTTGGTCAAGCTTATCTAAAGATCACAGTGCCCGCTGGCTCTAGTTTTTCTGCTATTTTACAGTGGAATCAGCCAGCCCTTTCTAATCCAACAAACATCGTTAACATTCCTAAAATTGATCTGGATTTATTTTTGTTGAGTAATGAAGAAGCCCCAGATACAAATGGAAGTAATGTCTTAAGTATTGGTATTGAAGATCAAGCGGATTTACTGTCGAGTGCGGATCCTATTGAGTCTGTAGATTACGAGAATACAGAATTGTTTTCTAAAACTGTTTATCTTGCTATTGATCATTGGTCTGGCAATAAAGAAAATATCCCTCAGGATGATGGGACCGCTTTAGAATTTCGTTTAGTATTTTTCATAAAAGGACAAGTTGGTTTTCCTGAGAATATCAAACCGACAGCATCAACAATGTATGGCCATAGTAATGCCGAAGGTATTATCTCAGTTGCAGCAGTGCCTTGGTATGAAACAGACGCTTTTTATAAAGCGGGCGGGCCAACATTGGAAGTTGATCCCGAATATTTTACTGCACAAGGTGGGCGTTTAAATAAATATTTCTCAGATGATGGCAGCTTTAATAAACGCAGTGTTGTTGTTCCAACTTTAGCGTCCGTCGACGGAAATAATACGACTTTCTTCGGTGACAACTTTGGCGGTAGTAACTTTTTTGGTGAGGATGATGGTCAGCCAAATTTCTTTGGAACTTCAGCAGCTGCACCTAATGCTGCTGCCGTAGCGGCATTATTATTGGAGCAAGAACTTAAAACCCCAGAAGCACTAAAACAAGTTCTGACATGTTCAGCCCAAGATGTTAAAGGGGAAAGAGCAGAAGTCGGTTTTGACAATGTGACGGGCGTTGGCTTAGTAGATGCTGCTCGCGCTTTAGATGAGATGTTGCAGCCTAGTCAGTCTTCTCGATTGATCCCATTAGCTGATCGTACTGTCGCCGCAAGAACCGTGGTGAACCTAAATTTACTTTTAGAAGATAGTAGTCGTTTAGTTGCATCTTCTGAGTGGCAGCATAAGTCTGGTTTTGATATTACGTCCATGATTGAAGCAACACCTTCAGGCTATAGCTTTGTTGCTCCCAGTGCGGGTTTTCAGACGCAATTAGATGTGAAAATCTACGATCAATGTGGATTTGAATATACAGATACGATTAACATTACTGTTGATGGTTTACCGACGGCTAACTTTCAAGTGGATGGTGAGCGATTAAAGGGTGAAACAATTATTTTGGATGCAAGTGGAAGTAGTGATGTAGAAGGGCCATTAACGTATCAGTGGAGTAATGTAGCGCCATCAAATGTAACGATTGAAAATTCGACGTCTGCCAAGGCAAGTTTTCTGGTGGAGTCTATTGGTAGTCATTCTATTGAGTTGACTGTGACCGATAGTTTGGGGCAAAAAGATTCGGTATCGTTTGGTATTTACATTCCTGCTGCGCCATTTGTCGCTGCTAGTAGCTCCTCGGGTGGAGGCGGTGCATTATTATATTTTGGTGTGATTTTATTTTTGCTTTCTGGTATGAATTTTAGAACTCGTCATAAGTCGTTTTAGATAAAATAAGAAAGGACTAAAAGCATTTGCTTCTAGTCCTCTCTATTAGTTTTCTTTATATTGATCTTTATAGCTGCAATCTTAAATCAATAACATTGTTATCTAGGCGTGCTTACTTCGATGTTTAAAGGTTGAATAGACCCACTGATAAAGCGTCGGTAATACCACGAGCGTTAATAGCGTCGAAGAAATAATGCCACCAATCACCACGGTCGCTAACGGTCGTTGAACTTCAGCACCAGTCCCTGTATTGAATGCCATCGGTACAAAACCAAGACTTGCCACTAAGGCTGTCATCAAGACTGGACGTAAGCGCTGACTTGCACCTTGCCATACCGCTTTGCTGAGCTCTAAACCACTCTCACGCAGTTCTTTAATGAACGATAACATCACCACGCCATTTAATACCGCGACCCCTGACAATGCTATAAAACCAATACCTGCAGAAATCGATAGTGGCATGTCTCGTAACGTTAACGCGATAATGCCACCAGTAAGCGCAAGAGGTACACCAGTGAAAATAATTAAGCTATCGCGTATTGAGCTAAAGGCACTGTAGAGCAAGCCTATAATTAGTATCAGGGTAATCGGCACAACAATACTTAAGCGCTGGCTAGCCGATTCTAACTGTTCAAACGTGCCGCCGTATTCTAACCAATAGCCTGCGGGTAGTGTAAGTTCGTCACGCATCAACGCTTGTGTCTCGGCAATGAAAGAGCCTAGATCGCGGTCTTCTACATTCGCACTGACAACGATATTACGTTTACCGCTGCGACGGTTTATTTGATTCGGACCTTGGATTTCGACAATGTCGGCAATTTCACCGAGCGGCACATAATCCAATTCTGATTTTTCGTCATCAGGGCTTCTCGGGTAAGGAATCGCCACAGGGATTTGCGCAAGTGCCTTCGGGTCTCTGCTTAAACTTTCATCCATACGCACTAATAACTTAAAGCGGCGATCCCCTTCGTAAATCAAACCTGTTTCAATTCCACTGACTGCCGAGCGCAAAGTCTCTTGTACATCGGCAACGGATAAACCGAGCAGAGCGAGGTGATCTCTCTGTGGAATAACAGAAATCATTGGCAGACCTTTCGCTTGTTCCATGCGTACGTCTTGACCGCCAGCGACCTTCGCTAATAGTTGTGATACTTGGCCGCCAACTTTCGCCAGCGTTTCTAAATCATCACCATAAATTCTTAAAGCGACATCGGCACGTACACCCGAGATGAGTTCGTTAAAACGCATTTCAATGGGTTGGGTAAGTTCGTAGTTATTACCAGGGATTTCTTCAATGGCTGTACGAATCTGATCAACTAATTGTTGCTTAGGTTTCTCTGGATTGGGCCAATCTTTTACCGGCTTCAAAATCAAGAAGGTATCGGCCACATTGGGTGGCATAGGATCAGTCGCAATTTCGGCAGTCCCGATTTTAGAAAACACATGTTTCACTTCTGGAAATTCCATAATGCGTTTTTCTAATAACAGCTGCATTTCTGTCGCTTGCTCTATGCCTGTACCGGGAATACGCATGGCGTGTAGGGCAATATCGTGTTCATCTAGTTGGGGTAAGAATTCACTGCCTAGGCGAGTCGATTGATACGCCGTTGCGCCGACCAAAATGATTGCGGCAATAAAGACGACGGGGCTATTATTCAGCGCGGCTTTTAATAACGGCTGATAGAGGCGACGTGCCTTAGCCATAACGACATTTTCTTCTTCACTGACCTTGCCTTTCACTAAAATGGCGACAGCAGCAGGGACGAAGGTAATCGAGAAAAGTAACGCACCGAATAAAGCAGCGACAACGGTAAAGGCCATGGGGTGGAACATTTTACCTTCAACACCGGCAAGCGCGAAAATAGGTAAGTACACCAGCATGATGATGAGCATACCAAAGACCGCCGGACGGAAAACTTCCTTGGTACTTTCGGTGACTTCCAATAAACGTTCGGGCAGGGTTAATAAACGGCCGTATTTTTTCTGTGCTAAACCTAAGCGGCGTAACGCATTTTCAACCACGATGACGGCACCATCAACGATAATGCCAAAATCAATGGCTCCTAAGCTCATTAGGTTGCCAGAAACACGATTCATCGCCATACCGGTAATCGCAAACAACATGCTTAAAGGAATGACTAAGGCCACGATCAGCGCCGCGCGTATATTACCCAATAAAGCAAACAAGATAGCGATGACCAATACCGCACCTTCGAATAAATTGGTGCGTACGGTAGCGATGGTTTTATCGACTAGGGTAGTACGATCATAGAGAGGAACCGCATTAATGCCGGGGGGGAGAAAGTCGTTAATCTCGATCAGTTTTTTCGCCACCGCTTTGGATACTGTGCGGCTATTTTCACCGAGCAGCATAAAGGCCGTACCCAATACCGTTTCTTCACCACTAAAAGTAGCCGAGCCGGTTCGGAGTTCTTTGCCGTATTTCACTTCCGCTAAATCCTTAATACGCACGGGAGCGTCGTCGCGACGAGTGACCACCAGTTGGGCAATCTCTTCTAAGTTATTCAGCTGGCCCGGTGAACGAATTAGCCATTGCTCGCCGTTACGTTCGATATAACCTGCACCAGAATTCTGATTGTTTTTTCGTAGCGTTTCTACCAGTTCATTCATGGTGACTTTATAAGCGAATAGTTTTCCCGGAATAGGGGCTACTTGATATTCGCGGGCATAGCCGCCCATGCTATTAATTTCGGTAATGCCGGGGACTTTCACCAGTTGTGGTCGAATGATCCAGTCTTGGATAGTTCTCAAATCTTCAGCGCTATAAGGTTTCCCCTCATCGGTGACCGCATCCACTTCTGCTTGTACGGCATAAGTGAAAATTTCACCGAGGCCACTAGCAACAGGACCTAAATTGGGTTCAATGCCGGCCGGTAATTCACCTTGAATACCTTGCAGACGTTCGCTGATTTGCTGGCGTGCCCAGTAAATATCAGTGCCTTCTTCAAAGATCACCGTGACTTGTGAAAGCCCGTAGCGTGATAATGAGCGGGTATAATCCAGTTTCGGAATCCCCGCCATGGCATTTTCAATACTGTAGCTGATGCGTTGCTCGGCTTCTAGGGGAGAGTATCCCGGTGCTGAGCTATTAATTTGTACTTGTACGTTGGTGATGTCGGGTACGGCATCAATCGGTAGCTGGGTGGTTTTATAGATACCCAGTGCTGCCAATAATAATGTCATGGCCATTACTAGCCAGCGCCTTTCGATAGCGAAGGCGATTAAATGGTTAATCATAATTTTTTCCTCAAGCTATAAATGAACGATTAATGGTCGTGACTCGCGCCACTCTTTAGGATGTCGGCTTTCACTAGAAAACTATTTTCGCTGACGTATTCACTGTCTGCGTCTAAGCCTGAAAGTATTTCTGCCCATTGCCCATCTTGTTCACCTACTTCTACTTGAGTCACTTCGAAGGTATTGTTGTGTCGTTTGAAGACGACAGTTTTATCTTCCATCGTTTGCAAGGCATCAACCTTTACTGCGATAGGCACGTTGCGAGTTGAAACTTCTACATCGGCTTTTATGTGCATACCTGGACGCCAGTGACCTTTTTTATTCTCAATAATTGCACGTGCTCGCGCGATATGACCGCCGCTCATTTGTGGGGCTATGTAACTAATTTCTCCGATTGAATTTTCGTGATCATGAAGGTCATAGATTTTTGCGCGTTGGCCTTTCTTTAAACGCTCAACATTTTCAGGGAAGGCAGAAAGGTTAACCCATACTTTGGATAAATCACTGACTTGTATGATTTCTTCAGCGTCTACGCGATCGCCGGTATTAACCGAACGCGAAGTGACTTCACCTTGTGATGGACTTTTAAGGGAGTAGCTTTGTAAGGTTTTGATGTTGGTTAAGCGAGCAATAGTTTGCCCTTTCTTCACTTGATCGCCGACTTGAACAAAGACTTTTTCGACCATGCTTGGGAATGCGGCATGAAGGCTAAAGACTTGGTCTTGCACGGGCGAAACCACCCCGAATAGGGTATCCACTTGCACAAGACTTTGTGAGCTTGCTGCTTCTGATTTGATGCCGGAAACCTTGATGTAATAAGAAGAGATCTCCGTACTTTCGGAATGTTCTTCTTCGCCACCGTGGCCGTGACCATGGCCGTCGTTTTCTTCAGCTTGATCTTTATGTTCTTCGTGATCGTCACTGGCACTGGCACTATTTATAAAGCCAGTAGACGTTAGGGCTAAAATTAAAAATGCTTTACGGGTTATATCGTTTAATAAATTCATGAAAAATACCTTATTGAGCAGTAACAATTGACTGGCCTAAAATGCGTTCCAGTTCTAATACTTGATTGAAAATACGGACTTGGCTATTGATTAAGTCCTGCTCTAAATTGAAAACTTGGTTTTGCGCATCGATCCACTGCAATACAGTATATTGACCCTGACGATAGGCTTTTTGGGTGGTGCTTAGGAGTTCGCTGGCGAGGGGTAGTAAGTATTTTTTAATACGCTTCGCTAAACGCTGCTCTTTTTCTAAGCTGGCCT
>Ga0209396_1002928_pt1 | contig 17576 bp, 10 predicted proteins | sample GOMGulsemesocosm_6_FD_184638 | JGI IMG/M metagenome (GOLD analysis project Ga0209396, IMG submission 184638) | Methane-oxidizing microbial communities from mesocosms in the Gulf of Mexico - GOM8C Gulf of Mexico (SPAdes) (version 2) | ecosystem: Environmental > Aquatic > Marine > Cold seeps...
GGCTTTTATTAGTGATAAATTCAACAATGATAATGCTCTGATAAAGGTGAGTTCATCAAAATATGATAATGCGATAAAAATGTTAAAAAGTGCTCGTGTCGATGCCGTAGCGGGATCAATACCTGCTTTAATGTATATAACTAAAAAGCAAGGGATTGATAAAGACTACTTCGGCAAACCTTTGTTATTCAAATCATTTGACGTGTATTTGTTGTGTAGCTATGGTTTATCGCCAGAAGTACGCAGTTCATTAAAGAAAACTCTAATAGAGTTAAAGTCAAAAGGGAAAGTTCAGCAAATATTAGATGCTTACTTTTAACACAAACTTTATTCACTTAATACTTAAAGCAATACCAAAAATAATATCTAATATACTCAATACAGCTTTAAGCTCACTCCCTCGAACCTATACTTAAGCCCTATTGCTAAGTTTATTCATCAATAAAAGTGTTATTCAATTCCTAAATATTTATGCACTTGCACGGATAAACGCCAATTGTTTTCAATACAGGTTTTTATTGCTAATGTCGTAGCACGTTCTTTTTGGCTGATTGGTTGTAAATACACTTGAGTATTAATAATATTATGCTCTTGTAATAGCGACTTTAAATCATCAACATGTTGCTCTGTGGCCACAGGGTGCTTTATTTCATTAGCGCGTAACATCGCAGAGTTTAAAATTTTGTAACCACCTTTCATATTTATTTTTGGCGATACAGTCACCCAACAATTATCGGAAACATGAAGTTCAAATGTTCCTGATGTTTCAAGTTGACAACTATACCCAGTCTCTTCAAGGGCTAAACAAAGTGGTATTAAATCAACCATTGCAGGTTCGCCACCGGTTATAACCACATGTTTTGCTTGAAAACCTTGTTCCTTAAAAACATTAATAATGTCATTAATAGAAAGCGCTGACCAAGCTTGAGACTCTTCATTTTTATTTAACATTGCAGAAGAATTAATTTCATCTTCTAAGTTAATATCCCAGGTATGTTTAGTATCACACCAAGAACAAGCAACAGGACAACCTTGTAAACGAATAAAAATAGAAGGCTGCCCCGTAAAAGCCCCCTCACCTTGAATGGTTTCAAATAATTCATTAATTTTGTATTTTAAGGTCATCGTAATTTTTGCCTGTTTATTGCTAAGGGAAATTGAAGTAAAATGCGCGACATTAATTATACCCTAAGAGGCATTAGAAATGACCAACAAAGTTGTTGTTATTTATTCCGGCGGCATGGACTCCTTTACTGTGCTTAATCGCGCTTTACACGATGGTAAAGAAGTATACGCTTTGACGTTTGATTATGGGCAACGCCATGTTAAAGAAATAGAATATGCTAGCAATGTTTGTAAATCTTTAAAGGTTAGTCACAAAATAATTGATATTTCTGCTATTAACGAATTGCTTGCTGGCTCGTCACTTACCGATGACATTGAAATTCCTGAAGGTCATTACGAAGCAGAAAGTATGAAATCAACCGTCGTACCCAACCGTAACATGATTTTATTATCACTTGCTGTAGGTTATGCCGTTTCAACAGGAGCCAGCCAAGTTTATTATGGAGCTCATTCTGGCGATCATGCAATTTACCCTGATTGTCGTCCTGAATTTGTAATGAAAATGAACGATGTTTGTAAAATTGCAAATTATGAATCCGTAGAAATATTTAGCCCGTATTTAACGGTGACCAAGAGTGATATTTTAACTGACGGTTTAAAAATGAACTTAAAATATGATCAAACATGGACCTGTTACAACGGACGTGAAAAAGCTTGTGGTCAATGCGGAGCTTGCCAAGAACGTTTAGAAGCTTTTAGTGATAACAACGTTACTGACCCTCTTGCTTACGAATAACAGTGTTCTTGACGTTGTATAGATAATGAAAGATAAAACACAGCTCATATAAGTCAAATGTTTTATCTTTTTAATATAAAGCTGTATTAAATCTGCATATTGCCGCTAATTATGCGAACAAAGCATTATGGAGCTTCTCAACTGTTTCATTAGCTTGGTTTTCATTAACTAAAAAGCATAAATTATGCTCACTTGCACCATGACAAATCATCCGTACATTAATGCCAGCAATAGTATCAAAAACGCTTGTTCCGACACCGTTACTTCTATGCATTTTATTGCCAATAACTGCCACTAACGATAAACCATGCTCTACGGTTACTTCACAAAGTTGTTCTAACTCTTTAACGACCGTTGAATTTAAAAGTGCTTGAGTCGATCCTGTCGGGTTATCAAAGGTTAACGCTACACTGATTTCGCTAGTAGTAATCAAGTCTACACTTAGCTCATGTTTTGCTAAAATTGTAAAAACATTAGCAAGAAAGCCGCTAGCATGAAGCATTGCAGGGCTTTTTACTGTTACTAATGTTTGTTCACGACGTAAGGCGATAGAGCGGTATATCGGGTTTGAGTCAACATGCTTTTGTATACGTGTCCCCCCTTTCTCTGGTTCTTTACTTGAACCTACAAAGACCGGAATATTTTTTCTCATCGCGGGGATTAACGTCGCAGGATGAAGAATTTTAGCGCCGAAGGTCGCCATTTCGGCCGCTTCACCAAAACTTATTTCTTTTATTGCACGAGCTTGATCCGTAATACGTGGATCAGTTGTAAAGATACCAACGACGTCTGTCCATATCGCTAAATTATCAGCATTTAACGCTTCAGCTAAGAGTGCTGCACTGTAATCAGAGCCCCCACGGCCTAATGTAGTGGTATAACCTTGTTCGTCTTGACCAATAAAGCCCTGTGTAACAATAACTTTATTTTTAAGCTGTGGTTTAAGGTGCAATTCGCAGTTTTTTTGCAATTGTTCAAGGTCAACCACGGCTTTGCCATAAAGTGAATTAGTTTTCATCACTTCTCTAACATCTAGCATTTCGCCATTAACACCAACAGACTGCAATACCTGCGCAAAAATTCGAGAGCTCATTTGCTCGCCAAAAGACAAAATTGCATCAGAGATACGTGGACAGTAATTTAACGACTGGGCTTTTGAGTATTCAGCTAGTTCAATAAGCAGAGTTGATATTTGCTCATTAAGCTGCTGCTCTTGCGCAAGGTGTTTAGTTATATTTAATTGAATCGCACGAATATTAGCGATAATGTCGGCTTGCTCAATATCAGATACATTTTTCTGACTCAAACGCACAAGAGAATTAGTAACACCTGAGCTGGCAGAAACAACAACAAGCTTATTATTCGGCTCGTTTTTTATAATAGCTGCACAGCGCAACATGGCTTGATGATCAGCGACACTGGTGCCACCAAATTTAGCAACGGTAAAAGATGATAATGACATATTAAGGTCTCCCTAACTAAGCTCCATTCTATATGATTGGATAACTTTATAATTTCAAGGAAGAGCATGACTGAATGGCAAAGTGTTTGCAGTAAGTAACTTAACTTTTCAGCCAGAAGCTCTCCACCATAAACTAATGAGTATTAATAAAACTCATTAGAGGTGACAATCCTAAGGATTCAGCCCTAGTAACCGAAAAGTTAACGCCACTCGCTAACCTTTCTCGGCAGTAGTCTCCCTCAATAACAGTCCACGGAATGGTGGTTCCTCGTGTTATTTACCTAGCTACTGCTCCTCTTCTGGTGAGAATAGTAAACAAAATTTAATTTGAGTATTTAGTCTAATATTCCACAAAAAGGATTAGACCTCATAACAAGTTAAAAATCAACAGAGTTTAGATATTTAATCGATATAATTAGTAATGATTTATAACTGATATTAATAAGCTTCAAAAAGCATAATAATCCTTGTGCGGTAATACCGCTACACCAGCATGGGAAGTTAAATGGTAGAACAAAATGCAACTGTGTAGCCTAACGTATGAGATATAGTAATAACTAAAGTGAAATAAGCAACTCATAAACTTAAGTTATTTAACTTTTCTATCGTCAAAAGTTAGACTTATGCATTTAAGTTTAACTCTACATTTACTTAAGTTTTATGAACCAATTATACATAGATCTATTTTTAGCTTTTTGCGCTAAATATAAGCCTAGCTCTTTTAATTGCTGAATATCATTATAGTTACCAATCTGTTTTTGTAGTTTATCTAACGCTTTAACTGTTTCACCTTGGCCATCAAGCGATAAAACATAGGCGTATAAGTATTGCTGAGATTGTGGTTCAAGTAATGTTGCTTGTTGGAAAAATTCAAGTGCTTTCTTATGCTGTTGTCCTCTAACTAAATGCAAACCGTAAGCGTATTTTAATGCTCCAGACTTAGGTAAATTATTCATACCCTTAGTTAAAACACTCGCAACGTCTGCTGAACGTTGTTGAGTCCGATATAAGTCAGCTAAATTTATATAACCGGTATCAAAATAAGGTTCTACTGTAATTGCCCCTTGAAATGCTTGTTCTGCTTTTGATACTTGCCTTTTTTCTAATGCTAATATTCCTTGATTTGCCCTGCCTTCTCCTCGCCAGCTTGTTAATTCATTACTGCGAAGTAGTTCTTGAAAGGCACCATTGAATGCTAGCTGGTATTTCGAAGCAATTTGACTAGTAACTAAGCTTCTTGCTGCCGCCACTCTTACCGCTTGGTATTTATCGGTTAATAAAGGGCTAAGGTGTAACACTCTTAGCTCAGGCGATAAAAGCAACGCGGCACTGGCGGCACTCAATCGAAGTAAGTCTTCTTTATGAATTAAATAAGGTTTTAAAATTTCAACGGTGATCATTTGTGTAGTGGAACTAAGCATTTGCAGTGCACTAGCCCGACTAATAACATCAAGTTTGCTATCAGCAATAATACTTAAATGATCTTCAAGATTAATGGCTTGCCCATGGTTTAACGCCATCAAAAATTGCTTACTTTTCAATACTTTTTCAGGTTTACCATGCCATGCTTCAAGGCTATCACTAGCCCATTGATTACTTTTATCATCATGACATTTAATACAAGCATTAGGGCTACTAAAATTTGTCGATAAATCAGGTCTAGGTATCTTAAAACTATGATCCCGTCTATCATCTACGCCCATATAGCGATTTGTAGGCATATGGCAACTTACACACTCTGCGCCAGCCGATGACTCTTGATGCTGATGGTGAGACTTCACGTTATATACTTCACCTCCATGACACTGCAAACATAAACCATTACCTTCAATTTTTAATTTCATCGTGTGCTTGTCATGGCAATCTAAACAGTTAACCCCTTCACCATACATTTTACTTTGTAAAAAAGAGCCATAAACATAAACTTCTTCTTTAATTTGTCCATCAGCATGATAGTTAGGAGCGCTTGGTAATTGCGGCATAAACTGATCTAAAAAAGCAATATTTGCTTTAAATCCATCTGTTAACGGTGCACGTAATGCATGACAAGCAAAACAGTTATCCATAAAACTATTATCACGCTTGTCGCCCTGCCATTTTGCTGTTTTATCTGCTGCTGTTCTTAACCAATGTCCTTTTGGGTGTTTTGTTGAGCTAATATCTTTGTCAACATTATCTTTAGTTGTTTTAGCATGTTCTGACATCTCGCCATGGCATGATAAACAACCGACATTAATATTATCAAATTGAGTATTAAATTGGTTCTTATCACTATCATAATTACGCTTAAGACCATCCGAATGACAGTCTGCACACATACCGTTCCAGTTTTGTAACGGTTGGCGCCAATGTAATCTGTCTTCAGGTATTATTTCTTCATGACTGTAATTATGATACCAACGTTGGCCGCTCTCTGATTTACTACGAGAGTCCCAAGCAAAGGGTAATACTTGTAGTTTACCTTGCTCTGTTTCAACTAAATATTGCTGCAAGGGGTAATGCCCAAAAGTATATTTTATTTGATAGGTGGTAATTGGATAAGCGTTTGTTGAATGTTTTTCTACAGAGACAGTGTCAGTGTCAGTGTCAGTGTCAGTGTCAGTGTCAGTGTCAGCGTTACCATCATAAGAAATCGTGACATGATATTGATTATCTTTAACAAAAAAATGTGCTTTTTGGCCATAATGCTTCACATCTACATCATTAAAATCTGCTAATACCGTATCTTTAGTTGGTAAAGCCATAGCTTTAGCATGATCAGACTTCTGCCATGCTTGTACAGTACCTTTATGGCAACCTATACATTCTTGCTCATTGTCAGCAACCGCTTCTTTAGTTAAACACAACATTAAGCTAACTAGGCCAGCTACTTTCAAATATTTATTTTTTATCACTATCGGCTTCCAAGGACTTTAATTTAACTGGTAAACATTAATTATTTCCGTACCTGCTATACAAAAAATTAGGCTAATTTTCTGCCCTGTATTTATATTTAAAGGTAAATAGCTATACAAAATAACGTGACCTTTACCGATAATCAACAGCTAATGTATTGACAGAATACCTCACAACAAGTACTTTGTGTACATTAAATATAAAAGTCACACTAATATTGGGTGCAACTAACCGTTAACACAGTATTAATTAAAGTGATAAACTCATTCATAAGAGGTCAACATGACAACATCAATCGAAAGAACAGGTGATGCTATTAATCAATCAAACGTATCCAAAACACCAATAATAGCTAAAGAGTATCTACTACCATTTATACTAGTCGCCGCGCTCTTTCCACTCTGGGGTTTTGCAAATGATATTACTAACCCCTTAGTAAAAGCTTTTAAAGATATTTTCCTCATCAGTAATGCTCAAAGTTCAATGGTGCAATTTGCCTTTTATTTGGGCTACGGCATCATGGCAATACCTGCCGCTATTTTTATTCGTCGTTTTTCTTATAAAGCTGGAATTTTATTAGGCTTAGCCCTTTATGCTATCGGTGCGTTACTTTTTCTACCTGCAAGTATGACAGCACAATTTAACTTCTTTTTATTGGCTTTGTGCGTATTAACCTGTGGCCTTGCCTTACTAGAAACAACGGCGAACCCTTACATTCTTTCAATGGGCTCACCAGAAACGTCGACACAACGATTAAATTTAGCACAAGCTTTTAATCCTATCGGTTCACTTGGAGGAATGTTCGTTGCCTCTAACTACATTTTAAGCGAGCTGAAAGTTGAAGAGTTTCGTGCAGCAGAAAGACTAACCCACCCTGAGTATGTTGAATTGTTGCCGTCAGTTGTTGATGGTAAATTAACACAAGCTTTAACTGATTTTTCTCTTGCTGAACCTGTTGCCCATCAAGCTATGCAGTCTGCTGACTTAATAACAGTTCGAGGACCTTATATTGCAATAGCTTCAGTAGTGGCATTACTCTTTCTAGTATTTTTATTTAGAAAATTACCGGATACAATCAACCATAACGAACCTTTAACTGTTAAAGTTTTAAAAGCAACATTTGTTCGTTTATTGGCAAATGCAAAATATCGCGAAGGCGTTATTGCACAAGCATTTTATGTTGGCGCGCAAATAATGTCTTGGACCTTTATTATTCATTACGGTATGACGTCTGTTGGTTTAACAGCTACACAAGCACAACAGTATAATATGGTTGCTATGGGTATTTTCTTAGCCAGTCGCTTTATTTGTACTTTCCTACTCGCCAAAATTCGCCCTGGTCAGCTCCTTCAAATTTTAGCTATTGGTGGGATCACTTTATCATTTGGCACTATCTTTATTGGCGGAATGACAGGCCTTTATTGCTTAATTGCTACGTCAGCGTGTATGTCATTAATGTTTCCTACTATTTATGGTATTGCTCTTAAAGATACAGGTAATGATGCAAGTTTAGCTTCAGCAGGCTTGGTAATGGCTATTGTTGGTGGCGCATTAATGCCACCTTTACAAGGCAGCATGATCGATGGGGTTTCACTTATTGCTAACATTCCCGCAGTACAAACTTCATTTGTATTGCCACTTATTTGTTTTATTGTCATAGCGGTTTACGGTTTTAGAGCTCATAATATTCATAAGGCATAATTCTTTATTTCAAAAGAATTAATCAAAAAATTGATTAAAAAAGAGCAGCTTAGCCTGCTCTTTTTTATTTATACTGATAAAGTCACGTTTAGTTATTGCATCGATGTGTTTTTTATTTATAATAATCAAAACAATTAAATAAGGTTTATTATGGTCAACGTCCTTAAATCAATAAAATCATTATTTTTATTAGTGTGTACAGTAAGCTCTTTGGTTGCTCTACCGAGTTATGCAACGCTAAACGAACGCCCTAATATTTTACTCATAATTACGGATGATCAATCTATCGATACCATTAATGCATTAGGCAACGACGCCATTAATACACCAAACATTGATAGGTTAGCGCATAGTGGTATGGCATTTACTCATGTATTCAATCAAGGCTCATGGTCTGGTGCAGTTTGCGCACCGAGTCGTCAAATGATAAATACTGGCCGTAATTTACACATGACGGGCTTTTCTCCTAAATCAAATAAAACCACCTACCCTTTGATGGGCGAAACCTTTCAAAAAGCAGGTTACGAAACTTTTATCACAGGTAAGTGGCATGTTGGTAACGATGCTTTAAAACGCTCTTTTACAATTGGACGTGCGGTACATGAAGGTGGCATGGCACCTATTAGTAAAGGTGGACAATGGAAGCCTTGGTTAACTGATTTTGGCGAAAATATTAAGTGGGATAAAAAACAAAAAAATCAGCATACTAGTGAAGCGTTTGCCGATGCAGCCATTAGTTATATAAAAACCAAAGAACAAAGAAACGATAATCCATTTATGATGTATGTGGCATTTACAGCCCCGCATGATCCTCGCCAATCCCCTCAGTCATATGTTGATAAATACCCTGCTGAAAGCATGATTTTACCAGCGAACTTTGTACCAATGCCTGAAATTGATGCCGGTGATTATAACATTCGCGATGAAGCTCTGATGACTTTCCCACGTACTGAAAAACAGACTAAAGAATTTATTGGTGAGTACTATGCGATGATAGAACATTTAGATCATCAGATTGGTCGAATTTTAGATACATTAGAGTCATCTAAATATGCTAACAATACTTATATTATCTTCACCTCAGATCATGGTTTAGCTGTTGGTAAGCATGGCTTAGCTGGTAAGCAAAGTGTTTATGATCACAGTATTCGTGCCCCCTTTATTATGGTTGGTGATGGTATTCCTAAAAACACTCGTGCCAAGGGTATGTTCTATTTGAACAGCATATTTGCCACCACTGCTGAACTTGCTGGCATTGAAATACCGACTTCAGTCCAAGGACCAAGTGTATTACCGATTGTGCGTGGTGAAAAAACAGTGATGAACGATTATATTTACGGTAGCTATCGTCACTTTCAGCGTATGTCTCGTAGCCACAGATACAAGTTAGTTTATTACCCGCTACTTAAACGAAATGTTTTGTTTGACTTAATAAATGACCCATGGGAAATGAACGACATATCTAAACATGAAGGCAGCGATGTTATCATCAAAGAGTTAACTGCCAAGTTAGAGGAGTTGAAAGTTGAAGTAGGTGATCCATTAACTAATGATGACCCAGCTAATAGTTATCAGCCATTCACCGGAAAGGTTAGGCCAGGCTTTCAAAAAAACAAAATAGGTATAAAGCAAACAGTATTTACTGAACATTAAATAATTACAGGCATAAGTTTAACAGCGCTTACCCCTTTGTCCCAACCATTGCTTGGGTAAGCGCTTCTCTATACATCTAACGCAATATTCCCTTAACTATTTGTTGATTAATCCCTAATTTAAATAACATTTTCTTAAACGAACCTAACATTTCATAAGAAACGCTTAACTTATTAATTAAACAATGAACAATAAACATTGGACATAAACATGAAAGATATTCGCCAACAGGCTCTTGATTACCACGCCTTCCCCACCGCAGGAAAAATCGCTGTAGCTATCACAACCCCCGCAGAAACAAGTTATGACTTATCACTCGCATACAGCCCCGGAGTTGCAGAGCCATGCAGAGAAATAGCCAAAGACCCAGACGCTGTTTATAAATATACAGCTAAAGGTAATACTGTTGCTGTTATCAGTAATGGTACAGCGATTTTAGGTTTAGGTAACCTTGGGCCTATGGCATCTAAACCAGTGATGGAAGGTAAAGCATTGCTGTTTAAACGTTTTGCTAATATTGACTCGTACGACATTGAGGTAAAACATAAAACCGTAGAAGAATTTGTTAACACCGTTGCCAATATTGCCGACAGTTTTGGCGGCATTAACTTAGAAGATATTAAAGCACCAGAGTGTTTTGTTATTGAAAAAGCTTTAATAGAGCGATGTAAAATTCCAGTGTTTCATGATGATCAACACGGTACTGCTATTGTAACAGCTGCAGGTATTATCAATGCTTTAGAGGTACAAGGTAAAGATATCAAGCAAGCTAAAATTGTTTGTTTAGGTGCAGGCGCTGCCGCTATTGCCTGTATGGAGCTGCTGATAAAATGTGGCGCACAGCGTGAAAAGATTTATATGCTAGATACAAAAGGCGTTATTCACACTCGTCGTAGTGACTTAAACGAATACAAAAAGCTATTTGCCAACAATACCGATTTACGTACTTTGGCTGATGTTATTGAGGGTGCGGATATTTTTATTGGTGTTTCAGGCCCTAATTTACTTGCCCCTGAACTACTAAAAACTATGGCAGACAAACCGATTGTATTTGCTTGTTCAAACCCAGATCCTGAAATAAAGCCAGAGCTTGCCCATGCAGTACGTGATGACTTAATTATGGCAACTGGTCGCTCTGATTACCCAAATCAAGTCAATAACGTATTATGTTTCCCGTTTATTTTCCGTGGGGCGTTAGATGTTAGAGCTCGCACTATAAATGATGAAATGAAAATAGCCGCGGTATATGCCATTAGTGATATAGCTAAAGAGCCTGTGCTAGCAGAAGTATTAACTGCCAGTGGTGAAAAAAGTCTTAGCTTTGGTAAAGGTTATATCATTCCTAAACCTATGGACCCCAGACTATGTGAGCGCGTTGCTAGTGCCGTAGCCAAAGCTGCGATCGATTCAGGTGTCGCAAGACTGCCTATAGAAAATTAATCGTGTAATGAACAGGCTTCTAAAACAAACGATAGGAACCTGTTCAACTTCCTATCAACGGACAAGCCCATTATTTACATTTATTTCCTTACCTTCGCGGCTAATGCTTAAATATTTGCTCTACACTAAAAATGAGGCATTCCTGATAGCCAGTAAAATTAATAACTGACAAGATAATTGATACAATTTATTTATCATCAGTAGGAACAACAATGCAAACACGCTTTTTTATCCCGATAAAAATTATTATTATCGGGCTTTATATACTTGTTCAACCAATTTCCGCACTTGCTCAAGAGCAACCTAATGTGGTGTTTTTTTTAGTTGATGATTTAGGCTGGGCAGATACCGCCAGCAATGGTTCTAAAATATATCAAACTCCAAATATTGATGCCTTAGCCAACGAAGGAATGTCTTTCAATAGAGCTTATGCCGCACATCCACTATGCATTGGTTCTCGCTTTGCATTAATGACAGGAAAATATCCTGCCCGTATTAAGAAAAGTAAAAAGTATGGCACTATGCCACCTCATGAAAAAACAATAGCTGAATCTTTTAAGGAGCAAGGCTATGCAACTTTTTTCGCTGGAAAATGGCACTTAGGCAAACAAGGCGCTTATCCTGAAAATCAAGGATTTGATGTAAATATTGGTGGCCATGATAAAGGTGCACCTGCACATTATTTTTATCCATATGGCGATAATGATAATGACAGAAAAGTGCCAGGTTTAGACTTAATTGATAAAGATGGTGACTATCTTACTGACTCTCTCACAACAAAAGCAAACACCTTTATAAGAGAAAATAAAAATAAACCATTCTTTTTATACTTGTCGCATTATGCCGTACATGTACCTATAGAATCTAAAGAAGTTGATAAACAACAAGCGCAACAGCGTATTGAACAACATAAATTTACCGGGCCTGCATATACAGCTCTAGGTCCGGCAAAACAAAAAATGCATCAAGACAATGCCACATACGCCGGCATGGTAAAAAGCATCGATGAGAGTTTAGGCAACATAGTTAAGCAGCTCGATGCGTTAAACCTGACCGACAATACCATTATTATTTTTACCTCGGATAACGGAGGCGAAAGTACCAAAACAACTGCATATGGTGGTAAAGCTACAGCAAACCTACCATTAAAAGCTGGGAAATGTTGGTTATATGAAGGGGGAATTCGCGTACCACTGATAGTGAAGTGGTCAGGAAAGGTCAAAGCAAATTCGGCGAGTGATCATGCTGTTACTGGAACAGATCATTATCCTACTCTGCTAAGTTTAGCTTCATTACCTCAGCAAGCGGTTCAACACCTAGATGGACAGAGTTATGCCAATACCTTACTAAATACAGAGCAAACGCCTCGCCCTGCAATGTTCTGGCATTTCAAAACTCAAGGGCACCTCGCTAAAGTTTGCGGTACGCCAAGTGGCTCGGTTATCAACGACGGTAACCACAAATTAATAAACTGGTACGACTCAGGAGATATTGAACTTTATAATGTAAATGAAGATATAGGCGAGTCTGAAAACATTGTTCTGCAAAAACCTAAAATAGCCAAACAGCTAATTAAAAAATTAGAGAATTGGCAAAAAAATATGGGCATAGCAGGAAAATAGCGTGAACTCATTAAAGTAGAACACAATAAGCATAGGGTAATTTATTTAATGAATAAGTTATCCTATCAAATGAACGTACTGGTATTATTTATTCTTTAGTTCAGTAAAGAAAAGTTGAAGCTATTCAACTTAAACTGATTCACATCATTCAATTACTGTTTGCATTCATCATATTTATTCGCCCAAATTAACGCGTTTTGGTAATATTCAGTGAGCTCTTCATAACTTACCCGAACCATTTCAGCATTCTTCTTGGTATTGTACCAACTGCCTTGTTCATAATAACTCACAGCATTAAGAATATATTTTAACGATGATGGACTATCTCCTGTTAACGCAGTGAGCACTTCAGGTGCTAAAGACAAATCGGTGAGTATTTTTTCAAGTGGAGAATCAAGCATGGCGTCTAATAATGAAAATAAACCAACCATAAAACCTGCATCAGCAAGTTCTGGCATGGTTTTAGCCGCCATCAACTCACAAAACTTGGCTCTAATTATAGCTAAACGAGTTAATTCTTGGGGTTTATCTTTTGCTATAACTCCCGTACTTAGCAATAACATTAATTTTTTAGTTTCATTTTCGCCTAAGTAAATTAGCGCACTTTTAATTGATGTTATCTTTTGAGTTAAGGGTAAAATACCAGAATTAATAAACTTGAATAACTTAAAGCTCAGGCCTACATCACGCTCAAAATAACTTGTGAGCGTATTAATATTAAGCTGGGCACGTAAACATTCTTGCATCAAACTAAGAAATACAGCTTGGCTAGTATCAATTTCTTTATTTTCAGACATTTCAGGTTTACAAAAATAATAGCCTTGAAAAAAGTGAAAACCTAGTTTTTTTGCTTGTAAAAACTCTTCTTTTGTCTCTATTTTCTCGGCTAATATTTTCAGGTTTTTTCTAGTTTTTAACTTATTAATTAATGGGGTAAGTTCATCAAGTGAGGTTGCTTGAATATCAAATTTAATTAACTTTACCAAATTGAAAAAACGGTTCCATTCCGGCTTGTAAACAAAGTCGTCTAAAGCCAAGTGGTAACCTTTATGGTACAAGGTTCGGCACGCTTGATATACTTCATCCGAAGGTTTTACTGTTTCAAGTATTTCGATCATGACTTCTTTTGGTGGTAAAATTAATGGCAAACCAGTAAGAAGAGATTCTTCGGGAAAATTGATTAAGGCAGGTTTTCCATCTGTAATAATTGCTAAACCTTGATTAAGGTGGGTTCGCATTATTAATTTTGACGTAGCTTTGTGTGGATCTATATCTGGGAATATATTTTCAGGTCCACCTCGATAAAGCAGCTCGTAAGCTACAACGTTTTCCTTGCGATTCAAGATCGCTTGGCGTGCAGAATAGACTTTCATTATGGGTTATTAATATTCCCTTAAATAAAAAACGAACAAAGCTACGAAATACAGCAACGAATTAGTTACAACCAGGTGTGGAATTTTTATCGTATAAATAATTCTCGTGGTCACTATATATAATAACCACAAATAATTCCACAAATATAATGCTATCACCCCTTAAAATACTAACCTTTTATTTACACAGTATTAACCAACAACCAATACTACGCAAACAAATAATTTAACCGTATCAAAACTTAATCATGTCGGTTAATAAACTAAGCTTTGTCCGTTAAATTAAATATTACCCTTTAACATCAACGAATTGTTGATATGCCTGCTCAGGCCAATTGATAGCACGACCATCAACACTACGATTGGGCATAATGTCATTAAAGTTATGTTGTTTCATTTTTTTATCCAACAGAGCAACTAGGCGGGCAGCTTGTACGGGCTGCTGTATTATTACGTTATGCTGCTCAGACTTATCAATGGCTAAATTATACAGTTCAAATCGCTCATCGGAGAAAAAATATATTAACTTCCAATTGTTGCTTATCACCGATGTCGCAGGCTCTACACCACCATCAATGAAATCATCTCCATTATAATATGTACCTTCAAAATGATATGGCATAGCGAAAAACTGCGATCTGTTAATAAAGATATTTGGCACTTGTTGACTGATAAATAACTTCGACCAAGACATGCCATCGATGTCATTGCGTTGTTCAACATTCACGCCAGCAGCGCTCAACACTGTACTGTAAATATCTTCAATCATTACTGGTGCACTATTACTGATATTAGTTGCGACTTTCATTGGCCATTTTACAACGCCCGGTACTCGGTTTCCGCCTTCATAATTAGATGCTTTGCCGCTACGTAATGGAAAATTAAACTGCCAATCACCATATAGCGACTTTTTACCGCGACCAAGAACACGTCCACCATTATCTGAATAGAATATAACTAAAGTATTATTAGCTACTTGCCATTCGTCTAGCTGGGCCATAACAAAACCAAGGCTAGCATCCACCCCTTCAATCATACTTGCATATTGCGCTTCTTGTTCCGGTTCACCTAAAGTTAGTTTGTAATTTTTTAGATATTTGTTATGTGACTGAATTGGTGTATGCACGGCATAATGCGCCAGATATAAAAAGAAAGGTTGCTGCTTATCTACCGCAGGTTTCACAACATTCATTGCTTCTTCAGTTAATGCATCGGTTAAATGCATGTTTCTGAGGTAGTAACTTTCTAGCCCTTTTAATCGGCCCGGTTGTTTAACATTGCCATACTCATCAACAGGTTGATAACTACCAGGTGCGCCATAAAATGAACCACCGATATTAATATCAAAACCAGCCATTTCTGGTGTTGGGCTCGTTTCGCTACTACAGTGATGGCATACATGATACTTTCCAGCATGCACAGTAAAGTAGCCCTGTTTTTGTAATAAAGCAGGTAACATGTTTTCAGGTTTATCAATAACTTTAGCAGGAGGGAAAGCTAGTGTTTTAGACTTATTATCTGTTGACACTATGTCACCTTTAACCTGATGACGGATAAAATTTTGCCCTGTTAAAAGTGATACTCTTGAAGGCACACAAATAGCATTAGCGCGGGCGTTGGTTAATGTCATACCTTGCTGTGCCATTAGTTCAAGGTTTGGTGTTTTATATCGTTTATTATACAACGTCTTAGATTGACTCATGGCAAGAGAAGTATCATTAATCCCTAAATCATCCACCAAAAAAACGATGACATTAGGCTTACTTATATTCATTTGTTCTTGTGGTTTAGCTGATTCATTATCCTTACTCAGGTTTTCCTTATTTACCGGACTACAGCCCATTAATAAAAGAAATGACAATACAGTTATTCTTTGAAAAATATTCAAATTTTACTCCAAATGCCCTTTATAAGGCATAATTTTCTAAAATCTATTCATTAATATTACTGTTACTTCGAAGGGGGTAATATCAGGCATTATTATTATTTTTCGGCAAGCGCTCGGTAATTTATTTCTTGTCGCTCAAATGAATCAAGTTGCTGTGCTAATCGTTTACTAAAACTAGGCCATGAACGTTGCTCTTGTGGTGACCAAGCCACTTCAGACAAACTTAATAAACGAGGAAAGATCATATATTGCGCATCACTCATGGATTTAATAGTTTCTCCCCAAAGCGCCGCTTCAATACCGATAATATTATTAGCGTTAAGTCCCTCAATCATTAACTCAGGATCCCAGTTATAAGAATTCTCAATGCTGTTATAACCCGCCCAATGCAAACCTATCGGTGCGTCTTTATCGTATTTAAGATCTAAATAAGCTTTATTGGCTGGCGACATCACAATTTTATTGCCACTTTTGGCCATTTTGAGTGTGTTTTCACAACAATGTTTTTTAGTAGACCAATCTTGGCCAACCACATCAACGGGTAAACCTTCAACACTACCTAGGTCATTGGTCCAGCCCATCATGGTTTTGCCATGTTTGCTAATAATGTTACTGGCTTTTAACATAAAATCAGCATAGTCCTTATGTTTAACCCATTTAGGGGTTTCATCACCACCAACATGAATATATTTTCCACTGGTTCTTTCAGCAACCGCGCTAACTACATCCTCAAAGAAATCATAAATTTTAGGGTTAGCAAAGCATAACGAGCTAATGCGTACTTTTATGCCCGTATACGGCCAATCGGGTTTGTCTCCATCGCAGTAAAGCTCGTCTGGGTAAGAAGCAAGCGCCGCTTTCACATGACCGGGCACATCAATTTCTGGAATTAAGGTAATAAAGCGCTCATCAGCATACTGAACAATTTCTTGATACTCATCTAAGCTATAAAAACAATTTTCACAGCTTTTTTGACCCACCGCAGAATTACTTCCAATACTAGTAAGTTTTGGCCAACTTGGAATATTAATACGCCAACCTTGATCATCAGTTAAATGAAAATGAAAAACGTTATATTTATATTCTGCTAGGTAATCAATGATTTCTTTAACTTCAGCGACCGTATAAAAGTGCCTTGCCACATCCAACATAAAACCACGATGTTCAAAACGAGGATAATCATTAATAATGCCTGTTTTTAATGCCGATAATTTATTATCTTTTTTTAAAGGCAAAAGCTGCTTGAGGGTTTGTATAGCCCTAAATACACCAGACTCAGAAGCTCCAGATATGCTTAGCAACTGCTTTTCGATAACAATTTCATAAGCTTCTTGGCCGCCTTTTAAGGTCTTGTCGACAGATAAATAAATCTGATTTACGGCACTGTCAGCATGATAAAAATTTGAGTCCTTTAATTTTTTCTCGCTAATAATATTGATTTTCACTGACGGTTCAACAACGGTCGAAATTGACTTTATTAGCTGCTTTGCAACTGCAACGAGCTTAGGTTGATCGGCACTAATAAGTATTTGTTTAATATTCGATAAAACAAAGAAGTCGCTACCTGATTCTAGGGCAACAGGTAAAGGAATAATATTGCTGTAATCAACAACAGATACTTCGTTTTTTACAGGAGTTTTATCTAAATAATGTTTTGACTGATTGCAGCCACTAAACAGAG
>Ga0209396_1002929_pt1 | contig 17567 bp, 15 predicted proteins | sample GOMGulsemesocosm_6_FD_184638 | JGI IMG/M metagenome (GOLD analysis project Ga0209396, IMG submission 184638) | Methane-oxidizing microbial communities from mesocosms in the Gulf of Mexico - GOM8C Gulf of Mexico (SPAdes) (version 2) | ecosystem: Environmental > Aquatic > Marine > Cold seeps...
AATTTCTGTTATTGTTTCGAAAAATGAGAGGCGAATTATGGAAGGGTTATGGAAAAGTATGAAGAATTATTAGTATCATTGCGCCAAGTGATCAGAGCCATTGATATACATTCTCGAAAGTTGAATAAGCAGTCTGGTTTAACCGGACCTCAGCTCATGGTAATGCAAAATATTGCTATGCTCGATGCGCCGCTAGCGAAAGATATTGCTAAAGAAATAGCACTCAGTGCTGCCACCGTCACAACGATTATTGACCGTCTTGAGAGCCGAGAGTTGGTGATTAGAACGCGCAGTAAAACTGACAAACGTAAAGTGCATTTGTCATTGAGTGAAGCTGGGATAACCTTGCTAAGTAGTTCACCGAAACCACTACAGGACCACTTTATTACCCGTTATCAAAACCTTGAAGAGTGGGAACAGAGTCAACTATTATCCGCTGTCGAACGAATTGCCTCAATGATGGATGCAGAAAAATTAGATGCTGCACCAGTATTATTGGTTGGTCAAATTCAGGCTGAAGAGTAAGACTTAGGTCGCCAATTTACTGCTATAAACGTGCAGTTCTTATCTGTGCGACTTTGCTATTTCTGTGTATCTCAATTTACCAGTAATAGTGACTCGCACTGCTAATTTCTGAGTAAAACGAAAATTTTATCGAGATAAATGATAACAAAAAACCGAAATATTGGTCACTGATTATTTCGTAATATCATCAAACCCTTAGTTGATGTATTAAATAGTTTAAACTGCATATATTAGGGGAATATTTTAACGATATCTTAGCTTAATTAGCATAAATCTAAGATTTTAGTAGTGAAATCCTGTATTATTAACGCAACTTCATACAATAATAAGGATATTATTTATATGCGAAAAATTTTCGCTACTTCACTACTTCTTGCTTCTACATCTCTTTCTACCTTCGCTAATGCGAGTGAATGCGGCAGTGTTACCATTGCTGACATGAACTGGAATTCAGCTACCTTAATTGCCAATATTGACCGCTTCATTCTCGAACATGGCTTTGATTGTGACGCTGAACTTGTTCCTGGTGATACGATGCCAACTGGTACGGCTATGATTGAAAAAGGCCAACCAGATATTGCCCCAGAATTCTGGAGTAACTCGATGAAATCGGCGCTTGATCAAGGCGTTAAAGATGGGCGTATTCGCTATGCTGGCGTTACGCTTAGCGACGGTGGCGAAGAAGGCTTCTGGGTTCCTGCTTACATGGTTGAGAAAGACCCAAGCTTAGCAACTATTGCTGGCATTAAAGCGAATGCTAAATTATTCGAACACCCAGAAGATCCAAGCAAATCTGCGTTTATGGGTTGCCCAGCTGGCTGGAACTGCCAAATATCAACATCACAACTGTTTGAAGCGATGGATTTAGCTGCTTCTGGTTTTGATTTAATTGATCCAGGTTCCGGTGCTGGTTTGTCTGGTTCTATTGCCAAAGCTTATGAGCGCGAAGAAGCTTGGCTTGGTTATTACTGGGCACCGACCGCTGTATTGGGTAAATACAAAATGGTTAAGGTTGACTTTGGTTCAGGCATAGATGAAAAACATTTCAAAGAATGTATCACCCAAAATGATTGCTTAACTCCTAAAGCAACCATGTATCCGCCATCTGCAGTAGACTCTGTTGTGACAGAAGAATTTGCGGCTAGAGCACCTGAAGTAATGGCTTACCTTTCAGCCCGTTCGTTTAAAAATGCTCAGATGAATGAGTTACTTGCTTGGATGGAAGATCAACAAGCTGACGGTGAATACAGTGTAGAACACTTCATTAACAATTATGAAGATACCTGGTCAGCATGGGTTGATTCAGCAACCGCGAAGAAAATTAAGAAAGCAGTGTCAGAACTATAATATTTCAATTATATAGTTATATAGCCCGAACCATTCGGGCTTTTTCATCTTAGGAAATAAATAATATGTCAGACAGTTCATGGCTTTCGGATATACCGCAGCTAGATCGTCACCAATTACTCGATATTAGAAAAACATTGGATGGCGCTTATCGCAGTTTTTCGCGTGAATACGGTGATAGTATTGAGGCGTTTTTTGATCCCTTACTTACTTTTCTTATCTGGTTTGAAAAATTATTACTCAGTAGCCCTTGGTGGTTAGTGATTGCAGTACTTGCTGTGTTTGCTTATGTTGCGAGTCGCTCTTGGAAGTTAACCTTAGGCGTTGTTGTGGCCTTTTTCCTCATTGGCTTCTTTGGTATGTGGGACAATACCATGCGAACCATGAGTATTATTCTTGTTTCCACGCTACTTGCGGTGATCATCGGTATCCCGATTGGTATTGCGATGGCACGTTCTGATCGTGTGCAGTCAACTGTGACGCCCGTTCTCGATATTATGCAAACCATGCCTGCTTTTGTGTATTTGATCCCTGTGGTGATGTTATTAGGTATCGGTAAAATTCCCGGTGTGATCGCCGTTATTATTTACGCTGTACCACCTGTTATTCGCTTAACAAACTTAGGTATCCGTCTTGTTGACAAAGAAGTATTAGAGGCGGCAACCGCTTATGGTGCCAGCCCTATGCAACGTTTATTCGGTGTGCAGTTACCACTGGCGATGCCTAATATTATGGCCGGAATCAACCAAACGATTATGATGGCATTAGCTATGGTTGTGATCGCGTCTATGATTGGTGTTAAAGGCTTAGGTCAACCGGTATTAAAATCAATCACCAATCAATATTTCACCCTTGGTTTGATGAATGGTTTAGCCATTGTCGCGTTAGCGATTATTTTTGATCGGATTTCACAAAGTTACGCAAAACGTACGTTACAAAATTTTGGAGGGCACTAAGATGAATTCGCATGACAAGAGCAGTTCGAATGAAAAGAAAAGCCCGTTAATTCGTATCAAGAATTTATATAAAATTTTTGGTAAAAATGAGAAAAAGGTGCTCGAGCTAGTAAAAGCGGGTAAATCAAAAGATGCGATTTTAGCTGAAACGGGCCATACCGTTGGTTTGTCAGATATTAACCTAGATATTTATCCGGGAGAAATATTTGTGATCATGGGTTTATCTGGTTCGGGTAAATCAACCTTGATCCGCCATTTTAACCGTCTAATCGAACCGACTGCGGGTGAAATTGAAGTCTCGGGTAGTGATGTTATGCAGCTATCGAGTAAAGATCTACAAGATTTTCGTCGGAATAAAATGTCGATGGTATTTCAACGTTTTGGATTGATGCCACACCGTACCGTGTTAGACAATATTGGTTATGGTTTGCAAGTGCAGGGCGTGAAGAAGACGGAACGACAGCAGAAGGCAACGGAGTGGTTAGAAACCGTTGGACTAAATGGTTATGCTAATCAATATCCAGGTCAACTGTCTGGTGGTCAACAACAACGTGTTGGTTTAGCACGTGCCTTGTGTACCGATGCCGAGATTCTGTTAATGGATGAAGCATTCTCAGCACTGGATCCGCTGATCCGTAGCGAAATGCAAGATCAGCTGATTGAGCTGCAGGAAAAACTGCATAAAACCATCGTCTTTATTACCCATGATCTTGATGAAGCATTACGCTTAGGTGATCGCATTGCCATTTTGCGTGATGGGGTATTAGTACAACAAGGTGCACCGGTTGATATTCTGCTTAATCCGGTTGATGACTATGTTGAAGCCTTTGTTAAAGATGTAAATCGCGCGCGCGCATTAACGGTGGAAACTGTAATGCAACCGCAAATTTGTCGTATCTCTGCTGAAACAATCGGTGAAGCTGTGTTACAAATGCGTAAGTCAAAACAAGATTTTGGCTATGTTGTTAACAAAGATGGTTATCAAGGCGTGATCACACAAGATACCTTAGATAATGTTGATAAAAGTGATTACAGCAATGTTATTGATGCGTCGTTATTAGATGACGTACCTGCGGTGCAAAGTGATGCATTAATCGAAACGGTTATTCCTGAAATGCTCGATAACGCATTACCATTACCGGTATTAAACGAGGATGGTGAAGTTGAAGGGCATCTGTGTCGTTCTACACTTGCTGAAGTACTAAGTGACCAGCCTAGCGTGGAAGAGGAAAAAGTCACCCACGTTTAACATTAGTTGATTAATAAAATACTTATTTGAAAAATGAAAATGCCCATTACAGCAGGTCAGAGGTAATGGGCATTAAGTACTGATCTTTAAGTACTGATATTTCTATATTTCTTCTGGTTCGTCTAATAATTCAGCAATGATCTTGTTCATTTCAATCGGCATTTTCGCCAGAATTACGTCTTGAGATAATGTCAGGTCTTTTTCAATGTAAGACACAATCTTACGTGTTTCCATCACACCACCAAACGCTTTTAGTTTGCTGGTCATTGTTTTCATTTTCTTATCAAGTTCAACTGCATACTGCTCTGCAGAGCCCGCCATAACCCATGAAATCACAATACTGAAAAAACAGCAGAGTTAATATTAGTATATATCCAAGCATCTTGAAGTAACTTGGGCATATTAATAAGTGACCAGTATCAATATATTTAAAAATAGTTAATAAAATATAAACGATGTTAATGAAAAATTGACTTAAGTCATTCGTCATCTCGAAAGAGGTATTTATTATGCCCTTATGGACTGCAACTACTCGGTAATAAGTTGCAAAATTAAGGGGCGATTGTGGTTAGTTGTAACGATTTAGATAATAAAAACAATATATGTCAGCAATGGGTATCAGCTTGTATCACTGTTATGCTGCTGGTAGTCACTTTTTTCATTCCGCCAAGTTATGCGTTATTTGTCAGTCCCCCTAAAGATCCGATGCCATTTATTCAGGCGCAGTTCCCCGATGCCACCGCTATTTCTGATAAAACCCCAACGGCAGTCGGTGGTTATCCTATTTGGACAGTGCGTAAAAACGATGAAGTCTTAGGTTATGCCTTTGAAACCAACGATATAGCTAAGATCCCTGCTTATTCTGGTGAGCCCGTTAATATGCTGGTGGCAATCGATCCACAAGGCACATACCTCACTGCCAAAGTATTAGAACATCATGAACCCATTATTCTAGCTGGTATTCCAGAAAGTAAACTATGGGCTTTTACTGATCAATATGCCGGTTTATCCGTACGAGACAGATTAAAAGTCGGTGGTAATAAGAGCGAAAATTACGTCGCCATTGATGGTCTTTCTGGCGCGACAGTTACTGTGATGGTGATGAATGTCGGGATCACCAAAGCGGCAAAAAAAGTAGCTCAAGCACTGGCGATTATCAAAAAAACCAGCGGTATTATCCAACCTATTTCAACGATTAAAACTGAGTTATTTGAGCCGGCTAACTGGACGCAATTAACTGGTGATGGCTCTATTCGTAAGTTATTCCTGAACCGTGAAACAGTTGATAACAGTTTTGTCGGTACTGCTGCAGAGCATGTAGACGAAGCCAATAGTGATGAAAAGCAAGATATGTTTGCTGAGATCTATTATACCCTTATTGATATTCCTAGCATCGGCAAAAACTTATTTAGTGCTGCTGATTATCAATGGCTAACCGCAAACCTTAAACCTGGTGAGCATCTGGTTGGGGTATTTGGTAACGGTTATTCATTTAAAGGCTCGGGTTATGTGCGTGGTGGTATTTTTGATCGTATCCAAGTGCATCAAAAAGACAATGCTATCTCTTTTCGGGATCTGCAGCATGAACGTGTTACCGATATATTTATTGCTGGTGCACCACAATTTAAAGAGATGTCGGTATTCAGAATCGAGGCGCATCACGAATTTGATCCCGGTGCTGAGTGGTCGTTTGAGCTGTTAGTTCGTCGTCAAACCGGTCCAGTTGATAGCTTGTTTAATAGCTTTAAAGGTCAATATGACATGCTGGACAAGTATGTTGATACGCCGCCAGTTATTATACCGCCACCTGAGTTAACCCTCACTCAACAGGTATGGCAAGATCGCAATACCGAGGTCGTTATTCTGATTGGCCTACTCATTGTATTACTGCTGATCTTATTCTTCCAAGATGTATTGGTTCGACACCCTAAATTTATGCATAACTTGCGTCATGGTTTCCTGGTTGTCACCGTGGTATTTATCGGCTGGTCATGGGGCGGGCAGCTGTCCATTGTTAATGTATTTACCTTCTTACAAGCCTTGATGAATGACTTCTCATGGGATCTGTTCTTACTTGACCCGATCATCTTTATCTTATGGTGCGCAGCAGCGGTCACCATGCTGCTGTGGGGACGCGCAGTATATTGCGGTTGGTTATGTCCATTTGGTGCCTTACAAGAGCTGGTTAATGTGTTTGGCCGCTTTATTAAATTACCGCAACTCGAATTACCCTATGCAGTGCATGAACGTCTATGGGCAATCAAATATTTAATACTATTAGCTTTATTTGGTGTTTCACTCGAGTCACTGGCGGCCGCAGAGCAGCTTGCTGAAATCGAACCGTTTAAAACGACGTTCTTATTAAAATTTGATCGGGAATGGCCGTTCATTGCTTGGGCAAGTTTGCTGATTGTATCGAATTTATTTAATCGTAAAACATTCTGTCGCTATTTATGTCCGTTAGGCGCGGCATTATCTGTGCCTAGCAAGTTGAGTTTGTTCCAGTGGCTCAAACGCCGCTCTGAATGTGGTCAGCCATGTAAAACATGCGCCAAAGAATGTGAGATCCAGGCGATACAACCAAATGGTGAGATCAATATGCGTGAGTGCCATTACTGTCTGGATTGCCAGGTGACGTATTTTAACGAGGAAAAATGTCCACCATTGAAAAAGTTAGCAAGAAAGAAAAGAAAAATCAGTGATGAGCAAATCATCGACATTGTTAATACCTAATAAAGAACATCCAATTACATAAAAATAAAACACAAATTTTACATCACGGAGAGTCTTATGATCGATAATAAAAATAACAACAGTGATATTGAAGTAACGGAAGAAACAACGTTAGAGAATGCAGAACGTCGTAGTTTATTTAGCAAAACAGCTATGTTAGGTGCGGGTGCTGTATTAGCGCCTATGTCTGCGGCAATGTTCTCGTCAATGGCACAAGCAAAACGTGTCGAATACACCAATAGCCCAGTAGTACATCCAGGTGAATTGGATGAGTATTATGGTTTCTGGAGTGGCGGTCATTCTGGCGAAGTACGTATTATGGGCTTACCTTCAATGCGTGAATTGATGCGTATTCCTGTGTTTAATATCGATAGCGCAACAGGTTGGGGTTTAACAGACGAAAGTAAACGTATTAAAGGTGATAGTGCTCATCTTTTGGCAGGTGATTCGCATCATCCCCACATGAGTATGGTTGACGGTCGTTATGACGGCAAATATGTATTCATTAATGATAAAGCCAATTCACGTGTTGCTCGTATTCGCTGTGATGTAATGAAAACAGATAAAATGCTAACGGTTCCAAATGTACAAGCTGTGCATGGTCTGCGTGTGCAAAAAGTACCTCACACTAAATACGTGATCTGTAACGGTGAATTCGAAATTCCAATGAACAATGATGGTAAAGCATCAATGGAAGACGTAAGCACGTACCGTTCATTGTTTAACGTGATTAATGCAGAAACAATGGAAATGGCATTCCAAGTAATGGTAGACGGTAACCTTGATAATACCGATGCTGATTACGATGGTAAATATTTCGCATCAACTTGTTATAACTCTGAAATGGGCATGAACTTAGGGGAAATGATCTCTTCTGAGCGTGACCATGTGGTGGTATTTAGTTTAGCCCGTTGTGAAGCTGCGCTTAAAGCAGGTAAATTCGAAACCTTTAATGGTAATAATGTACCTGTACTTGATGGCCGTAAAGGTTCTGAGCTTACTCGTTACATTCCTGTGCCAAAATCACCACACGGCCTTAATACTTCTCCAAGTGGTAAATACTTTGTAGCAAATGGTAAGTTATCACCAACAGTTTCAATCATTGCGATTGATAAACTAGATGATTTGTTCGGTGACAAGATCAAGCCGCGTGATGCGATTGTTGCTGAACCAGAATTAGGTTTAGGTCCACTACATACTGCATTTGATAACCGTGGTTTTGCTTATACAACATTATTCCTTGATAGCCAAATTGCGAAATGGGATGTGGAAGAAGCAATCCGCGCCCACAACGGTGAAAAAGTTAATTACCTTAAACAAAAACTGGATGTGCATTATCAACCTGGTCATAACCATACGTCACAAGGTGAAACGCGTGATGCTGATGGTAAGTGGCTAGTTTCTTTATGTAAATTTTCGAAAGATCGTTTCTTAAACGTTGGACCTTTACGCCCAGAAAACGATCAGTTAATTGATATCTCTGGTGACGAAATGAAGCTGGTTCATGATGGTCCAGCGTTCGCTGAACCGCATGACGTTATGATTGTTCACCGCAGTAAAGTTAAACCACAGAAACTGTGGACGCGTGATGATCCTATGTTTGCTGAAACGTTGGCTATGGCAAAAGCTGATGGTGTTGACCCGATGATGGATAACAAAGTTATTCGTGATGGCAACAAAGTACGTGTGTATATGACATCTGTTGCACCTACTTATGGCATGAACGAGTTCAGAGTTAAATTAGGTGATGAAGTCACGGTTGTGGTGACTAACTTAGATATGGTCGAAGACGTTACACATGGTTTCTGTATGACTAATCACGGTGTACAGATGGAGATTGGTCCGCAAGCGACAGCTTCAATCACCTTCACTGCGAATCAACCTGGCGTGCAGTGGTATTACTGTAACTGGTTCTGTCATGCACTACACATGGAAATGCGTGGTCGCATGTTCGTTGAAGCATAATAGGCAATAAGCGTTATAAGGCTTAGCAATAGGCCAAGTAAAATTAGGGGAGCTACATTATCATTGCTCCCCTTTGTTGTTTTTAATTATTGTTATATTAATCATAGAAAAGAGAGTGTTAATGGCTAAATACATATTTACAGTATTAACATGGTTGATATTATCGCTTAGCTTTCCACTGTTTGTTTCTGCAAAAAATATTCATGTTACAACCGATGATGACCTGCAAGCCTCGTTAAACTCTGCCAATGATGGTGATGTCGTTGTCATTGCCGCGGGTGAATACATCGGCAATTTTATCGTTAACCATGCCATCACTGTCACTGGTGAAATGGATAGTGTTACTGGTGAAAAGCGCGCTGTTATTAATGCCAATGGTGAAGGTCATGCTATTGAGTTACGCAATTCAAATATTACTATTCAAAACCTGACCATTATTAACTGGGGCAGCGATTTAACAGAGCAGAGTTCGGGTATCTATACGGATAAAAAATCCAGCAACATTACAGTACAAGACAATAAACTAACCGGAGATGGTTTTGGCATCTGGGTACAACGTAGTCAGCAGGTATTAATCAAAAATAATATCGTTAAAGGCAATGCGACAATGCGTTCCTCTGATCGCGGTAATGGTATTCAGCTTTCTATAGTTAAAAAAGCCTTAGTCGAAGGCAATACGGTGAGTGAAACGCGTGATGGTTTGTATATTATTTCCAGCCAAGAAAATGAGCTCAGAAATAATACCCTACACGATCTGCGTTTTGGCATTCATTACATGTATTCGCATAACAACAAGGTATTGAATAACTTTTCTTATAATAACCGAGTTGGTTATGCCTTAATGAGCTCTCGTAAGTTGGTTGTTTCAGGGAACCGTAGTTTAAACACTGAAAACTATGGTTTTTTAATGAATTTCATCACTTTTTCTGAAATCTCTAATAATCATATAAAAGACGTCTGGACCAAGCCTGAAAACAAGGTTCTAGGGCGTGATGGCAAAGGTCTGTTTATCTATAACTCAGGTTATAACACCATCAAATATAATACTGTCGATACTGCCGAGATCGGCATTCATTTAACCGCAGGCTCTGAGCATTCAAAGGTATACGGTAACAACTTTATTAATAACCCAATCCAAGTCAAATACGTGTCTAACAAACGCCAAGAATGGAGTGTTGATGGCGTAGGTAATTACTGGAGTAACTATTTAGGCTGGGATCTGGATGGTGACGGTAAAGGTGATACCGCATTTGAGCCGAATGACGGTATTGATAAGATGGTATGGGAATATCCAGAAGCGAAAGTCTTGCTTGATAGTCCGGCTGTATTGTTATTACGTTGGGTGCAAAATCAATTTCCGATATTAAAACCCGGCGGTGTAAAAGACAGCCATCCATTAATGACGCAGAGTCGTATTGTCACCACCTTAGGTTCAGAAAGTGCGACGGCTAACAATCATGTTTTAATAAATAACGCATTAACAAAAAATAGCGAGGCAACAGACTCATTATGACCGCTTCAATCGTATCAATGACAAATGTAAGCAAGCATTTTCAGCAATTAAAAGCATTAAACAATATTTCACTACAGCTTGCAGAAGGTGAAGTATTAGGGTTGTTTGGCCACAATGGTGCAGGCAAAACCACCATGATGAAAATTATCTTAGGGATTGAAAAAACCAGCAGTGGTGATATCACTATTTTTGGTCGTGATCCGCAATCAAAGCAAGCCTGGCAAGACCGTCGTCATATCGGTTATTTACCTGAGAATGTGAGTTTTTATGATCACCTAACGGGTGTGGAAGTATTAAGTTACTTTGCCAAGTTAAAATCGGTACCACGCCGTCAAGTTGCTGAATTACTAGAGTTAGTAGGCCTGACACATGCGATGCAACGGCAGGTAAAAACGTACTCGAAAGGGATGCGACAACGATTAGGCTTGGCTCAAGCTTTTCTTGGTGAACCAAAATTGTTGTTACTGGATGAACCTACTGTTGGTTTAGATCCCACTGCGACCCAAGAATTTTATCATTCGGTAGACCGCTTAAAGCAGCGAGGTGCCAGCATTATTTTATGTTCTCACGTATTACCAGGTGTCGAACAGCATATCGGCCGGGCGATGATCTTGTCTGGTGGCCGAGCTATTGCGATCGGCAGCTTGGCACAATTACGTGAGCAAGCCAGCTTACCTGTAATTATTCAGACTCAGGGTATCAGTGCGCAATTAAATTCTGATCCGCTATTAGCATCTTTCATCAAAGATAACGGCAGTTTGCATGTGCAGGAACATGAAAAAATCAGCACGTTAAAACAGATCATGTCATATGACGGAATTACTGATGTCAGTGTGGAAGCGGCTAGTTTAGAGCAGTTGTATCAATATTACTTATCCAATGCTACTGCAATTAAAGAGTTATCTAATGCTACAGCATTTAAAGGAGTCGCTTAATGAATGCTATTTTAGCGGTTGCGAGTAAAGAATTTCAAGATGGGTTAAGAAACCGTTGGTTTGTGTCTATTACTGCGGTATTTGCGATCTTATCTTTAGGGCTGAGTTATTACGGCGCAGCTGCATCAGGCGGGGAAGGGGGCGGTTCACTGTCTTCAACGATTGCGAGTTTGTCTAGTCTTGCGGTATTTCTGATCCCGCTCATTGCATTATTACTGAGTTATGACAGTTTTGTCGGGGAGCAGGAAGCGGGCACCTTGCTGTTGTTACTGACTTATCCGCTCAGTAAGGGACAGTTGTTATTGGGTAAGTTTGTCGGACAAGGGGCGATTATTACTTTAGCGACCGCGCTGGGTTTTGGTAGTGCTGCGGTGATGATCGGCTTTCAATCTGGCTTTGAGGGAGTATTTGCTGCCTTTGGGTTATTCATTGTTACCGCAACCTTGCTTGGGCTAGCATTTATCAGCGTGGCTTATGTGATCAGCATTGCCGTGAATGAGAAATCAAAAGCCGCTGGTATTGCCTTATTGGTGTGGTTTTTCTTTGTATTGGTATTTGATCTGGCTGTACTGGCTGCACTCGTGGGTGTGGACGATGGTCTGACCCAGCAGGGGTTAGTGAATGTGATGATGTTTAATCCTGCGGATGTGTTTCGGTTGATTAACCTCGCTGCCCTTGATAGCGGAGATGTGAATGGCGTGATCGCGGTGGCGATTAATTCGAGTCAATCTATCACTGTATTAATGACGATCATGGTGGCTTGGATACTGGTTCCCTTGACTGTAGCTAGAGTTGTGTTTGCGAATAAAAAGCTTTAGCTATAACCAAACCTTATTTATAACTAACAAAATAACGCTAAATTGCATTAAATTAATGAAGGAACATTTATGTTTAACTCAAAATTAAAAGTCTTGTCATTAGGTGTGTTTCTAGCCTTTGCTGTCGGCTGCGGTGAACAAACTGAGCAGCAGGTGATGGTACAGCAAGCGGTAAAGATTGAACAAGCGGATAGCTGTCACTTATGTGGCATGACAATCAGTAATTTCCCTGGGCCGAAGGGGGAGAGCTATGCATCAACCCAAGACGATATTAATAAATTTTGTTCTACACGGGATCTGTTTGGTTTTATTCTGCAGCCAGAAAACAAGCGCCAAGTAAAAGAAGTATTTGTGCATGACATGAGTAAAACACCTTGGGGCCAACCAAACGACGAGCATTTCATTGATGCTAAACAGGCATGGTTTGTCATCGGTTCCACTAAAACTGGTGCAATGGGGCAAACGTTAGGTAGCTTTAGCGTAAAATCAGATGCTGAAGTCTTTATGCAGGAATTCGGTGGTCAACTGTATACATTTGATGACATCACGCTTGCTGATCTTTAATTAATTCTCAATATGAACGTGGCTTATGTTGTAATGAGCAGGCTGCGTTCACGACTGCTTAACCTAGATGTTTAATTACCGCATCGATGTCATCGAACAGCATTATAACTTAGTCTGATCGCAAAAATGTTGCTGAAATAAGCTGTATATACCAAGCTTCAACGTAACTATCGCTATAAAAATCTAATTAAATTGATTGTAGTGATGGATTATAACGATAGAGGTTTGTATGTTATCGACAGAAAATGTAATCACGCAAGTGAGGCGTAGTGTTCAGCTGCTATCTTCAACCTATATTGTGTTAATCGGTTTGTTATTTTCTATTACGATGATTAGTGGCTACTACGATATTCCGATCGCGTCTTTTACCCGTGATCCAACTATTGTGCTGGGTGGTCCTTCGTATATAGGTTTCATATCTAACATAGGTATCTTATTTTGGGCTTTTACAGCAGCGATCTGTCTATTTTCTTCAGTTATTTATAAGCATGACAACAACCAAACTACCTCTCAATTCTTGTTCTATTCAGGTTTACTTACCTTGTGGTTGTTATTGGATGATATGTTTATGTTGCATGAATCATTCTTACCTAATCATTTGATGATACCTGAAAAATTGGTTTACTTAGGCTATGTAACAATCGTGCTAGTTTATCTGGTGAAGTTCAGAACTGAAATATTAAACTACGAGTACGCAACTTTATTTATCGCGTTTAGTTTTTTTGCACTGTCAGTTTTGGCTGATTTATTGTTAGAACAACAAGGGTTTGAATTTTTGCTCGAAGATGGCTTGAAGTTATTCGGGATTGTTACCTGGTTTATATTCTTTTTCAGAACATGCCGGGTTTATCTTCAGCAGTTGTAAAAAACACACATACAGTTCCCTTGTCATGTGTGTTTTCGGTGTGCATTGCTGCAGACTGTATCGCCTAATTAGGTAATAACGAATTGCTTTGCTTGTCTTGCTTCGACGATATATCTTCTTTTTAACTTTTTAGCCATGTCAGGTGTTAGGTCTGAATGCAGTAATTCTAACGTGCTTTGGCCCTTGCTTTTCAGGTAAGCTGCAACAAGTGGACGTGTTGGGTCTGCGTGACCTTTCGCCCATTCATAACTTTTTACTGCGTTTGCTGGTGGCGTTTTTTTCGCTGCGATATAAACACTACCATCAGGAAAAGATACACGGTAAATATTGATCATTTTATTCTCACTTTAATCTTCGTCATCAAAATACTAAATTTTATCGGCCTAGTATGACAGCTTTCCCAGCGTTAAACATAATTACTTGAACCTAGTGCCGAGCCAATTGTACTTATTGCTTGAATCCAGTACCACTTATTTAATGTAATAGGTATTAAACGTTGATGGATTAAGCAATTAACTCGCTTGTATCGACGTGATTTTGATTATATCGGTGACTCTCTTTTAATTTAGTACATAAGTTGTTAATTTAAATAGGAGAGCATTTTTACTTATAAATTAGTAATTTTTAAGGGTTTATCGAACATGAATCAAACAATCAAATACACAACTGTCGCGGCATGGAGCTTATCAATAGCTAACGCATTACATGCGATGGACTTTGATCCCAATGAAGTATTTAGAAATGCCGGTATTTCATTAGCAGATATAAAAGATGACCCTAACTCGTTGCTAGATATAAAACAAATGACCGCGCTGTGGAAAGAGGTGGCGCTGATCACCCAGATGCCACATTTTGGTCTGATTGTCGGTCTACATTCAAATATAAAAAAGAATCATGTTTATAACCACCTGATCAAAAAATCCGATTCGTTACTGCAAGTACTCGAAGGACTGCCAAGTTATTACGGCAAATTAAGTAATTCAGTTTGTCTTACCTTGAATAATACCCCGCATTTGATTGGCGTCACTATTTCACCACTCGAAGGTGTTGAAATCAGTGATATGTCGATTGATGCGTTCTTCTCTTCTTTTGTTAATATCATCAATGATTTTGTCGATTCAAATGCGTTTATCCATCATGTTGATCTGGTGCGCAGTAAGCCAAAAAGTACTCGTCCTTGGTTAGACAGTTTTAATTGTGAGACCAAATTTAGTCAGGAAGTGAATTGCTTATGGTTGAATAAATCGGTGTTGACCCAGTTCTCAGTAAAAAGCCTGATGCTTGAAAAGAAAAAGGCAATCAACCCTGAACTGGATAAAATGTCATTAACGGAAAAAATTGAACGTTTGATCCATAGCTCCATCGCCAATAGCGAGCCGACGCTTGATGAGATCGCGGCGATGCTGAACATGAGCGTACGTTCTATCAGTCGGAGTCTGAAAGAAGAAGGTCTGACGTTTAGGGATATCTTGAAGCAGAAACGCCAAGAACTTGCTGTGCACTATCTGACAAAAACGGAAGAACCAATCTTAGCGATTTCTGAAAATTTAGGCTATAAAAACATGGGTAATTTTACCCGTGCATTTCACACCTGGTTTGCTCAATCGCCGTCACACTATCGTGAAAAAAGTCGTGAACAGTATCGGGAAGATAACTGTGAGCAGCATAAAAAATAAATTCATTGACTGCGCCTAATCAAGTGGGCGTAAAATGATAAATGGGTTGTTAATAGGTTGTGATACCGTTGTTGTATTCATAACTACTAATGGCTATATGAACATGTTTATTAAAAAGAGTTTAACTACACTAATTCAGAATACGATCTACAATACGATTTATAACAATTCCAATTTAAAGAAACATTTACCATTAGCAGTTATTGCTTCTGCCAGTTTGTTATTAGCGGCTTGTGGTCCAAAAACAAACGAAACATTATCTAGCACTAAGCCTGACCAATACGGCTTTACGCCCGCCTCTGAATATACCGTTGAACTAAATACCGCGCTATTAGAACAACTGCCTTTCGAAAATAGACAAGACTTTACTGATGCTAATCGAGGTTTTATTGCCACGCTACCTGAGTTTGTTGTTAACTATAGTGATGGCACAACTATCATGGATTTATCTGCTTACAACTTCATTAATGGACAAGCGCCCGGCAGTGTAAACCCAAGCCTATGGCGTCAAGCTAAACTAAATAATATCAATGGTCTGTTTAAAGTGACGGAAGGTATTTACCAAATCCGTGGTTTTGATTTAGCCAACATGACGATCATTGAAGGTAAAACAGGTTGGATTATTGTTGATCCGCTAACAACCTCTGAAACAGCGAAAAAATCGCTTGATTTCGTGAACGAACAACTTGGTTATCGTCCTGTATCGACCATCGTATTTACACATAGCCACATGGATCACTTCGGTGGTGTAAATGGATTGCTTGAAGCTGCAGGTAATGATGTTGCCGATATTGAAGTCGTCGCGCCTGGTGGCTTTATGGAAGAAGCTACCAACGAAAACATTATCGCGGGCCCGGCGATGAGTAAACGTGCGAGTTATATGTACGGTAATTTACTGCCACGCTCAGAACGAGGCCATGTTGATGCTGGTTTAGGTAAAGCCGTACCGTTTGGTACCTTTAGTATTCTAGAACCAACATTAACAGTGAATAGTGATGAAACTAAGATTATTGATGGTGTGGAATTTGAATTCCAAATTGTATCTGGTACTGAAGCACCATCAGAATTTACCTTCTACCTACCAAAAATGAAAGCCTATTGTGGCGCGGAAATGGTATCGAAAACAATGCATAATCTGTATACCTTACGTGGTGCACATGTGCGTGATGCTGTGTTGTGGAGTAAGTCTATTGATGAAGCAATCGAAGAACAAAAAGATGCTGAAATATACTTTGGCAGCCACCATTGGCCAGTGTGGGGACAAGATAACATCAACCAATTCTTGGTGACGCAGCGCGATACTTACCAATATATTCATGATCAGTCTGTACGTATGATGAATGCAGGTTTAACGCCAAAAGAAATTGCCGAAGAAATTGAAATGCCCCCTAAATTAGCGAATACCTTCTCTAGTCGTGGCTATTACGGCACTGCTAAGCATAATGCCAAAGCAGTTTATCAGGCTTATTTAGGCTGGTATGACGCAAACCCAGTTAACTTAGACCCGTTACCTGAATATGAATCAGCGGCGAAATATGTGAAGTTAATGGGCGGTGCAGAAGCGGTTATCATTAATGCACAAGCGGCTTATGACAAAGGTGAGTACCGCTGGAGTGCTGAGTTATTAAATCATGTGGTATTTGCTGATGCAGATAATGAACAAGCCAAAGAGCTGCTTGCTAGCAGTTATGATCAGTTAGGTTATCAAGCTGAGTCGGCACCTTGGCGTGATGTTTATCTTTCTGGAGCTTATGAATTACGTCATGGTGCGGCGGACAAGGTGATCGACTTAGCATCGATGAAAGTGATTCTATTGCAAACGCCAGTTGATAAGTTCTTTGAAAGTATGGCTGCGCGCGTTATTGGTCCGGATGCATTTGGTGAAGAATTCACGTTAAACATTAACTTCACTGACTTGAATAAAAACTATGTATTAATACTCGATAATGCGGTGTTACGCCATAAGCTTGCACCTAAAGATGAAGCAGCTGATGCGACACTCAATATTAACCATGAGCTATTCATTGACTTGGTTATTGGTGTGGCGGGTGCATCGGAAGTATTACTATCAGATGACTTAAGTATTGAAGGTAGTACGCTTGGTTTAATTAACTTCTTCTCACTGATTGACCAGCCTGAAGGTGTGTTTAATATCGTTACACCTTAACTAGGTATTGATGAGAAAATAACTGGATAAGCACGCTATTTAGCGTGCTTTTTTGATTACAGTAGCAGGCTGCAGTAGTTATGATACGACAAAGTCGCTTGGTGATCACAAAGACAACGCTGAGAAATGTGATTACCGAGGGAGACTGACGGAGTAATTACCGTGGGACTTTGTCGTTTTCACTATAAAGTCTAGTCCACCTCATATCAATTACACTATTACGTTTTTGCTAATGCCTCTGAACGTTCGATCCG
>Ga0209396_1002930_pt1 | contig 17563 bp, 16 predicted proteins | sample GOMGulsemesocosm_6_FD_184638 | JGI IMG/M metagenome (GOLD analysis project Ga0209396, IMG submission 184638) | Methane-oxidizing microbial communities from mesocosms in the Gulf of Mexico - GOM8C Gulf of Mexico (SPAdes) (version 2) | ecosystem: Environmental > Aquatic > Marine > Cold seeps...
GCAAATATTCAACAAGCAACCCATGAAAGAGCCGAAAAGTTAGGAGTTAAATCATTTAATAAACCTGTAACGCTTGGCAGTATTAGTCAAATGCTAGGGTATTTTAATGAGCAAAACTAATTTATTAACTGAACTTGAGCAAGATTACTTAGTTGAGTTATTTAATCTCGGGATAGGCAAAGCGGCTGACTCCTTAAGCCAAATTGTCAATCAGGAAATTATTCTCTCAGTTCCCGCGGTTGAATACATAACAATTGCTGATTTAAATAAAAAAATGGGTGAACATAAAGATATATGCAGTGTGTCTCAGTCAGTGCAAGGTCAGTTTAGTGCAAACAGCATGTTGCTTTTTCCTGAAGAAAGTAGTTTGGAAGTTGTAAAAAAAATGCTAGGTGAAGGCTACTCAAATGAAACAATAGCTGAGTTGCATCAAGAGGGGTTTACTGAGATCGGTAATATCGTTCTTAATGCATGTATTGGATCTCTTGGGGAGTCATTTCAAGAAGAGTTTAAAGTTGGTTTACCATATTATCAGATTGGCTCGACCTCAACAGTAATTCAAATTCCTGATGATGACAATATTTTATTTATACGGATTAACTTGATGCTTAGTGAAAGTAAAGTAGAAGGTTATTTAGTCTTTTTATTAGAAAGATTGTCCTTTACACAATTTAAAAGCATGTTGAATAAAATGATAAATGGTCTTTTATCTTAATGGCAGGCAATGAGTTTGATGAACTTGAGATAATTAATCAAATCAGTGTTGGTTTAATCGGTATTGATGGAGATAAAAAAGTTTTTATTTGGAATCTATGGATGGAACAAAATAGTGCGTTACATTCACAGGAAGTCATAGGGAAAACACTAAATGATATTTTTCCAGATGCCTATAAAGGCCGTTTATTACATGCAATAGAGCAAGTTTTTTCACAAAGAATGCCATCGGTTTTATCTAATGTATTTAATCGTTCAGTTTTCCCTTTATTTAATTCTAGTCAAAAATTAATTCAACAATCTATCAATATCTTCCCTATTACCGTTAAAAATAAAACATGCTGTATTATTCAGATTTCAGATGTGTCTGCTGCAGTTGCTAGAGAAAAAGCATTAGAACGCCAAGTGATAGAAAGGAAAAAAGCGGAACAAGCTAAAAGTGAATTTTTAGCCAGTATGAGCCATGAAATAAGAACGCCTCTTAATGGTGTTCTAGGTATGTTAGATTTATTAAAAAGAGATAATTTATCTGCTAAAACTCAGGAATTTGTAAATGTTGCTTATACCAGCGCGAACGCTTTATTGTTCATAGTGAATGATGTACTTGATTTTTCTAAAATTGAAGCCGGTAAACTGGATATAGAACAAAGACCCTTTAGTATTGTTGAGTTTTTAGAAGAAGTTGTTCAATTTTTTGCTTTAACGGCACAAGAAAAAAATGTAGTGCTAAATTTAGATACAACAGAGCTCAATATTAGTTTAGTGATAGGAGATCCAAATAGGATTAAACAAATATTGATGAACTTGATTTCAAATGCTTTAAAATTCACTGAAGTGGGTGAAGTTACTGTAAAAGCAAAAATATTACCTGTAGATGAACAGCAGGCGCAACTAGTTTGCCAGGTGCATGATTCAGGTATTGGTATTAATGAAAAGCATCAATCAGCTCTATTTACGCCTTTTAAACAAGCTGATACGTCTATTGCGCTTAAATATGGTGGTACAGGTTTAGGTTTATCAATTGCGAAACAATTGTGTAATTTAATGGGTGGGGAGATCGAGGTTAAAAGCCGGATAGGTGAAGGCAGTTGTTTTAATTTCGATATTATACTAGCTTATCAGCCACAAATCCCCAGAGAACCTTTACTCAGAAATAAAAATGCAATCGTTATAGGATTAAACGATACAAGTTCGGATATATTAAAATCCTATTTAAAATATGAAGGTGCGCAAGTATTTGCCAGTACAATAGACTTTGATGCCTTTACTTTACTAAAAACTAAAAAAAATATTGATTTGTTATTTTTGGATTGTGAGTTTTATGAACAACATCTCAGCCTTGTAGTTAAATTTTTAAATGAAAATAAACAAAAAATAGAACCGATACTGATCACACCATCATACTCTGAAGCTAAAGGTGTCGATATTTTTCATACAATGAATCAGCCCATTTTTAGAACAAAATTAATTGAGTTGATTCAACATAAACTTGTCAGCTCAAAAAATATTGAATTGAAGGTACTCTCCCTAAACGAATTATCTATTTTAGTTGTTGAAGATAATCCAATAAATCAAATAGTAATAAAGGAAATACTGAATAAGTTAGGTTATGAATGCAAAATCGCAAAAGATGGATTAGATGCGATTAATATTTTACAAAACTCTAAAGATGACTTATTTGATATTATATTAATGGATTGCAAGATGCCCAGATTAGATGGTTTTGAGACTACAAAACAAATCAGACAAGGCAAAGCGGGAGCTGCCTATCAAAATGTTGAAATAGTGGCTCTCACTGCAAATGCAGTACATACCGAAAAAGATAGATGTTTAGAATGTGGCATGAATGGCTTCTTGACTAAACCTATTGATGTTGAAAAGTTATCTCAAACTTTACATGCATGTTCTCAGTCAAAAACAAGTTGATTTAGCACTTTTAATAGGGCAAAGATATGAAAATTAAACTCCCTAGTTCTATTGTATTTATATTAGTAAGTATGAATATCAATGCCGATGACTCTATTTTTGACCTCTCACTTGAAGATCTTGCTGACATAGAAGTATCGATCTCTACTAAAGTTGTACTCCCTTTAAGTTTATCCCCTGCAACAGTAAGTGTTTATCAATCAGAACAATTATATCAAAGTGGCATAAATCAATTAGCAGACCTCGCTGATATTAGCTCAGGTTATGCAAGTTATAGTATTTATGGTGAGCGAGTACTAGAAACTCGAGGTCAAAAAGCGGGTAGTTTTGAAAATAATAAACACCTAGTATTACTGGACGGTATTAGGCTTAATCATGCAAGGTCAAATAAAGCACCAATTGAAAATGAGCTTCCTTTATTTATGCTTGATAAGGTTGAAGTGCTAAGAGGGCCCGCATCAGCCCTATATGGACAAAGTGCTTTTTATGGGGTGATGAGCCTAGATTCTGCATTTAATGAAAGTAATGACTTTATAACTCAGTTAGATTTACAAACTCAAGGTAATGGGTTTAGAGTCGGTGTGTTTGGTAATTATCATAGCCAAATAGGGCATAGTTTTCTTACTTACAGTCAATTCGATAAACAAAGTGAAGATGAGTTAGTAGGGCCCAATTTTTCAACACTTCAAACGTACTACGATGATCAAAAATCTGATTTTATTTATGCAAGGCAAGCATACGAAACTAAAAATTGGGGTGATTTTACGGGAGGATATATAGAATTAAATAGGCAAAGTGGTTTGGGGGAACATTGGAATGGAGATTATTCCCATATAGAAAATGATATTAAATGGCAAACACAAATATCATATATTCAGTGGCAAAAAATTTTTAATCATGATTTTAAAACAACACTAAAACTAATTAATAACGATTCACAAGAGCAGGGAGTAGGAACTAATAATGCTAGAGAACAAGTGGTTTTTGGCGATGAAGTTACCTTCAGTGCTTATTTAGTAGATGTAAATTCCAAACTTGCAGAAGCAGAAGTTATTTGGCAAATGGACGAGAAGCAATCAAGTATTTTTGGCTTGTCTTATGAAAAACGCCAAGATTTAGGCGGATATTTTATAGATGAATTTGATGTTAATAACAGCTTAGCTGATTCTGAAAAACAAGCGCGAGAAAAATCTGATTATATCTTCTACCAAAGTGCTTATTTTCAATATTTTGATTTATTAACCAATTGGTGGGACATATATTTAACAGCAGGTATAAGATATGACAAAGGTGAATATTTAACTGATAAATTTAGCCAAATTTCACCTCGAATTTCTTTAGTTAAACAATTAAACAAACAATGGGTAGTGAGAGGTTCTTACAGTTCTGCATTACGCTCTCCTGGGCTAAAAGAGTATCTACTGAATGATGAGTCACAGTCTTTTATTTTAGAAAATGCCTTAGCACCAGAGCAGGCCATAAACACAATGCCTGATTCGTTAAAAGCAGAAACATTTAAATCAACAGAGTTATCTGTAAGTTATAGCCATGCCTCATTTTTACTTAAGTTAAATGGTTTTTATAATAAAACAGAAAATGCGTTAGATGGTAAACCCATTCACTTTATTGATGTACATAATAATTTAGTCAGTAAAAACGCTTTTATGAACTCATTGCAAGCATATTCAGTCTATGGTGGAGAGTTAGAGGTACAGTGGCGGTTAGCTGAAAATTGGCATCTGTCTGCTTTTATTAATCATGTAACGCCAACAAGTGCTTCGAAAGAGGCTACGATAGATAATGCAAAATTGAGATTTCAAGGTGCTATTACTGGGAAATTACCTTGGTTTAATATTAATGTTATTCAAAACTACAACACTGATATTTCAGGAAAAGTTGATCATATAGCATCAGTTGATGTAACGCTTTCAAAAATCATTGATAAATTTAATTGGTATTTAAAGGCGACTAACTTAACGAATCGTCAAGATTATTATTCGATTAATGGTGATTTGGGTAATCCACTTCCGGGTAGAAGCTTAGAGTTTGGTTTGAATTATAAAATTAATTAATAAAACTATGTTTCATTTCTTTTGTTTGTCACATTAGAACACTAGTCTAGGGCAATCTTCCTATATAATTTTTAACTATGCTGCTTTATCAAAGAATTTGTAATTATATCCACCAACTGATCAACGATAACAAAATTAAAGCGACAACTAAACTACCTTCTGAGCGTACTTTACAAGAGCAATTTAAATCTACTCGTATCACTGTGAGAGAAGCTTTGTTTCGGTTGGAATCTGAAGGATTGATTTATAGTCAAAAACGTAAAGGCTGGTTTATTACCCCAGCAAAACTTAAATTGAAGCCTGCGAGTAAAGTCAATTTTAATAAGTTGGCAGTGGAGCAAGGTTTTGTTCCCAAAACTCGAGTGATCAGCATATTAAATGATATTGATGATAGTTTTCAAAACCAAGAGAAAAATATCTTTACTGGTGAATCTTTATACCATTTAAAGCGGGTACGTTTGTTAGATGAGCGCCCAGTTATGATTGAAGATATTTATTGTCAGCAATCTCGTTTTGAAAACCTAGAAAGGAAAGCTTTATCTGAATCTATTACTCATATAATGGCTACGGATTATAATGTACAGATCAATTCAGAGCAGTGTGTTATTTGTGTTACTGTATTATCTAATGAAGATTCGGATATTTTAGAAAAAAATAGCGGAGCACCATGTTTAAAAATCATTAGAAAACGTTTTGATGAACACGGTTTATTAGTTGATTACAATTATGAATATTGGCTGCATGATGCAATTGAAATGCTCGTTGAAGGTACTTAATTTATATAAGTTTAATACCAACAACAAGCATAGTGGAGCTAATTAAAAAAATGTAAGTTGAATTAGTTAAGCCAGTAGCAGCTTTTACTTATTACACCGATTAATCTTGATATATCTTCAGGATATACTTCACCAATATTGCCAATTCTAAAACAATCTGCATCAGATACCTTACCAGGATAAATCACAAAACCTTGTTGTTTCAAACTATGGTAAAAAGTCGAAAAATCATAATCAGGATGAACTGGAGAATAAAAACAATTAATGATAGGAGATTGATACTCAGGTGAGATTAAGCAATTAAAACCTAAGCTTTCCATTCCCGATATTAGAAGGCTCTGGTTTTTACTATAACGTAATTGCCGAGCAGTTATGCCGCCTTCTTGTTCAAGCTCTAGCAGAGCTTGATAAAAAGCACGTACAACATGAGTCGGCGAGGTAAAACGCCATTTTCCATTATGTTGTTCCATGGTGTGCCATTGATCGTATAAATCTAAAGATAAAGAGCGGGCGATGCCTTTAGAGTTTTCGATAATATCTTTTTTTAAAATGATAAACCCAAACCCAGGTACACCTTGAATGCATTTATTGGCTGAACTTATTAATATATCAATACCTAAGTCATTTACATCCATATCTATGCCACCAAAGCTGCTCATTGCATCTAGAATAAATGTTTTATTATAGCTTTTTACGAGTTCTGCAATTGAAGCAACAGGATTTAAAATACCAGTTGTTGTTTCACAATGAACCATAGCAACATGCGTAATTGTATTGTCTTGTTCAAGTACATTTTGTATTTGTAATAAATCTGGGCTCTGTGTTTCTTTAAAGGTTAGCAGCGTGTGTTCAATATTGAGATATTGCGCTATCTGCGCAATTCTTTTGCCATATGCACCATTATCAATAACAAGTAATTTATCTTTAGGCTTTATCAGTGAGCCGATCACAGACTCTACACTTGAAGTGCCACTTCCTTGCATTAATACACTTGTATAATCATCTGATTTTGTAGCGAGTTTAACCAGTTTTTGTCTGATCTCTTGAACTACGTGTTTATTGTAATCGTCATCCCACGTACACCAGTCTTTTTGCATCGCATCTTTAACTGTTGGTGAAGTAGTCAGTGGCCCGGGTGTTAATAAAAGGTATTGATTCATTGTAAAACTCCATCTGGTCTATACCAGTAATATTTTGATATTAGTATGCCTAGTTAAAATGAAGTTTTTATTGCAGTTTTATGTCATTTCTCCTAGGTGATAATTTCCAAATCTTTCATAAAACCGTCACTGATTTGTCATGTTCACATTCTATTATTTTTGTCATCAACTTTGGACTAGACCAGAATTCGAAAATACTGAGGGATGAGCAACATGAGAAAATTAAATGCAATTGCAGCTGCTGTGATCTTGCTTTCAAGTCAAGGAATATTAGCGCAAGAAAGTAGATTAGAAGGTGTTATAAAGGATGCGACCGCTAATTTACGTGGCGCACAAATACATGTTTTAGGTTCTAAATTTACAACAACAACAGATTACCAAGGCCATTTTGAACTGAATCAATTACCTTTAGGTAAACATCAAATAGAAATTAGTTACTTAGGGTATCAATCTAAGATTATTGATATCGAAATAACTCAAGATGGCATAAAAGACTTAGGTATTTTAACTTTAAGTGGTGAATACTCAGAAATTGAAGAAGTGGTTGCTTTAGGTCAAATTCAACGCGGTGAAATGGCTGCAGCGAATAGTCAAAAACAAGCTAACCGTATCATCAATGTTATTTCTGCTGATGGTATTGGTAAATTACCAGATCGCAATGCGGCAGAAGCTGTACAGCGTATACCGGGTATCTCTATTGAGCGCGATCAAGGGGAAGGTCGTTTTGTTGCTGTACGTGGTTTACCTTCTCAGTGGAGCTCTGCAAGTATTAATGGTGATAGATTACCCACCGCAGAAGAAGAAACGACTAGCCGTGCAACCGCATTTGATTTTTTCCCGAGTGAATTAATTGAATTTGTAGAGGTATCTAAAGCGATCACCCCAGATATGGAAGGGGATGCCATTGGTGGCAACGTTAATTTCATTACTAAAAAAGCACCCGATTCTCAAATGTTAAAAGTCAGTGTTGCTGGTGGTAAAAACCAATTAGCAGACGGTGGGAATTATTCGGCAAATGTTTTATATGGTGATCGTAGTGAAAATGATAAATTTGGCTTTTTAGTTAATGCAACAGCATGGAAGCGTGATTGGGCCACAGATAACTATGAACCAAGACGCGGCAATGATGGTTTAGGAATTCGCCGATTAGAATTAAGAGACTATACCGGAACACGCGAAACCTATGGTTTAAATAGCTCTATGGAGTACAAATTAGAACAAGGTAAAATCAGTGCAAGTGCTATGTATGGCACTTTAATTGATGATGAAACCCATTATAAACATCGTATGCGCTTTGATAAAGACAGAGTAGAAGTACAGCATATTCGTAATGAACTGATCACACAAATGACAGGTTTTGAACTCCAAGGTGAGCACTACTTTGGTTTTGATACCACCTTTGATTGGAAGTTATCAAGTTACGAAAATGAATTTCGTTATGGCAATACGCCAAATGCCAATGATAACAGTTATTTTGTTGTTCGATTTGATCAAAAAAATGTAGGTTATGAAGGATTAGAAGATCGTGGTACTGGTAAAAATTATGCGTATAACAGCGTAGATGGTGGCACAGACCCTTGGAACAATATCAGCAATCATTTACCTAATGGTTTTAGTATGGATCCCAGTCAAACTAAACTTTCTTGGGTTGAGCTTTATAAAGTAGCCGTTAATGAAAAAGATAAAATAGTTGCACAAGCAAACTTAGCTTATCAATTAGATGAATCATTAGAAGTAAAGTTTGGGGTGAAATTTAGAGATAAAGAGCGCAATGCAAGCTACGCAGATGAATTTTACGCTTGGGATGAAACCAAAGGTGATACACCGACATTAGCGGATTTTAATTTAAGCGATCAGCCTGGGCGAAATGACTATTTAGATGAGTTAAATAACAATTATCACAACCAGTTTTCTCAAGTGGCTAATACAAATGACTTAGCTGATTTTTGGAATGAAAATAAACAAAACTTTATATTAGATAAATCAGAGTCGGCTTTAATTGAAAATGGCGGTGCTTTAGGGCGAAACTTTGATGTTAATGAAAGCCATACATCAGTTTATGGTATGGCAACTTATCAGTATGGAGATAATTGGGAGTTGTTATCAGGCTTACGTTTAACACAAACTGATACTAAGGTAAGTGGTTATACCTATTTAACAGATGAAAATAAAGTAGTTGCGACTGAGCAAAGTAACGATTATTTGTCTGTATTACCCGCATTACATATAAAATATTCAAGTGATGATTATACAAATTATCGTTTAGCACTGACCCGCAGCTTTGCACGACCTGACTTTGGAGCTTTATCACCGGGCGCAACTTACTCAGAAGCTGATAATCAACTTAAATCTGGTAATCCAGAGTTAGATCCCACTTATTCAAATAACCTGGATTTAATGGTGGAACATTTCTTTGATGGTGTCGGTGTAGTTTCGGCTGGCGTATTTTATAAAGACATTCAAGATCCTATTTTTCAAGCATCAAGTATTGGTAACTATAAATCACAGCAAGGTGTGAATATTGTGCGCCCAGAAAATGGTGCTAGTGCTTGGTTAGGTGGGGTCGAAATGACATTCAATCGTGATTTAGGCTTTTTAGCGAATGAGCTTGAATACTTTGGCATTATGGCAAATGTGACCTTAATGGATTCCCAAATGTCGATACCAGATCGTGATGATAAAGTCAGTATTCCACGTCAAGCAGATAATCTTTATAACTTCACTGTTTATTTTGATAACAATGACTTTACCGCCCGTTTAGCGATTAACCATAAAGGAGAATATATTCAAGAGCATGGTTCAGAGCAGCAGTCAGATAGTTTTTACGGTGATAATACAAGTGTTGACTTTAGTGCCTCTTATTTCTTATCTGAAAACGCGATGGTGTTTCTCGAATTAAATAACTTAACCAACGAACCTTTAAAATACTACTTAGGTAATGAAGACCGTCCATTACAAGTAGAGTATTACGGTGTTCGTGGCATGTTAGGTGTTACTTATTCATTTTAATTCAAACCCAAAATTGGCAGTTGGCAGAGCACATAAACAACATCTTATGTGCTTTCTCAGAGTGATGTTAATTAACCTCAACCTGGTTAAATAGGTAAAGAAGAATGAATAAGATTTCACCTAAATGGTTACACCAAGCACAAGGGTTTGGTTTTGTATTATTTGCTGGTGTAAGTGCTTTTATGACTTATTTTAGTATGTATGCATTTCGTAAACCTTTTACAGCATCAACTTATGAATCTGTTACTGAGTTTCAAGCGGTGATCAGTTATAAAGTTGCTTTGATTTTAGCGCAAGTTTTAGGCTATTTATTAGCTAAATTTATAGGCGTTAAAGTCATTGCTGAAATGCAACATACAAATCGTGGTAAAGCTATTTTAGCTATGATCTTAGCTGCAGAATTAGCATTAATACTATTTGCGATCACTCCCATAGGTTTCAATATTGTATGGCTGTTTTTTAATGGCTTAGCACTTGGCATGGTATGGGGGGTGGTATTTAGCTTTTTAGAAGGTCGAAGAACCACTGAAATGCTAGGTGCAGTGTTAAGCTTAACTTTTATTTTGGCACCGGGCATTGTTAGAACCGTAGGAAAATGGCTGTTAGAGTCTGTTGGCATCACAGAACTTTGGATGCCTGCAGCAACAGGCGCCATATTTTTACCTTTATTACTTTTTAGTGTTTGGTGTTTATGTTTATTACCAGCACCAAATAATGATGATGAATTAGCAAGACAGCACAGAGCACCTATGAATGGTCAGCAAAGATGGGCTTTTTTTAAAAAGTATGCGTTTGGGATTTGCTGTTTAATTTTAAGTTTTCTGCTTTTTACCGGTTTAAGAGATTTTAGAGATAACTTTTCTGCGGAAATTTGGCAAGCACTTGGTTATGGTCAAGAGCCTGCTATTTTTGCTTACGCTGGTATTCGTATCGCTTTTATCGTGTTAGTTGCACTGGGTGCAATGGTTTTGATTCGAAATAATAAAACAGCTTTTTACAGTAACCATGGTTTCATATTGTTTGGCATTACACTTTTATGTGGTATCACATTAGCTTTTGAAGCGAATTTAATAGACGCTAAAACGTGGATGGTATGGCTAGGTGCGGGACTATATATCGCTTACATTCCATATAATTGTTTTTTATTTGATCGCATGATTTCTGCCGTTGGTGCAACTGCTAATGCAGGGTTCTTGCTCTACTTAGCTGACTCCGCAGGTTACATAGGTAGCGTGAGCATTTTGTTATATCGCACTTTTGCAACGCCTGAGATCAGTTGGCTTAACTTCTTTATTCATACCATTTATGCAGTATCGGTAATAGCAGCCATATTGGTTGTCAGTTCTTTGTTGTATTTTCATCGTGTACTGGTCCAAAACAAAAATAGTCAAATAAGTGATACCAAATCGGCATCATTATCTGTTGCTTAATCTCAAAACTTAATAAATTAGGAATTTAAAAATGAACAATAAAATTGAAGCACTTATTCTAGATTGGGCTGGTACTGTGGTTGATCATGGTTCCGTTGCACCTACAACAATTTTTGTAGAAGCATTTAAACAAGCATTCAACTTTGATATTAGTTTAGCCGAAGCTCGCGCTCCTATGGGTATGGGAAAGTGGGATCACATTAAAACCTTAGGTTTACTGCCCGATGTAAATAAACGTTGGCAAACACAGTTTGGCCAATGTATGCAAACAGCGGATATTGATCATATATACGAGACTTTTATGCCTTTGCAAAAACAAAAAGTGGCAGCTCATGCCGCACCGATTTCAGGTGTATTGCCAGTTATCACTAAACTACAACAGCAAGGGTTAAAAATTGGTAGTTGCTCCGGTTATCCAAAACAAGTCATGGATATTTTACAAATTGCAGCGGCTGAATATGGCTATAAACCTGATGCATGTGTTGCAAGTGATGAGCTAGCCGCAGGCTCTCGTCCAGGTCCATGGATGGCATTAGAGAATGTAAATCGACTGGCAATAAATAAAGTGGCTCAATGTGTAAAAGTGGATGATTCTGCCCCTGGGATAGCTGAAGGATTAAATGCAGGCATGTGGACTGTTGGGGTTGCACTCAGTGGTAACGCTGTTGGCTTAACCGATCAAGAATGGCAAAACTGCTCTTTGGCAGAGCAGTCATTATTGAAAGAAAAAGCATATCAAGAGTTGAGTACAGCAGGCGCACACTTTGTAATTGACTCTCTTGCTGACATAGTACCCGTGTTAAATGAAATCAATGCCAGATTAGTCAGAGGAGAGCGCCCATAATGCGCTTTGTGCCTTTTTGGTTTGATCAAGTAATTTCAGCTGCAGATCTCGAATCTGCAGTTGAGTTAAAAGCTAACATAACCGCTGACGTATGTATTATTGGAGGTGGTTTTACCGGTCTATGGTCTGCAATTCAAATAAAGCAGCAAGCACCAGAACACAACGTCGTTGTGATTGATAAAGGACTATGTGGTCAAGGTGCGTCAGGTAGAAATGGCGGTGCCATGCTAACTTGGTCAACAAAGTTTTTAAGCTTAGAAAAATTCTTTGGTACTGCTAATGCGGTTAAGTTAGTTAAACAATCTGAGCAAGCGGTTTATGATATTCAAACGTTTTGTAAAACCCATGATATAGAGTGCGAATTACGTTTAGACGGTGCTTTTTACACAGCTTCAAATAGGGCACAGTTAAATGCACTGGCTCCTGTTATGTCACACCTAGATTTGCATGGAATAAACCAATGGCAAGATGTAGATGACAGTCAGTTGCAAAATAAAACAGGTTCAAGTGCCAACTTACAAGCTGCTTTTACGCAAGCAGCAGGTAGTATTCAGCCAGCCAAATTAGTAAGGGGGTTAAAAAGAGTAGCACAAAAGCTAGGCGTTAAAGTTTATGAAAATACAAATATGACTTCTTTGCTTGAAGGACAGCCTTCCACTGTTACCACCGACAGTGGTCAGGTTGTCGCGGATAAAGTGATACTCGCTGTGAATGCTTGGTTACCAAAATTATTTAAGCAATTTAACAATAAAGTAGTTTTAGTCTCTTCAGACATGGTAATAACGAAACCTATGCCGCAAAAATTAAAAGCGTTAGGACTAGACCATGGCGCTCCGGTGATCGACTCCCGTATATTTGTTAATTATTACCGTACCACACAAGATGGTCGGTTAATGCTAGGTAAGGGTGGAAATCATTTTAGCTTTAATAATAAAGTGACAGATAAATTTGATAAAGAAAGCGATTATAAATCTATATTAGATAACTCACTGACACATTTTTTTCAAAACCATCAATTTGAAATTGAGCGTACTTGGACTGGGCCGTCTGATCGCAGTGTCACTGGTTTTCCATTTTTTGGTGTAATGCCTACAACGAAAAATATATTTTATGGCGCTGGGTATTCGGGCAATGGCATCGTGCAGTCTTATCTTGGCGGTAAAATATTATCATCACTAGTGTTAGATAAAACAGATAAGTGGTCTCATCACCCTATGGTTGATAATCAATTAGCTTCATTTCCACCTGAACCATTTAGAACGCCAGGTGCATTTATTGTTCGTAACGGTATTCGTCGTAAAGAAAGGGCAGAAGATAGAGGGTTAAAACCCAATAGACTTGATAATTGGTTAGCTAAGTTTTCAGGTTCAGCTGCTAAAGTTGATATGAACTAAGTGAAAAACTCAAAAATAAGCTATTTTTGGTAGGAATATGGCGCTAGGTTTGCCTTATTATATTTGTTATTTATAAAAGTTATTTATGTATGACAATGAGTTATTGGCTTATAATCTAAGGGATTTCCCTTAAATTACAAACTTCTCAAGTAATGATTAATCTAAGACATTTTAAAGACTCAGATACTGACTTATTAATAAGTTATTTGAATAATAACGAAGTAACTCAATATATTACCTCTGCTATTCCAAATCCATATACATTGATTGATGCATTATGGTGGATTGATGCTGGAAGTAAAACTCAATATATAAAAGCCATAGAGCATAAAGGCACTTTTGTAGGCTGTATATCTGCAACCTTAGGAGATTTTGAATATGATCGAAGTGCAGAATTAGGTTACTGGATAGGAAAAGAATACTGGGGACAAGGTATTGCAACTGCTGCTGTTAAAATGTTCTCTGAATTTTTATTTAATGAAACTGAGCTTGTGCGCTTATTTGTATCTGTTGTTAATGAAAATAAAGCCTCCATTAGAGTGTTGGAAAATAATGACTTTGTACATGAGGGATTACTTAAAAATGCCTCATATAAAAATGGGCGTTTTTTTGATGAGTGTATTTTAGCTAAAATAAAAACAATTTAAATCTTATCTATTTTTACCCTTTTAGGCTTTATAAATATGAAACCGTATTCACAAGTATGTGCTACCTCTATTTCAGATGAAATATCAAATGCAGATGACGCATTAAATGTTTTAAATGATTATGCAAATAATCCAAGAACCATAAAATCTCATGAAATAGATTCAGATAACCCACGGCTCACTCTAGCAACGGAAAATGGCACTGTACTATCTATTTGGCCGACTAAAAATAATACTTTTTCTATAGATATTTCATTTGAAGATGACAATGGTATTAATGGTCGATTTAGAATAAAGCACCATCAAGTTTCTTTAAAACATATACAAAAATTAGTTGGTGGTAATTGGTGTGATATTGACATCTTACGATATTGGCTGCCAATGAAAGATTAATTTTGTTACATATTGAATTTAATCAATAAAAAACTTTATGTTATTGTAAATACAATTTAAAAAATCTAGTGTTTTTTGTAAGGAATATGTGTGCCGCATTTTGTTGTTGATTGTTCAAAAGAAGTTTTATTAATTAATAGTGAAGTAGAAATATTAACTCAGCTTCATACGGTAGCGAATGAATCTGGGTTATTTGAAGAAAATGACATAAAAATCAGAGTGAACCCTTTTACAACTTATTTAGTTGGTAATCAAAAACAAGAATTTATTCATGTGTTTTCTCATATTATGCAAGGGAGAACAACAGAACAAAAGGCAAAGCTATCAAATTCGATAGTGACTAAATTGAGTGAGATGTTTCCACAAGTTTCAAATATTGCAATGAATGTCAGTGATTTTGAAAAAGCGACTTATTGTAATAAAGGTATGATTTAAAATCTAAAACAGAAGTAGAGGGAACTTTGTGAAGCTTGTATATGTGATTTTTAGTATGTTATTTAGCACTAATATAGCAGCTCAAGAGGTTAAGATTGATGGCACTGCTTATCAGGTTATTAAGACTGAAGATCATTTACAGTGTGATAATTTTACAATTGAGGCTGAGACTTTAAGGCTGCCTGAAAATTTACATTATAGTCAAATACCTAAAGGGCTCAGTATTGGTCATGCTGGTGGAAACTATATTGGTTATAAATTGCAATACACATCTCAATTGGCACAGAATGAAATCGTTCAATTAAAAGATAAACTAAAGGGCTATAAGCGACTATCAGCCGAACGCATTTACATAGCAAAGGCCGTTAAATGTTTATCAAATAATCAAATTTTGATCACTTTATGGAGCGGCGGTAATTGCGATACAGTATGTGAGGCATATGCAACTTTAGAGTTTGATAAACAAGGTAAAGTAATTAATGCTAAAGGGCACAGCTATCAAGAGTATAAGCTGTTAAGGCAATGATAAAGTGAGTAATAAGGAAAAATTATGAATAATGATATTAAAGGGATGTGTCTATTTTTAGGCATGATAGGTTTAGCTTATGTTGCTTTGTTAATTTTAATTGCTGTTTTTACCGGGGCTAAAATTGTTAAAAGTATTATGTTTATTTTTGCTTTTTCTACAGGATTAATAAGCTTAGGTTTGACAACGCAAGTAAAAAATCGGCTATTTAGTTATGCCAAATCCGTTGTTTCAAAATAGATCTGATTAAAGATGATTGAATTGATAGCTGCTAGCGAACAAGACCTATCCTGTTTTATTGAAATGGAAAGTGCCTCTGATACGTCAGAATTTATAATGTCTTATTCACTAGAGCAACACCAAATTGAAATGAAAAACAGTAATGTAATTTACCTTTCAATTATGAACCAAGGTGACATATCAGGGTTTATTATATTATCAACTGAAAATGATTTTAGAGATGTTGAATTTAGGCGTATCGTTGTTTCATCAAAAGGTAAAGGTGTAGGGCAATTAGCAATTAAAGCAATGGAGCAGTATTGTGCTGCTATATTAAAAGCCAATCGCATATGGCTAGATGTTTTTGAGACTAATAATAGAGGGCAACATATCTATCAAAAGTTAGGTTATAAAGTTTTCAGTTCAGAGCAGATAAAGGGTATTAGCTTACTTTATATGGAAAAAATAATTAAATTTCAATTGTTTGGTGGCCTAAAGTAATTATCTCTTTTTGTATTAGTTGCTTTCGCTTAATCAAAATCCACTATATAATTTTTTATAAGTACAAATGAAAATACATTAGTCACCGTTAGGTGAAAATTATCGGACTATATTGTGAAAATAGATCGCGCCAAACTTAATACGTTATTACGTAGCGGTTTAAACCCTGAAATTAAAACACGTAAACATCTTGCTGCCCATTTAAGTTTAGATCCCACTTCTTTAACTCGGTGGTTCGCAAGTCGAGATCGATTAGGTAACCCTAGATATCCTGTTGTACCGGACAGACATGTCACAAAAATCCTCAAGCTTTTTAATTTAGATCCTGATAGCTTGAATTTAAATGAGGACGAATTTCACCAATATTGTTTTGAACAGTCATTACTACAAAGCAATCATCAAAGTGATTTAGAACAAAAAAATAAACAAAGATTAGAAAATGCCTCTAATAGAAAATTAAACATATCTGATTATTCAACTAACAAAGGGAATAGAACAAGCCTTGTAATGATCTGCTCTGCTATATTATTAGCCATAAGTTGCTATTTTATTTATGGGTATTATTTCAATGACACTCAACTTTTAACTAATGATAAAAATAATACATTAAAGACTGAGCAATGTTGGACAGGCTATTCTGAGTCTCTGGGGAGATTCGATTATGAAGATGAAGCAGATCCTTGCCATTATGCGAAGTTATTTCACAACGCTTTAACTCAGTTGAAATCTGACAATTTATCTATAGAAACAAATGAGCCTTCTGTTACTCAAAGTTATATCACTTTTCTATTTGAAAAGTTAGAACATCGTCGGATCATGGATAATATCATTCTTCACATTGAGCTTGGTAAAAGTGAGTTTAATCGTTCAAATTACCAAACAGCTGAGAGCTACTTTAATACTGCCAGTGAAATGATAATGACTTTACCTGAAGAAAACGTCCAAATATTGGCTGAAATATCTTTTTATATGTCAAAAACTAACACACAATCAAATTAGTTTACTTTCTCATATCTCTTTGTTGTAAAACTTATTTAATAACAATATGTTGAGGTTTAGTTCTTTGACCTTTACATTGTGTGTTATTTCACAAAATTGACACACAATTGGCCTTTTATATATAAATAAAACCAATAATTGACACACATTGGGCCTTTGTTGATGCATTTTATTTCGATAATTTACTCATTAAGTTTTATATATTGCCTCAGTTTATTAAAGGTAATTTATTTGCAAAATATAAATCTCAGTAGAGTAAACGTATATGCATATTCCAGAAAAACAGAATCAAAAATTGACTCCAATAAAACAGATTTTAATTGTGATAAGTACTGCATCAATATTGTATTTTATATGGGGTTATATCAATACACTAGATAACAATACCCAAGTATCAACAGATGATTTTATTACTGCGACTGTAAAATCCGGAGACTTAATTCGAGAGGTTAGAGCACCAGGTACTTTAGTGCCTATTGAGCTTAATTTTTTATCTGCCACTTCTAGCGGGCGAGTTA
>Ga0209396_1002936_pt1 | contig 17538 bp, 16 predicted proteins | sample GOMGulsemesocosm_6_FD_184638 | JGI IMG/M metagenome (GOLD analysis project Ga0209396, IMG submission 184638) | Methane-oxidizing microbial communities from mesocosms in the Gulf of Mexico - GOM8C Gulf of Mexico (SPAdes) (version 2) | ecosystem: Environmental > Aquatic > Marine > Cold seeps...
AAAAGATTGGCCGGGGATAACGCCCTGCTCCGCCCCGTATGTGCGTCTGATAGCTTGAATGGCAGCTTCTGATGGAGGGGCTTTGAGAAATTGAGTAGTCGCCAGCGGTAGCTGCGGGGCTAAGTTACTATCAAGTGCTCTTTGCTTATTTAGGTCGTCATAATTGCTTAATTCATGGCTGATTGCAGAAGTGGTATGGACTTGGTCTTGGGGTAAGACTTGAGTGGCTTCTTCTAAAGGGGTCACTTTCAGCTGTACAGGTACAGAAACTGAAGATTTATCTGTTTTTTGCTGGCGAACGATAACCGTTGTGTCTTTAATATAGGTATCGGTTAACTCTTCAGATGAAAGAGAGCTGATTTCGGACCAAGTGACCGAGCTTGCTAGTAACAAAAGCGGGATAGCGTATCGAATATTGGCGGTCTGTGTTTTTTTTATGCTTGATTTCATGTTCTTGCTGTCTTTCACGATTGTCATAATGGTTTTCATGATTAGTTCCACGTACATGCAATGCAACGGTAGTAATTTCATCCTAGCCGAGGCTGTTTAAGAAGCAAGGTCGTTTACGTCAAGTTGACAACGATTAGGCAAGGTAGGTTCATTGTAGCCCTAAGATCCTTTTTTTATAACAAAAATCAATAAAATCCGTCAGTTACTGCGATAGCGCTTCTAAAGCAGCTGTGTTTTAATCCGCTTATGAAAAAATCACTGCCTCTATTAATCGGCTTTCGCTACTTATCAGCGAAACGTCGAAATCACTTTATCTCCTTTATTTCAGCATCTTCTATGGTCGGTATGACTTTGGGTGTCGCTGTACTTATTCTCGTATTGTCTGTCATGAACGGTTTTGATCAAGAATTGCGTGAACGCATTCTTGGCATGATTCCTCATGGTGTTATTTATGAAAGAGGAGGTGTTCAGGATTGGAAAAAGTTGGCTGAGAAAGTTGAAAAATTTCCTGGGGTTGTTGCAGCAGCACCATTAACTCGACTTCAAGGTATGATGGCTTACCAAGGGCGTGTTCAAGGAGCGATGGTGACGGGTATTGATCCGGCTGCTGAGTTGCGTGTATCCATTTTACCTGATCATATGGTTCAAGGTGAGTTGTCCTCACTAACGGATTCGGGTTTCAATGTGGTCTTAGGAGAAATACTGGCCAGTCGTTTAAATTTAGTCATTGGCGATAAAGTCACCTTGATGCTTCCTGAAGCGACGTTGTCGCCGGCCGGTATCTTGCCGCGAATTAAGCGCTTAACTGTGACGGGAATCTTTTCTGTCGGTGCTGAATTGGATGCCAATCTTGCTGTTATTCACTTGGCGGATGCTCGTAAACTTGCTCGTCTGGCGGGTGAGGCTCAAGCATTAAGAATCAAAACAGAGAATTTATTCACTGCCCCTAAATTAGTTTGGACACTAGTGAGTCAGGTAGAGGGTGTTTATTCTGGCAGTGATTGGACTAAGACGCATGGCAATCTTTTCCAAGCGATTAAAATGGAAAAGACAATGATTGGTTTGCTGTTATTAATTATTGTCGCTGTTGCTGCCTTTAATATAATTTCTACCCTGGTTATGGTAGTTACCGATAAGCAGGCAGATATTGCTATCTTGCGCACGATGGGTGCAACACCGAATACAATTTTGCAGATCTTCATTGTGCAGGGTTTAGCGATTGGTGTTGTTGGGGTTGCTTTAGGAACGGTGCTTGGCATTATTGGTGCTTTGACGGTTTCTGATATTATTGCTTGGATAGAAAAAATATCAGGTGTGCAATTCTTGAATAGTGATGTGTATTTTATTAGCTACTTACCCTCTCAATTATTATGGTCGGATGTCGCAGTTATAACGTCAAGTGCCATTGTATTAAGTTTTCTGGCGACTATTTATCCAGCTGTTCGGGCATCTAAAATTCAACCTGCTGAGGCACTTCGCTATGAGTGATATTATTCTTGATGCTCAAGGGTTGAGTAAGACATATCGTACAGGGCCTGATGATGTGGTTGTTTGGGAAAGTGTGGATTTACAGGTCCATGTTGGCGAAACAATTTCAATTATCGGGGCGTCAGGGTCGGGTAAAAGTACGTTGTTAAATGCTCTGGGTGGTTTAGATTCTATCGATAGTGGTGAGGTTTTACTGGCGGGGCATAAAATCCATTCACTTGAGGAAATAACTCGAACAAAGTTAAGAAATCGAGATTTAGGTTTTGTTTATCAGTTTCATCATTTGTTGCCAGAGTTTAGTGCTCTTGAGAATGTCATGATGCCATTATTGATACGCGGTGAAAAATCGAAATTTGCTAAAGCGAGAGCGCTAGAATGTTTGGGTCAAGTGGGTCTTGCTGCGAGAACTGAGCATAATCCAGCAGAGCTATCGGGTGGTGAGCGTCAAAGGGTCGCGATTGCGCGTGCCTTGGTGGGTAAGCCTAAAGTCGTATTGTTAGATGAGCCGACCGGGAATTTAGACCAGCACTCAGCTGAGCAAGTTGAAAATGTGTTGTTGGAATTATCAGAAACCGTTGGTATGGCATTCGTCATTGTGACTCATGATGAAGCCTTAGCAGCTCGTGCAAATCGCCGCTACAAACTATCTGATAGAACACTAATTGAAGTTGCCTAGTCTTTGAATCTGCTAATGCAGTTTAGAACGAGCATAAAAAAAGAGAGCTAAGGCTCTCTTTTTTTATGGGTAAATAGAAATTAATAGTCGGTATTTTTACGCGCTAAGCGTTCAGCTTTTCGTCTATTCCATTGCGTGATTACATTGATTCTCCACAAGATCCTCATTCCTGCATAGCCTGCGCTGGCAAAAAACAATCCTGCGATTATTGAGCCTAAATAAAGTGGCAGCCAGATAACATTCAATTCAGCGAGAAGAGATTCTAAACTCATGCTGCTACTGAACTCCCTTGCAGGAATGTCCATTAGATAGGCTCCAAGGCTATAGGTGGCATAAAACAAAGGCGGCATAGTGATTGGGTTGCTTAACCAGACAAGGCCTACTGAAATTGGAAGGTTAGAATTGAAGTAAAAGGCAAGGAGGGCTGCTAATACCATTTGAAATGGCATCGGTATAAAGGCACAGAATATTCCAATAAAAAACGCTTGTGCAACTGAACGCCTATTTAAATGCCATAGGTTAGGCTTGCCCATTAGAGGCTTGAGAAAGGCTAGTGATTTATTGTTTTTTACTTGTTCGGGTGTAGGGAAGAGCTTTTGTAATCTTTTCTTTGGCATTTGCTCGATTCTTTTGTGGTTTCGGCTATATCTGCCATGCTAATTATGGGCTGAATTATGCCTATAATTTTCAGGGGTAGCAATGAGACTCTGTTTAGTAAGTGCTATTTTGACGATATTTGTGTCAATACAGTTTCAATCAGCTCAATTTTGGTTGTTGGGGTTGTTAGTTATCGCTGTCATTTTTACGCCACTCTCAAACACATTATCAAATGCCGTCGTGGTGCGCTTTTTTTCAGTTGTTTCCATCATACTGACGGTTTTGTATTGCCAGAGCTGGCTAGATAATCGATTAGAAAGCCGTTTGCCTGGCTCATCATCAAAAAAAATTATAGAGGGCTATGGCGAGGTTGTCGGCTGTCGAGATATAAGCTTAGATGTTCAAAAGTTGAATATCCGTTTCGAATCAGTGGTTCATTATAGGGAATTAAATAAAGAGCAAGTGACAGGGCGGCAAGAGCAATTAGTAGTGGGTCTGAAAGAGATTGCTATCAATTATTATCGACGTAATCAAAAACAAAGTCAGCGAAGAAGAGCTGAATCTAATAATGAGGCTTTTCTGGAAACTCCGCTTTTAGCCAAGGTTCCTTGTGGATCAATCATCAAGTTTAAAGCAAAACTACGACCGCCCTATAGTTTCATTAATCCGTGGGGATTTGATTATGAGGCGTTCCTATTAAGCAAGGGGATTGATGCCTCAGGTTATCTTGTCAGTCATGAGGTGGTTGGGTGGGGTTCTAGTAGGCGAAGTCAGTTATTGATGTTGCGTGAGTCTTGGGTTCAGCGTGCGCGTGCTTTACCTGGCCCTGCGGGTCAATTGGTGCCCGCGCTATTGTTTGGAGAGTCGGGTTATTTACCTAAGGATAAGTGGCTAGATTTTCAATTGACGGGGACTATTCACTTGCTGATTGTCAGCGGGCTTCATGTTGGTTTTTTGGTTTTCTTGGTGACGATAGTCTGGTTTCTATTGATTAGGGTGGAAGTTCTAATCCTGTTCCCTCGGTCTTCATCTCTTTTAAAATGGACTCCAATAATCTTGCTTTCAGTCTGTATGGCTTATGCCTATATGGCAGGAATGGGTTTGGCTGTGCAGCGTGCAGGACTGATGTTAGGGGTCGGTATTTGTGTCGTTTATTACCGGCATCACTGGTCACTTTTTGATACATGGTTGTGGGTCATTTTATTGGTCTTGATTGTGAATCCTTTGAGTATTTTATTTATCGGTTTTTGGTTCTCTTTCGCAGCCGTCGGTGCATTACTCATGAGCTACAGTGGTCAAATTGGTCTGTCAGGAAATCATCCTTCTACGACAGCTATAAAATTAAATGAAAAAATAAAACTTTTGGTTCATCCGCAGTGGGTTGTGTTTCTCGCGTTAATGCCACTGTTATGGTCGTTCCAGCAATCTCAATCATTACTCTCTTTTCTAGTAAATATTCTCGCGATTCCTTTGTTAGGATTTGTGATAATGCCATTGGCAATGTCTGGGGTTGTTTGGCCAGAAAGTCTGGCCGTTGAGTTGCTTAATACGGTATTGAGCATCACTATGGACTTTCTCCATCAAGTATCACTATTACCTTCTTGGCTTATCTATAAGCCTTCGGGTATTTGGTTGTTGTGTTTATTCCCTTTGGTACTTTTAAGTTTATGTTTGCCGGGTATCCCATTTAAACGCTTATGTGGGCTGCTGCTGGTCGTTGTATTTCTGTTACCGGTGGTCGGTAATAAAGATAAGCTTATTGTGTTTGATGTAGGGCAAGGGTTGGCTGTTTATGGATCGGTCGATAAAGTATCTTGGTTGTACGATACGGGCGCTGAATTTCGATCTGGGTTTAGCTTAGGAGATGCTGTTGTCGCAAAAAATATCTTAGCCTTAAATGGCAAGAAACTAGATCTGTTATTTGTTAGTCATTCAGATAACGATCATGCAGGTGGGGAGCGAGGCTTGCGACGCAAAATAGTACCATTAACATCTTATGCGGGGCAGCCTCGTCAAGCACATCATTCAGATTGTCATTTGCAGGAAGGTTGGCATCGTATGGGAGAGGGCGATAATCGTTGGCGAGTTTTTCAGTATAGTTTAGGGAATGCTAACGATAACAATCAATCTTGTGTTGTGCAGATTGAAATGTCAGGTAAAAAAATCATGTTACCTGGAGATATCGATAATAGAGCAGAGGCTTTATTGATGAGTCTTTACGGTGATGAGTTGAAATCAGACGTACTTATAGTAGGTCATCATGGCAGTAAGAGTAGTTCCAGTCGTAAGTGGCTAATGCAGGTGGATCCAAAATTAGCGATTGTTTCTAGCGGTTTTAATAACCGCTTCAAACATCCACATTCAACGATTGTAAATCGTTTTAACCAACTTTCTATTCCTCTCTATAATACGGCCGACTCTGGCGCTATTGAAATAGAACTAGCTGAAACATTGCTTATAACCCAATGGCGTAAGAAAAATAGTCCTATCTGGCGACAAATGTGAATTGATCCACTGATTCAATTGCATCTGAGTATGGAGCTGTGGATCATGCTTGTGCTAAAGTAGCGGCCATAAATCATAATAAGTTCATATTGTTAGGAGATTGTCCTGTGTTTGAGATCATCCAGAGTGGCGGTTGGATGATGATTCCGATCATCATTTGTTCAGTTTTAGCGGCAGCGATTTCCGGCGAACGCTTTTGGACGTTACGTACGAGTCAAATTGCACCGGCTAATTTATTAGGTCAGGTTTGGGGTTGGATGAAGAATAACCAGCTTGATAGTGCTCGAATAAAAGAGCTTCGTGAAAATTCTCCTTTAGGAAGAGTATTAGCGGCAGGCTTGATGAATTCTAAGCATGGTCGAGACATTATGAAGGAAAGTATTCAGGAAGTTGCCAGTCATGAAATTCATGATATGGAACGCTACCTTAATGCTTTAGGGACGATTGCTGCAGTTGCACCTCTTATGGGGTTGTTAGGAACTGTTATTGGCATGATTAAGGTATTCTCTGAAATAATGTTAGCAGGTACTGGTCAGGCAGGTGTCTTGGCGGGTGGTATTTCTGAAGCTCTTGTAACCACAGCGGCTGGCTTGGCTATCGCGATTCCTGCATTGATTTGTCACCGTATGCTGCAGCGACGCGTTGATGAGGTCGTCGTATTTATGGAACAAGAATCTTTAAAGCTGGTCGATGTATTACATGGCGAACGTGAAGTCGCTGATGGTCCAGAAAATAAGCAGGCTATCGGAGCTTAATTGTGAATTTTAAACGTCAAAACAGAGAAATGGTGGAAGTGAACCTTACGCCATTGATTGACGTCGTATTCTTGCTACTGATTTTCTTTATGGTTTCAACGACGTTCACTAAAGAAAATCATCTAAGCATTGATCTACCGGAAGCCAGCGCGGAGCAGCAACCAGTAGCGACCAATCGATTAGAGATTATCATTACGGCATCCGGCAGTTATTCGATCAATGATAAAAGCTTGATCAACAATCAGCTGGACACTCTTAAGCGCGGCTTAGTTAAAGCAGCAGCTGGTGAAAAAGGGCTACCTGTTACGATTACTGCAGACGCAAATACGCCACATCAGGCGGTTGTACGTGCGATGGATGCGGCAGGGCAAACTGGATTTGTTAATCTTAGCATCACTACACGTAAAACCAGTGCTGAATAAGCAGTACTGGTAAACGAATCTTTAACGGAACGTTAAACATGTCAGAGCAAGCTTCAGTAAGGCGTATTTATGGGCGCCTACTGACCTACGTTAAACCCTTCCTAGGTTCGTTTTCCTTAGCCATTCTAGGTTTCATTCTCTTTGCATCAGCAGCACCCTTGTTATCAAAAATGATGGGGGAGATCGTTGACGTATTAGCGGCTCCTAAGCGAGAGGATATTGATTTTATCGTATTTTCGATGGTTGGGATTTTTGCTTATCGCGGCTTAGGAACCTTTCTAGGGAAATACTTCATTGCTCGAGTAGGGCGCGGCGTTGTTCATAGTTTGCGAACGGTTTTGTTTAATCATATGCTTACTTTGCCTAGTAATTACTATGATGGTGAATCGACAGGTCGCTTGATATCAAGAGTTATTTTTGATGTTGATCAGGTTACTGGGGCAGCAACAAAGGCGTTAACTACATTAATTCAGGATGGCTTAACCGTCATTTTCTTAATGGGATATCTGATTTATTTAGATTGGACATTAACGCTTATCTTCTTAGCCTTAGCCCCCGTTATTGGTGGTCTGGTGGCGTTCGCAAGTAGGTTTTTTCGCAAGTACAGCAAGCGAATTCAGCAATCTGTTGGTAGTGTTACCCAGGTAACCAACGAATCAATTAATGCCTATCGAGAAGTGCGTACTTTTGGTGGCAAGGAATTTGAAAGTGCTCGCTTTAATAAAGCGAGTGAGTATAACCGTAAGCAAGCACTAAAGTTTTCCTTAACAACTGCAATTAATGTTCCGCTAAATCAGCAGATTATTGCATTAGGATTGGGTTTTATGGTGTACATGATGTTTGATCGTGTCTTAAATCAAACCATGGGTGCGGGTGAGTTTATGACCTTTATTACGGCGGCCTCTCTTATTGCTAAACCCTTGCGCTCGTTAACCGATATTAATTCTGTTATCCAAAAAGGTGTTGTCGGCGCAGAGTCTATTTTTACGGTCCTGGATACTGAAAGTGAAATCGATAGCGGTGAAAAGGTTCTTGATCGGGCTAAAGGTGATGTGCAAATAAAAGATTTGTCATTCAAGTATCCTTCTTCTGATGGCTGGATATTGAAGTCTCTTAATGCCGAAGCACAAGCGGGAAAAACGTACGCTTTAGTGGGGCGTTCTGGAAGTGGTAAGACAACATTGATGAGCTTGCTACCTCGATTTTATCAAGCACAACAGGGCAGTATTACACTCGATGGAAATAATATAGAAGAACTAACTCTCGCAAGTCTACGTCGTAATGTCTCCATTGTTAGTCAGCAAGTCGTATTATTTAATTGCTCTGTTCTCGATAATATTGCCTATGGCGAACTTAGTGATAAACCCCGTGATCAGGTGATTGCTGCTGCAAAGGCCGCACATGCTGATGAGTTTATTATTCAGATGAGTGATGGTTACGATACTGTGATTGGAGATAATGGCGTACTGTTATCCGGTGGTCAGCGACAGCGTATTGCCATTGCGAGAGCAATTCTTAAAGATTCTCCTGTATTGATCCTCGATGAAGCGACATCAGCTTTAGATACTGAATCAGAGCGTCATATTCAAAGTGCGATGGAAGAAGTAATGAAAGGGCGTACAACGTTCGTTATTGCTCACCGTTTAAGTACGATTGAGAATGCTGATCAGATTTGGGTGATGGATAAAGGTGAGATCATTGAGCGAGGTAATCATTCAGAATTGATGATTGCCAATGGTGCTTATGCAAATTTACATACCCTGCAAATCTCTGAGGACTAATTCATTATGAGTTGGAGCATGAGTCAGAAGCTATGCTGAGAGCACTGGCAAACAGAATTGAAAAAAGCTGGTATAAAAGTAAGTGGTGGAATTTTTGGCTACTGCCACTATCCGCAATTTTTTTCCTATTGAGTCATTCTCGACGTTTAATATTTACGCAGTTAATAAAGTCTCCAAAAAACAATACTATCCCGGTTGTCGTTATTGGAAATATCACGGTTGGAGGGACGGGTAAAACTCCATTAACTTGCCAGCTAGTATCGCTACTTCGTGAGCAAGGTATTCAGGTCGGAATTATTAGTCGAGGTTATGGCAGTCATGCTCCGTATTATCCTTATGCGCTGGCTAAAAATGAAAATGCAATTACCGTTGGTGATGAGCCAAAACTATTACGTGATCGCTTGGGCTGCCCAGTTGTGATTGGTCCGGATCGTAATGCTGCAATTAAATTATTGTCTGAACAAAGTGTTGATTTAATTCTTTCTGATGATGGCTTGCAGCATTATAAAATGGCACGTGATTATGAAATTGTTGTTTTGGATGCGAGTCGAAAATTGGGTAATAATTGGTTGTTACCTGCGGGGCCTTTACGTGAAGGTGCTTGGCGTTTAGGTAGAGTTGATTCTGTCATACTCAATGGGTCTGATAATAATGATCAGGGGATGTGTATTGTTCCTTCTGCTTGGGTCAATGCAAAAACTGGCGAGCGAAAAGCGTTAGATTATTTCTCTGGAAAAAAGATGAATGCGATAGCCGGTATTGGTAATCCTCAGCGATTCTTCACAACTTTGGATGCTTTGGGTGTGGCGCATCAAGATACTATCTTTGCCGACCATCATGCTTTCGTATCGTCTGATCTACAGGTAGATTATACCTATTCTAAGCAGTTAGTTATGACCGAAAAAGATTGGGTTAAGTGTGCGGACTTCGCTGACGAAGATATGTGGTATCTAGAAGTTAACGCCAGTTTGAAAGTTGGGCTGGCGGATAAGCTCGTAAAAGATTTAACAGCTCTCGCCAACGGCGAATAGCATTTTTTAAAACAATTAAGCTATCAAAATAAAGAGGATGTACAGATGGATAAGCAATTAGCTGCGATGTTGGTTTGCCCGAACTGTAAGGGTCAATTGAAATTGGATAAAGAAGCACAAGAGTTGTTATGTACTTTTGATGGTTTAGCATTCCCTGTGCGTGATGGTGTGCCAGTAATGCTTGAGCAAGAAGCGCGTCAGATGGGTGAAGAAGAAAAGCTAGAGAAAGCCAGTCGCTAATGATTAAGGTTTTATTTGTTTGTCTCGGTAACATTTGTCGTTCGCCAACCGCTCATGGTGTGCTTGAGCGAAAGTTGGCGATGGCAGGCTTGTCTGATGTTGTTGACGTTGATAGTGCTGGTACAGCAGCTTGGCATGTAGGTAAGCAGCCTGATTTACGTTCGCAGGAGGCTGCTAGGAAGCGTGATTATGATTTGTCGTATATTCGTGCCCGCAAAGCTGTCGCGGAAGATTTTTTAGAGTTTGATTATGTTCTTGCGATGGATGATGAAAACCTGAAAAATTTAAAATCGATAGTGCCTGCTGAGTTAGTTGGAAAAATAAAGGCTCAGCCTGAGCTCTTTCTCGCTTCGTTTTCGCCCCCTGTGTTAGCTGCTGATTCTTTAAATAAGCAGTCTTTAACAGAAGTGCCTGATCCTTATTATGGCGGGGAAGACGGTTTTGAAGCTGTACTGAATATGGTTGAAGATGCTTGTGATCAATTAATTTTAGATATTCGTAGTAAACTATAATGCAGCTTTTAACCGAATACGATTTATCACAATTTAATACGTTGGCTTTACCTGGCAAGGCTGAGTGCTTTTGCCGTTTTTCTTCGATCTCCGAATTATTGTCATTGTTGCAGCGAGCAAAAAAAGAAAAGCTAACGATTAAGGTTCTGGGTGGTGGCAGTAATATTATTTTGCAGCCACGTGTCTCTGGTTTGGTTATTCAAAGTGCGATGCAGCAAGTTGTTAAATTATCGGAAGATAATGATTCTGTCACGTATGCTGTTGATGCTGGTCTAAATTGGCATCAGTGGGTTTTGAATTCAATTAAGTTGAATGCTTATGGGTTAGAAAATCTAGCCCTTATTCCGGGTTCGGTTGGCGCATCTCCTGTGCAAAATATTGGCGCTTATGGTGTTGAGGTTGGGCAGTTGATTGAAGAGGTTCGGGGTATTCAATTGTCGACAGGGCAGTGGATGTCTTTTTCAACCGAGCAATGTAATTTTTCTTATCGTGACTCTGTTTTTAAGCAGCAATTTAAGAATGATTTTATAATTACTCAGGTTGTCTTTAAATTATCAAAAATATTTGACCCTCAGGTTTCTTATGCGCCGTTGAAACGGATGGCCGGCTCTCTTTGTGCTGAACAGGAAGAGCTAACTGCGCAGCAAGTCGTTGAATGGGTTGTTGATGTCCGCAATAGTAAATTACCTGATCCTGTAAATATTCCAAATGCAGGCTCTTTCTTCACAAACCCTATTATCGATAAGGCTCAGGCGGGTGAGTTGCTGAAACAATTTCCAGCTATGCCCGTTTATGCTGTAATAAATAGCATCAGAGAAGAGGTTAAAGTCGCAGCAGGCTGGCTGATAGAGCAGTGTGGCTGGAAAGGTAGGTCTTTGGGCTTGGCAAGAATGCATGATCAGCAATCTTTGGTTTTAACGCTTCAAGTCGGTGCAAGTCAGCAAGATTTATTGGCAATCCAACAAGCTGTTCAGGCAGATGTGATGGCTAAATTTGGCATTCAATTAAATCCAGAGCCACAACCATTCGGTTAGCCCTCATGTGTTGTGGTTGGGGTAATGGAATCTGACTAGATATTATTGGTGATGTATTAGGTGGTTCATTTCGGGAGTGTTCACGTCGCAGGGAAGCGAAGTACTTACGGCGTGCCCAGAAAGGAATTACCTAATACTTCGCTTGAGAATACTTAGAAGGACGGCGATTTATAATAAAAACAAGTTTATAAATCAAAAGACTCAAGCTTCAATTCTTTACCGGCTTGCCACTTAATAAACCAGCCTTTATCTCCCCAGTCGCCTAAAACATAACGAGTACGTTCTTGGCCTTCAAACTTCCAATTATGAATATAGGGTCTATGTGTATGTCCATGAATCATAATAGAGCAGTTGGCAGTAGACAGTGTTTGGTCAACGGAATCTTGATTTACATCCATGATGTCGTAGCTTTTTCCTTTTTGGCTTTCTTTGCTTTCGCCACGTACTTGCTTAGCAAATTCAATTCTTTCAGGAATCGACTTAGCTAAAAATTGCACTTGCCATTGCGGGCTTCGTAATACCTTACGAGCTTGCATATATTCGATATCATCAGTACAAAGACTGTCGCCATGCATTAATAATATACTGTCATCACCTAGGGTGATTAATTTAGATTCTTCTAATAATTCACAGTTCGAATTTTTACACCAGCTCAGGCCCACTAAAAAGTCGCGATTACCGTGCATGAAATAAAGCTTGGTGCCTTTGCTTGCGCAATTTCTTAACGCTTTATTGATTAATTCAATGTATCCATTGGAATAATCATCGCCCATCCAGACTTCAAAGAAATCACCTAGGATGTAAAGTTCTTCAGCATCATTTAGCGAGTCTAGAAACGACAAAAAGCCATCAGTGATGGCTTTTTGTGCAGGCTCCAGATGCAGGTCAGAAATAAAATAAATCGCCATATCTGGAATCTTCTTATGCTTCGATAACAGTTGCTGATTCAATGATCACATCATCAACGGGAACGTCTTGGTGGCCACGACGAGTCGTTGTTGGAGTGCCTTTGATCTTGTTAACGATGTCCATGCCTTCAACTACTTCAGCAAATACGCAGTATCCCCAACCTTCAGAGTTCTTAGCAGTATGGTTCAAAAACGTATTGTCAGATACGTTGATGAAAAATTGAGCGCTGGCAGAATGAGGATCCATTGTGCGAGCCATTGCCAAAGTACCGGTCTTGTTAGAAAGGCCGTTGTCAGCTTCGTTATCGATTGTATCGTTAGTGCGCTTTTCTTCCATTCCAGGAAGCATGCCACCGCCCTGAACCATGAAACCGTCGATTACGCGGTGAAAAATAATACCGTCGTAAAAACCTTCTTCTACATATTTTTGGAAGTTAGCGGCAGTTTTTGGCGCTTCTTCGTTGAAAAGGTTGATTTTGATGTCGCCAAAGTTGGTCTTTAAAAGAATCATGGTTTTTCCTGGTGATATTGTGACTAATATTGAATCTACGTATGGCTCTAGGCCGTATGAAGCGTATAATAACGCTTTTTTCCATGATTATCAGCTGATAACTAGTATTATCTAATCTAATTGCATATCTAATTGCAGAGACACAAAAGAGACGCAAAACGCATGTCAGACACTAATAACGTCAATAACTTTGTTGCTAAGATCGTTGAAGAAGATTTAGCCAGTGGCAAAATCGACAAAGTCATTACTCGTTTTCCACCAGAGCCGAATGGCTATTTACACGTTGGTCACGCTAAATCAATCTGCTTAAACTTCGGTTTGGCTGAGCAGTTTAACGGCGAGTGCAACTTGCGGTTTGATGATACAAATCCTGAAAAAGAAAGCCAAGAATACATTGATGCGATTAAAGAAGACGTTACCTGGTTAGGCTTTCAGTGGTCGGGCGATGTGCGATTTTCGTCTGATTATTTTGACACATTGCATGGGTATGCGATTGAGTTGATTAAGTCGGGGAATGCTTACGTTTGTAGTCTTAAACCTGAAGAATCTGACGAGTATAAGGGCGACTTCAACCGCCCGGGTAAAAACAGCCCGTATCGTGATCGCACGGTTGAAGAGAATTTAGACATGTTTGCGCGTATGAAAGCGGGCGAATACAAAGACGGCGAGCATGCTTTGCGCGCTAAGATTGATATGGCTTCTGGCAATATGAATTTGCGTGATCCAATTATGTATCGCATTCGCCATGTTGAGCATCACCAGACCGGTAATAAATGGTGTATCTATCCGATCTACGACTTTACTCATGGTCAATCTGATGCCTTGGAAGGTATTACGCACTCAGTGTGTACTTTGGAGTTCGAAGGTCATCGCCCTCTGTACGAGTGGTATCTTGAAAACTTGGCCGTGCCAGCAAAGCCTACTCAATATGAATTTGGGCGCTTGAACCTGAATTATACGGTGACCTCTAAGCGTAAGCTTAAGAAACTGGTCGATGAAAGTGTTGTTTCGGGTTGGGATGATCCTCGTATGCCAACCATCTCTGGTATGCGTCGTCGCGGTTTTACGCCAACGTCTATTCGTAATTTTTGCGATATGGTTGGGGTGTCCCGCAGTGATGGTGTAGTTGATGTTGCAATGCTAGAGCATGCGCTGCGCAGTGATTTAAATGCTAATGCGCCACGTGCTATGGCAGTGATTAATCCTTTGAAAGTTGTTATCACCAATATGGCTGATGATCACTATGAAGAAATCACTATGGAGTCTATGCCGGATATTTCGTCAGATGCGGAGGCTGCTTCTTTATTGCGACAAGTGCCGTTCACTAAAGAAATTTTTATCGATAAAGAAGACTTTAAAGAAGAATATAGCAAAAAGTTCAAGAAAAAATTCTGCCCAGGCAAACGCATTCGTATGCGAAATGGCTATGTGCTTGAGGCAACGGATTTTATTAAAGACGACGCTGGCGAGATCATTCAAGTGAATGCCATTCAAATCACGACTGTATTGGGTGCAGATCCTGCAGATGAAGTAAAGCCAAAAGGCGTTGTGCATTGGGTTTCTGCTGCTCATGGTATAGAGGCTGAGTTGCGTGTTTATGGTCGCTTATTGAATCACGAAGCCCCAGATCGTGGCGGCGAAGATTTCATGGATCACATTAATGCAGATTCATTATCGGTCACCACCGCTATTATTGAGCCGAGTCTTGCGCAAGCCGCGCCTGAGTCGGTTTTTCAGTTTGAGCGTGAAGGCTATTACGTTGCAGATCGTCGTGATCATACTGCCGATAAACCTGTATTTAACTTAACTATTGGCTTACGTGAAGATAAGTCTCTTGCTCAATCATAGACTTTTTCACTAATACGCTCTTTCAAATAGTGCGGTCTCTCAAATTATAGTGCGCTCTCTCAAATAGAGAGGGCCAAGGAAAAAACATTGAAAATATATAATACGTTGACGCGTCAGAAAGAAGAGTTTAGACCTATCGTGCAAGGCAAGGTTGGCATGTATGTTTGCGGCATGACCGTTTACGATCTTTGCCACTTGGGTCACGCGCGCGTTTTAACAGCGTTTGATGTGATTGCACGTTATTTGCGTCATAAGGGCTTTGAGGTAAATTACGTTCGAAATATTACTGATATCGACGATAAAATTATTAATCGTGCGAAAGAAAATGGCGAAGCGTTTGATGTGTTGACGGAGCGTTTCATTAAAGAAATGCATGTTGATTCAAAAGCGCTGGGTATTGAAATGCCAGATTCTGAGCCGCGTGCAACGGCGCACATTGATGGCATTATCGAGATGGTGCAGACCCTAATAGAAAAAGGGTACGCCTATGCTGCGGATAATGGTGATGTTTATTATTCAGTGCGTAAATTTGAAGGCTACGGCAAATTGTCAGGAAAAGTACTTGATGATTTGGAAGCGGGCGCCCGCGTTGAAGTCGATGAAATGAAACAAGATCCATTGGATTTCGTTTTATGGAAGCGCGCTAAAGCTGATGAGCCGCACTGGGAGTCTCCTTGGGGAATTGGTCGCCCAGGCTGGCACATTGAGTGTTCAGTGATGTCGACTTGCTGCTTAGGTAATAATTTCGACATACACGGTGGCGGTCCAGATTTAAAATTCCCACATCATGAAAATGAAATTGCACAAAGTGAAGCGGCAACCGGTAGTCGTTATGCGAATAACTGGATGCATGCTGGCGCTGTACGTATCGATGGCGAAAAAATGTCCAAGTCTTTGGGTAACTTTTTCACCATTCGTGAGATTTTAGAAAAGTATCACCCAGAAACTGTGCGTTTCTTCTTATTGTCTAGCCAGTACCGTAGTTCTATTAACTATAGTGAAGACAGTTTGAAGGAAGCTCAGGTTAAATTAGAGCGTTTCTATAATGCTTTGGTTACTGTTGATACTCATGTTACTCCTGCAAAAGATAACGAGTTTAGTAATCTTTTTTATGCTGCGATGGATGATGACTTCAATACAGCAGAAGCGATTGCTGTGCTATTTGATTTGGTGCGTGAAGTGAATAAAGCCGAAGGTGATAAAAAGTTGGCTTTAGGTGCGCAGTTGCGTGAGCTTGGTGCAGTGTTGGGTTGCTTGCAATTAGCTCCAGAAGAATTTCTTCAGGCGGGCAGTGATGTTGATGCTGAATATATCGAAATGATGATTCAGAAACGCATCGATGCTAAGAAAGCGAAAGACTTTGCAACTGCTGATGGCGTGCGTGATGAGTTGTTGGCTAAGGGTATTGTTTTACGCGATGGGCCTGAAGGAACAAGTTGGGCTCAGCAGTAAAAAAGAAAAGACGAATTAACCACAGAGAGCGCAGAGGAAAAGTAGTTAAGGTGAGGTGGGGCGGTTGCTGCCAGTTTATTTTTTTATCTTTTTTAGTTTTATATTCTTGCTTTCCTCTGTGTAGCGAGGCGCCTCTGTGTTCTCTGTGGTGAAATTCTTTTGATCTTTTTTATGAGCTCAAAAAAAGGCCGCTACCTGAAAATCAGCTAGCGGCCTTTTTGTGTCCTGCACTTTAATCTTAAATCTAGGCTATCAAAAAAAACCTAAATCTTAGTATGCAGCTCTTCACACGCTTGTAGCGTATTTTCTAAAAGTTTGGCGCGTGTCATTGGGCCAACACCACCTGGAACCGGTGTGATGTGGCTGGCGTTTTTAGACGCCGCTTCGAATTCCACATCACCTACCAATTTGCCATTCTCTAAGCGATTAATACCGACATCAATCACGATGGCGCCTTTCTTAATCCACTCGCCTTTAACAATGTCAGGGCGGCCAACGGCTACAACAACGATATCACCTAAGCGAACGTGGCTTTCAAGGTCTTCAGTAAAGCGGTGGCAAGTTGTTACCGTGCAACCTTTTAATAGAAGTTCTAAGCCCATTGGGCGGCCAACTATATTAGAAGAGCCAACGATAATCGCATGCTTGCCCCGAATAGGCTCTTTAGTATTCTCTAAAAGAGTCACGATGCCCGCTGGAGTGCAGGGGCGAAGTAAAGGCATACGCTGAGCTAGGCGCCCGATATTGAATGGGTGAAAGCCATCCACATCTTTATCCGGCGAAATGCGTTCTAGTATCTCATCGGACTTTAATTGAGCAGGTAAAGGTAGTTGTACCAATATACCGTCAATTGTTTCGTCATTATTGAGATCGTCAATTAAAGCCATTAGCTCGCCTTGAGAAGCAGAGGCAGGCAAGTCGTAAGCTTGGCTATTAATGCCAACTTCTTCGCAGTCTTTGCGCTTGTGTTTAACATAGACCTCGGAAGCAGGATCTTTACCAACAAGGATTACGGCTAAGCCTGGGGCTCTGAATCCTTTGTCGAGACGCTGCTTTACACGCTCAGCAACGGTTTTACGAATCGATTCGGCGGTGGCTTTGCCATCAATAATTTGGGCGCTCATGTAAATCTTTAACCTTGCAGTCGATTAGATGGGGTAGTTTTACTAAATGGATGCAGTAATTTTCTCATGCCTGTTTATTAAAGCAAGGTAATGCTGATTTTTTTGCAGTAATTATTACGAACCTAATTCAAGATGCTGAAATATCCATGTCTTTGTTTTCATTAAATATTTATTTGAAAAGTATTGACGGGGTAGGGGGGCGTG
>Ga0209396_1002938_pt1 | contig 17535 bp, 17 predicted proteins | sample GOMGulsemesocosm_6_FD_184638 | JGI IMG/M metagenome (GOLD analysis project Ga0209396, IMG submission 184638) | Methane-oxidizing microbial communities from mesocosms in the Gulf of Mexico - GOM8C Gulf of Mexico (SPAdes) (version 2) | ecosystem: Environmental > Aquatic > Marine > Cold seeps...
CATGGTATAAATTTTGTGTTTTAAGAAAATAGGTAAAAAATATTTACCTACAATAATTAAGGTAATGGCGGCCATCCACTCGTAAGAGGCAATCGCCAGACCAATAGCATAGCCAGAGCCAGACATGCCAATAATTTGCTCGGCAGAAATATTGGCGGCAATAAGTGAAGCACCAATAGCCCACCAAGGTAGACTTTGACCCGCTAAAAAATAATCATCGGTGTTTTTATCATGGCCGGCTTTTTCACGCGAAACATAATAGGCAATCGCCATTAAACCTACTACATAAGTGACAAAAATTGCCAGATCAATCCAGTGTAACGTCATACATATTCCTATCGTTTTTATTATTGTAAATTACTTATTTTACCGTTCATCATCATAGCGTAACCATTAGCATCAATTGGATACGTATCAAACTTATCGTAATACCGTTGCGCCTGTATGGGCAGTGCAAACATAAATATCCGCATGTAACTGCGTTTTGAGCGGGTATAATTCTTCAATGGTTGCCGTAACACTGGTCACTAAATTATCAGGTACTAACGCCACCACGCAACCACCAAATCCGCCTCCAGTCATACGCACGCCCCCTTCACTTCCTAGGCAGGCGGCAATCATTTCAACTAAACAGTCAATTTCATTGATGGTTATGTCAAAGTCATCACGCATCGATTGATGTGACAATGCCATCAATCGACTTAATTGTTCAATATCATTATTACTAAGGCAACTGGCCGCTTTCACCGTGCGTTCATTTTCACTGATCACATGTTTCGCTCTTTTAGCAACCTCAAGAGAGCATTGAGCGATCAGTTGCTGTTCATGAGTAAGGTAGTGTTGCCAATCGACATCGCGTAATGCGTCGACTTGAAAAAATGCCGCCGCTTGCTCACATTGTTGACGTCGTTCATTGTAGGCACTATCGACTAAACCTCGTTCTACATTAGAGTTTATAATCATTACCGATATTCCTGCCGGCATTGCTATGGCTTGCGTTTCTAGAGTTCGACAATCAATAAGTAACGCTTTATCAGCTTCGCCTTCGGCTGAAATCAGCTGATCCATGATGCCGCAATTACAACCAACAAAGTTATTCTCCGCCGCTTGGCCATTAAGGGCATTGGCTTTACTGCTCAGCAGGAGCTTAGCAAGCGTGCTAAATGCCAACCCGAGTGAAACTTCTAATGACGCGGAAGAGCTTAATCCTGCACCTTGAGGAATATTGCCAGATATTGCTAACTCACAGCCAACCAATGATAGCCCTGCTGCTTGTAAATTTTTTGCTACCCCTCTCACATAATTAGCCCAATGCAATGATGAGTGCCTTTCAATAGGTTTGCTTAAATCAAAACAGTCTTGTTGCTGATAATCTAACGCAATGACAGTGACTAAGTTGTCATCGCGCTTTCGACCGGCAACAATCGTTTCAAAATTTATTGCACAAGGTAGTACAAAGCCATCATTATAATCGGTGTGTTCGCCAATTAAATTAACCCGCCCGGGCGCCCGAAAAACATTACTGGCTGGATGGTTAAAATGTTCAATAAAAGCGTGCTCAACCGTTTGTTGTAAATTCATAGTACCTACCTATTATTCTTTTTTGTCTTTGTTGGTAATCAATAAGTAATGTCGTGCATTAGTTTTAGTACCTCTACAATGAGGCGCAAAGTAGTGGCTAAACAAGTGCTACAACGTTGCCAGAGGGACTTTTGTTACCATAATATCTTCCTTATTGTGGGCATAACTGACCCACAATGCGTCTTTCCAGATAATACTTTTAGGATAACTAAACCCTAATCGTTTATATTTTCCTGGAAACTTTAATTCATCAGCTGCAGATTGTGTACGAAGTAATAACGCTTGGTCAAATACCTTACCGTCCTCACTGAGCGTTAGCACTAACGGCATTCTTTGTTTGCTACCACTGGGGCAATTAACAATATAGGCCGAGCCATCCGGTAAGTTACCAGCACTTAGTTTAGCTCTTGCATCCGGCATATTGGTTTCTTGAGGTAAAGACCAGGTTTTTCCCTGATCGGTACTTTTAGATGCTAACACCCTAAAGCTACTCGCTTGATCGCGAAATATCATTACTGTTTGCTGATCACTGGTATTAAACCAACTGGGTTCAATTTCTCGGCTGGTGTTTTTGGAGTATGGTAAGTTAGGCATTTCGGCAATGACCCAGTCAGTTATACCCAGTGGATCCGTAGTATAAAAAGGTTTTGCAATCAAGCCCGGATCAGTGTGTAACGCCGTTAACAAATGATTATTCGTGGTTTTCTTGATGTCTTGCTCAATGATCCCTTGCACATATTGATTGTTTTTCATGCGCAATCGTTTAGCAGAGCTCCACTGAATGCCGTTTTCGCTGGTTTTATAGGTGACATAGCCTCCTTTAGCCGCGGCATTTGCTTTATATGGCCAAACATTAAAATAACTCACTAAAGTGTTGCCATCACTCCACCAACCGCCATTGGTAATTAACGCTTGGTTATTGCTAGTTGCCAGTGCCTTAGGATCAGACCAATCAATACCGTTATCACTGACACTATAAAGCACTCGAGTATCTGCGCCATCTTCATCCTTTTTAGAACTTTGCCATTGGGCATACAAACGGTTTTTGAAGCTAAAAAGCACTGCGCCATGGTTATATTGTGCGACCTCTTTTTGGGCAGTGAAAACGGTATTGTGGCTTAATGATTTGGCATACGTCAAACCTAAACTAACCGGTTGATCACGTTTAAATAAATTTTCTTCAATATAAAATGGCCTCGTTGAAGTTGCCTGTACTTGACTCACGAGCACAGCGTACAAAACAAACATAATCCCGACATATAATCGGCTATTGTTAATGCTTAATCCGTACACTGTAATGCTGCCTTTATTCATCTAATATTCCCCTTGCACTGCTCCTAGCAAAACGGGCAATAATGATAAAACAAAGCATGGGTACTAGGTAAGCGAATTGAATACCAAAACGGTCTGAGGCAGCGCCCATCAGTGCTGCAAAAACCGCCCCACCAATAATAGCCATCACTAGTACCGAAGCCGCTAATTTAGTTTGCTGACCAACATTGCTGATCCCAATCGCAAAAATAGTAGGAAACATAATAGACATACCAAAGCTCAAGCAGATTAATGCGTAAATGCCTACGTATCCACCAAAGACTACGGCTAGCAAAGTAAGCACTACATTTATTAGCGCAAAGACCGCCATTAAGGTATGTCCGGCAATTTTAGACATTAACCAAGTGCCTAAAAACCGCCCAATCATAAACAACACTAACGACGCGGTTAAGGCATTGGCGGCAAGCTTTTCGGTTAAGTCAGCATCGGCATGTAAACAGTAACGGATCAAAAAGCTCCACACGCCTACTTGTGCGCCAACATAGCAAAATTGCGCAAACACGGCAGCACGAAAGTGCGGAAAACGAAAAAGCTGTCGATAAGAGCCATGTTCAACATCTGCAGCGCCATCAGTAACGGATTTCCTTGGCGATAGCTCAGGGAACTTGGTGATTATAAACATCAAGCCCCACAGTAAAATTATAAGCCCTAAGACTAAATAGGGGGTTTGCACTGCCAGTGCTTCTGATGCGAAAAAGCGGTCTTGTTCGAGTAACGTTAACTGTAAAAATTGCTCATCACTGTATTCTACGCCTGAAAAAATATACTGTTGGCCTACAAGCACACCGCTAATAGTCCCTAGAGGATTAAATGATTGAGCAAAATTAAGCCGCTGCTGAGCAGTTCGAGCATCCCCCATAGCAACAATGTAAGGGTTAGCACTGGTTTCTAAAAAAGCTAAGCCACTGGCAATAATAAATAATGCCACCAGAAAAAAGCTATATACTCTCACTTCAGCGGCAGGATAAAACAATAATGCACCAAGTGCATATAAGGCCAACCCGACAATAATGGCCTTTTTATAACCATAACGCTGCATCACTGCGCCTGCGGGTATCGCACATAAAAAGTAGCCTAAATAGAAAGCAGATTGTACTAATCCGGATTGAAAATCGCTTAAGGTAAAGGTTTTCTTAAATTGTTGAATTAAAATATCATTTAAACTATTAGCAAAGCCCCACATAAAAAATAAGCTGATCACTAAAATAAAGCACCAAATGCTCACCTGCTTTTTGGTGATGATATTCGCTAATGGTTGATCATTTTCATAACGTTTATTTGTAATAGTTTCCATCAGTACTCTCTCTTTTAATCACTTTAGTTACGCTTATTTTTAATAGAGCAACGGCCAACAATCGCTTGTTAGCCGTTTAAGTATTATGGGTTACACGCAACTATTTGCTGATTTTGTGTCCCTAAACCAGCAATACTTAATTCAACTTTATCGCCAACATTTAAGTAAATAGGTGGTTGCTGCCCTAAGCCAACCCCAGGAGGTGTACCGGTAGTGATCACATCGCCCGGCTGTAAACTCATAAACTGACTTAAGTAACTGACCACATACGCAGGTGAAAAAATCATAGTTTTGGTTGAGCCATTTTGAAAAAGGTGACCGTTAACCGATAGCTGCATCGATAAATCTAACACATTGTCAATTTCATCTTTAGTAACCAACCAAGGGCCAATCGGTCCAAACGTGTCACACCCTTTACCTTTATCCCATTGTCCGCCCATTTCTAGCTGAAAGGCACGTTCAGAAACATCATGGCACACACAATAGCCCGCAATATATTGCTCCGCTTCACTTTCATCTACATAGTGACAGTCTTTACCAATAACGATTGCTAGCTCAACTTCCCAATCTAATTTAGTGCTATTTTTGGGCTTGATAATATCATCATTAGGCCCTGTGATAGCGCTGGTGGCTTTCATAAATACCACTGGCTCAGTGGGTATTTCAGCGCCGGTTTCTCGGGCGTGATCCTCGTAATTTAAACCAATACACAGAAATTTTCCGACCTTATTAATACAAGGCCCTAAACGAACCCCCTCTTCCACAATAGCTAAAGAATTAACATCAACCGCTTGAATTATTGCTAGTGTTGCTGCGGAAATATTATTACCGTCAACATCGCTAATAATGTCGGATAAATCTCGAATATTGCCTTGTGTATCGACAATTCCTGGTTTTTCTTGGCCTTTATCACCATATCTTACTAACTTCATTTCGACTCCTATTTCTACGTTCAGCATGTGCTATTTATATTCTATTTAAGCTGTTGAGTTGTACTCGTTATGCTTTGTTAACGATGTCACCCCAACAATAATCTAGTTGCTCCAGCCGCCATCAATAATATGAGCCTGACCGGTGGTATACGATGATTCATCACTGGCTAAATACAGTGCTAAATTGGCAATTTCTGCGGCAGTTCCAACACGCCCCATCGGTTGTCTGGCAACAAAGGCTGCACGGGTGTTTTCATAATCGCCCCCGACCGACATCCGTTGTTCAAGCGAAGGCGATTGCACGGTACCTGGGCAGATTGCATTACAACGAATACCCTCCCCAACAAATTCATCGGCAACAGCCTTAGTTAAACCTATCATTGCCGCTTTGGTGGCCCCATAAACAAAGCGATTGCCAACCCCTTTAATGCTGCTAGCTACCGATGACATATTAATAATTGATCCTTGTTGCTGGGCTTGCATACCGGGTAAAAAGGCTCGGATTAACCGGTAGGCAGATTTAACATTGAGATCAAAAGAAAAATCCCAATCTTGCTCTTCACATTGTAAAATACCGCCATCGTGGACAAAACCCGCACAGTTAAACAGTACATCAACGGCGCCCACGCGCTGAGAAAACGCCTCAATTTGTTCATTGTCTGTCACATCAAGTATGACTTTATGCTGAGCATTTACTTGCTCAAGTAACTCACCATTAATGTCGGTGGCAAACACTTCAGCCCCATGTGCGGTAAATAATTCAGCGGTGGCTTTGCCAATGCCCTGCGCCGCCGCGGTGATAACAATTTTTTTATTCAGAAGACGCATACACTACTATCCCTTATCTTGTCCGACAACCAACTAGCTTATCTAGTGGGTAAACAACTCGGGCCGGTTGGCACAAATTGCTTATATGTTAAAATAAATTCTTGATGACCAAGCTGCTCTGACTTAGTTTGTTGGCCATTTTTCACCGCAATGACCTGCTGATATATTTCATCACCTACCGTCGAAATTGAAATATTTTCTTCCAATATTTTCCCTGCATTAACATCCATATCGCCCGACATATTTCGATAAGTTTCAGGGTTAGCACACACTTTAATTACTGGAGAAATGGCCGAGCCGACAACCGAGCCTCTCCCGGTGGTGAACAAAATAATATGTGCGCCACTGGCGATCATCTCGACAATTTCTGCATTGTCAGAAATATTAGGAAAACCAAACAATGGATCACCATCGGGCACAACATCCATCAGATATAAGCCGCTACTTGGCGGGATATCACCCGGTTTGATCAAACCTGAAATTGGACTGTTCCCTGATTTGCTATAAGCTCCCATGCTTTTTTCTTCTTGGGTGGTTAAGCCCCCTTCCGCATTACCTGGCGCAAAAGAGCCATAGCCCATTACCCGATAGTAGTTTTCGGCTTTATGAACCGCTCGTTCAATTGCTTGACCAAGCTCAACAGTAACAGCCCGCTCAGCCATAATTTGTTCACAGCCAATTAACTCACCCGTTTCTTCAAAGATACAGGTGGCATTGTCTTTTAGTAGTAAATCAAAACAAAAGCCCACCGCGGGGTTAGCACTGATCCCACTGGTGCCATCAGAGCCGCCACAAATAGTGCCAACCACTAATTCATTTAACGGTAAAGTTACTTTGATAATAGGGGTTGCTGCTTGTACCTTTTTAACAGCCTCGATGCCTAAGGAAGTAGCAAGCAGTGTGCCGCCAGATTGTTGAATAACAATAGTCTCAATTGGACGTTTGGCTTTAATAGCCACCTCAATCAATGCTTCACGATTAAAGCCTTCACAACCTAATGACACTAACACCACTGCGCCTACATTCGGGTGTTGAATTAATTGAGACAGCTGCGTCAATGCATAATCATTAGGGTAACAGCCTGAAAACCCGATTAAGTGCACGCTATCATCATCGCATTTATCTACAATTTTTCTGGCAACATGGTGGGCACACTCAACCAGGTAGCAAACCAGTGTTATATTACGTATGCCTTTACGACCATCCGCTCTTAAATATGCATTCATGTTTGTTTACCTAAGATGCTGTGCAATATTTTTGACTGACTATTCACTCCCGTACGGGTATGGCTATCAATATAGTCGCTTTGTAAGTTAGTTAAATGCACATGTTCTCCCTGCATTATGTCAGCCATAGCAGAGCCAATAGCAACACCATACTTAATAACTTTGTCACCTTTATTAATACTTTTGCAGGCGATTTTATGGCCAACATCGATAGTGTCATTTAAGGTAATACCCTGCTCATTAATTATAATTTCCAATCCTTTCATTGCTCTTTTTCGACACACTACAATATTATCTTCGCGGTGTAACTGGACAAAATTTTCTGTTGCAATCAAACTACTTTCCTCTAATAACAGCCTTGCGCCGATGTTCTCGTTGATAAACCAAAGCGGTATTACCCGATAAAACATCTTGCTGCTGTGCTGGCGTTAGCCCTAATTCAATTAAGCTGGTGACACTAAAGTCTAACCATTGTTGGTAGCTAGAATTAATATTAACCACGGGCCAATCACTGCCCCATAAAATACGTTGAGATGAAAAGTGGGCTAACAGCCACTGTAAACATACCCGTGATGCCTCTTGATCCAGTTCATCATTACATTCAGTCGATAAACCAGAAAATTTCACATAAATATTTTTATGCACAGCTAACAACTGTATTGCTTGCTGCCAGTTTGATAAGTCATCAATGGTTAAGTTAGGTTTAGCACAATGATTAATGACAATGGTTAAGCGCGGGTGTAACGTCGCTAACTGAGCAATAATAGGCAAATGTTCAGGATGAATTAAGGCATCAAAGACGAGGTTAAGCTCGGCCATTTTTTCAAGCGTTGCCTGATATGCTGCCTTTAAGATCCAGTCATGCTGTTCAATATCTTGCAACATCGGTCGAATGCCGCATAATTTTTTATCTTTGGCTAAGTAATGCAGCTCTGCTAGTACGCTATTACTATCAAAATTTAGCCAACCAATAACACCAACAATATGCTGAGCATACTGGTGCGCTATTGATAATAAGTATTGGGTTTCGGCTGAGTTGTCGGCTGCTTGCACCAAAATGGCTTGGCTAATACCGTTGCTCGATAACTCAGCTTGCGCTTGTTCAATCGGGTAATCACGATATAAAACCGTTAATTCTGGCGTTAACCAGCTATATTTATTAGCACTCAGCTGCCAGATATGCATATGACTATCTATTATTTTCATCATCAGCGCTTAACATCCGCCGTTAAATGATTGCCTGATATTGGCAGCGGCGAATGCGCATTAATGAGACCATCGCGAATTAATGTTTGCCAAAACTCATCCGGAATCACTTGCTGGTAATACGCCAAGTTTTGCTTAGCTTCTGCTAATGATGACATCCCGGGAATCACGCTGCTGATCACCGGATGAGCTAACACAAAGTGCATTGCGGCAGCAGCTAGATTGACGCTATACGCTTGACACACGGTCGCGATCGCCATCACTTTATCGATAACATCAGCGGGTGCGGTTTGGTAATTATAATGAAGATTTTTCAACTGAATTTGAGAGTATTTAAAGGGATTGTTAATCGAGTCATTAAAGATATCGCTGGCAAGAATACCTGAATTGTAAATGCCGCCAGCAATCACCGAAGCACCATATTGTTGACATAACGGAAAAAACTCATCCAGCGGTTGTTGCTCTAATAAACTGTAACGACCTGCTAACAAAAAGCAGTCAAAACTGCCCCATTGCATCGCATCAACACAGGCATCAACTTCATTAACTCCTAAGCCAATGGCACTGACATTATCGTTACGTTTTAATTCCTGTAATGCTTTATAGCCACTCGATTTTAACTGTTGTAAAAAGAACGGATTTTTATCTTCGTGAGTTTTCGCGCCTATATCATGTACCAGTAATAACTCGACTCTATCAACCTTTAACCGCTGCAGACTTGATTCAAACGAGCGCATAATGCCATCGTAACTATAATCAAACGTGGCCTGATAAGGCTCATGAGAAAAAAAGCAATCTCGCGGCCCCTGAAAAGCATAGCCAGAGATCGGCTCTAACACGCGGCCTACTTTGGTCGATAACACCATTGCCTTATTAGTATTTGCCATCGCTTGTTTACCCAAAGCCTTGCCAATACGTTTTTCACTTAAACCAAAGCCATAATATGGCGCGCTATCAAGGTAATTAATACCATTGTCTAATAGGTAGTGAATAATACTATTAGTTTCGGCACTGCTGATTTCTTGATAAAGGTTTCCAAAAGCGGCGCCACCTAAGCCTAACTCTGAAACCTTCAAGGCAGTGTTTCCTACTTGCCTAGTTTTAATGGTGCGCAATGACATTCCAAAACGGTAGTTTTAACGATGCGTTATCTTGCCTAATTAGAAATAATAATGAAATTATGAAATTTCATATTTGAATTACATTTCTAAATACAAAATACTGTCGTCTTATTGATTGATTTGTGTAGCCGCTGTTAACAATGATAGTACCAATATATTTGGCGTATCGTTCAAAATCAACCTAATACAAACTCATGATATTGCTCACTATTATTAAACACATCAATAACACTTTTAGATAAACCGAAAGCCACTTTCAATAGACAAAGCAATTACCTACAATAGAGCTCCCTTATGAATACGATTAATTTATCAATGAATGTAAACACCACTAAAAGTAAAAGCTCTGATAAAACCTATTCAGCACCTGCGCTGGAAAAAGGCTTAGATATTATTGAATTTTTATCAAAACAATCATCGGGGTTCAAGTTAAAAGAAATAGCACAAAACTTAAATAAGTCGGTATCAGAAATATTTAGAATGGTCTCGGTACTAGAAAAGCGCGGTTATCTTTATCTAGATAATAACGATGACAAATATTATTTGTCATTAAAGCTATTTGAAATTACTCACCAACACTCCCCTATTCAAAAGTTGACTAAAGCAGCCGCTGCTGAAATGGAAGCATTGAGCAAGCGTATTGATCAGTCATGCCATTTAACTATCTGCTTTAATAATAAAGTCATGGTTATTATTCAAAAAGATAGTGATATGGACCGACGATTTACCATTAGATTAGGTGCCTCAAGCCCATTATTAAATTCATGCTCTGGTCACATCTTTTTAAGTTTTGTCGACGCTGAGCTACAGCAAAATATTTTCAAGAGCCTGCATGAGCAAGCCACAAACAAAGAATTAATGAGATTAAGTAGCCGGGTAAAACAGCAAGGCTATGAACGTATGCCCAGTCAGCAAATTCAAGGAGTTGAAGATCTCGGCTTTCCGGTATTTAACTATGAAAACAAAGTGGTTGCCTGCTTAGTGGTACCATTTATTCATTATTTAGGTGATACCAAAACAGTCGGTATTGAGCAAGCGATTACCGCTACTCAACAAACGGTAGATAATATTTCAGCTAAACTTGCGATGAAAAATTAACGCCAAAAACGAGCGTCAACGTAAAGCCAACGTGCGCAATAAAGATAAAAACAATCCCTAAACTAAATATCATAACCCAAAACAGATATCATATTTAAAATAAAGTTTTAAATATGATATCGTTGTTTTAGCCATCAGTATCGTTACTATGTTCTCTGATTTATACAAATAGGGTACTGAAAAAGGCAAAATTTATCCGTGATAAAGCATTGAGGGCTTGATGATGTGTGCAGAGAAATTAAGTATTACCTTACTATTAAATACCAATAAAATATTTGATCGCAATATGATCACCGGTATTGCCCAATATATTAATACTAGCAATATTAATTGGACGATTTGTTTAGAAGAAGAGATGAATTTCTCTAACGAACATTTACGCGACTTCGCCGGCGATGGCATCATTGCTAGTTTTGATACAACCGAATTAGAGCAAAAATTACAGTATGTCGACGTACCAATTATTGGTGTTAGCGGTTCCATAGCGCCGCAAAATAATCATTTATCACTCCCTTATGTTGCCACTGATAACTTCGCGATTGTTGAACTGGCTTATCAACACTTAAAAGCTAAAGGCCTGCAAAGTTTTGCTTTTTACGGTTTACCCCAACAAAGTGAGTTTTGTTGGTCGTTAGAGCGGGAACAAGCCTTTAACGCCTTAGTAAAAAAAGATAATTATCAGCACAGCATTCATCGCGATAGTGTGAATGTTCATCAAACCTCTGCTTTACATCATTGGCTCAATAATTTACCTAAACCCGTTGGTATTGTCTGCGCTACAGATGCAAGAGCCAGACAAGTCATTAACGCTTGTGAACAATTAGCTATTTTAGTGCCTCAGCATATTTCGGTTATAGGTATAGACAACGATGATATATCACAAAGTTTATCCAAAATAGCCCTGAGCTCAGTGCAACATGAATGCAAAACCATGGGGTTTAAAGCTACTCAACTATTGCACAAATTAATAAAGGGTAGAAAAGTGCCACCGCAAACGGTTATTAGCCCAACCACCATACACCCGAGGCAATCCAGCGACTACCTTTCGCTACACGATCCTGAAGTGATGCAAGCGATGCATTTTATTCAAAATAATGCCACACGGGGCATAAAAGTAGACCAAGTGCTTTATCATTTAGGCGTATCTCGCTCAACCATTGAGCCACGATTTATTGAAGAGGTAGGACACACCATTCATACCGAAATTCATAATAGAAAAGTAGAAAAAGCGTGTTCTCATTTAGCACAAACATCGATAACATTAAAAGAAGTGGCTGCAATAGCGGGCTATCCGTCATTGCAGTACATGTATTCTATTTTCAAAAAGCGTTTCAACTTAACACCAAAACAATACCGCCAACATAAACAGAGTATTAACGAGCCAGAATGTGAGACCACTTAAAGGGATATTAATGAAGATTACCCGGTGTATTTTGCTATCAATTTCGCGAATAAAGTTAGTAATAATGAACTCAAAACGACTAGCCTCGCTGATGATAGTACTGATACTGGTCGCGAAAAATGTCGTTGCCGAAAATCAGCCTTTTTCACAACTGACACTAGAGAATGAGCAACTACAACTTGCTGTGACGCCTGAAATAGGCGGACGTATCAGCTACTTCGGCTTAAAAAGTCATCAGAATTTTTTGCAGCTTGGTAATGCTTTTACCGAAGGGGTTAGACCTGAAATATCAGCGTTCTCCGATAACATCGGCTATTTAGGTCATACCATTTGGGTAGGACCACAAAGTGAATGGTGGCTACATCAACAATTAAACCTCGAAAGACAAGCAGCCAACGCCCAGTGGCCACCGGATCCCTTTACCATATTTGCCACCAACAACGTCAAGTCACACAATAAAAACCAGATATTGCTTGAAGGTATAGCAAGCCCTATCACCGGTTTAAAACTAGATAAAGCGGTGTACTTAACACCAACAGCATTAAACCAAGTAACTCTAACAGCAACGGCAACCAATATTAGTGACACCGAGCGCGCTTGGGATTTGTGGTTTAATAGCCGCGTGTTTGTCGACACTTATATCGTCGCGCCGGTTGCGGATCAGTCCGAAGTACGCATTACCCACGCTACACGCTCTAGCAATACTAAACCTATCGAAGTAAGCTTTACTCGGCTCAGTCATATTAATGCTGATAAATCAGCAGACGAGCATAGCAAGCTGTTGGTTGAATTTACCATTGATGATATTAAAGCAACAAAAGATCAGCATGATATTCATCAAGGAAAAATATTTATACAGCCGAGCCAAGGTTGGCTTGCCGGCTTTAATGATGGCCAGTTGTTTATCATTGAATTTCCATGGCAACCACAAGAGAATATTCACCCTGAGCAAGGGCAAATAGAAGTCTATGTAAAATATGATCCTAAAAACGTAGATCAAAGTTTACTTGAAATGGAGTTTCATGGTCCTTATCAAACCCTACAGCCAAAACAACAAATGGCGCAAGTAGCAAACTGGCATTTATTTCCTTATCCAAAAAACTGGAATAAAGCACAAATGCGTCGTTTTTTATTAGACAAGCTAACGAGCATAAATATTTAGATTAATGAAACTATCAGAACAAGAATAAACCTATATATAAGTTACTTAAGGTTGGGCATACGACAACGTTACCGCTTGCCCCCATAACTGACTAACCGCAGGGGTTGCCATCGTCACATCACCACTGGTCCAAAACTTGGCGACACCACTGAGATTTTTTTGGTTACTGATTTGAAGTTGCTGTAGTTTTCTTTTGACTTCTTCGGCTACCGGTACTGCGGTGTCAATAATCTCGGCTTGATTGCCAACTGCGAGGCGAATCGCAGACATCAAAAATGAAAAGTGGGTACAACCAAGCACTATTTGATCACACCCTGCTGCGAGCAGTGGCCTGATATAAGATTCAGCCGTATCAATAGCGATGCTACTTTCATGATTAGTACTCTCGACTAAGTTAACAAAATCTGGACATGCCTGAACGTTAATGGTCACCGAACTTGAATATTGTGCTTTAAGGGTGTGGAATGAGTCACTTTTTAGGGTTTGCTCCGTAGCCAGTACGCCAATAACGCCTTTTTTACTATTCAATGAAGCCGGTTTGATGCCGGGCTCAATACCAATAATGGGAATAGCATACTTCAAGCGCAACATTTTAATGGTAGTCACGGTTGCGGTATTGCAAGCAATAATGATCAGCTTGCAATCTTTAGCGATCAAAAATTGTATAATAGACTCTGCGCGTTCGGTAATAGTCTTTTTTGACTTGCTACCATAAGGGGCATAATGCGTATCAGCAAAATAGATAATATCTTCATCGGGTAACATCCCCTTCACTGCACGGCAAATCGATAGGCCACCTAGCCCAGAGTCAAAAATACCTATTGGTTTATTGCTATTCACTATACTTACTAAACCTTACCGACAAAATTCTACTTACAAAAAATATACATGCGCGTCGCTAATACTGATAATGCTTTTTAACGCCCAGTTAAGCGGTGGGACATTATAGTTGATAGAAGTGAAACACGACGTGAAGAATAAAGCCATTGTACCCTTTTCCACAATATATTAACCAGTCATTAATATTAGCGGGTAGGTCGGTTTGAGCTGACTTTGATGATTTATTCAAACATATCAGCATAATCGAGCACAATAACTCGTATAGCTTCCCGGCTGGTTATAATTTAGAACATTACTTTACGCTATTTTTAAACCACTGAGGTTCAACGGTGGCAAGCTGACTGGCACGTAATTCAGCTAACTCGCCATCTAAAACACGTAATTCTTCAAATATATGTTCATTTCTAATTTGATGAAGTGTTCTATAACGTACTTCAAAACTGCGGTTTGCTTGTACTAGTCTCCGGCACTCATCTTGATGGGCATCACAGTCTAAGCCTTTATGTACTGCGGTCAATATTGCCGCGATTAAAACCCCTCCCCCTAGCCAATACGAACTGATATCAGGTGAAAATGCGGAGCCCGCGAGTACGCCAAGTAAAGAAGGTACCAGCACAGTGATATTATTGGTTTTAGAAAAAAATCGCAGCCGATCTTCAAAAAAATCAGCCCTTTCACTACATTCGTCCTCTCTACTTTTTGCTATAGCATGAATATCTTCGGTCATTCCATTAAACCTTTTATGATGAAAAAAAATAGTGGTTAATTAACTGCCTAATGTATTTCTAAGCAGCAAAGCAATCAGCCAAGTAAACTGCTTGGTTGTGTTATTTACGTCAAAACAAAAAAGTACAATCTTGATTAAATTTGTTTTACCCCACTCTATCGTGATTAACTTTCCCAACTAAATCCTGTGGGATACCGATGAATGCCATCAAAGTCGCCCTTAGAAACCGCTACACCACAAGACTTTGCTATTGCGTAAACCATACTTAGATGGAAAAAGAAATTAGGTAGGACAAAGGTAGCCACATACTCTGCGCCAGGTAGCGAAATATCGTTAAACCCAGCATTATCTTGTACCTCTTGTGCCAACTGCGCTTTACTCGGTTGGGGTAATTCACTGAGGCAAGCAATGGTATTGAGAATATGCTTTTTTAATCCGCTATAACTTTCAATATCCGCGTCTAACTCTTGATATTTTTTACCTACCAGCGGAACACAGCCTCTTAACGCAAAATTTGTGACTATTTTTGCTTGCACGTTTAACGGCAACATATCATCAAATAATCGAGCAGTGAGCAGCGCTGTTTCATTGATAGGGCTACGTTCTGCTTTCTCGACCAGCTGATAAAGAAGCTCCATATAATTTATAAATAATTTTCGATAGTCAATCTTCACATTTACTCTCTTAAACCGCGATGCGTTAGTACGTTAAATCCACTGCTGTTGTTCGGATGAAACCGTCAGTTCACTTTGGGTTTCGCCCGTATGTGCGGTAGATGCAGGTTCAACCATCATAAAGTGGGTATCAGGCAGCGCTTTAGGGCAATGCTCAACACCTTTTGGAACCACATACATTTCACCGGCATTTAAAATGACATTGCCAGCTCTTAGTTGTAACGTAAGTTGACCTTTAAACACAATAAAGAGCTCATCTTCGTGATCATGTTTATGCCAAACTAACTCACCACTCCCTTTCGCTATTTTAACTAATTGTCCATTGGATTCAGCAATAATTTTTGGTGTCCATTGCGCTGAAAATAAATCAAATTTTTCAGCAATATTAATTTTATTCATAGCTCTCTGCTTAACATATTACGCTTTGATAATTTATTGATACACGTTTGCTATTTACACCTGACAAAAAATTGTCCCAAACTAGTCACTTAATTTTATTACTCAGTAAAATAGCACAAACGCCGTTCGCGACAAAACCTAACTGTGTACATAATAATCATCATAAACTGTAGAGTGTTATTTAATGCTTAGGGGCATACAATATTTAATCCTCTTAAGAGTAAATAGCTCAGAGATACGGCTCATCATTACCATATTTATAACACATTAATATAAGGATACTTATGTCATTTAAAGACACACTACTTGGTTTACTGATCATTGCTATTTGGGGTGTGAACTTTGTTGTTATTGTTTGGGGATTAGAAGGGTTGCCGCCATTATTAATGGGCGCACTGAGGTTTGCCCTAGTATTTTCTTTAGGAATATTTTTTGTAAAACGCCCCGCCATTCCCTTTCGGTGGTTAGCTGCTTATGCATTACTCTTGAGTTTTGGCCAATTTTCCTTTTTATTTTGCTCAATGGCGTTAGGCATGCCTGCGGGGCTCGCTTCATTAGTGCTGCAATCTCAGGCGTTATTTACCTTAATATTTGCGGCACTATTATTAAAAGAGCAGATCAAGTTTGCACAAGTTCTTTCTATGTTGGTGGCGGGCATTGGGCTAGTGCTTATTGCCACCAGTAGCGCAGATACTGAAATGACCGCCATCGGCTTTGGTATGAGTATTATTGCGGCATCTTTCTGGGCTGTAGGAAATATCATTAACCGTATGATTAACAAACAAGGCTATAAAGCGGGCTTAGATTTAGTTATTTGGTCGGCTTGGATCCCCGTTATTCCCTTTTTACTGTCGAGTTATTTTTTTGAGGGACCAACGTTAATCATTAACAGTATCAACGCATTTAACTGGGTCTCACTTATGGCGTTATGCTATTTAGCCGTTGCTGCCTCTATTATTGGTTACAGTTTATGGAGTTACTTATTAGATCACTACCCTGCAGGACAAGTCGCGCCGCTAACCTTAGGCGTGCCTATGGTGGGTATTTCAGCCTCGGCATTTTTCTTAGGTGAATCTATTTCAGCGCTGCAATGGGCTGGTAGTGGTTGTGTGTTAATGGGCTTACTTATTAATGCCTTCGGTCATAAGATCACCATCAAACTAAAAAATACTGCTTTAAACAGTAATTCTAGCAAATCCCTAAAATCATGATATTCAGCCCTGCTGTTGCATTTTTTGTTCAATTTTTTTCAACGTGGCGGGGTTTGCTAATCGTCGATAATCTTGTTCTGAATAGCCCATTGCGTTTTCATGATACGCTACGGCGTTCATTTTATTCTCAAAACGACAATCTCTCGTTTTTATGACTTTGCCGGGCATTCCCGCCACAATAGAGTTGTCGGGAATAACGGTTCCTTCTTTTAAAAAAGTATGCCCTGCAATAATACAATTGTTGCCGATTACACAGCCGTCCATGATCGTTGAGTTGATCCCAATAAGGCAATTGTCGCCAATGCGGCAACCATGTAAGGTGCAACGATGGGTAATGGAGCAGTTAGTTCCAATGTAAGTTCCATGCTTTAATCCCACATGTATCATCACAAAATCTTGTATATTGGTGCTATTGCCAATAACCACTTCATTTATTTCAGATCGTATCACCACATTAGGCCAGATAGAAACCTCCGCTGATAATGCTACTTTTCCATATATT
>Ga0209396_1002939_pt1 | contig 17534 bp, 10 predicted proteins | sample GOMGulsemesocosm_6_FD_184638 | JGI IMG/M metagenome (GOLD analysis project Ga0209396, IMG submission 184638) | Methane-oxidizing microbial communities from mesocosms in the Gulf of Mexico - GOM8C Gulf of Mexico (SPAdes) (version 2) | ecosystem: Environmental > Aquatic > Marine > Cold seeps...
TAGCTTCGACGCTATTTTACTTGATATGAATTTCTCACCGGGTGAGAGCAGTGGCCAACAAGGTTTTTTCTGGCTGCAAAAAATTCTGGAAATTGACCCCGATGCTGTAGTGGTAATGATCACCGCCCATGGTGATATGAATATTGCTGTCGAAGCGATGAAACATGGTGCTACCGACTTTATTGGCAAACCTTGGCAAAATGAAAAAGTGATCGCTACGCTTTCTGCTGCTACGCAATTACATCAAAGCCGCTTTGAAACCAAAAAATTAAAACAAAGTAACCAAGTCTTGGTTGAAACAACTCATGGTTCACATCAGAGTCTTTTAGGTTCATCTCAAGCGATGTCGCAGGTACATTCGTTAATTCAAAAGAGTGCGGCTACTGACGCCAATGTACTGATATTAGGTGAAAATGGCACAGGTAAAGAACTGGTTGCGCGAGAGCTTCATCAGCAAAGCTTACGTAATGAACAGGTATTTATGTCCATTGATTTAGGGGCGGTGTCAGAAAGTCTGTTTGAATCTGAATTGTTTGGTCATAAAAAAGGGGCATTTACCGGCGCAACTAAAGATCGCGTTGGTCGCTTAGTAGCAGCTAACGGCGGGACCTTATTTCTTGATGAGATCAGCAATATTCCATTGCACTTGCAGGCAAAACTTCTAACGGTATTAGAGCAACGAAAAGTCACACCCTTAGGCGAAAATAATGCAATTGATATTGATGTCCGAGTGATTGCTGCCACCAATATTAATCGCAACCAATTACAAGATGAAAAACAATTTCGACAAGATTTACTGTTTCGTTTAAATACCGTAGAAATAGAATTACCACCCCTTAGGAAACGTATTGATGATATTACAGAAATCGCCGAATATTATGCAATTTTATACGCCAAAAAATACCGCAAAGCAGATAAAAAGTTATCGCTAAATGCCATAAACGCCGCCAAAGAAAATAACTGGTTAGGCAACGTGCGAGCATTACGTCATGCGGTGGAAAGAGCGGTGATTTTATCTGATGGTGAGCAACTTGAGGCAATCGATTTACAGTTAAGTGATGCGCATGAAACTAAAACGGGCAGTGCAGATATAGTACAAGACAAGGTTCAGGCTGATGTTCAAGAAATCGGCTTAACGGTAAATACCACAACTTCATCGGTTGATGAAGAGTTGAACCTAGAGACGGTTGAACGGCAGTTAGTTGAAACCGCCCTTAAAAAATACCGTTTTAATGTCAGCAAGGCGGCCAAAGCACTAGGATTGACACGTGCTTCTTTATATAGACGGATGGAAAAATATGGTTTTTAAATCTTTTACTAACCTACTTTTATTGCGAGTGTCCCTGTTAACGTTGACACTTTTGCTGTTTAGTACGGTTGTAGTGAACACTGATTTTTATGTGGTGACTTTTCTATTAATAAGTTGTGCTGGTGGGCAAGTATTTGAATTAATACGTTGGATGAGTAAAACCAACCATGAACTTAGCCGTTTTATTGAGGCAATAAAATACCAAGACTTTAGCCAGCGATTTCATCCTCAAGATCACCTTCCTGAAAAGAACAGCGCAAACTTTGAGTCTTTATCAGTCATTTTTCAACAGGTCATGCAACATATACAAGTTGACAGGCAACAGCAGGAAGAAAGGCTACGCTACCTGGATGCATTGATTGCCCATATTCCGGTGGCGATCATTTCTATTGACCAACATCAGCTATTAAAGATTCATAATAACGCTGCTCGTCATCTTTTGGGTGACTCACTATTATCAAAAGTATCGGATCTAGAATGTTTTGGCGAAAGCTTTGTTGACCAGCTTAGCCAATTACAGCCTGGGGAAACTCAGTTAGTGACTTTTCAGAGTCAAGGCATGGAGCGACAGCTCACTGTGGTTGCTTCTCAAATAGTGATAGGTTCAGTGAGTGAAACGGTTATCAGCTTACAAGATATTCAAAGTGAGTTAGACAGAGTGCAACTTAAGTCTTGGCAAGATTTAGTCAGGGTGCTGACTCACGAAATAATGAACAGCATAACGCCTATTTCCTCTCTATCAAAAACCGTCAGTAGTCTAGCGGGTGATGCTCATAGTCAAATGCTAAGCGGTGAAAACATAAATCGCATAGCGGAAGACTTAACTGATGTTAGTCAAGCGGCTGATACGGTCGCTAAACGCTCTGAAGGGTTAATGCAATTCGTACAAAGTTATCGTAGTTTAACGGCAATGCCAGAGCCTAAATTACAGAGCATTCGCGTACGGGAATTATTTCAACGCATTGAAACATTATTGACTGATGAATGGCAAAAATCAGCGATTACTCTTATTGTCGATTTACCCACTGAAAGGTTGGAGATTCAAGCTGATGTCGACTTAATCGAACAAGTACTGCTGAATTTACTGCAAAATGCTCAACAAGCCTTACTTGAGGAGAAGGGTGAAAACAGCATTGAAAAACCACAAGTCATGCTGAGTGGTAAAGTGCATCACCGTGGTTATGTGATGATTGAAGTGGCGGATAATGGCTTGGGTATTTCCGATGATATTATTAACGAAATTTTTGTGCCTTTTTTTACCACCAAGAAACAAGGTAGCGGCGTTGGTTTAGCGTTATCAAGACAAATTATGCTTGCTCACGGTGGTAATATCTCGGTTGGCAAAGCATCACAAGGTGGCGCTAAATTCGTCTTGATCTTTTAGCACTTAGGCGAGATACATATAAGTAAAACTTCCTAAAGGAACTTTTACTCGTTAAAATGCTCATATACGCGAGTGTTTCGTTGCTCTTTTTGAAAGGTCTTGAATGTTTAACAAGTGTTTATCTTATGTTGTTGCTTTTATGGTTGTTTTACAATCATTTACTGCTGTGGCTGATATTCACCCTGATGCTCCAAACAATTCTGAACACTTTGAGTTACACCAGCATGTGGTAGTTATTACTGAGCAGGCCGATGAGCCATTATTTTCTGCTCAGGTCATCATTAATGACAGTGAAAATAATGAAAACCATAGCGAATGCCACCATGGTCATTGTCATCATGGTAGCGTGGTGTTTATTGTTAAACATCAGCAAGGCAATGCTTTTTCAAACAAATCATTCGACGTTAATGTAGCGGCTAATCATTTTACCTCGATGTTAATAACCCCAGATTTACGACCTCCCATTTTTCTTATCTCTTAATCAATCGAGTAGTAAGCTTTTGCTTTATTCACCTTATGTTATTTGGCATAGACTAGATAAAACATAAGTGATTACTCACTCCTTATTCCTGTAAATTCGAATCATTAGTTGATGATTTGGATTTTTTACTTACGTTAAAATCGAAAATTAGCCATTGATTTGGTTTGTTTTTGTGTGAGAGAGATCATGAAAAATCATAATATATTTTTAGTTGCCGTCATTTTTTCGGCAACATTTTCGACCCTGTGTCAGGCTAAAAAAACCATCACAACAAACCTTAATGAGCAAGACCATAACCATAAAGTACCTAATCATTTATTGACTGAGGTTGATGAAAAACACTCGGCAAAAAATGAAAACAATCATCAAAAAGAACAGTTGATTAAACTTAATAAAACTCAACAAAAGTTAGCGGGTATTAAAACGCAACAAGTAAATTTGAGCCCGCTGAGTGAAACGTTATATGCGCCAGGAGAAATTAAACCGAATGGTTATAACAGTTATTACGTTTCTCCACGGGTTGATTCTGTGGTGATAAAACGCCATGCGGTTTTGGGTGAAAAGGTCAATAAAGGTCAAGCGTTAGTGACTCTATTTAGCGAAAGCGTTTCACAAGCACAAGCCAATTACCGCATCGGTTATGCAGATTGGCAACGAGTGAAAAACTTACCCAATGAAGTGGTGAGCGAACAACAACAATTAGCGGCCAAAACCAAACTGCTTGCCTTAGCGAGTCAATTAAAAGCCTATGGTTTAACGGAAAAAGCGTTAAGCCGAGTGATCAGTGATGAAAAAGCGCCATTAGGTGAATATAGTTTGATGGCAGCACGTTCAGGCTCCGTATTGTCTGACGAATTTCACCAAGGGCAACGCGTGGAGAGTGGCGAAACTATTATGGTGCTAAGTGATGAAAGCCAACTTTGGATTGAAGCGAGATTAGCGCCATATAATGATACCCGTTTACCTATAGGTACGCTTGCCAGCATCGAAATTGCAGGTAAAAAATATCAAGCAAAAGTGATCCAATCAGCCCATACCATAGATCCAATCACTCGCACCCGCATTGTCCGTTTATTAATCAACAATAATGACCATCAATTGCATGCAGGCATGTTTGTTGAAGTCATCTTTTCATTATTGGCAGAAGACCTAGGTTTTGCAGTGCCGCAGTCAGCATTAATGCGTGCTAGTGATGGAGATTGGCAAGTCTTTGTTGAAGAACAACCTAATGAGTTTAAAGCGACTAAAGTTCAACTCGGTAATAAAGTACTTTCAAAAGCACATTCTCAACAATCATGGCAAGAAATTATCCCAATAGACAGTAAAAGTAGCTTAGTTATTGGAAAAAACGTCGTTATTAGCGGCGCATTTTTCTTAGCATCCCAAGTCGAAAAATCAGCTTTTGATATCCATAACCACTAATTTTGAGGAATTTCCTATGTTAGATCGATTGATACATCTGGCAATAACTCATCGACTATTGATGGTTATTATTTTGTTTATGCTGTTTATTGGCAGTTACGTGGCTATTCCACAGTTAAATTTAGATGCTTTTCCTGATGTCACTAATGTACAAGTGACTATCAATACTGAAGCTGCTGGTCTTGCCGCTGAAGAAGTCGAAAAGCTGATTACTTTTCCTATTGAATCATTAATGTATGCCTTGCCCGATGTTGAACAAGTTCGTTCAATCTCCAAAACAGGTTTGTCAGGCATTACCGTGGTATTTAAAGATGGCACGGATATCTATTTTGCTCGCCAATTAGTTTTTCAGCGATTACAAAATGCCAAGGCATTGATCCCACAAGGTATTGGCATACCAGAAATAGGACCCAATACTTCGGGCTTAGGTCAAATTTATCAGTATGTATTATCTGCAGAGCAGGATTCAGGTTTTGACATTATTCAGCTGAGAAGTCTCAATGATTGGTTAGTGAAATTGTTATTGATGCCAATTGATGGCGTGACCGACGTTTTGTCGTTTGGCGGGGCAGTTAAACAATATCAGGTCAATATTAATCCTATACAGTTATTGGCTTATAACGTTGAACCACAGATGATTATCGATGCATTGCATGCGAATAATAACAATGCAGGTGGTTGGTATTTAGCCCGCGGACAAGAACAGTTAGTGATACGTGGCATGGGCTGGCTTAGTGCTGAGCAACAAGGCTTAGAGCAAATCCGTCAAATTCCTATAAAAACGATTGCTGGGGTCGTTGTTACGGTTGGTGATATTGCTAAGGTTGAATTTGGCAGTGAAATTCGCCAAGGAGCGGCATCAATGACGTTACGTACTGATGACGGCAACATTGTTTCAAAAGGCGAAGTGGTTACCGGCGTGGTGTTAAAACGTATGGGCGCGAATACCAAAGCGACCATCGACGGGATCAATAAAAGAGAGCAATTGATTAACCAAGCGCTACCCCAAGGAGTCAGTTTTGCTGCAGTTTATGATCAGGCTGATTTAGTCAAACAAGCAGTGGCTACGGTTGTTGATGCGTTAGTGATCGCCTTTGTATTAATTGTCGTTATTTTGATGTTCTTTCTTCTTAATATCTCGGCGACGTTATTGGTGCTGTTATCAATCCCGGTATCTATTGCCATCGCATTAATGGTGATGTCTTGGCTAGGGTTGTCAGCCAACTTAATGTCATTGGGTGGATTAGCCGTAGCAATAGGCATGCTGGTTGATGGTTCTGTGGTCATGGTGGAAAACATTGTTAAGTCATTGGCGCATGAAGATAATCAACCTCAAAGGATAGATTCAGTCATTTATAGCGCAGCTCAGCAAGTTGCTCGACCAATATTCTTTGCTAGTTTAATCATTCTAGTGGTGTTTTTGCCTCTTTTTAGTTTTACCGGTGTTGAAGCTAAGTTATTTCAGCCAATGGCGGTAAGTATTATTATTGCGGTTATTTCAGCTTTAGTTGTTGCTTTGTTATTTGTGCCGGCTTTGGCGGTGCTCCTCTTTAAACAACAGCAAGAAGTAAAACCGGTTGCGTGGTTGGTTGTCCTCGAAAATAGTTATCAGCGATTGTTATTTTGGTCGTTAAATCACAGTAAAACTATTTTTATGTTGGTGATAGCATTAGTGACATTAACGGCAGTACTTGCACCTAAATTAGGTACTGAATTTGTTCCTGAACTTGAAGAAGGTACCTTGAATGTAAGAGTTACCTTAGCTCCCACGGCTAGTTTGGCTACGGCATTAACTGTTGCACCTAAGCTAGAAAGTATTTTATTGGGCTTTCCAGAAGTTAATTATGCGTTGAGCCGTATTGGTCGCCCTGAATTAGGAGGTGATCCTGAGCCCGTTAATAACATTGAAATTTATGTTGGCTTAAAAGATCGTAAATATTGGCAAAGTGCAGCTAATAGGGTTGAGTTGCAACAGAAAATGCGGCAAAAACTTGAACAATTTCCTGGTTTGTTATTCACCTTTTCCCAGCCTATTGCTACTCGTGTTGATGAATTACTTTCAGGTGTTAAAGCACAACTGGCTATTAAGCTTTTTGGTGCTGATTTGGATGTATTAGAAGAGAAAGGGTTAGCCATTGAACAAGTGATTACAACCATTCAAGGTACAGAAGGAGTCGCGTTAGAGCAAGTGGCGGGTGAAGCTCAATTAGTTATCACGCCAAACCGCCAGCAGCTTTCTCGTTTTGGTTTAGCTGTCGCTGATGTGATGTCTTTAATAAAGACTGGATTAGGGGGGAGTAATGCGGGGCAAATTATTCAGGGTAATGAACGTTATGATATCTATGTTCGGTTCGCTGAGAAATACCGTCAAGATATCCAATCCATCAAAAAGCTTAAATTACAATCCCCAGCGGGAGCTTGGGTGCAATTGTCAGATGTTGCAGAAGTTGAAATAGTATCAGGACCACCACAAATACGTCGTGATGATGTACAACGTCGAGTTGTTATTCAGGCTAATGTGCAAGGGCGTGATATGGGTAGTGTAGTCTCTGAAATTCAACAACGTATCGCTGAACAAGTTGACCTACCTACCGGCTACTCAATTGCCATTGGTGGACAATTTGAAAGTCAGCAGCGGGCGAAAAAGTCGTTAATGATTGTTGTACCGTCATCAATCTTATTGATTGTATTATTGCTCTACCTTACTTTTGGCTCTATCGGGAAAACGTTATTAGTGATCTTGAACGTACCTCTGGCAATGATTGGCGGCGTTATGGCGTTATATATTTCAGGGCAATACTTGTCTGTACCGAGCGCGGTTGGTTTTATTACTTTATTTGGCGTTGCGGTGCTTAATGGGGTGGTTTTGGTTGAAAGCATCCATCAACAATGCAGTAAAGGTAATGATGTTCTACAAGCTGTTATTAAGGGAACGGTATCACGCTTACGGCCAGTATTGATGACAGCAATAACTTCAGCATTAGGGTTGCTGCCTATTTTATTATCAAATGGTATTGGCTCTGAAATCCAAAAACCATTAGCAACAGTGATTGTTGGTGGCTTGGTAACCTCAACACTGTTAACGCTAGTGCTTTTACCTGTGATGTATAAAAAGTTTTTACTCAGTCACTAAGATCGTCATTCGTTCACATTCATGCATGTCGATGGTGTAAGAATGACGATACAGATTTACCTTAAGCTAAATACGCAATCGCAGCACCGATAATGCCACCGATAGTCATAATCATCGGTGGTAACATCGACATCATCGCACCTACGGTACGTTTGCTTGGGTCAGCAACATAAGTGCTAGCAAAGATCAAACGACCAATAAGATAAATTACACCAAAACCTAAAGCATAAATTTCACCGACATAAATGCCAAATGCCCATAGAGAAGGGATAAAAACGAGTAGTTGTTCCATAGTGTTATAGTGGACACGGTAATGACGATCAAACATTTCATCGCCACTAGTTGCCGGCGCTTTAATATTATATTTCCCTCTTGCCATACCAACTTTGCTGCCAAAATATACATATTGGGCAATTGCCAGCAAAGTTATTATTGTCAGTAACTCCATGATGATTCCTTTTTATTAAATTAATTTGTTTATTTTAAGTCAATGGTTAATGCACTGGTGATCACAGGTATTAAATCATCGATTTCAAAAGTGTCTTTATCTTTCAAATTGATACAACCTTTACCTGTCTTTATTTTGGGGTACTTAACTTGAAAACTGACCAAATGAGGCGCAGCACAAGTATAAACAGAAAGGTAATTTTTTTGATTTGCTAAAGCCAACCAATGACCGTTTAGCTCAAAAGTCGGCATTTTATATTTCATTGACTCAATTGCTTGGGGGTAATGCGACGTTATCAACGCCCTAATACTATTAAATCGAGCCAAACGTTCATTAGGAATATTTTGGATGTATTCGTCAAGCAGCATAAAAATCCCTAGTAAGTGAGTTGAAATTTAGTGTATTGAATGATTATTCTTCTGGCAAGGATCAAATGGTTGTTATGTGCAATCTACTGGAAGTTGAAATTGTGCTTCTTCGATAATTTTTAAAATTATTGAGAGCGCTTTCATAAAATATTATTAAATAATATTTTATGAAGATACGCGCAGACACCCGAGAAATCTCGCTTATATTTTTTAGTTATTTGTACCTATGATATTTCTTTAAAAATAATTTAATAATAGGGTGGTAATGATGAAAAATTCTGGTAATCTCTTACTCCCTTGACGAGGATAGTTGGTTGCTTTTCATCCAACAGTTAAGGCATTCAAAATAATTATCCACAATATTAAAAAAATAATAAAAATATATTGGAAAGGATTTTTTCCTACCTTTTTTCATATAAACCAACAATTTAAATGTAACCTAACCATTGAGATTTTTAATCTTCGTGGATTTTTCTGCTGCTTTTCAACAAACTTATCCACAATTTACGTATTATTTTATGGCAAAAGTGGCTAAATGCTAGAGAGTCATTGCGGTTTATGGCATGCTTAGCCAAATTTTCTTCAAGCCGAAAGTCATCATGCCAAACTCAGCTTTATCCCCACTTATTTTAGTCGATGGTTCATCTTATCTATTCCGTGCTTACCACGTGCCTTACTTACAAGCCTTAACCACTAAAGACGGACAACCAACAGGGGCAATTACTGGCGTATTGAATATGCTCAAAAGTCTGAAAAAAGATTACCCCAATGGCAACGTTGTGGTTATTTTTGATGCCAAAGGCAAAACGTTCAGAAATGATATGTATCCAGACTATAAAGCTAATCGTCCACCAATGCCGGATGACTTACGTACTCAAATAGCGCCTTTACATGAAATTGTTGCCGCTATGGGTTTGCCTTTATTGGTCATTGAAGGTGTTGAGGCGGATGATGTTATTGGTACGTTGGCGGATCAAGCGACCAAAGCCGGCATCGATACCGTTATTTCTACCGGTGATAAAGACATGGCGCAATTAGTTAATAAACATGTCACGTTATTTAACACCATGACCGATGTTAAAATGGACGAAGCAGGTGTTATCGAAAAGTTTGGGGTTCGTGCCGATCAAATCATCGACTATCTTGCCTTAATGGGTGACAAGGTTGATAACATCCCAGGTGTGAATAAATGTGGCCCTAAAACGGCGGTAAAATGGTTAGCGGAACATGAAACACTTGATAATGTCATGGCTAACGCTGAGAAGGTCAAAGGTAAAATTGGTGAGAATTTGCGTGAAGCGCTCGACTTTTTACCACTGTCTTATGACTTAGCGACCATTAAATTAGACGTTGAGCTAGAGCAAACGGTTGAGCAGCTACAACCTGCTGAGCCAAATGTTGAAAAACTCACCGAACTTTATAGTAAATTTGAATTACGCCGTTTATTAGCGGATTTACAAAAAGGCTCTTCTGAAGTTGCTGTAATTGATACCTCAGACAATGATGACGAAGATGAAGTTGCTGTTAGTGATGATATTGATACGGATTATCAGATCATCCTCAATGAAAGTGACTTTAATACTTGGCTTGAACAATTAAAAAACTCTGAGCTGTTTGCCTTTGATACCGAAACCACCAGTGTTGATTATATGAAAGCGGAGTTAGTCGGCTTATCCTTCTGTATTGAAGCTGGTAAGGCTGCTTACGTACCTGTTGCTCACGATTATATTGATGCGCCTGATCAACTTGACCGTGATTGGGTTTTAGCACAATTAAAACCGTTATTAGAAGATGAAAATCAAGCGAAAGTGGGTCAGAATTTAAAGTATGACGCGAATGTGCTTTCTCATTATGATATTCAAATGCAAGGCATTGTCTTCGATACCATGATTGAATCTTATTGTTTTAACAGTGTGGCAACTCGACACAACATGGACGCGTTAGCGCAAAAATATTTAGCTTACAAAACGGTTCATTTTGAAGATATCGCAGGTAAAGGGGTGAAACAATTAACCTTTAACCAAATCGAAGTAGAAAAAGCAGGGCACTATGCTGCAGAAGATGCCGATATTACCCTACGTTTGCATCAAACGATTTATGCTAAATTGGAAAAAAATACTGAGCAACTTGCGGTATTTAATGATATCGAAATGCCATTAATACCAGTGCTTGCTCGCATGGAACAACATGGGGTATTAATTGACAGTGACTTATTGAATGAGCAAAGCCATTCCATAGGCATGCGTTTACAAGAATTAGAAATTCAAGCACATGATATCGCCGGACAAACCTTTAACCTTTCTTCACCTAAGCAATTGCAAAAAATACTCTTTGAAGACTTAAAAATTCCGGTCATTAAAAAAACGCCTAAAGGCGCGCCTTCGACAGCAGAAGAAGTATTACAAGAGTTAGCGCTTGATTATCCACTGCCTAAAGTGATTTTAGAGAATCGTGGTTTAAGCAAGCTTAAATCAACGTATACCGATAAATTACCACTATTGGTGAGTAAATCAGGGCGAGTACATACTTCTTATCAACAAGCCGTTGCAGCGACGGGCCGTTTATCTTCGACCGATCCAAATTTACAAAATATTCCTATTAGAAGTGAAGAAGGACGTAAAATTCGTTTAGCTTTTATTGCACCACAAGACCATAAAATTGTTGCGATAGATTATTCCCAAATTGAGTTACGGATCATGGCACATTTATCTGATGATCCGGGTTTAGTCTCGGCATTTTCCGAAGGTCGAGATGTTCATAAAGCGACGGCAGCGGAAATCTTTGGCGTCGATTTAGCCGATGTTACCAGTGATCAACGTCGAAGTGCAAAAGCAGTTAATTTTGGTTTGATTTATGGCATGTCAGCTTTTGGTTTAGCAAAACAACTCGATATTCCACGTAATCGTGCCCAAGAATACATGGATAAATATTTTGAACGTTATCCCAATGTTTCGTCTTATATGGAAGATACTCGTCAGCAAGCTAGTGAGCAGGGCTATGTTGAGACATTGTTTGGTCGTCGTTTATATTTACCTGATATTAAGGCTAAAAATGCGATGCGGAGAAAAGGTGCAGAACGTGCAGCGATCAATGCGCCTATGCAAGGTACAGCCGCTGATATCATTAAAAAAGCAATGTTAGCGGTAGATGAGTGGCTGCAAGTGCAAGATGATGATCGTGTTAAAATGACCATGCAAGTGCACGATGAATTAGTCTTCGAAATTCACCAAGACATTGTTGAAGAAACGACCGCTAAATTAGTGGAAATTATGAATGCTGCTGTTGAATTAAAAGTCCCTTTGATCGCCGAAGCTGGTATTGGTGATAACTGGGAACAAGCGCATTAATTATATGGTTGAGCTTTAACCTTAACAATATCTAATAAAGTAATAGCTGGCCTCTTTTCTCAATGGAAAAGAGGCCTTTTCTTTAAAGTGCAGGGTATTTTACTGTCAGCTTTTTTTACACTTTGGTGTTAATGAAAAGTAGCTGTTTGGTTAACCTTTTGTAAAGCAAGCTGTATTAATTAAGGTATGTTTTTTGCATTTATGTACAAATCTATAATGGCCTTTATCTATAATTGATCTAAGTCGAGTTTGCTAACATAAGTTGGTCAAATCATGAATCTTAATACAATACTATCTGCTAGGACATTCGCAATCGGTGTTTTACTCTTATCTATGATGAGTGGTCAAGCTTTGGCTAGCGTAACAACAACCCAAACCCAACAATATTTAATTATTGCCACGGGTGGCAGTGAAACATTTATATCTAATGAAGGTGAATTAGGAGCTGATCAGCAAGTGGTCTCTGATAGTGGAGGTGCCGCTAATGGTTCAATTCATGACTCCTTTGGTGGTGGCAATTTAGATTTAGAATTTTTTGTCAATGATAATCGCTGGGAAAACTATGATAGTGGCAATATCGTTGGTAAAAGTGATTATTTAAAAGGTGCAAAAATTTTAGGGGAAGCCCCTGATTATACTGGAAATGTAGCCTTAACTGATAGTGGTGGCTCATTTACGTCAGAAAAAACCGATTATTTTGCATCTATTGGCATACGTTGCGCTCAAAGTGGTAGTGGCTGCTCTTCTGCTAATAATGACTTGGATGACGATAGCTGGAAAGAAAGTGGCTCTGATTCTTTTAAAAACTTACACCATATAGCTAATGCTAATAATGGTGGTTTGTCACAATTTTCTAATCCTGACTTAACACAGATGTTGTATGAACTGGATGAATGGAAAAAATATATCAGTGATCCTAATTTACTAGCAGAATTTAAGATTACTAATGCAAATATGGATAACAGAAGCTATAAAGATAATAGCCCTTATAAATTAGATATAGATAATATCGATGATGGTGTGCAGTTTAGTGTTAATAATATGGGCTCTACAACTGGCAATTTTGTTAATGATGGTATTGCGATTATAGATATTGATGTCGGTAATGGAGTTGACTTTTCGGTTAATAATAGCGATTGGATATTGCAAACCATCGGAGGATTAGAGGGGACAATCGCTATCTTCAGAATGGTGGGGAAAAAGTCAATAAAGTTTGTTAATTCATCTATTATGATGAGTTGTTCTGATAAAGGTAGCGGTCATTGTGAAGATGAAACTGTGCAAAATTTAGGTGCTCTGTTTTATACAGACTCCGCGAACAGCGATGCTTTTACCATTACACAAAGTATTCTTGGAGGCATTGGCCTTTGGGATATGAGTAATAAAAGTGATGGGATTAATATTAACAATTTACAAGGTTGTACTCAGTTAATCAGCGATAAAGTTAAATTAAGTTCAACCAATCGATTAAATCGTTGTTCGTTGGCTTATACAGAACCACAAGACCCACCAACAGAAGCGCCAGCAGAAATACCAGAGCCATCTACATTGGTTTTATTTTCATCAATGTTATTGCTGTTAATAAGAATTAGAACGAAGAAATCAGCTTAAACGGCTTTAATACTTTTTGCCACTTTAGTGTATGTGTATTGAAAAACCTTATAGCGTAGGTCTAGTGTGATCTACGTATAAATTAATGTTTTATCATATTTGTAGGTTCCAATGTCTAATAAAATAAGTATCGCGCTCATTTTTCTCTTTTCATTTCCTATTTTTGCTCAGCAAAAGAGTAGTGATCAATATGAAAAAGCCCTACAAAGTTATAGCGAAAATGATTTCAATGCCGCCTATATCCATCTTAAAAACGTCCTAAAAGAAAGTAATGGATATGTGCCCGGAAAAATATTGATGGGCAGGGTCTTACTGGAAAAAAGCTATTATCTCGATGCCAAGATAGAGTTTTCTGAAGCGCTAGAGTTAGGCGGTGATATCGAGTTAATTATCAAGCCACTGGGTGAAGTGTTATATAACTTAAAGCGCTATCAAGAAATATTGCTATTAGGTGATAAATATCGTTTATCAAGAACGGCAAAAACTACCCAACATTTGCTTAAGGCAAAAGCCTATAAGCAATTAAAACAACCAGAACAACAATGGCAAGAGTATCGTACCGCCTATCATTTAAGTCCTAATGAAATTAGTGTCCTTAATGAATTATCGACCTATCACATTAATAACCAAGAATTTACTCAAGCACAATTGTTAATAAATAAAATAATTAAGCTTGGGAAAGATGATTATTTTACCTGGCATTTACAAGGTCAATTGCAGAAGTCAAAGGGTGAACTGGCTAAGGCGGTTGATACCTTCGAAAAAGTTTTGTTAATTAAACCTGAATATACAAATGCTAAAAGAGCATTGGCGGCTATTTACTTACAATTAAATAATAATAAAAAAGCTAACATACTCGTGGATGAAGTTTTACAAGCTTCGCCAGAAGATCTACATGCCAAGCTGTTAAAAGCTAATTTGTTACTGGCGGCAAACGAAAACTCCTCAGCCAAAGCTATTTTAAATTCCTTAACACAACAATTAAGTTTAGTGCCAGACGAGACTCAATCTGCGATTAAATGGATTTATTTTATTAATGGAGTATCAGCATTTCTCCTAGAAAACTATGAATTAGCGATAAAAGAGTTAAATCAATATTTATCGAATGATCCAACTAATTTTCACGCAGTAATCTTAATTAGCCAAGCCTATTTGAAGCTCAATCAAAGGGGCTATGCTCGTGACCTTTTGGAAAAACACACTAAAAAAGTTGTTGAAGATAAAAAACTAGCGATATTATTATGCGATTTATATGTTGAAAGTAGAAAAGCCTTTAAGTGTGAAGAACTCATAAATGAGCGCTATAAAAACTCCCCTGATGATGCTGCAACAGTATTGGTTCACAGTCGAATGTTATATAGCCAAAATAGAATAAGTGAGGCGATTAAACTATTAGAGCGGCATAATAAAGCCAATCGCAATATTCAGTTTGAAGACTACCTAATTAGTCTTTATATGAATAATAATCAAGCGGGTAAAGCGGCTTATCTTGCTAATAAATTGCTTAGTGAATTTCCCACTAATTTGGTTTTAATGAACTCGATTGCCGCGGCGCTTATTGAGATGAAAATGTATGATCACGCTTTTAAAGTCACCCAAGATATACTTGGCCAAGATGCTAATTATTTCCCGGCAAAATACAATCAGGCTTCTGTACTCATAAAATTGAAACGGCCTAAAATGGCTAAAGATATTTTGTTGAGGTTGGTTGAACTTCAGCCTAAAAGTGTTAAATCTCGGTTATTATTGGCAGAAGTGGAAGTGGCAATGGGGCAATCTCAAAAGGCTATTTATGTCTTGAATGAGGTATTAAAAATTGATCGGAGTAATATTACCGCACAAGAACTTCTAGTGATGTTATTAAAATTAACAGGACAATACAAACAAGCTTTGAACTTCCTTAATAAATTGATCAAGCAAGATAGATTATCAGCCAATTATATTAAAACAAAAGCAGAATTACTCATTGCTTCAAGAGAGTTCGAGTTATTACCTAAACAATTTAATATCTTATCTAATTTATGGAATGAAGATGCTATCCAGTTAGTTGTCTTAAGCCGATTACAACGCACTGCACGGTATATGGTTGATGCGAGAAAATCTATGGATAGGGCAATAGTTTTATCACCACAATCACAAAAGGTACAGTTTGCTGACGCAAAATTAAGTATCTATGAACAATCGGGTCGTAAAACAGAAGAGAAGCTCGCTAACCTTAAAAAGCAATTTCCAAATAACTCGCAAGTAACCGCTTTGCAAGGAGACTCATTATTGGCTAAAAATGAAGCTGAAAAAGCACAGGTGGCATATTTATTAGCATTCAAACAAGATCAAAAAAATGGTATGGCGTTAGTTAAAGCTTCTGAGTTAGCGAATAAAGGCTTTAAGTCAGCAGAGTTTGAATCAGCATTATTAACATCACTAACAAAATACCCGAATAATTTTTATTATCGAAACCTATTAGCCGATTATTATCTCTTAGCAAAGAGAAATACCGAGGCACAGTCGCAATATTTATTAATCAAAGATGTAGTAAAATTACCCAATAAAGCTGAAGTATTAAATAACCTCGCTGTTGCTACCATTAAAGATGATCTCGCTACTGCTGAAAAATATGCCAAACAAGCCAGTGAATTAAAACCATCATCTGGGGAAATTTTAGATACTTACGGTTGGGTTTTAGCAAAACAAAAATCGTATACCAAGGCATTGGCAGTCCTCCGACAAGCACGCTCGTTAAATGCTAATGACCCAAATATCAGTTATCACTTAGGTTATACACTAAACTATTTGCATCGGAAAAAAGAAGCGATTGTCGCATTAGAAGATGCGATTAAATCAGATATACCTTTCGAGGAAAAAGAAGAAGCGGTGCGGTTTTTGAGTAGCATTGATTAACTATTTTATTTGTTAAAAACACTGTTGTGTAATTTTATTACAAAAACACGTTGCAGAACTGGAGTAGATACTCTATACTTCTATTCGTTCCTAGCGAACGCTTGTTGTAATAATTTGTATATTCTAGCTTTCCTCATAGCTAATAAGCCGATAATGATATTATCGGCTTTTTTTTACCTCGAAATCCGCCAAAGCTCTCTTTGTAATAATATTACAGTTATTTAGTTTTCTTATCATCTATAGGATCAATGATAGGCTCAATCGGTTTGACTTTACTACGACCCGATTTGCGCAATGCATCTCGGAGTACATATTCAATTTGAGCATTAAGACTACGCAATTCATCATCAGACCATTGTTGCATGGCGTTGAGAATTTCTTCGTTAATCCTTAATGGGTAGGCTTTTTTAGCCACGGTAACCTCTGTGCAATGAGTAAAAAGAAAGGGCGTAGCGCCCTCGATACTTTAATATAAACTACCGGCATTAACGATAGGTTGTGCGGCTTCATCACTACATAAAACCACTAATAAGTTACTGACCATCGCGGCTTTTCGTTCAGTGTCTAGTTCGACAATTTCACGCTCCGCTAAACTTTGCAGTGCCATTTCAACCATGCCTACCGCACCTTCTACTACCAGTTTACGGGCTGCGATTATCGCCATGGCTTGCTGGCGACGTAACATCGCATTGGCAATTTCAGGGGCATAAGCTAAATGACTAATACGTGATTCAATCACCCTTACGCCGGCTTTTTCCAAACGCGCTTGTACTTCTACTTTTAGGGCTTCGGAAATTTCAGTAGGATTGCTACGTAATGAAACATCCTCCTCCTCATGGTGGTCATATGCATAGCTAGTGGCTAAATTCCTTAATGCCGATTCACTTTGAATAGAAACAAAATCTTCATAGTCATCAACCTGGAAAACTGCTTCAGCGGAATCGATCACTTCCCAAACAATTACGGCGGCAATTTCGATTGGATTACCATTTTTATCATTGACTTTAAGTTTGCTACTTTCGAAGTTCCTTACTCGCATGGATACACGTGCTTTAGTATAAAAGGGGTTGGCCCAGCGTAAACCTGAGTCATGCACAGTACCTGTATATTTGCCAAATAATTGCAATACTCTT